>Ga0208041_1000161_pt1 | contig 83409 bp, 93 predicted proteins | sample AD_SCU002_MetaG_FD_184453 | JGI IMG/M metagenome (GOLD analysis project Ga0208041, IMG submission 184453) | Active sludge microbial communities of municipal wastewater-treating anaerobic digesters from China - AD_SCU002_MetaG (SPAdes) (version 2) | ecosystem: Engineered > Bioreactor > Anaerobic...
TGAAAAGAAGTATCTGCTGGTCCGCCGCTTAGAGAATTTTTCAGATAAAACATGCCTCTCTGCGGGTCATACAGCCCCACAGAGTCCTTGCCGTCGCCATCCCAGTCGCCGGCAAGAGGCGCTAATTGTTCCGAAATTACTCCGGAAGTCACCGTATCAACAAAAACTTTTATTCCCCGACGATGCGCTTCATCAACAAAATTTTTAAAATCCTGATCAGTGCCCAACAAGGATTCCAGTTTGTTGGATTCTTTGACGCCATAATATATGTGCCGCACGTCCCGGTATGTTCTTGAGCCATAAGATCCTTTATTAAATTCCGCGATCGGATTTAACAGTACTGCAGTAATTCCCAAGTCTTGCAAATAAGAAAGCTTATTTTTGCGGCGTTGATTGTGCCTTCGGGAGTGAATTGGTCAACGCGCATTTGATAAATAATCAGATCATTAATCCATTCAGGCGCTCTGGGCGATGTCGGTCCCACATTAATAAAATCGCCCGCAATTGCCGATTCCGCAAAAAAAATGAAGACAAATATCAATATTGATGAAATTATTTTTTTCTTCATTTTCAATTAATTTTCGATATTAGCCACTGCTATTTGTTTTTACAATTTGGCAATATTAAAACCGGTTGTTGGCCCTTTGGCTTCAAGCCTATTTTACCACAAAATTTGATTATTGCGGCAATTGGTGATAGAATTATAGTGTAATAAGGCACAATGGCGTGCCGCAAAAAGACAACGAGGTCACCAAGAAATTGGGTGATTTTTTGTTAAATTAAAAATGTAAATATCAAAAATTAAAATGACATTGAAAAATTCAAAATTATGAAATTCAACTTTTTTCATTTTGATTTTTTAACCTTACATTTAATATCGTGGAACATAAAGAAATGGTTGAGAAATGCAAAAAAGAAAATGTGAGATTGATTGATTTAAGGTTTTGCGATTTGCCCGGGGCGTGGCAACATTTTTCCGTGCCGATCGGCCAGTTTAAAGAAAAAATCTTTGCCGACGGCATCGGGTTTGACGGTTCTTCAATCCGCGGTTTCAAAAGCATTGAAGAAAGCGATATGATCTTGATTCCCGACGCGAAGACTTTTGTCGTTGATCGCTTCGGCAAGGAACCGGTCGGCGGTTTGATTTGCGATGTCTGCGACCCGGAATCAAAAACCCGTTTTGAAAAAGACCCGCGGGCAATCGCTCAGGCCGCGGAAAAGTTTTTGAAAGAAAGCGGCATCGCCGATGCGGCCTATTTTGGCCCGGAAGCGGAATTTTTTATCTTTGACCGCGTTGAATTCGCCAATGAACAAAACCGCGCATTTTACCAAATTGAATCCGGCGAAGCGAATTGGCCCGGCGGCGAAGACACCGGTTCGGGGCATAAAATCCGCAACAAGGAAGGCTATTTTCCCATGGCGCCCGCCGATCAAACAATGGATATCCGCCGCGAAATGGTCGCTGAAATGCAAAAACTCGGCATTGAAGCGGAAAAAGAGCATCACGAAGTCGCCGCCGCCGGACAGGCCGAAATTGACATTAAGTATGATGGGCTTGCCGCGCAAGCCGACAAAATAATGATGTTCAAACACGCGGTCAAAAATGTCGCGCATCGTTTCGGAAAAACCGCCACATTTATGCCCAAACCCTTGTTCGGCGATAACGGTTCGGGAATGCACACCCACATTTCGCTTTGGGAAAACGGCAAAAATCTGTTTTTTGACAAAAAAGGTTACGCGCAATTGAGCCAAACCGCGCTTTGGTTCATCGGCGGATTGCTGGCACACGGAAGATCGCTGATGGCATTCTGCGCGCCGACAACCAATTCTTACAAGCGGCTGGTGCCCGGATTTGAAGCGCCGACCAATCTTGCTTATTCGGCGCGCAACCGTTCCGCGGCAATCCGCGTGCCGATGTATGACAATTCTCCGGCGGCCAAAAGAATTGAATTCCGCCCGCCCGACGCATCGGGCAATCCCTATCTGGCGTTCGCGGCGATGCTGATGGCCGGCGTTGACGGCATCAAAAACAGAACCGATCCGGGAGAGCCCGCCAACGGCGATATCTATAAAAACAACGGCGGCATCCCTCAGGTGCCGGCCTCGCTGGAGGAATCGCTGGGGGCGCTGGAAACGGATCGCGAGTATTTGCTCGCCGGCGGCGTGTTCGGCACGTCCCTGATTGATTGTTGGATAAGTTTCAAAAAAAATGAATGCGATTTTTGCCGCCTCAAACCGACTCCCGCGGAATTTGAGCTTTATTACGGAATTTGAACTGCTTACCGGGGTAGCGTATTTAAGGGTCTAACCCTCGCAGTAACGAGGGATAGATCCTTTTAATTTTAAATCCGGCAAAGAGTTGCACGGATACATTTGCTTAAATATTTGAAAGTTTGTAAAATACAATCAAAGGAAATATAATTATTATGCGGTCTCATAATAATTAACAATGCCGCGGCAAGCGGCGATATAAAAAAATGAATTACCAAAATTCAAAAGGCGTTGTTTCAATAGTCATTTTGGCGGCGGTCGCCATCGCCGGAGTGGTCTTGGTTGATTATCTTTCCCGTATCAATGAAAGAATTTCCCGCTTGGAACAAGCAAACCCCGCCACCGCTTTATTGAGTTCGGCGGAAACGGCCAACGGCGGCAACACCGGCGCTCAAGGAATTGCGGGCGGAATCAAGGCCGATGAAGAATCCGCCGGAGAAGTCATCGTCCCCGACGATTCGGTGATGGTCAGCGGAAAAGTAATCAAGGTCGAGAAAGACGCGATAACCATCACAATGATGCCGGGGGGAGAAGATTATGATTTCGTCGCGCTTGTCAATGAAAGCACATCCGTGAACAAACAAAAAGACCCCGCTGATCAAAATGCGGTTCCGGCGGAAATTTCTGAAATAAAAGTCGGCGATTTCGCGGTCATTGAAAGCGCCGGACAAATCGGCGATGATAAAAAATTCACGGCAAGAAAAATAAATTTTTTTGAAATGCCCGAAGATCAGCCGCAAAATTAACATAACAAAAAAATATTTCCGTGATTTTTTCTTCAAGGTAAATTAATTAAGAATTAAAACGTTTATGGAAAAATTCAAAATTCAAAGCGTTCCCAAGATTATCCCGCTGACATTGAGCGTGGCAATAATGTCGGTGATGATGTGCCTGACGATTACGGCCTGGGATCCGCCCCACCAAACCCCGCCCGGCGACAACGCCAAAGCACCAATAAACGTCGGCGACGCCCCGCAGGGAAAATTGGGCAATCTGGGCATCGGCACCGCCAGCCCCGGAGCAAAACTTGATATCGCGGACAACGGCACCGCCGCCGGCGCGCAATTTTTAAGAGTTGGCGACGATACCTTCCTGACCGACATTGACATTGCCCACACACTGGGAATTTACAGCCAAGGAGACAGCACGATTGCCAGCATAAAGCTCGGCAGTAACGGCGGAATTATCTCCGGCCGCAACAACAACATCGGCATCGGCACCGCCGCACCGGCCCAAAAGCTTGATGTCCGCGGCCATATGACCACCAGCGGCATATTAGAGCTCACGCAACAGGGCACCGGCAATCGCCATTCGTACATTGACTTTCACGGCGATGACACTTATACAGATTACGGATTGCGGATAATCAGATGGAATTCCGGACCCAACACCGATTCCGCGATTGAGCACCGGGGCTCGGGAACTTTCCGCATTCTTACTCCCGACGCTAACAGCAATATCGTGCTTCAGCCCAACAAAAATGTTGGCATTGGCCCCATTAATCCGACACAAAAATTGGATGTTGACGGCAACGCCATCGCCCGCGGCGAACTCCAATCAACCCTTTCAACCGGCTATGGGCAATTGCGTATGATTCACGGAAATTACGGCGCGATGTTTCGTAATGACGGCGCAAATACTTATTTTCTGTTGACCAACTCGGGAGACCAATATGGAGTTTGGAACTCGTTGCGGCCGCTCTACATCAACAATTCAAGCGGAAATGTTACCGTCGGCACCAAACTCTGCCTGGGAGGTGTGTGCTGTTCCACTTGGGAAGAATGTATGGGTGGTGGCGGTCCGTTTATACCAGTGGGAGGATGCACCGCCACGTTACCCGCCGGTAACAAAAAAGTATTTGTGACCAGCGTGACTTATGATGATTATCTTGTACATACCCCGGATCTCCAGTCCACAATGGCTAATGCCGACACTGCCTGCCAAAGGCAGGCGGAGGCGGCCGGACTCACCGCAAAGGGAGAAATATACAAAGCGCTGATGTATGAGACTGCCTGTAAACAAGGAACAAGTAATTGCAATATAATAAATATTGCGCGCCGACCTCACGATATTCTGCCATCAGCAGCGTTGTGGAACGGAGAAAAAATCGGCACGACCCCAAACTGCGAGTGGCATTTGGTGGCAACCGATCCCAGCGATATGTTCTCGGCTGATGCCAGCGGCAATTATTTGCAAAATCCGATACAGTTTAACGAACTCGGCCAGCCAACCAATGTGCAAGTATTCACCAATTTTCAGCCCACCGGTAGCGGCTCCTATAACACTGCCAATACTTGCTTTGCATCCAATACTTGCCATTATTACTGGGACGGATGTTATTACGGCCAAAGTACCAGCAAAAATCAAAATTGGGCCGGAACATACTCTGGTCATTGGAACCCCACGGAAGTCGGTCAACCTAGTAGTTGCCCCGCAGTCTGCGATACAGTAAAAAGAGCGCTTTATTGCGTGGAGCAATAATGGTTTTGGTTTTGCAGTATTCAAAAAAAGAACCCCGCGGGGTTCTTTTTTTGAATCATTTATTCGTAGCGGTATTTGATACCGCTAAAATTTAGCGGTATCAAATACCGCTACGATCCTAAAAATATTTATTTTGTAATTCAGAGTGTGAAAGCCGTCTATCGGCGCAGGGCCGCCGATATTCTTTGTCCGGCGGTGATATTGGCAAGAACGGCCAATATCGCAATGATAACGGCGGCCAAATAATAATTGCCCCAAATCATTGCCGCTAAGATCAAAAAATAAGCGATCAATCTTTCGCCGCGCGACATCAATCCTCCCTTCAATTCGGCATCGCACAATCCCTTTTCTTTGGCCGCGGCTTTGGCATAGGTGGTCATCGTTGAACCGAAAAGCGCCAGAAATATCCATCCCGCCGCCGGCAGATAAAAGTCCGGCAATCGGCAAAACAGCAATCCGAAAAGGAGCATCGCTTCCACATAGCGGTCGGCGATCGTGTCCCAGTAGGCGCCCCGCTTCGTGGCCAGGCCCCTTTTGCGCGCCACCGCACCGTCAATGAAGTCCAAGCCGGCCGCCACAATAAACAGCGCCAGAGCGGCAATATAATGGCCGGCGGCAATCAAGCACAGCATTGCCAACGCGGCCACAATTGAAAGCGAAGTATATTGATTGGGGGTGAACGGCAAAGCCGCGAAAATATCCGCGGTTTTATTTTCAATGCCTCCAAACCAGTTTCGATGTAAATCCAACACCAATAGATAATCTCAATTCTCAAACCTCCAGCATCCAAAACGATTTCCAATGAGATATCGCGCGTCCATTTTTAAATTGGAAATTTAATAATTTATTGGAAATTGGAAATTGAAAATTGAAAATTTTTTAATCAGCGGTCGCGTTTGCCGGCGAGAAATTCTTCCACCATTTCATAGGCTTGGGAATCGGTGAACTGCACCGGCGGATGCTTCATAAAATAGGACGACGGACTGGTGAGCGGACCGCCGATACTGCGATCTTTGGCCAATTTGACCATCCGAAGGGCGTCAATCACCACGCCGGCGGAATTCGGAGAATCCTCCACCGACAGGCGCAACTCAATTTCCACCGGAATGTCGCCGAATTTCCGGCCCTCCATTCTGATGAAGCAAATCTTATTGTCCTTTAAAAACGGCACCCAATCCGACGGCCCGATGTGCAGATTGTCATAGCTCAATCTTTGGTTCAGTTGCGATTCCACGCTTTCGGTTTTGGAGATTTTTTTTGATTTCAGCCGATCCCGCGACAGCATATTCAAAAAGTCGGTATTGCCGCCGAAATTAAGCTGGTAGGAACGGTCAACGATCACGCCGCGGTTGGCGAAAAGTTTGGTCAAAGTGCGGTGCACGATCGTGGCGCCGATCTGCGATTTGATGTCGTCGCCGACGCAAGGAATGTTCTTCTCTTTGAATTTGGCCGCCCACTTTTCATCGGAAACGATAAATATCGGCATACAGTTAACAAATCCGCAGTCGGCGTCCAGCGCGGCCTGTGCGTAATATTCCGCGGCCTTTTGCGATCCCACCGGCATATAACTCACCAAAACGTCAACCTTGGCCTTTTTCAGTTCTTCGGCGACATTAACCGGTTTTTCATCGGCAATGACAAACGACTGCTCTTCGGGATAATCTTGCATATGATCGGCCACCCCGTCCAACACCGGCCCCATCTGAACCTTCACGCCGGTTTCGGGAATCTCCTTGCAAAAAATCTTGGTGCAGTTGGGTTTTTCAAAAATGGCCGCGGAAACGTCTTTGCCCACTTTGCGCCGGTCAATGTCAAACGCCGCCGCGATTTGAATGTCGCGCGGCGCGTAATCGCCGATCACGTTGTGCATCAGCCCCGGCACCGGCTCGTCATCCTTGCCGATGTATTTGTAATAGGTTATCCCCTGCACCAGGCTGGAACAGCAGTTCCCCACGCCGGCAATCGCCAGCCGGATTTTCTTCCCCTCCGCGTTTGTGTTGTTTGCCATATTTTTGTTAGAATAAACTATGGTGTGTTTTACATTATGCAATTATTTTACCATTGTAAAATACTATGTCAAACCCGGTTAAAAATCAACGTTCATTGCATCTAAAATTAAAAGGGTCTAACCCTCGCGATTACGCGAGGGATAGACCCTTAAATACGCTACCCCGGTAAGCGATCATCCGCTGAAGATTAACCAATTTCAGTTCAAAATTTTGATTTTTTCATTTTTCATTTTTAACTATTTTTATGCTTCCCGTCCAACGGCTGGAAAAATCAAACACCAAGGAAAACCTCTGGGTCTATATCCTGGCGCTTTTGGAAAATAAACCCCGCTACGGCTGGGAAGTTCCGGCGCTGATTGAAAAGAAATTCGGCTTCCGGCCGGGAAAAATCACTCCCTACCGGGTGTTTTACCGCCTGCAAGCCGACGGATTTGTAAGAAGCAAAACGGCAGATCGCCGGCGCATCTATGAAATCACCGAGAAGGGCAAAAAAGAGCTGGCCGCCGCCAAATTATTCTATAAAAACATCCTATCAAAATTAGATGGATAACAAGAAAATTGCCGAAAATTTAAACGAGATCGCCGATTTGCTGGACATTAAAGGCGAAAAGCCGTTCCGCATCCGCGCCTATCGCAAGGCCGCGGAGGTTTTGCTAACTTTGGAAAATAATTTATCCGAATTTTATAAAAAAGAAAAAAAACTGCTCAAGATCAAGGGTATCGGCGAAAGCATCGGCGGCAAAATTGAAGAGCTGATAAAAACCGGCAAAATAAAATATTTAAAGGAATTGCAAGAAGATACCGCCATCCGCCAAGTGATTACCTGCTTTTTTGAAACCAAGGGCGTGAATCTTGACGAACTGAAACGCAGCGCCCGCAAGCGCGACATTGTTTATTCACGCTACACCAAGCCCGCCAAACAATTGATTGAATTGGCCGGATCGCCGCAAAAAGCCAAAGACGCGATTAAAAAAGTGGCTGATTGGGCGAATTCCCGCAAACTGGACTACGCCATTGAAACGGTGTTTAAAAAATGGCTGGAGTTGGACCGGCTTAAACCCAAGGAAGTGGTCAAAAAACCGTTCTATCGCGGCGATCCGATGATTTGGTCGGAAAACCGCAAAAAGTGGTTTGTGATCACCGCCGCCGGCGAATGGCTGGAATATGCCGACAAAGAAGAACTGATTGAATGGCGCATCATTGACTGAAGCGAGTGATTTGATTATAATCTTATCGCATTTATCAATTTTCAGTTTTTAATTATCAGCTTTCATTGAATTAACATTCTTTCAATTTTTAAACGATCCCGATGTCGCATCCGTTTGATTATTGATAATTGGCCATTTATTGAAAATTGAAAATTAAAAATTGAAAATTGCACAATTATTTATGTTGAACTACTATGATTTGCGGCGCGGCGTGCAGTTTATTCTGGACGGCCAACCCCACGAAGTGCTGGAATTCCAGCAAATCAAAAAGGCCCGCGCCGCGGGACTGCTTCAGGCAAAGATCAAAAATCTCATCACCGGCAAGGTGCTGGAGCGGACTTTCCACCAAGGCGACAATTTTGAGGAAACCGAAATTGAAAAAATTTCGGCAAAATTCATTTATGCTAACAAGGACAAATTCGTCTTTTGCCGCGCCGGCGATCCCTCAAAAAGATTTGAACTTTCTGAAGACCAAATCGGCGGAAGCGCAAAATTTTTGGCGGCGAATATGGAAGTGGAGGCCAATATCTATGAAAATCAGATCATCGGCGTGAATTTGCCCATCAAAATGCAATTGAAAGTGAAAGAAGCCGCGCCGGGAGTGAAGGGCAACCGGGCACAATCGGGCACCAAGGCGGTGGTTTTGGAAACCGGCGCGACTATTCAAGCGCCACTGTTCGTCCAAGCCGGCGACGTTTTGGAAATCAACACCGAAACCGGCGAATATTCCAAAAGGGTGTGAGAATGATCATTTATCACTTATCATTTATCATTTATCATTTATCACTTATCACTTATCGTTTATCATTTATCATTTATCGTTTATCATTTATCATTTATCATTTATCACCGCCGAATCAAAAAAAACGCCCCGCGGCGTTTTTTTGATTGATTAAATTTTTAAAAATCATCTTCGGCAAACTTTTTTGTTTTCTTTTCCTTTTTGGACGCCCCCGATCTTTTTTCTTTCGCTTTGTTCTTTATTTCAATCAGTTTCTCCAACAGCGCGCCGATGCCCGCCACGCTGATGGAAAAAGAAACCACCTTATTGCGCACATCGCTGATCACGCCCTTGGCTTCGTTGACGGTATCTTTGATCTCGGTTTCAATGGAAACAACCCGCCGAAAGATTTTAACCGCGAAAAACAACACGACCAATATCAGCAAGAACCAGGTTAAAAAAAACAGGGCCCCGAAAAAATAAAAAATGGTCTCAATCATAAAAAATTTGGTAATATTATAGTTCCATTGTCCTCCAAAAACGCCGCGCCGTCAAGAAATCTATGGGTAACCACTCACTGGGTTTAAAATTAAAAGGGTCTATCCCTCGTTACTGCGAGGGTTAGACCCTTTTAATTTTGTGCTTACAACTTTACCAGGGTCTTCTTTGCCAGGGTCTAACCCCCGCGATTACACGGGGGATAGACCCTTAAAATGCAAAAATACGCTACCCTCAGTGAGTGGTTACATCTATGGCTGGAACAATTCCTCGGGAATGAAGCGCACTTCGTTGACGCCGTCAAACTGCTTGACGGTCGCTTCAATCTGCCCCCGCAGAATTCCGGTGCGGCACGCGCCGCCGCCGGTTTTGTTTTGCGAATCGGCAAATTCCAAAGTCAAAATCCCCTCTTTTAAATTCGCGCCCATCAATTCAACGCCCGCCAGCGGAAATTCGGTGGTAATCCCCGCCGCAACTTCCCCGTCCGACAGCTTCCCTTCCATCAGCAGATTTACCGCGTCCCGTATCGGCGTTTGCGTAATTGGAATTTGGCGCAAAACCGCAACCAGTCCCGCCGCCGAACACATCACGTTCCCCGATCCGTCCTTGTCGTTTTCGGGATTGTAATAATAAAGCGAAATCTGCCGCGTCCGCAAATCGGCAACATCGCCGCCCGCGATTCCGTTGCCGCTTGGAGTCTCGCCGCCGCCCGCCCGCGGCAAATTTTTATAGGCCGCCCATCCCGCCGCGCCGGCGGCCAAAATAACCAAAACCGCAATGATTGTTTTTTTCACATTCATATTTATTCCGCCTTTCGGGTAAAACGTTCCTTTAGAATTCGCACCGAGCCGCGCGCAAAAATCAAAACTCGACGTTTTGGTCGCCTCGCCTCATCCGTTTTTTACAGCCGCAAACGCAATCTTCGGGGCATTGACAGCAACGAAAGCAATAGATCGGATTGCACGGGCAGGCATCCTGCGGATTTTCCAGCGGCATTTTGCAAGTCTTGCACTTGTCAAACTCCTGTTGAGAGTCTTTGAACATAGTTTTAATTAAATTATTATACTGGCATTATCGCACACCCTTGCCAAAACACAAACCCCCGATTGAAATAGGATTTTAAGGATGCAGACGACAGGCAAAAACAAAATCCCGTGCTCGCAGGATTGGAAGATTATAATACTACGGCAATCGCTTCCGGCATTCGGATTTTTCTATCAACTTTTTCCATCAACCACAAACTATCAATCAAGCCGGGCTATGGCGAGGTGAAAGCGGGAGCGATTGGAGAAAGTTCGCACTTTTTACCAGCCTTGCCCGCCAAATCGTAACCATCTCGGTTTTCAGTCGCGCCCCGCCTTCGGCGGGGCTTTCGTTTGGCCTTTTTTGAAGGAAAATCAAAGGTTCGTTAATGTCGAGAAGGAGGCGGCGGTTTAGAATTTAATTTCCTTTTGTAAACGTTTCCGTGGGATTTGGCGGTGGCAATTTAATTGGCGGCTTTTTAGCTTGAATCTGTTTCATAGTTTCTTTAATTGAGTTGTTAGATATAAAATTGTTCTAATTTTGACAACGAGAGCAAAGTTGACGACACTAATAGCAAAGTGATTGAGATTTTAAATAATTTTGCCTTATAATCTAAATTCTTCTTATTGTTTTTACAGGCATTTTGAGTATCGCTTATAAGCTGAAGTAGCAAGTTTTGTTCTTTCTTACTTAAATAGCTTTCATTACTGGAGAGATCAACAATAATTGACGAATAATCTCGCGGCCAAATTATTATTAAAAGCAATATTGTTGAAATGATCAATATAACAATTCCCGAAATCCCTTCAATTAGTTTAACGCCTTGTAACCCATTAAAAGCTAAAGTCAGGTAACCCGTTATTAAAGCTATCTCAAATCCCATTAAGGTGCCAGCTTTTTGATCCAACGTATTATCGGCGTTAGCCAATGTATCGAATTTACTTTTGACCGACTCGAATAACAAACTATTTTTGCTCATTTGATTTATTTTGCGATAATCAAAACCTCTTTTGAGCTACCATTACTTAAAACGTATTTATAATCCAGTTTTTTCACTTCGATATTCTTTTTATACTTTTTTAGCATATCTACTAATTCTTGAATTGTTGGCGTTCCGTCATCGCGATAAGAAACAACCAAGATAGAATCTTTAAATTTATTAAATAATTTTTCAAAAGCCGCGTGTATCTCTCCTTTATTGCACCATTCATTTTTTCCATTCTTGATCTTTTTGTGTTTTGATCTCTCGTCAATCAGCTCCGGCCATTTATCATAGAAAACTATACCTTCAAGAAAATGGTAAAAATCAAAATAATTAACGCCAATGCCTTTTTCGGAAATATAAGGCGTATCAATATAGATTAAATCCGCGCCAGCATTTAAATTGAAAACATCCGAATATAGAGCTTTATTCATCTTTCCGTTATTAAAAACCGCATTATTTCCTTCCGCAACAAATTTTCTAAAATGATCTTCAAAAGGAGTATCCCAAGTTTTCTTATTACCAAAGCTTCGTTTAACTTCTGCCGTTCTAATATATAAATTTTTTCTATGGAAAAGATTATAGGGTCTTTTTATTATGCAAGATTGAAATAACGCGTAATAAGCCAAAGCCTCTTTGTATCGGTCGCTTATCCGGCTGATATTGTTTATAACGATGTCCAGCCATTTATTTTCTTCATCGGTAAAATAAATATCATGAAATTTATCATAGATAAAGGTAGGATATTCTATTTCTGAATTTTTTTTGAGAATTGCGTTAATATCATTTTCTTCCAGCGTTGTTGTCGAATTTTCGATCAACGCCAACCCAACATAATAGTTAAATTTCAGTGAGTCGTTATAAAAAACTTGCTTGCCATTTTTTTTGAACATATAGCCGACACAACCCGTGCCTCCGAAAGCGTCTAATACAGAATCGAATTTTAAATCCTTTGTATAATAGTCAATCCATTTAATTATTTTGTATTTGCTTCCTTGATAACGTGTTGACGGCAAAACACCAGCCTTGCTAGTTGGCAATCCATTGAAAAGTTGCGTTTGCTGTTGTTTTATCTGCGCCATAATTTATACGTTCTTGATGTTCCGATATTTCAGGTATTCTTTTAAGTTGGTATAAGGCGGCTTCCGTAATTTGGCACTTTTGGCCATTTCTATCGTCATATAATTCATCCAAAAATCATCAAAAATCTTGACCCCCAATTTAGAAAACGGCCCCGATCCTTCCTTCAACTCAGCCAATTTTACGCACGAACCAATATTTTTAGTATTGCCGCTTCCTGGACGATCTTTAGCAATCCTGTATTTTTCTTGCACGATAAAATCAAAATCCCTAACAACGGAAAGAATTTCCTCCAAATCGTCTATCGTGTAAAATCTATTTTCATCGATAGCTTCTTTCTGCTGGGTATAAATCACGCCCAGGATATAATGTTTGCTGTAACTCTTATACGGAAACGTTATGTTTTTGCTTGAGTCGCGGAATCTGAAATATCCGGTGAAAGCTCCCAAAGTGAAACCGGAAACATCACCATTTTCTTTTCTATATGTGCTTTTAAGATCAAGAGCTATCTTTTGTTTATCTTTCGTTATAAAAGTGACATCGGGATAATGGTTTTGCTCGGTGCAAAATTGCATTTGAAAATCATTTTCTTTTGCGAATTTTTGCAAAACCGGAAACATCATCAATTCTATAATTTTTGAAACTACTTTTGTATCAACGGAAATCGTATAGATATTTTTCGCAACGTCTATAAATCCTTTGACAGACCAATCTCCCGAAGGAGTAGCTAAGACTTTGCGAAATTCTTCCGTATGCTCCAATAAACTTGTCTGAAAATTATCCAATTCCATAGTTTTAATTTAATTAGGCTAAATCAATCTCCGTTTACTTTATTAAATCGTCTACCCCGATGCCAAGAGCGTTGGCAATTTTTATTAACGTTTCAATTGTGGGGTTCGGGTTTGCTCCCGATTTCAGTTCATTATACCCTATTTTAACACAAAATCCCGCGGGGGCGGGATTGCTGGCGAAGGCGGCCCCAACCGGAGTCGAACCGGTGTTCCTTGGCTGAGAACCAAGTGTCCTGACCACTAGACGATGGGGCCCGATAAATTCCCGAACAGCGATATTGTAGCCCAAACGCGGGTTTTTTTCAATCGCCGGAACGCGATTGGGTTTGCGCCGTTTCCGTTTCGGCGGGGACGACATTATCATCGGGTTTTTCGGAAGGAGGAATCTGGGAGAGGTAGATTGCGTATTGCGCCAACTCTTTGAACACGGGCAGAGACGAATATTCGGCGGTGTTGGCTTCGGGAGCGACCAATTTGACCAAGATCAAGAATTGCGGGTCTTCGGCCGGGAAAAAACCGATGAAGCTTTGCGTGGTTTTGTCGGAATAACCTCTTTCGTTGATGTTGAGCGTGGACCATGCCATCTGCGCCGTGCCGGTTTTTCCGGCAATGGAATATCCCTCTATTTTTGCCGATTTGCCAAAACCGTTATCCACCACGCTGGCCAGCATTTTGGCGATCGTTTTTGAAGTTTCCGGATCAATCACCGGCCGCGCGGCCGTTGTTTCCTCCCGCTCGGTTTTTGCCACCGACGGACGGATCAAAACACCGCCGTTGGCCAGCGCCGAATAGGCGCGGATCAGTTGGATTGACGTCATCCAAATCCCCTGCCCAAACGACGCCGTCGCATAATTGATTGCATAACCCTTTTTGAATTCGGCGTTTGCCGAAAAAGTTTCCGGCAGATCAATGCCGGTGGGTTCAAAAATACCGAATTTTTCAAGATATTCAACAAACGGCTCGTTCCCCAGCCGGCTTTGGGCGAAAACCACGCCGGTGTTCACCGAATGTTCCAAAACGTTCGTCATCGTCTGCCGGCCGTAGGCGCGGTGCCCGTAATTGTAAATCGGCCAGCCGCCGATCTTCACCATTCCCGAATCAACATAATCCGTTTCCGGCGTCACTTTTTTTTCATTGAGCGCCGAGGCCATCGTGATAGCCTTAAAAACCGAACCGGGCTCAAACAAAGTTTGGCAGGAGTCGTTTTTCAAAATGTCAATCCCGTCTTTGGCGACCTGTTTATAGTCGTTGGGATCAAAATTGGGAGTTTCGGCCATTGCCAGAATCGCGCCGGTTTTCGGATTTGCCACGATCGCTTCGCCTGAAACCGCGTTGAGATCTTCTTTGGCCTGCGCGATCAGACGCTGAGCCTGGTATTGAAGATTATGGTCAATGTTGAGAAAAATGCTTTCTCCGGCGGATAATTTATCGTTGTAATAATCTTCCAATCCGTAGCGGCCGGTGCCGCCGTCATCCACAAATCCCGCCAGCTGGCCGCCCACCTCGCCTTGCGGATAATAGCGCATTTTCTTCTTTTTAACATAAATGCCTTCAATTGCCGCCTTTTCCAACGCTTCAATTTCGGCATCGCCAAGTTTTTCCTTGATGAAGGCGTAAAGGGATTCTTTTTCAAATTTATCCCGCAAAGACTGCTCTTCCAAACCAAGAATCTCCGCAACGGCGCGCACCGCTTGCTCCTTGTCCTTGATTTTCATCGGCGACGCGTAACAATAGAAAAAATCCTTATTGATGGCCAACGGCTGGCCGCCGGCAAAAAAAATCTCGCCGCGCGAAATATCCTGATTATCGCGGGCGAAAACTTCAAACCCTTGCGCCAGAACCTGATAGCGCTCGCCGAGAACGATCTGCAAATAAAATAAGCGCCCAACCGCGCCCGCGCACGCCGCCAGTAAAAAAAACAGCGCCAGATGAATCCGCCAGTGGCGGGTTTTGCTTTTCGTTCTTTTGACAATCATGGCAGAATGCGATTTTTACCTTTTGGCAAATCCCCCCGGGACTTGAATGTAGCGCACCGAAGCAAGATCAACTTTTTCGTAATTTTCCGCCTGCGCCACGCGATACCGGTCAAAATCGTCCATTGAGTTCAATTGCGAAAGGCGGGCTTCCAAAGCGCTGTTTTCTTCGGCGATGGCAACAATCTCTTTTTCCAAATCGTTGATCAATGAATTTTGGTGGATATGGGAATTAAGCTGGAAAATCGCGGCGCCCACCAAAACGCAAATCAAAAAAGAAGAAGCGGCTTTAAAATTAAAAATGATGTTTTTTGCCCGAATTTTTGTTTTTCTGCTCATAATGTTGATTATCGTTTGACATTACGTTCTTCCGCGGCCAAGACTTTTTCCAGCACCCGCAATTTTGCCGAACGGGCGCGCGGATTTTGGTTGATTTCGGCTTCGGAAGGCGCCATCGGCTTGGGATAAACGGTTTTTGCTTTCCCCGATCGGCAAAAGTCCCTGAAAATGTTTTTGACAATCCGGTCTTCTCCGGAATGAAAAGTTATCACCGCGATTCGGCCGCCGGCGCCGATAATTTCAAACGCGGCCGGAATTCCTTTTTCAATATGTTCAAATTCGCGATTGACTTGGATTCTCAACGCCTGAAAAATTCTGGCGCTGGCGGCGCGCCACCGACGGGCGCCCGTTTCCCCTTTAATGATTTTGGCCAACTGTCCGGCAGTGGCGATTTTTTTCTTTTTTCTTTCCCTTTCCACCGCCGCAGCAATCTTTTTAGCCGTTCTTTCTTGCCCGTAATTCTGAAAAATGTCCCGCAATTCGGCGGCGGAAAAACGGTTGAGAACATCGGCGGCGGTGAGCGGCGATTTCCGGTCATACCTCATATCCAGCGGTTCATCCCGGGAAAACGCAAACCCTTTGCCGCTCTCCTCCAAATGCCACGATGACATCCCCAGATCAAACAAAACGCCGCCAACATTTTCAAACTCTTTTTCCCGGACAATCTCGCCGAGATCGGCATAGGAAGCGCCAACAAAGACGATCCGCGGATGCTCCTTTAATTCTTGCGGCAGAGCATTCAAGCTTTCCGCGTCCCGTTCAATCGCCAAGATCCGGCCGCGGGGCGCGGTTCTTTCCAAAATTGCCAAACTGTGCCCGCCCCGCCCGAAAGTGCAATCAATAAAATTTACGTTAGGCTTGGGGTTCAGCGCCGCAATCGTTTCATTTAGCAAAACCGGAATATGCACGCAATTTTCAGTTTTCAATTTTCATTTTTCAATTTTCATTGAATTTTCAATGTAACAATTCCCAAACGAAATCCGGCATTTCTGTTTGGCTAATTGGCAAATTGATCATTCATTGGAAACTGAAAATTGAAAATTGAAAATTTATTAATATTTCAGACTCCCAATTCGTTCAATCTTTCGGCGATATCGCCGGCCTCTTTTTCCATTTTTACTTTGTAGATTTTCCACTCTTCTTCGTCCCAAATTTCCACGCGGCTGTATAACCCGGCCACCACCGCCTTTTTTTTCAATTTGGCATAATCTTTCAAATAGTCCGGCACCAAAATCCGCCCCAGATTGTCAAAATCAACTTCCATGGCGCCCGACAGCATAATCCGCGCGAATCCCCGCGCATCGGCGCGGGACAGCGGCATCTGGCTCAATTTTTGGGCCAGCTTCTCCCATTCTTCGCGGGAATATAAAAACAGACAATTGTCCAGCCCGCGGGTAATCACCGCCCCCTTCTTCAATTTGGCGCGAAATTTGGGCGGCACGGCCAAGCGCTTCTTTTCGTCAATGGAATAGGTATATTCGCCGATGAACATGATAATGCAAAGTTATCCACATTTTTCCACCAATCAACACAATCCCCCACATATACATACTTTAAACCCATAGATTCCCAATGTCAAATCAGGCAAAATAAAGCTAAAAACAGCCGGTTATCCACAGGCCGGCCAATTTTTCAAACCAAAAACCGCCCATAAACGGGCGGCGGAAATCCGACAAAAAGTCCTAGTGCCACACTAGGCCAAATTCGTTTTTGGCCGATCCGATCCGGCCGGCCTCTGTTCCAGATAATTTTCCATTTCATTCACCAGTTCGGCGGGAGTGTGGTGGGTCTTCACCATATATTTGTCCGGAAAGATTCCCGATCTTTTCATTTCTCTTTCCATATCGGGATTTTGGAAATTCGTCACCGCAAACACCGGAATATCGCGGGTGAAATGGCTTTTTTTGATGGCGCGCAGAACTTCCGTGCCGTAACCGTCGGCCAGAACAAAATCCATCAGCACCAAGTCGGGCTTTTGCGCTTCGCCGTTTCGGATTTCGCGCAATTCTTCCAGCATTTCTTCGCGTGTCCGCGCCAAATCAACCTCAAAGGCCGCATTCTGAAACATCCGGCGGTACATCGCAATGTGGTGCGAATCGCTTTCCAGCAAAATCACCTTTTTGGTCTTTTTTATTTTTTGATTCTGATAAAACGCCATTTTTGAAATTGGTCTTTATGAAACCCAAACGATCCGTAACCAAGACCTTTCAGTGCTTTTATTATACTGATTTTTTGGAATGTGTCAAATTCAAGATATATGATTCCTCCGGGCCGCAAAAAATCGCCCGCCCGGCGCAAAAACTTTTTGATGATTTCCATTCCGTCGGCACCGGCAAAAAGCGCGTGCCGCGGTTCCCATTCAAGCACCGATTTTTGCACTTCCCCGCTCCGTGCCGCGGCAACATAAGGAGGGTTGGCCAAAATCGCATCATAGGATTCGCCCGGCGGAATGTTTTCAAAAATATCGGTTTGAAAAACCCGCGTGCGTTCTCCGGACAGGCGGTTGATCTTTAAATTTATCTTTATCTGCTCCACCGCCGCGGCGTCAATATCGCCGAAATCAACCGCTGCCGCGGGCAGATTTTTGGCAACCGCGATGCCAACGCATCCGGAACCGGCAAACAAATCCAAAACGCGCTCGGCATTCCGTCCGCGCCCCGCCAGATCAACAATCGCGCGACGCGTCCAAAATTCGGTTTCCGGGCGCGGGATCAGCGGCCGCAAAGACAGGTCTATTTTGCAACCCAAAAATTCAACAGCGCCGTTTTTGTATTCTGCGGGAATTTCGCTTTGCGGCGATTCGGCCATAATAATCGGCATTCCTCCGTTCTTTTAATCGTGAATGACTGATCCCTCAAAATCTTCCCCTTCCACGGCGCGGCGGAAACTTTCAATGTCGCTGCCCTTGATCTTTTTCACCGTGAGCTTGTTCTTTTTGGCAAAACGCGCCGCGATCGGGTCCACCGGCGTGGAAAGTCCGGGCACCCACTTTGAAGGAATCAATTTTTGGTATTCCGGCCACGTGAGTTCTTTGATCGGCCGGGCATCCGGAAATTTGCGCGGGTCTTTGTCGCAAACAAAATGCGCGTCACTGGCGGAGATGACTTCTTTGGCGCCAAAAAAAACCGCGCATTGCATCGCGTCATAGTCGGTGGACCATCCCGGTTCCCATCCGGAAACCATCAAAACTTTCTTGTTGCTTTTCAAAAAAGCGGCAATCTCTTTTTTCCCGGGTTCGCGCTCCAGCACTTGCGGGAAAGCGATCTCCCGCAAAATTTTGGCCACGAACAGCGCGTTCATTTTTGTCGCCTGAATGCCGATCCAATCCAAGTCGGTGTCGTTCTTTTTTTCGCCCAGTACTTCGCGCGCGGCTTTTTGATAAATCCGGCAGGATTTGCCCCCGCCCACCACAATCACGAAGCGAACGCTTTTTTTTGCCTGCCCCAGCAAAAACTGGCGCAAATCTTTTAAAAATCCGATGTCCAGCCCGTTATTGTATTTTTCGCCGTAGGGATAAACCACGGATCCTCCCAAAGAAACCACGATCAATTTTCCCCTTTTTGCCGCTTTTTTCGCCATATTGTTGTGTTTTCGGCCAAAAAAATTTAGCCTATTAAACTAAATTATTCAACGATACCCGATTAGCATCATACCCCATTTGCCCAAAACCTTCAATAGTCCGCATTTGTCAGCCGAACATCAGCCATTCCGGGCGGAATATCAGCAACAGGCCGATGGCCAGCATCAAAATTCCGCCGATCAAATGCGACGCTTTTTGGTATTTGGTGGTGATTCCCGCCATCTTCAAGGTAATCATCGCCGCAAAAAACACAAACAGATCGTCGGCCATAAACACCAAGATATACAACGCGATATATGAATAATATTGCCACGGGCTCAAGCCGCTCATTGACAATATTTGGGTGAAAATCACCGGAAACCCCGCCGAACAGACAAGCTCCACCAGATTGACCGCAAACGCCAGCAGAACGATCCCCCCCAGCGCCAGATAAAAATTGTTTTGCAGGGTGATGCTTTTCAACCGTTCAAAAACTTTTTTTCTTTTGGGATCGGCGGCGTTGGCGCACACCGCGGGCTCTTTGGAAAAATAAGCCTTCAGATTGTATGCGCCGCCGCCGATCGCCACCAGCGCCACAATAATGCGGATCCAAACGATAAATCCCACAAATAACAACAAATTGAGCCACGCGGACATAAACAAGAAATAAACCAGCGCCGAGGCCCCGATAAATGAACATCCCAAAATCCACATCCGCTTCCGGTTTTTCATTCCCAAAAGCAGGCTGATCAAAAACAATAACGTCCACATCGCGCAAGGATTGAATCCGTCCAACGCCCCCAGAACCACGGCGAGAACCGGCAGAGAAAAATCTTTCACTCCGATTGCTCCCAAAAACGGCACGTTTATTTTTTCGGGAATTTCCGTTTTGCCGCCATCTCCGCAACTGCCGTTGTTTGGCGCGGCAGTTTCTTCCGGATCAATGATCGGCGCGGCAATGTCGCGACAGCCTTGCTCAACCGCCGTCGCCACGGCGGCTTCAATCGCCGCACCGGTGGAGGCACGGTCATACCAGCCGATAAAATATTTATCGCCGATCACGGTGAACGGCACGCCGGAAACATCAACATTCAATTCCTTTCCCAACTCTCCCAAAATGCGGCGATTTTCGGCGTTTCCCCACACTTCAAAGTCCTTTATCAAGATTTCCGGACGATTTGCCGCCAGATCGGCCAAAAATTCTTTTTCGTGTTCGCAATGCGGACACCCCTGCCCCCAAAAAAAATAAATACTGACCGGGTTCTGCGCCAAAACCGCCACCGGCGCAAACGCCGCGGCGGCAACAAGCGGCAATAACAAAAACAATATTTTTTTTATTGTGTTTGCCATAGAAAATAAGGATTACTTTTCCAACGGAATTTTTGGATCGGATCGTTTAAGCCATCAGTTCATCTGCCAGACGGCAAAATTCAGATAACCGGCGAAAGTCACCCATGCAATATAGGGAACCAACAGCCATGCCGCCGGTTTTGACACGCGCCAAAAATTGGCAATCGTGTAAGCGATGGCAACCCAAAGCATCAACAATTCAAAAAACGCCCATCCGGACATTTTCAATTCAAAAAAAACAAACGACCATAAAACGTTTAAAATCAACTGCACCGAAAAGACCGCGATGATATTTTGCCGTTGCCAGGCGCCGTCAAGCAGTTTTTGCGAAATGCGATTCCACGCGCGCGCGGCCATTCCCGAAAGATTTTCCGAAATTTGGAAATTTTTGGCCCACGCCAGATAAAGCGAAACTCCCATCAAAAGATAGAGCGCCGTCCACACCGCACCGATAACTCCGCCGGAAGGCGTCCACGAAGGCTTGTTCAGTTCCGCGTACCAGCCGCCGACCGCCGGCAATGTGAACATTGATCCGATCAGCGCCGCCGCCTGGCAGATCGCAATGCTGGCAACCAATTTGAAAATGTTTTTTCTTTTCATAATTTTATTTTTCGGGGATACTTTCAACAATAATATGCGGATATGGCGTGTATATTATTTCGGAAAGCGTCCTTAACGATTTGATTCTAATCTTTTTTGCCATTTTTATCAATTTTCCCGCGATTGCCGCGATATTCCGCATGGAATATGGAAAATTAATGATTTGCCGGCGGCCGGCTTGTTCCCCGCACCAAATGTTATATTTATACATAGCATAAATATAACATAAACATAACATCGCCCTTTTTGCGATAAAAACAATCTCTGCAACGCTTTAGCACCACTCGCTGGGATAGCGTATTTTTGCATTTTAAGGGTCTATCCCCCGTGTAATCGCGGGGGTTAGACCTGGCAAGGAATTGTAAGTCTAAAATTAAAAGGGTCTAACCCTCGCAGTAACGAGGGATAGACCCTTTTAATTTTAGACCCAGTGAGTAATTACACGCTTTGGGGATGACAAAAATTATAAAAGATGCTATACTCCCGTTGTTGGCAATTTTGATTTTGAGTTTATATTTGAAAATTGAAAATTGAAAATTCTTTTCCGCGCAAGCGGAAAAGGCATCCCGCCCCTGTAACTCAATGGTAGAGTAACTGCCTTTTAAGCAGCTAACGAGGGTTCGATTCCCCCCAGGGGCACCATTCCACCGGAATCGCACGGTTTCCGGATTAAAAATATATCGCGCCCAACAAAAAAACCGGATCCACCGGTTTTTTTGTTAACTGCTCTTACGGCAATTGTTTTTGCAACTCTCCGATAAGCTGGGATATCAATTGTATCAGCAATTGCTTGATTTGGGCGATCTGATTTAAAATTTCGGCACGGGTCATTTCAGACCTTGCATCAGTCTTTTCAATTTCGTCCGCAACGGCCGGTGATTCCGTTTCAAAGCCGTTCTCGGGAGCAACACAATCGCCGCCGCGGCAAACTTTGTCGTCGGGACAATTGAAGGTATCCTGCCAATGCGAAGTGACAAAACAAGCGCCCTCCGAGCATCCCCGCTTGAACACTTGGCGTTGGATTTGGTTTCCCGCGCAGCGATAATTTGAAGACATCTCATCGGCGCCGCAATTTTGCGCCAACCCCTCTTGAACGCCGCAAGAATTATGCCAATATAAAATGCTGCCGTCGCATTTTTTGCTCGCGCGACTGGTGCAATTGGCAACGCACTTCCCCGCCGAACAGGTTTTTCCGTCGGGGCAAGCGCCGCAATTGATCGTTGTGCCGCAACCGTCGTCCCAATAACCGCAGGCATATCCTTGCGTGGCGCAAGTTTGGGGAATACAATTGGCAACGCACTTCCCCGCCGAACAGGTTTTTCCGTCGGGGCAAGCGCCGCAATTGATCGTTGCCCCGCAACCGTCGTCCCAATAACCGCAGGCATATCCTTGCGTGGCGCAAGTTTGGGGAATGCAATTGGCAACGCACTTCCCCGCCGAACAGGTTTTTCCGTCGGGGCAAGCGCCGCAATTGATCGTTGCCCCGCAACCGTCGTCGGCAGTGCCGCAATTATATCCCAGATCCGAACAGGTCTTGGGAGCGCACGCGGCGGCGCAATTCCCGTCGCGGCATATTTGTCCGGACGGACAGGCTGACCCCGCCCCCCATTTTAAACAACCGCCCGAAAACCCGCACGTTTGCACCATACCGTTGGCACATCTTTTGGACCCGGAAACCGAACATTCGTTGGCGCAGGAAGCCGCGCCAAGAGTTAACGCGCCATAGACCCTTCCCGAAGATGCATCGGTTTTTTGCAGCGACACCGCCGTTGAATTGTTGAAATGAATTTCCGCGGCGGTACCGATGGCACTGTACATATACTGCCCGTTTGCCGGCTCAAAAACACAATTATTGCAACGGACCGTGGAGTTTTCGGCAACGAGGGAATTAAAGCTTGATTTGAGGCGCACCGCCTCAACCGCCAGCGACTTCGCCCGATTGGCATAGACGTCAACGCCGGCATCAATCAATCCCCCGCTCAAAACCACCGGCACCGGTTCTTGCTCAATCCAGACCGCGTGATTTTTTGAAGTTATATTGGTGGTTATTGAATCTATTCCGATCCTGATCTCTCCCCGATCGGCCAACGGATACGGCGCGTTATGGTTGTTTTTAATGTATACCGCGCCGATAAGCCCGAGATTTGAGATGTTCGTGTTAATTTTCAAATTGTTTATCGTGATGCCGCCGGCTCCCGGATATTCCTCGTTTCCGATCTTTAATATTCCGTTGTTGATTTCGGCGCCGTCAATCGTCAAATCAAGTTTGTGGTCGCCCACATTGATGATTTGAAGCGCCACGGTACCGGAAGCAACAGTACCATCATTGACAAATTTTAAGCGGCTGGCCCTTATTCTTTCGCCGTTGTCAAAAACCATTCCCGCTTGCCGGTTATCGTGACTGTAGATATTGTCCAGATAAGCGTAAGCTTCCCAGCCACTGCCGTTATTGCCCAAATACAAACCGGTGTTGGGAGAATTTTTTAATTCCAAATTGAAAAATTTGCCGCCGGTTCTTTCGCCGCCCGTGAGAATCAGGCCGGCACCGTCATACCAAAACGGCGCCTGCTTATCCTTGTTGCCGTCCAGCGTCATATTCGCCAAAGTCAGCGCCGTATATCCCAGTCCCAAACCATTGCTGGCAAAAAATATCAGCGCCTGATGGCCGGAATAATATTGGTTATCGCCGAGCTTGAGAACGGTCTGCCCCATACCCGCACCGTAAATGTGGATATTTTTCCCCCGCAAAGGCAGCGCAGTGTAATAATGCGCTTGCGATCCGGAAAGAACGTTATTGATCGGAATATTTTGGTCGGCGCGCAATCCGTCATAGACGCCGGCGCCGATATACAGCGATCCGTGGTCGGGAGTCGCCGCAATCGCATCGCGAAGAATTTTGGTATAGTCCGTTCCGAAAGAAATCGTGTTCCCCGAAGCGTTTTTTACCGCCGCCGTGCTTCCGGATTTGGTAACGGTGATATCATAAGACGGCGGCAACGGCGGCTGACCGCCGATGCAAGTACCGTTGACACACGTCTGCCCGGCGGCGCACCGCGCGCTGTCGTCGCCCCAATGATTGGCCAAATTGCCGCCGCTCCCCAACGTTTGGCGGCAAACCCGGCATCCCTGCACTTCCCCCGCCGCGCCGCACTCGTAGTTGGCCGCATCAACAACATCCGAAAAGCCAAACATCAACCACAAGTTCGCAATAAAAATCGTCTTGAAAATAAAACATGTATGCTTCATCAACATAATAAAAATTATTTATAATTGGATTATAAAACAAATTTCAAAAACCAGCCATCTCCCGAAAGGCAACCACTCTCGCCGGATTTAGGATCAAGGGGTCTATCCCTCGCTACCGCGAGGGTTAGACCCCTTTAATTTCGCGCTTAAAATTCTTTTGCCAGGGCCTAATCCTCGCATTGGCGAGGGATAGACCTTGCCCGGTGAGTGGTCACGAAAAAACCGGCACGGCCGGTTTTTTGTTTCATTTTTAAACTTTGATTTTCTCGGGCAAATCACAATCCCTCTCCGCGGAGTTTTTCCAGAATCTCTTTTTGCTTTTTGTTCAGCTTTTTGGGCACGGCGATCTCAACTTGCACATACATATTCCCGCGGCCGAAGCCGTTAAAGCGCGTGATGCCCTTGCCCGAAACTCGGAAAATCTTTCCCGATTCGGTGCCGGCGGAAATATTAATTATTTGGTAATTTAACCATATCGGTTAGCTTTTAATCCAACCGATTGCTGATACAATAAATTAATATGATAGAATATTGGCAAAACTGCTTTTTCTACTCTCTTCCGGTCTTGTTGTCGGGAATATTTTTTATTTTAACCTTAAAACAAGGTTATTTCGGTTTTTTGAAAAAACCGCTATCATTGCGATTATTCGGAGCCAATAAAACATACCTCGGATTTGTTCTGATGCCGCTATATTGCTTACTATTTACGTTTCTTTTATCTCTAGTTTTAAAAAACGGCAATGAATTATACTTAGCGCAAAATTTATACAAATCACTTTCACTTGGATTATTCTACCCGTTGGGCGAATTGCCCAATTCATTTATCAAAAGACAGTTGAGCATCGCCGCGGGAAAAAACGCGCCCTCACCGGGACTAAAAGCTATTTTTTTTGTTTTGGATAACATCGATTCCGTACTCGCCTGTTCTCTTTGCCTGGTTTTTATTTATGGCGTAAGCCTAATTTTTGTGCCGGGTATTTTAATATTGGGATCAACATTCCATTTTTCAACCGACTGCTTAATGTTTAAGCTAAAATTAAAACAACCGCCAGCGGCACAGTAATGTTGTCTAACCCAAATTCGGAATAACGGTCGGCAAGCGCCGCGGCAAGCGCCGCCAAAAATATATAATTAGTCTCGCAACGACCATAGAATAAGGCAATTGACAACAATAGCGCCAAACACGTAATAAAGTAAAGTGTGTTATATGCTAGATTTTTTTTAGAAGTTTTTTTGTAAAAAGCGCTTAACGGATCTAAAATTCCCAAAACAAACGCACCGCTCATAAAAACAAGATTGTTTTCGCCAAAAAAAGCAAACAACAAAAGAAAAGTAATAATATATATAATTTCCCCCCAAGTCCGATAGATTTTGATATGAATCGACGACAAGAGATTATAAATAAAGGAAACTGTGAATACTGCCAAAAAAATTAAAAGCACTGTCATCGCTTCATGGACTGTTAAATGAAAATAGCTGTAAATAATGACAAAAAAATAGAAAATGTGGGCAGTTTTCCGCGTATAATCGGTGTTAAAGCCAAAACGCCTCTTGGCCCATTCAAGGGCTAAAAGAAAAAGCGATGAGACTATCAATACTTGGATAAATTGCGGATTCATTTTAGAAAAAATTTTACTTTTTTATTTTTGCATCTGCTTTTAATAATTCCGGCAATCCGACCAAACCTTAACCGAGACTTCCAAAAACCAACCTTGGTCCCAAGACTCAAAGATTCAAATGGTATTTCTTCAAACCCAAGCATGACTAGTTTCTTTCCCATTAAGCCGCTGTAAGTCGCGGCAAGATATTTTATCCCCTTTTCTCCCGCAACCGCGTTCATCAAAATATCGCTTAATTTGCGGCCGCGAAACGCCGGTTTAATATATAAGCCTTGTATTTCGTCTGTATCAGCGCCAATATTTTTTTTAATAACAAACCCTGCCAATTCCTTGCCGGAAAATAAGCAAAACATTTCCTTTCTGCGGATATAACATTCAAAATCTTTGTGCGCCCGCCGCGCCAGATCATGCTCACGGCCAGTTGCCGCAACCGCCCCGGCAATGATTTCAGTTTCTTCATCTTTGGAAAAATTATTCCTTATCAATATGCCATCCATAATAAAATTGCCGCCAGGACATACCAGAGCCAATTATTAATTTTGCGCAAACGGAAATTTGAAACCATCAATAGAGATATCGCCGCCATTGCCGGCGCCGCCAGATATAAAACCTGGTTCACCCCTCTTTGATAAAGCGCATAAAACGCGACTGCCGCAACCAGAACCGCGGGCACAAACAGCCCTTGGTAATAAATTTTGTTGTCGTCCCGAATCAGCCCGCATTCATTGAGGCGCGCCAGCCTAACTATCCCGGCAATCATCACCGCCGAACCGGCAAAAAGCATTGCCAGCAAATCAATAGGCAAAAATTGGTAAATAAAAAAACAAGGGAAAGCAACATATATAACCAAATCGCAGAAGGAATCGATCATGCGGCCGCGAATGCTTTCAATCCTAATCTTGCGGGCAATCCAACCATCAGCAGTATCGATAAAAAAGGCAGTGGCAATAAAACAAAGAGAGAGAAATGCTTGTCCGCATAATGCGTAATGAAAGGCCACCAGAACAAAAGGCACTGATAAAAGGGATACCGCATTAGCCAAATTATTTTTCAATAATTTTAATATTTCCATTGTTTCCGTTTAATTCTACCTGCCGGCAATTTTTCAACAACGATACCGCGTTCTTTACTTTCACTACCAACGGAATATTCATTTCCCGGCTTAATATCGAAGCATGCGACAACGCGTTGCCGCGCTCAAGAATCACTCCCTTCAGTAACGGAAATACGAGAGACCATCCTGGATCAGTCTGGTAAGTGACCAAGATTTTACCGTTAAAATTCGCTGCCGGGTCAAATTTTTCCAAGACCAGCACCGGTCCCCGGACAATGCCTGCTGATACTGCCATTCCCGCCAACCCGTCTTTGCCGGGCACGGTATCATCAAGGATTATTTCGCAGCCGCCGTTTTTAGCAATTATTATCCGGTCAGGCAATTCAATCTCTTTATATTCTTCTATATCTTTTTTCCGTCCCTTGATCAAATTGCGGCATTCTTGCATACCCATGGCGCCATTGGCCGCTTTTCTAATATCCGCCACAGTCAGAAAATATATGTCATCTTTTATATTGATAATTCCGGATTTAACAAAATTTTCCGCAAGCTGCATAAAACAATCCTTGGCCACGCCAAAGACCATCGCCCGTCTGGCCCGAAAGACTTCTCTATCCTTTATAGCTTGCCGGGTTTTTCGCGAAAAAAATTTTACAACCATTCCGCCGGTTATTTCCGATTCCTTTTTTGGCTCAGGCAACTCCGGATAACTGGCAATCAAATTGGCAATTAAGGCAGGGTCGTCTTTTATGTCGATACTTTCCAGCTTAAGCTCATCCGGATGCCGCCAGCAATTGCAGTCTAAATAGCAGTCAATTCTTTCAATGAATTGCAAAACTTCCGGATCATGGCTAGCTCGGATTGTTTCAATAGCATCCCCGCCTTTAGCGGCAAATATCGCGGCAATCTTTTGATTACGGCGGGCATGGACTGCCAGATCCTCAATCCCTTTGATGCTTTCATAGTAGTTGGCTTTGGAAAAATCCGATATCAAGCGGTTTAAAACGCTTTGCGCCTCGGAGCCATATTTTTTGACAATTATTTTTTTCAATATCCCGTAAAAAACCATCAGCCGAAAATCGTTCATTATCGGAATTTTCCAATCGTCAAGAAATTTATTGCGCGCAGTTTCATAATATTCAATAATTTCGCAGTCATTCATTTTGCCCAAATCAATTTTTTTGTGCGCAGTGTATTGCTTGTCAAAATTATCCAAAAAAATCCGCTGGCCTTTCCCGCCAAAAAATAGCATTACTGCAAATTTAAAAGCCACTGGCAAGCAACGAATAGATCCGGCAATATTTTGCTTGGCGCGTTTTTCATCACGGTTTTTCTGCGGCATTAGCATACTTTCAAAGAATTCTTTGTTATATTTGTATCCGGGAAGCAATTTAAGAAACGCGTACCAATTCTCAATACGATAGTAAACCCTTCCTTTAATATATCCCAAAAGATTTTCAAAAATTCGCCGGTCATTATCTTCGACCTTGGCGCCAACCAACGAAAAGAAAGAAATATAAACTTTTGAATACAGCGAATCAATAAAAGAATAGGTTAACGGAGAAGTTATGCCGGGGTAGCTTTCCGCGATATTGGTACGGTCAAATATTTGACCGTAATTCTGCAAAAAGGGAATTTTTTTGGTAATATCTCTTGTCTGAAGAATGGCAAATACGCCTTCGGATAGCGCCCATTCGATATCTTGGGGTTTACTCTTAAGATTGACTATCCTTTTAAGCTCTTCGATAAGTTCTTGCGATCCTTTCAGCCGGTTAAATTCCAAGGAAACATTATCCAAGGTAAACTGGTCGGCATCGCCGCCATCGACAATATTACGACAGGAGCCTTTGCTCCAGACAGTCACCGAATCGCAATCTTTCTCGCCAACAAACGATACCCCCGCGTATTGGGCGCTAAACATTTCCTGGATTATTACCGAGCAATCCAGCAAACTGCAATCAAGATTATTGGCACGCAAATAAGAAATGACGCGCGGCGAAAACGCACTTTTAACGCACAATACCGCGTATTTCCGAAAACTCTCTTCGCAGAAAGGAACATCCAAAAAAGTATCGTATAGCCCGGCAAAAGAAAAAACCGCGCCATCTTCAAGCGATGATGAAGTGCGAAAGGCTGTTATTTTGCCGCCGAAATTTTCAAGTCCGGCAATTTTGTTTCCATTGAATTTTAATTTCTCAAATTCAGCCCCAGCGCCATGATTGCCTTTTTTAATGTTTTCCAGCACAATCTGTCGCAATTCGGAATAATTTAAAAAAATGTCTTGAGGCGCTACTGCCAAAAAATCCGGTACGGCAAATCCATTACTCATAAGCCATGCCAAATTTTTAGCCTTGTTGCCATAATTTTTCATAGAAAAAGTTTGTAGCTTATAAATGTCAGCAATCCGGATATTATTAAAAACAGGAAATATGCCGGTTTTTTCGTAAAAAATAGAAAACCGGCAATAATCAAAAGTACATTCGCAATCAGGAAGAGATTTATTGACCCAAAAATAACAATAAGGCAGACATATTGCAACGCGAAAAACAACGCCAATAGCAACAAAACGTTTGCTTTGCCCCAGCGGTATATATAAGTATCATCCGTAACATTTCCGGCCGTATCGTAGCGGTGCACCATCTTGCGGGATATTTCATAAATAAACATGCAAATAAATATAAAAAAGATAGCCGCCAGATCTTTAATTCCGGGAATAAGCAGCTCTCGAACCGATATGCAAAATAAATAATATACATAAAAAGCAAAAATTAATTGGTGTAGCAAGATGTAAATAAAAAAATGCTGCCGGGCAAATTTTGGCCAGAAAAAATCACGAAACATTAAAAACCAATAGAACACCAAAAGAATATACAGCGGTAGCGCCAGGGAAAACAGGAACGCCTGCAACAACAATTCGACTACCAAACCCGCCCCCAGCATTTTCTTCAGCTCGGCAGAATCAATAGCGCCTCTTTGCACCGGACGGTCGCGATGGAATTTTGAATCGTAAGCCAAATCTTTGATATCATCTCCCAGTCGCACCCGAAAAAGAAACAACACAAGAATCATGCCGCCAACAAAAAAAACGGCATCAATCCGTATTGTGGCGAACAAATACAGGTCGATAGCAATCATTAGCAAAAAAGAAAACGTAAACGCCAAGACCGCAGGAAAACGCTCGGTTGCGTAAGATAATATATCTTTCATGGTTTTATAACTCTATGGTATACTATTCCATAGTATAATTCCATAAAAATAGTAAATAAGATAATATATCTTTCATGGTTTTATAACTCTATGGTATACTATTCCATAGTATAATTCCATAAAAATAGTAAAACTGATGTTGAAAAAAATCGTCCTTAAATTCCGAATGGCCGCCGCATTGATATCGAAAGGTCCTGACTACTCGGATTTTTTTACAAGAAACCTTTATCGCATATATTTGGGCCACAACAAAATCATCCATTTCCGTGATGGCTTTCCAGTTTATTCATTATCAACACCGGCGCTTTTTTCCCGGGCGGCAGCCAATTTTCTGCAACGCAATTTTTTCAAAACCATCACCGGACGCACCAACCACAACCTCATGAGCCTGGCGATAACTGAAAAATGCTGCGCCAATTGCCAGCACTGCAGCTTTCAAACCGAAGATCTCAAGCAAAAACAAAATCCCTTAAAAAAAGAAGAGCTGATCAAGCTGATCAAAGACGCGCAGGAGTTAGGAGTGACAGTGATAAATATTCTCGGCGGCGAACCTCTGCTACATCCGGACATCCTTGAGATCATCGGTGCCGTCAATAAGAATCTTTCAACCGTGATATTGATAACCAACGGCATGAAATTGAAGGCAATCGCGCATAACCTGAAACGCGTCGGCCTTGATGGCGTTTACGTGAGCATCGACTCGGCGGATCCGGATAAGCACAACCGCTTCCGGAACACACTCGGAATTTTTGAAGCCGCCATGGAAGGAATAAAAAATGCTAAACGCGCCGGCCTATCGGTGGGAATATCCTGCTGCGTCGACCCTGAATCATTGGCAAGCGGCGAATTAGAAAAGATATTTGAGCTTGGTAAAAAAATCGGAGTTCACGAAATTTTGGTTTTTGGCGCAACGCCTTCCGGAAAATATTCCTCGCGCTCCGACTTAATGGATCGCAACAGCTTTACGGACGATCTCATTGCGTTTGCCGGTAAATACAACAGGCGCCAAGACTACCCCGGAATACTTATTTATGGCTATACCTCGTCCCACCGAAGCATCGGCTGTTCGGGAGGTGTTAACTATTTTTATGTAAACCCTTTTGGCGAAGTGAGCCCCTGTGATTTTAACCATGCGGTTTTTGGCAATATTCGGGAAAAACCGCTGCACGAAATTTTAGACAGCATGGCTACGGCATTCGAAGGCCACACCAAATACGGCGGTTGTCGTTTAAAAGATAGTCGCTGCATCAACAGTCCATACGTATCAAAAAATAATTTCAAAAAAATATGACACCTTCCGATCTTTTGGCAAATGTTTCAAACACAAGTTTTTTGGATCTGCTTGCCAATATTTATGAAGTTCACAATAATTTCCATGTATTTGATAAAACAACCAGTCTCGAAATTATTGCTTTTGAAATTACGGCAGTGCTATTTTTTATCGGATCAGCGCTATTTTTGCGCCGAACCCAAAAAAAGATTTTTTCCAAATTAGGTGTTGCCTTTATTTTCTTCCTCTTATTCGAAATGTTCACTGCATCGATGCTTTCCGCGCAAAAACTCGGTCCATGGGCCTATGTTTATATCACCAGCAGCTGGATAACGAGCATGGTCTATGGTGCATTAGCGGTTTGGGCCGATTATCTGACAAATAAATTTCTTCCAAAATATAGCACACCGAATTTTTTTGTTGCAACCGGCATAATGGCAATATTCACAATGGCAATGGAAGTATTGCTGATCTCTCTCGGGATAAGAGTTTATTCAACCGACACGCTGGCATCGCTCGATACGGGAGCAATGGGAATTTTTTTTGTTTATTATAGTTTCATCATCGCCCTGATAACGATATCCTTTTACAGATACTGGAACCTCGGCTTGGACAAAGAAGCAATAATCCCGATGAAGTACGTAAACCTACCGTCATTTTTAGCATGTTTCGTAGCAATCATTTCTTTCGACATCATGACTGAGACTATGGTCAGAAATGAAGGGTTTTGGCAATGGTCCTACATCTATCATGATATTTCCGTGGTTTTGACGCTAATCGGAACCATAATAATCTGGCTGGCAATTGTGCTGGTTAATCATTATTTTAATTATTTTGGAATAGCTAAGAAATTCGGAGCCAACTTTTTAATTGCCATTGCCCCGGTCTTTGCCCTGGAATGCTATTTAATCAACCGCGGTATGCGGATATACAACCCGGACACAATCAGCAATTTTTCTGGTTTGCAGATACCCATCATCAATATGCCGGTTGAAGTTTTCTTTGGATCGGTTTTTTATCTGGCACTCGTCCTTCCCTTGGCTTCGTATGTCATTTTCCTAATCAACCAAAACACTAAAAAATAATATGGCCAACACCATTAACCAAAAATTGCATCAACCCATAAATTTATGGGGCATCGTCTTTAAGCATTCCTTCCAAACAATCATCGGTTTTACAGCGCTCTGCTTGCTCGCTTGGATCATGTTCGGAGCAAATCCGGCCGCATTCGTTCAAGCGATTATATTTCTCAGCATTTGCACGTTCGGAATACCGCTGATCTTAACCATATTTGTTTCATACGGCTTGGGATGGCTGATTTGTTTCTTTTTTGAGCCACGCGGAAAAAATGATTCGGCAGGAAGAGATCAAACAGCAATTATCGATTATATTATTAACGGCCAAGCAAACGGCAAAACCAAACAACAGATAATCGACGGCTTGGTTAATATCGGAGGTTGGAGAGTCGAAGACGTGGAGAATGCCTATAAAGAATTAGAAAACAAAAAAGCCGGCTGAGAATGCCGGCTTTTTTGTTTGAAATTTTACAATCCTTCGCGCTTTAATTGATCCAGCAGTTCTTTTTGCTTTTTGTTCAGCTTTTTGGGCACGGCGATCTCAACTTGCACATACATATTCCCGCGGCCGAAACCGTTGAAGCGCGTGATACCCTTGCCCGAAACGCGGAAAATCTTTCCCGATTCGGTGCCGGCGGGAATTTTCAGCAGGATATCTTTTCCCTCAATTATGGGCGCGTCAACATTCCCTCCCAGCGCCGCCAAAGACAGCGGAATTTCGCGCAAAACATAAAGGTCGTCGCCTTTGCGCTCAAACACCGGATGCGCCTTCAAAAACACCCGCACGTAGAAATCTCCGGCGGGCCCGCCTTTCCGTCCGGCCTCGCCTCTTTGCTCCAATTTGATTACCTGATTGTTGTCCACGCCGGCGGGAATGTCCACTTTGATTGTTTCTTCGGTTTTTACCCGGCCTTCCCCCTGGCACACGTTGCAAGGCTTTTCGGGGCGATAGCCTTCGCCGCGGCATTCCGGACAAACGGCATATTTGGTGAATGACCCCAAAAAGGTTTTTTTAATCTGTTGGACCTGCCCCGTGCCGCGGCAGGAAAAACATTCCTTGATCTTGGTGCCGGGTTCGGCGCCGCTCCCCGAACAGCGCGGGCAAGCGGCATTTTTGGAAATCTTGAATTCTTTTTGCGCGCCGGCAAACGCCTCCTCCAAGGTGATCTCGGCATCCGCACGAATGTCTTTGCCGCGCTTGCCGTCGCGCCGCCGCCGCGGCTGGCCGAAACCGAACATCTCCTGCATAATATCGCCCAAATCTTCAAACTGCACGTCAAACTCGGCGCCGGGCCGTCCCCAGAACCAGCCGTCCTGCCCCGTTTGCGCGCCGCCGAATCCCGAAAACCCTTTGCCGTCAAACGCATTGCCGAATTGATCGTATTGCTGGCGCTTCTGCTTGTCCGAAAGCACCTGATAGGCCTCATTGACCTCTTTGAATTTTTCGGCGTTGCCGCCTTTGTCGGGATGATATTTGTGCGCCAAAGAGCGATAGGCCTTTTTGATCTCGTCGGCCGTTGCCTCTTTTTGCACTCCCAAAATTTTGTAGTAATCCTTAGACATAAAAAATGTAAAATTGAAAGATCAAAATGAAAAATGACAATCAAAAATGTTAAAACGCCGCGACAGCGGAATTTTAACATCAAAATTTCACATTTTGATTTTTACATTTTTAATTAGATGGTTATTGTTTCTCTTGGTATTCGCCTTCCGCAGGGCCTTCGTCTTTCTTTTTGCCATTTCCGGCGGAATCCGGCGCTTCGTTTCCGGCGGATTGAGTTCCCGCGGCGGGTTGCTGTTGATACATCTGCGCGCCGATCTTGGAAAGCGTTTGCGACAAATCGTCGGACTTGGCCTTCAACTCCTCCATATTATCCCCACTTTGGACTTTTTTCAAGCCCTCAATCTTTTCTTCAATTTCTTTTTTGGCAGGGGCGGAAACTTTGTCGCCCGCGTCGCGCATTGCTTTTTGCGCGGTATAAATCAGGTTGTCCGCGTTGTTGCGCGCCGTAATCAGCTCTTGCTTCTTGCGATCGCTCTCGGCATTGGCCTGCGCTTCCTGCCTCATCCGTTCGGCCTCTTCTTTGGAAATTCCCGCCGAGCCTTCAATGCGGACGCTCTGGGTTTTTCCGGTCGCCTTGTCCTTGGCGGTTACGCTCAAAATCCCGTTGGCGTCAATATCAAACGAAACTTCAACTTGGGGAATGCCGCGCGGCGCGGGCATAATGCCGTCCAAAATGAATTTGCCCAAAGATTTGTTGTCCGCGCTCATCGGCCGCTCGCCCTGCAAAACATGGATCTCCACCGAAGTTTGGTTATCGGCGGCGGTGGAAAAGACTTGCGACTTGGCCGTGGGCACGGTGGTGTTCTTGGAAATCAGAATCGTGTTGACGCCGCCCATCGTTTCAATCCCCAAAGAAAGCGGCGTCACGTCCAGCAATAAAACATCTTTCACCTCGCCTTGCAGAATTCCCGCCTCCACCGCCGCGCCGATGGCCACCACTTCGTCGGGATTGATGGATTTGTTGGGTTCTTTGCCGAAAAATTTTTTCACTTCCTCCTGAATTATCGGCATCCGCGTCTGGCCGCCCACCAAAACGATTTCCTCAATGTCTTGCGGCGCCATCTTGGCATCGTCCAAAGTCTGGCGCACCAAATTGACGGAGCGTTCAATCAAATCGCGCACTAAGTCTTCCAATTTCGCGCGGCTAAATTTGTAATACAAGTGTTTCGGTCCGGAAGCGTCGCTGGTGATAAACGGCAAATTGACCTCGGTCTCCATCGCCGTGGACAGCTCTATCTTCGCCTTTTCGGCGGCCTCTTTCAACCTTTGAAGCGCCAGTTCGTCTTTGGACAAGTCAACCCCGTTGTCTTTTTGATATTCGGCCACCAGCCAATCCATAATCCGCTGATCCACGTCGTCGCCGCCCAAATGGTTGTCGCCGCCGGTCGCTTTCACTTCCACGGTGTCTTCGGAAATATCCAGAATGGAAACATCAAAGGTTCCGCCGCCGAAATCATAGACCAGCACCTGTTCGTTCTTTTTTTTGGTCAATCCGTAAGCCAATGCCGCGGCCGTCGGTTCGTTGATGATCCGCTTCACCTCAAAGCCGGCGATCTCGCCCGCCAGTTTGGTGGCCTTTCTTTGCGAGTCGTCAAAATAGGCCGGCACCGTGATGATCGCGCCGGTTACGGGTTCCCCCAATTTGGATTCGGCGTCTTGCTTGATTTTTTGCAAAACCATCGCCGAAATTTCCGCCGGCGCATACCACTTGTCTCCCATCTTCACCTCCACGCCGCCGTCCTGCGCGCGTTCGCGCATCTCATAGGGCAAAAGTTTCAAATCTTTTTGCACCTCCTGATCGGCAAACCGCCGCCCGATCAGCCGTTTCACCGAAAACAAGGTGTTTTTCGGATTGGTGATCTGCTGGCGCTTGGCCAGCACTCCCACCAGCCGCTCGCCGGTCTTGGTGAGCGCCACCACCGACGGCGTCAGCCGCGATCCTTCCTTGTTTTCCAATATTTTCGGCTCGCCGTTGATAATGGCGGCCATCTCCGACATCGTGGTTCCCAAATCAATTCCGATTGTTCTTGACATAATTTTTATAATTTATTAATTTATACTTTTTTATCTTTCACAAACCTCCCAACTGCCATAAGCTTTTAACTCATCAAAATTTTCAATTTTCAATTTACAATTTTCAATAAATGACCAATTTCCCAATTTTCAAACAAAATTCAACATTCTTGTTTGGTTAATTGGTGAATTGATTTTTCAATGAAAACTGAAAAATGGTAATTGAAAACTGTTTTTCAAGGTTTGGCGGGGCTTACGCCCCGCCGTTTTCCAAAACAGGCCCGCCCGCCATCGCCATTCAACAAATTCAGAGCGAAGCAGGATTTTTACACTTTCTTTTTTACTTTCCCTTGATTTCCAGCTTTTTGACTTTCATTTCCTCAACTTGCGGCGCGGCTTTGGGCGCGGTGATTTTTAACACGCCGTTTTCAAATTCCGCCTCAACCCCGCCCTCGTCAATTTCGGGCAAGGCAACCGCCCGTTTGACATAGCCATGGCGGATTTCCTTGCGCCAATAACCCTTCTTTTTATTGTCCTCCTCTTTCTTTTCTTCGGATTTGGCCTCAATGGTGAGCACGCCGTCTTTGATCTGAGCGTCAATCTGTTCCCGTTTGAAGCCCGGCAATTCGGCCTTCACCACCACTTTGCCGTCCTTTTCATAGACATCCATTTTGGGCGCTTCGGGCATCTTCATCAGCTGGAACGACGGCCAATTCATCCAGTCATCGCCGTCAAACCAGCGATCGATATCCCACCCGCCCCGATAAGGTATCAATGCCATAAATTTTTCGCTTTTGTTTCGTCCGCAATTTTTAATTTAACATAACCTGTTTTGGATTGCCCGCAAACTTGGCAAAAGCGTTGTTATAAAAGCAAATTTTTTTCAGTTTTCAATCTTCAGTTTTCATTGAGTTTTCAATGAATCAATTTTCAAACAAAATTCAGCATTTTTGTTTGGCTAATTGACAAAATGATCATTCATTGGAAATTGACAACTGGCAATTGAAAACTATTTTATGAACCCGATTTTGCTCTCCGGTGCTTCGCTTCCTTCAATTTTGCCGAATTTTTCTTCGTATTTCTTGATGTTTTCGGCCAGCGCGGCCGCGATTCGCTTGGCATGCCCCGGGCTCACGATCATCCGGCTGGCCAAAATCCCCTGCGGCGGCGCGTTCAAAAAGAAATCCAGCACGAACTCCTCCTTGGTGTGCAAAATCTGCATCAAATTGGAATAGGCACCCTTCAATTCCTCGTCGCGCACCTTTATCTGCAACTGCGGCTGATTCGGTTGTTGATTTTGTTCCATGGTATTTTATTAATTTTTCAGTTTTCATTGAGTTTTCAATGAATCAATTTTCAAACAAAATTCAGCATTTTTGTTTGGCTAATTGAAAAAATGATCATTCATTGGAAACTGAAAACTGGTAATTGAAAAATTTGTTTATTTTGCCACTTTCACTTTTGCCGGGCGCAAGAGGCATCCGTCAATCATATATCCTTTTTGTATTTCTTCAATGATGGTTCCCGATTCAACGCCTGGGCACTCCTCCATTTGCGCCGCTTCGTGAAGTTCGGGATTGAATTTCTCTCCTTGGGCGGCAATCGCTTCCACCCCGTTGGCTTTCAAAAAATCTTCCAGCTGTTTTTTGATCATCAGCAATCCCTTTACTTGTTCATCGCTTTTCAAATCTTTTGAAAGATTTTTTTCGGCCAGATCCAGGCTGTCCATTATCGGCAAAAGATTAAAGACAAACGCCTGCCGGTTATATTTCCCGAATTCCTCCATTCTTTGGCCTTCTTCTTTTTTGTAGTTGATCAAATCCGCCTTGGCCCGCTTCCAGCCATTCAGATACTCCCCGCATTTTTGGCACTCCTTTAAATCCGGCAACTCCTTGTTTTTTTGTTGTTCCTTCATCATCTAAATTTTCAATTTTCAATTTTCATTGAATTTTCAATGTTTCAATTTTTAAACAGAATTCGGCATCTCCGTTTGGCTAATTGATAAAATGACAATTCACTGGAAACTGAAAACTGGTAATTGAAAATTGTTTTATATGTTTTCAAACATTTTCAAGATCTCGTTGGTCAGCGCGATATTTTTATCGTAGGCCATGCGTTTGGGTCCCACCAGCGAAAAAATCACTTCTCTTTGCGGCGCCGGTTCAAACACCATGGAAAACACCGCCAGTTCTTTGGCCTTGGGGAACGGATTTTCCTGCCCGATGAAAATTTCAAAATCATCGGCCGGTTTCATTTTCTCAATATTGTTTTCCAAATAATCCAGATAGTCCAAAAAGTTATCCATCAAATCGCGCCGGCCGAATTCGGGCTGGCGCAACACTTCTTCCCAGCCCTCTTTGAAAAAAACGCCCGCGTCTTTCATATAGCCCAGCACCAGCGCTTCGGAAACCGCCGCCGCGCTTTGCGCCAGATCGCGCATGGCGCCGAAGAAATCATCAAAATTATCATTTTGCTCCAATCCGGCGCCAAAATCCAGGCTGATTTTGGTCAAACCGTCGCCCTCGGCCAATTGATCCACGAACAACCGATAGCCCTTGTCGGTGGGAATCCGCCCCGCGGAAGTGTGCGGCTGAGTCAAAAATCCGTCATCGGTGAGCTTTTGCATTTCAATGCGGATTGACGCCGGGCAGATGCCGAAATCATACCTCTCCCCCAGATATTGCGAAGACACCGGCCGCGCCGATTCCACATATTCCCTGATTATCATGTCCAATATCGTTTTTTGCCGTTCGCTAATCCGCATGAATTTCCAATTTTCATTTTTCAATTTTTAATGGATGATCATTTTACCAATGATTCAAACCAAAATGCTAAATTTCATTTGAAAACTGACTCATTGAAAATTCAATGAAAATTGGCAATTGAAAACTGTTTGTGTTCTCATTCTATCATTTCCAAATTATCAGTCAACCCCCCCGAGTGATAATGAAATAGAGTAAAAGAAAAAGTAGATAATTTAGTCTACTTTTTAACCGCCTCGTTAGGTACACAAGTCAACAACCATTCCCAGAAATCAAGAAATTCCCTTCTTGATAAAAAAGGAAGCCCTTGACGCTCCGCCATTGCCACGCCAATCTCATCTAACATTTTAATAGAGCCCGTGGAATTGCTATGCCCGAAAAATTCAACCACCTTCTTTTTGCCAAGGGTTACGGAAATTCCATATTTAAAATCCCACCATAACGGACTATTTGAATAGCCAATGAAATTTGACCCGTGAAAGTTTGCGCTCAATCCACCTTTTTCCTTGGTACTGGACACTTTTATCCGATACCTTTTTTCGCTCTCATAATAATCGCCTTGTATGGTCCCTCCCTTGCCCCATTCCCATTTAATCTCTTTGTGAATTTTTAAGAACTTCGCTAACTCGGCAAAAGTTTTCACACTCTCAATTTCACCCTTACCGCCTTTCTTATTCTTTTTCCCCATCCAAGTCACCTTTTCTCTTGCGCATAACATGCCACAAAATATTTATTGATTTGTTTTCCACATCTTTTCGCGCCATCTCATAGTCCACAGACGGCATAATATGGTTGACTATGTCTTCAATAACCAATCGCCAATTATTCTCAATGCCGCATCTATTGCGAGTATGGGCAATCCGACGCCTCACGACTAAATCGCGGGCATATTGATACCGTCTTTTTTTTGACATTACTCGCCAAGCCGCCCCATCAAATTCAAGCGAAACATCAAATTCATCCGGTCTGATATACAACTGATACCACCAGAGTAAAAGTCTGGCGTTCCATATTCTCGTTTTTAGTAAATAAAGCGAATCTGCCGCCCAGAAATGGGCAAAGTCCAGTACGAACAAAACTCTAATTTGCCATTTTTCCAACTCTGTTAATTCGTTAATTGGTATGTCCAATAGTTTATCCAATTTCCCCATTTTCCCCACCTCTCAAATCATTGATCAAGGATTATTAGCCTCAATATTTTTGCAACAATCGCGCCTTGCCAAAGTTTCATATTCAGTTGACAAGGTGCGAATTGAGCTTGCGACACAAAAAATCGCGCAAAAAGCTCGTTTTGAGATTAAAATGGATTTTCCTTTCCGTCAAGCGTTTCAACAGTAATTACGGACATCCTCACATTCTCAAGAATGTTGGAATATCGGTTAACAGTTAAAAGCAATTAAAGTTTTTCTTTTTTCAACAATTCCGCTTTCTTTCGCTTCCCTCGGTTCCATCCTCCCGGATTTCCGTCCGAGCGCACGACGCGATGGCAAGGTATGGCGGGATCATAATTGCCGTGCAATATATTGCCCACCGCGCGATAAGCTTTCGGACTTCCGGCTTTTTCGGCCACCGTTTTGTAAGTCAAAGTTTTCCCTCGGGGAATTTTTTTGACAATTTCAAAAACTTTGCCGCGAAAAGATTTTTTGGAGAGTTTCGTTTTCATATGTTATGGTATCATTCCGGAATTCCCGGCGCAATCAGACCCGCCGCGTAAAATGCAATCATAAAAATTGGCCGGGTATTGCCGGACAAACCCAAAAAGCTCCCTTGCGGGAGCTTTTCAAATTCCGGAGTCGCGCGCTACATTCCCTTCCGGATGGCGGCGATCTTTTCGCGCAGGATCTGCCGCGGATCGCGTTTGGGATCAATGATTTGGGTTTTTGCCACCCAGGCCAGGCAGAGGATCGCCGCGGCCAGGCCGAGGCCCAGTCCCGCCAGGGTTTGATTGTCAAACCCGGTGGAGATGGCGGTCGCGCCCATCACCGCCCGGCGGTTGACCGTCACCGCGGCGCGGGAATCGGCAGACTTGCCGTCGGCGGTAACCATGGCCACGTTGGTTAACGTGGTTTGGCCGTAGACAAAGCTGGCGTCGTTGGCCACGGTGGCGGTGTAGGTGATCGTTTTGGTTTGCCCGGAAACGATCGTGCCCAGACTGATGCCCGAGGACAAACTGCCGCCAACGGAAATGCCGTCCACCCGCAGATCGCGGATGTTGGCGATGCCGGCGGGCACCGCGTCGGTAACCGTCACATTATCGGCGGTGCCGGCAATGCCGGTGACCGCGATGCGGTAAGCCACGGTGTTCAGCGGATTGGCGCTCACCGTGCCCTGATAGCCCGTTCCCAGCGAAAGGTTGCTCACGGTCTTGGTGATGCTCAAATCGCCGGTGGCGGTACTGCCGCATTGTTCGGCGCGGACGATTTCCGTGTCGGTGGCGGTGCGGTTTTGCCGCTCCACGCGCACCCGCGCGGTGTAATTGCCGACATTGCGGTAATCGCAGAGATTGGCCGCGGTGTAGGAAGTGTTGTCGGTGGTCACGGTTTTGTCCCAGTGGCCGTCGTTTTCACAGTCAAAGTAATAGGTGAAATCGCGGTCATAGTTTAGACTGCCGTAGTTGGACACCGTGGCGACCAGATCAACGTCTTCCAGCGGAGCGCAGTCGGACTTGGGGCGGGCGATCAAAGAGACATTAAAGTCTTGATCGTCATCCCGTTCCACGCGCACTTGCATCGTGTCGGAATCCGAACCGCATTCGTTGCGGGCGGTAAGGGTGCAGGTGTAGGTGCGATCGTAATCCCAGCTGTTGTAGTTGTAGTTGTAATTGTAGTCCGGACTGTAGAAAGTCGGGCGCAAGCTGGATGAAGACGACAGATCGCCGCCGGTGCAGGACCAGGAAAGCGAATCGTAGTTTCCGTCCACGGAACCATCCAGGCGCACGGAATTTTCGTTGTCGTTGATGTTCTTGTCCGGACCGGCGTCCGCTTCCAGATCATCGGCCGTGCCGGTGATGCTCACGCTGTCGGAAGCACTGCCGCCCGAACCGGTGCAAGTGATGCTGTAGGTCCGCGAACCGGTGAAGTTGCCCACTTGCTCGGAACCGGAAGTTGCTTTGCTTCCCGACCACGAACCGCCGGCCTGGCAATTGGTGGCGTTGGCGGAGGTCCAGTGCAAAGTGGCGTTTTGGCCGCATTTGACCTGGCCGGAATAATCAAGATTCACCGTGGGCGTGTTGTAGCCGCAATCTTGCGAACAGGACGCTTTGGTCTCGCCGCATTCACAGCGCCCGTCGCCGCAGGAATGGCACTGCGGATCGCAGGTTTGCCATGTTCCCCAAGCCGTGCATTGTCCGCTCTGAACGCAGGTTCTTCCCGAAGACCCGGAACATTCGTGGGCGTTTAAGGCACATTGGTCGGTGCAGGAGGCCACGCAATATCCTCCACTGCAAATCTGGCCGGAGGGACAGTCGGTATGCTCCCATTGGGTGCAACCATTGGAACCCGTCTTGCAGATTTTGTAGCCGTTGCCGTCGCAGGTGCGCTGGTTTAAGGTGCATTCATCGGTGCATTTATTGGTGCACAATTCGTGATAATTGGTTATCTGGCCTCCGACAATCGTGTTTAAATCATGCGGATTATCACTGGGAAAAGGATAAACGCAAGGCCCCTCAAAAACGTCAATTTGGCCCATGCAATTATCGGTTTTAACCGTTGTGTAAACAGTTTGGCCGGGCTGCAAAGTAACCGTCTTTGAATCAAACAAGGTCTGGTTTTTCAACCACCCCGCGGTGCCGGTCGGAAATTGATAAACCCGATAGGAACACACGCTCACCGTCATCGGGCCGCAACTCACGTTATTGGTTAATCTCACTTGCGCGTCCATACCGTTACCGGCAATATTGATCCATCCGGGAACAACACAACCGGAACCCGCCGCATTCGCCATACCGGCGGCGGCAAAAACAAAGATAAAAACCGAACTCATTGTGAATAAAAATCTAATGGTTTTGCTCATTTTTTTAATATATTATTTTTTGCCCTTTCATTATAACAATTATTTTAAAAATTGTCAATACCGTCAATGCCGTGGTTGCCAATGCAAACAGAAAAAAGGCCATCCGGCCTTTTTTCTGTTTGTCGGAGGCCCGAAATTCCGCATCCGGGCGATCCGTTGCCTTCAAATCCGCTCCTAGCGGGTGACGCAGATTTCTTTCGGATCCGCCTCAATCGCCGTTTCATCTTTTGACTTTGGCGCGCAAACCGTGATCCGGCCGTTGGCGTCTTGCAGAACGGTATATTCGGTGTTATATCCTCCCGAACAACCGGCATCGACGCACGCTTTCCCGCCGACCGGGTCCGCCGGCAATTCGGAAATATAAGTTGGCACAAGACACGGCCTCAAATTCACGCCGGCATTGCCGATAATCTGCGTTGTTGATGTCGCCGTCGGCAAGTCAATTGCGCATATCGTATCATCCGAAGCCCTGAACAATCCCTTATTGTCCGCGATTCTTTGGCCGATGGCATTTAAGATCGCGTTGACATTGCTCACGCGCTGGGAATTGCGCCCTTGCGCGAACTGCCGCGCCGGGTTGATGGCAATGATCACCACCGCCGCCAAAAACGCGATCAGCCCAATCACCACCAATATTTCAATCAGGGTAAATCCCGATTGGTTCCGGTTTTCGCTCCGTTTTTTGATTTTGTTTGTCATTTAATTTTGGTTCTAGTTTTTACCTTTAATTTTTCGACCTTTAAAATTCCTCCCATTGAAGAATTCTCACTTTCCCGCCGGCGCAATCGGCAACAATCCGCAATTGGACAAACGAGCTTTTCCAATTGGCACCGGCGATAATTTCATAGACGGGATTATTATCCGCCATGATTTGCAGATTGGAGCACATTTCCCAAGCGACAATTTTCTCGCCTCGGCTGACTTTCAAAAGCGCCTGGCTTGCGCATCCTTTTGCCATTTCCCCCGCGACAATTTTGTTTTCGCGGGCAAGCGCATCAAACCGGCCCCAAAACGCGGCACGGGAAACCGACACTGCCAACGCCATCATCACCGCCGAAACCAGAATCGCGGAAATCAGCGCGACATATCCGGCTTGATCTTTGGAAAAATTTTTCTTCATTGCGGCAAACGGTAAATTGTCATAAATTTTTGAGAAAATTCCCGGCCGCCGCGGTCTTTGGCGGTCAAAACAAAACTCGCCCGCGCCAGATTTTCCGGAAATAGGCTGATTTCAAAATCGCTGACAAATGTTTGGGAATTGTTGAGCCGGTCTCCGGCGAGCGCCAAAACGCCGCCGGGCGCGTCAAAAGACGCAATATCTTTTTCCCGTTCAATTTTCGCCAGCAGAAATTCGCCTTCATGGCGCGCCATCACGCGCGCGTCGTTTTTCCCCATTGTTTCCATTGCCGCAAAAATTCCGCCGAACAAACCGGCAAAAATCAATCCGAAAAGAAACAGATAGATCAAAAATTCCATCAAAACAAACCCCGTATTATTTTGGGCCGCAGTCTGCTTTTCCATCATTTGGCGGTAATTATTGATAAATAACTTTTCCCTTGGCCGTCAACCGACGCGACATACAAATAGTTTCCCTCGCAATCCATCGCCACCCCGCCGCGCCCGCCGACCTTTCCAGCCTCTTTGGGAAAATCAATGTTTTTTCCTGCTTCAACGACATTTGCCGGATCGGCAATGTTTAATATCCTCAAATCCCCTCCTTGACTGGCGCTTCCCGCCAAAATAAAGGCCAGATTATCTCTGATGATTATATCGTTAACACTGAATGGATCGCCATCATCCGAATAACTGCCCAATAAATCCACCGATGATTCTTTATGGTTAAACAAATAAAACTCTGGCGAATTATCAATATATGTCCTGCCAAAATAAATCTTATCACCAATTATTTTGACGGTTTTCCCGTATCCCCATTTTGTCCGATCAGGAAGCAAGTCATAATCGGCAACTAAAGTCGGAACGGACGGATCGGCAATATTAACAATAATTAATTCACGATTACTGTCAGCGGTCGCCAGATACGCATAATCGCCTTTCACATAAATAGCATTAATCTTGGCGCCAACCTCAAATCTCCCGGCAATTATCGGACTATCGCGATTCTGCACATTAATAATATTTAATTCCGAACAAATATCATCTTCGCTTAATCCTAAATAAGCATAGTTGTCTTTATAAAAAATACTGACACCCGTTTTTTTGCAATCATTACCACCAGCATCTTTAAGCTCTAACGCAGAAATAAATGTTCCATTTCTATCGGCAATTTGTAATTGGTTAACGGAGCTTTTGCCGGCTATATAAATAAAATCATCATCGGTCGCGATGGCGTTTGCTTTTCCAATATCGCCACCGCTGTGTCGAGGTAAGGATAGATTTTTGGGGTCAAGAATATTGAAAATAAACAGTGTCGGGTCGGTGCTTGTTGAAGTATCCTCCACCGCCACATAAAGTTTGTTTTTGTAAGCGTCAATATCGCTTATCGTGCTGGAAGCGGTTTCGGATAAAACAGTAAAATCAAAATGTTCCACTTGCGGGTTTTTCCAGTCGCCGGACAAATTTGAATCGCAAGTGTCGTTGCCCGCAGTGCCGCGCCAATCGGAAATCAAGGTTTGCAATTGAACTTCCTGCCGCCGGCCTCCGAAATCCCAGCTCACCGAAGCGGTGATTTTTTTGGTGAAAAAAGAATGCGTTGACACTTCCGTTTTTTGGGTAAAAATTCCCGCTTGCGTGCGGGTGGAATTGACCAGCCGAAAGTCATTCGCGGCGGCATCTTGCCGGCCTTTGATCATATCTTCGGCCAAAACCAGCGCTTCGGAATTTTGGGCGGTGCCGATGTCCAGCGATTGGCCACCGAAACAAACAAGCACCGCCCCGGCCAGCGCGAAAACCGCCACCGTCATCGCCAGCAAGATTTCCATCGTCAAGAAGCCGGATTGAGTTTTTTTGCCGTTGGCAAAAAGCATATCGCCGTTGGAATTACCGCCAATCAATGAGGCCGGATTTTCCGATCAAAATATCCGCGCGATGCCCGAAATCGTCTTGCAAAACCAAACTGAAGCCCGGAGTATTTCCCGAATTCGCCTCAAAGATTGCTTCCTGGCCGCTTGATAAAACGGCGCGGGTTGACCGATTTTCAAAATCAATGATTTCATCGTAATCTTTGTTCCGGTTTGCAAAATCACTTCCCTGAAAAATAATCAATCTCATATTTTGCGAATCAAAACAAACTCCGTGCGCCGCGCCGCCGGCGCAGGATTCGCCCAAACAAACTCCCGCGACCGCCTGCGCGCGGGCATGGCGCAAGGCGGCCAGCACCGCGTCGCGGTCGGCGGCAAACATCCAAAACCGCGCACTGCCGGCATCCAGCGGCGCCGACAACGCGGCGGCAATCGCCAGCAACGCGGCCACCACCAGACATTCAATCGCCGAAATCCCCGACTGGAAATTATTTTTGCAACAATTGAGTGATCCCATATATGGGGGTGATGATCGCGGTCGCAACAAAGCCGACCAGCAACCCCGCGAAAACCATTAAAACCGGCTCAACGGCCGCCGACAAATTTTTTGCCGCGCCATTCATTTCGTCTTCGCACATCCGCGCCACGCAAACCAGAGAGTCTTCCAACGATCCCGATGCCTCTCCGGCGCAGATGATCTGCGCCGCCAGCGAAGGAAAAATTTTTTCTTCGGCCATATTCTCGCCGATTGATCCTCCGGAACGGGCCGCCAAAGCGCTTTTTCCGAATGCGCGGCAATAAGCCAGATTGCCCGACGATTTTCCCGCCAATTCCAAAGACGCCACGATTCCCGCACCGCCGCGCAAAAGCAAACAAAGGGCGCGGCAGGAATTCGCCATATGATAATTTTTGAAAATCGCGCCGAGCACCGGCAAGCGCAACAGCCAATAATCAAAGAAAATTTTCGCCTTTTCCGTTCTGATCAATAAGTGCCAAACCAAAACCGCCGCCAAAAAAATGATTCCCGCAAGCCACCAATAATCGCGCATTAAGGCGGCAAAAAAAATTAAAAAGTTCGTGCTCCACGGCAGATCGCCCCTTAAACTGGAAAAAACGGGCAGAATTTTGGGAAAGATGTAAACGGAAAGAAAAATGACAATCCCGACGGTGGCAATCAAAATAAAGACCGGATAGATCAGCGCGGCGGCAACGCTTCTTTTCAATTCGCGCCTTTTTTGCATTTCGCCGGACAGATAATCCAGATTTTGCGCCAAACTGCCGCTTGACTCCCCGATATGCACGACGTTAACGGCCAAGTCGCCGAAAACGCCGGCATCTTTCATTGCCCGCGCCAGCGGCTTGCCTTGCTCAACCGCCAAGCGCAAACCGATGATTAAGTTTTTAACTTCTTGCCGAAGTGCGTTTTTTTCCATCATTTTTATGGCACCGTCAATTGAAATTCCGGCTCTCGCCATTATCGCCAGTTTTTTAATAAAGATGATGCGCTCCGATTCCGAAAACCAAAACCGGAGCCAAAAAATTTTTGCCGCGATTGAAATTTTTTCACCGTTAAAAATCCGTTTTTTCGGAAATGCGGCCGAAGTGAATTTTTTAATCAGATCAATTAATCTATTCATAAAAGACGCGCAAAACTTCTTCAATGGACGTGATGCCGGCAAAAGCCTTTTGGAGTCCGTCGCCGGCCATCGGCAACATTCCCTGATTGGCGGCAATCTGTTTTAATCTTTTGGGCGATTCGCAACGCAAAATCGCTTCCCTGATTTCGGGGGTCAAAATTAAAACTTCATTAATGCTTGTGCGGCCCGCGTATCCCGTGCCGGAACATTGATCGCACCCCCTGCCGCAAAAGAAATCCCGCCGGTCAATGTTTTTTCGCAACGCCGCCCGAAGGCCGGCAAGATCGGCATCGGCAAGCGTTTTTTGGGTTTTGCAGTACGGGCAAATTTTCCGCACCAGCCTCTGCGCAATCACGACATTGACCGTGGAAGCGATCAGATAGCCTTCGGCCTTCATATCCAAAAGCCGCGGCAAAGCCGCGGCGGCATCATTGGTGTGCAAAGTGGAAAGCAAAAGATGTCCTGTAAGCGCGGCGTTGATTGCAATCCCCGCGGTTTCCGCGTCGCGAATCTCTCCCACCATGATAATGTCGGGATCCTGGCGCAAAAGCCCGCGCAATCCGGAAGCAAACGTTAATCCCACCCGCGGATTTGTCTGAATCTGGCAAATTCCGGGAATCGCGTATTCCACCGGATCTTCCACCGTGATAATGGAAACTTCCGGGGTGTTCAAGCTTTTGAGCAAGGCGTAAAGAGTGGTGGTCTTGCCCGATCCGGTGGGGCCCGTGCACAAAATCATCCCATAGGGTTTGCAAATCGCCGCGCGCAATTTTTGGGCATTGACCGCGGAAAATCCCAAGCTTTCCAATGTAAACGCTTCCGCCTGTTCGGCCAGCAAACGCAGAACCGCGTTTTCGCCGTAATATGTCGGCGACACCGAAGCGCGAACATCCAACGGCCGCCCGGCGGCGATCATCCGGAAACGCCCGTCTTGCGGCGTTTGATGCTCGTCGGTGCGCATTCCCGAAAGGATTTTGATGCGGCTCACCAGTTCGGACAAAAAACGGGAAGGAATGTTGTAAAAATTTTTCAACGCGCCGTCAATGCGATAGCGCACGCGGATGCTGTCGTTTTGCGGATCAAAGTGAACATCGGACGCTTTCAGTTTGTGCGCCTCTTCAACAATAAAAGCCACCAGCCGCACCGTGGAGACATCATCGTTCTTGGCAATTTCAACCGCTATCGGGTTGTTGATCATAAAAATCAATAAACGCCAATCGCGCGCCGCGCCGCCGGCGGCCGCACATTTCTCCATTTTATCACAAACCGATCATTTTTTCACACCTGTGTATAATTTGCCGATTTGCCAAATCAGTTTTCACCCACAGATTAACTCTTAATCAACTTTTACTCAAATACAAGAACCGCAAAAAATCAAAACCGCCTCGGCGTGCGAGGCGGTTTGAATGCGGGCCAGATGGGATTTGAACCCACGATCTTCTCCGTGACAGGGAGACGAAAACTCCAGGCTTTTCTACTGGCCCAAATACACTCATTATAATTAACACATTGCAAAATAAGAATCAAATATTTTTTTCTTGCGTTTTAAATATAAGTTATTTCCATCTTGTAAATACATAAATTGAAATAATTTCCTTGAAGCAAAAATGCTATAAGTTAAAATATACCAATTTTTCCTTTTAATAACAAACCCTTCCGCTGAAGCCAATTCTTTTATTCTATCTCTCAATGATTCTAAAAATAGTCTGCTCCCTGATGTAAATCTGACCAAAAACACCAATCTCTGTTTACTGCTTTTGGGTTTTTTATAAAACTTTGCCACAACGTTTCCATCACCGTCAAAATATCCGCGTGTAAAGTGGGAAAAGCAATTATCGGGGACGTCGGGCAGGCAAATCGTTTTGCTTTTATTGGGTGTGATTCCCATGGATAAAAGATCCTTAAAAATTTTACCGCTCCCGATTTGCAGACGATAGGAAGTTTTCCATTTTTCGTTTCTTTTCCGTTCGCTGATTTTGTGATTGGAGCCAAGAGCTTCTTTTATTTTTTTTAATAATTCCTTATCTGTGATTTCAAATTCAATAAAACATGCTCCTCTCTTGTTTTTTATCATACTGCCATCCGCACTGAAAAATCCCAAAACATATGCCATTTCCGGCGTCCATAATTTAAAAAAATCATGGTTGATTTCTTTATGAATCGGCATTTGCAGTTATCGGTAAAGTGCCGACGGCTGGATTCGAACCAGCGGCCTCGGCCTTATGAAGACCTCGCTCTGCCACTGAGCTACGCCGGCATTTTTGAGCACAGCTCAAAAATAGTTGTCAGTTATCGGTTGTCAGTTATTGGACAGACGCAATTTAAAATCAAACATCAAATATCAGATTTCAGGCTACGAATAAGACCATGCAATAATTTACCCACCAAATCGCATTGTTGCAATGATTTATCAAAATTATTATTAAATAATTTTTCGGCAATTTTTAAAATACTCACTGTTTCGTAAAGAGATTTTAAGGCGATATTTAAAGACAAAACGAAAGATTTTTTGCTATCGCTTCCGCTTCCTTCGGCAATATTCAAAGATACGGACGTCACCGATCTTCTCAACTGATCAGTTAGGGCATAACGCTCGTCTTTCGGCAATTGCTTTATTTGCTCATACACAACCTCTACGAGAATAACCGATTCTTGCCAAACTCTTAATTTTTCAAAATTATACATGCCGTTTGAATTTTGTATTTATCAAACAACAGATAACTGGCAACTGAAAACTAAATTTTTGCTCGCAAAAATTTGTCGCGGGGCCTGGAATTGCACCAGGGCCTCCAGCTTATGAGACTGGTGAGATACTACTTCTCTACCCCGCAATGATCGGCTTGCGCCAATACCCGTTGATTATACTTCAATTTCGTTTTCCAGTCAAACAAATGGACTTTGACGGCAAAAAAAGCGGCGGATTCGCACGACTACTTGTTGCGAAACGCCCGCGCGTCTTTTAACCCTTGCTCAAAGGAAAGGATTGCCGTTTTTGCCGTTTGGTAATCCAGCGTAATTTTGGGATCCCGCACGATTTGGCGATAAAGGCGATCCGCTTCTTTTATCGCATCAATATCCGAGAAAACGTCAGCCTTGGGGCTTTCCAGCTGTTCGGCCAGATCCTTGCCCGGATAGCCGATCCGGAACAGAACATCCTTCACCAAAAGATCGGCCTCAATTATTGCCAGCTTCATCTGCGCCGGATTTTGCGTCAACAGCCGTTTTTTGATCTTGTTCCAATCCTTCTCAATCAGCTTCACGTTATAGGCGCGAAAAGTGAAAAATTCCACCAGATCCCACAAAAAAAGACGGCGCAAGTACACGGTGGACGACCAAACGTAAACAATGAACGCAATGACTCCCAAATTGAAAAGCACGAAAAAAATCTTGGCCGCCAACAGCCATCCGGTCATTTCCGGAAACAAAATTTCTTCAATGTTGATTTTGGAAAAATCCACAATTAATAAATTAAAATTGAAAAATCAAAATGGAAAATGACAATGTAAAATTAAAAAATGAAAAATAAGAAACGGGACGTTTTACATTTTTTCCGCTAAAGGACGAATGCGCCTACGGCGCAAATTGTCATTATCAGTTTAGTAAAACTGCCCGCCAAACTGATTTTTGATTTTTACATTTTTAACTTTCAATAATTTTGCCGACATTAAACAACGTTGATTCGTCAAAATGCCTGCCGATGATCTGCAGGCCGACCGGCAACCCGTCCGCCGCGCCGCAAGGCATTGCCAGCGACGGCACGCCGGCAAGATTCACCGAAATGGTAAAAATGTCGGCCAGATACATCTGCACCGGATCGTCGGTTTTTTCACCGATGGCAAACGGCAGTGTCGGCGACACGGGCGCGATGATCGCGTCAACTTGCGCCAGCGCCCGGTCAAAATCCCGCTTGATCAGCGATCGGACTTTTTGCGCCCGCACATAATAGGCATCGTAATATCCGGCCGACAGAACATAAGTTCCCAGCATTATCCGGCGGCGAACTTCCGCGCCAAATCCCTGCCCGCGGGCGGCAAAGTAAGCGTCCGTGACAGTGTCTCCGCCCTTGGCGGCGCCGTAGCGCATCCCGTCATAGCGTGCCAAATTGGCGCTGGCTTCGGAAGTGGCAATGATATAATAGCAGGCCAGCGCGAATTCGCTGTGCGGCAGGCTCACTTCCTCAATCTTGTGCCCCTGTTTTTCCAGAAAAGATATTTTTTCTTTTATCGCGCTTTCCACGCGCGGATCCATCCCGGCGACAAAATATTCTTTGGGTACCCCCAGGCGATATTTTTCTTTGGCCGCTTCGCCCGCCGGCATTTCCACCGAAGTTGAATCGCGACCGTCTCGGCCGCGAATCGCGTCAAAAACGGTTTGCGCGTCGGCAACGGTTTTTGCCAGCGGTCCGATTTGGTCCAGCGACGACGCGTAGGCCGCGCAACCATAGCGCGACACCGCGCCGTAAGTCGGTTTGAGACCGACCGCGCCGCAAAAACACGCGGGCTGGCGGATGGAGCCGCCGGTGTCGGAACCCAGCGCCGCGGCACATTGATCCGCCGCCACGGCCGCCGCGGATCCCCCCGAAGAACCTCCCGGAACGCGGCGCAAATCCCGCGGATTGCGCGTGGGCCCGAACGCCGAAGTTTCGGTGGAACTGCCCATCGCAAATTCATCCATATTGGTTTTTCCCAGAATCACCGCGCCCTGACCCTTTATTTTTTCAATCACCGTTGCGTCATAGGGCGCAATATAATTTTGCAAAATTTTGGAACCCGAAGTGCACAGCAAATCTTGCACCATAATGTTATCTTTGACCGCCATCGGAATTCCTTCCAGTATGCCGATTTGTTCCCCGTTTTTTATTTTTTCATCAACCGCTTTGGCTTGCGAGATCGCCAAATCCCGCGCGATATGCAAAAACGCGAAAATTTCGTCGTTTTCCTTTTCGATTTTGTCCAAATGGGCCGCCGTTAATTCCCAGGCGGAAAATTCCTTCTTCATCAATCCGCCGCGAATATCTTTAATTGTTAAATTTTTTAACTCCATAATTCAAAATGTAAAATGCCGTTGTATTTTTTCCACTTTTTAACTCTAAATTTCACAGAATTGCTTTCACTTTCAAACAGCCGTCTTTTTGCTCCGAAAACGCCTCGCGCAAACGGCGGGTTTTTTGTTCCGGCCGCGGAATCGCCTCATCCTCTCGCAAAACGTTTTTCGCCGCCGTTGAACGCGCCAGCGCGTCAATTCCGCCGACATCCGCTTCCTTCAATTTGTCCACATAATCCAAGATCGCCGAAAGGTCTTTTTGGTATTTTTCAATTTCGCTCTCCGACAGCCCCAGCCGCGCCAGCTTGGCGATATGTTGTGTTTCTTCCTTTGAAAGCATTGTATTTATTTCATTTATTCAACAAATTTAAAAAATCCCTATCGCTCAAATTCGCCTCGCGCAGAATCATTTTCAAAAGAGATCGGTCAACCACACGATAATCGGGAACAGTGATCGGCGGCCTGCCGCCGCAAATCAGTCGAATATGGCTTCTTTTTTGCCGCACCGGCGCATAACCGGCTTTGGCCAATATTTTTATCAGTTCTTTGCTTGAAAGCAAAGGCAAGCGCATAGGTTTATAAAGTGATAGTCTCCATCCTCATTTCATCACGAACATAAGCTTCCAATCGCGCTTGATTTTCTTTTTCTTCCAAAACCAGCTCAATCGCTTCGCGGATATTTGCCATTGCTTCATCAATTGTTTTTCCTTGTGTGAAACATCCCGAAAATATCGGACATTCAACCACGAAAAAACCATCCTCGCCTTTTTCCACCAACAAAGGAATTTTTTTGCCTTGATATTTTTGATAAACACTAACCTTTTTCATGTTTTCATCATACTCCAAAATCCATCCCTTGTTAATCTTGACAAAATTATGTAAATAATTTATGATGTCCTTATGAAAAAATGTGAAAGGTGCCATGGCCGCGGGCTTGTTGGTAGCGGCATTTCAAAAATTTGTCCAGTTTGTTACGGAACCGGGCATAAAATAGAGGAAGATAGCTCAACCTCAACTTCAACTTCAAAACAATAAACCTGCCATTTTTTCTTTTTTTTATACGCAACACGCCCCGCTTTCGCGGGGCGTTTTGATATTTTGGTTGTATCTGAATTTCGTTTGAAAATTGAAAACTGACAATTGAAAATTGGCGAAAGTCATTTGGGCGGTTCCAGTTCTTTGGTTTCAATCAGCACTTCGCGCAAAGTATCCAGGTTTTCCAGCACCATGCCCGCGCCGCGTACCACCGTGGTTTTTGGATCCTCCACGGTTTTCACCGGCATCCGGGTTTCCTTGGCAATCAGTTCGTCCAGACCGCGCAGTTGACTGCCCCCGCCGCACAAATAAATGCCGTTGTGCATAATGTCGGCGATCAGTTCCGGCGGCGTTTCCTCAATGGCCATTTTGATCTCGTTGACGATCTGGCGCACCGATTTGTCAATCGCTTTGCGAATCTCATTTTCCGAAATGACGATCTCCTCGGGCAATCCGGTCACCAAGTTGCGCCCGCGCATTTTGAATTCCCGCTTGATCAGCTTTTCTTTTTTTGCGCCGCCCGCCGGTTTGGCACCTTCGCCGACATAGGCCAGGCCGATGCCGATCTTGATGTTTTCGGCCATCCGCTCGCCGATCAACAGTTTGTATTCGTCCTGCACAAACTGCATAATGTCTTCGCAAAGCTTGTCGCCCGCCACCCGCAAACTCTTTCCGAACACGATCCCCCCCAAAGAAATCACCGCAATCTCGGTGGTGCCGCCGCCCAAATCCACCACGAAGCTTCCCTGCGCTTCCTGCACCGGCAAACGGATGCCGATCGCCGACGCCATCGGCTCTTCAATCAAAAACACTTCGCGCGCGCCCGCCGATTTCCCCGCGTCAATCACCGCTTTTTTCTCCACCTCGGTAACCCCCACCGGCACGCCCACGATCACGCGCGGCCGCAAATTCAAAAGCAGTTTCCGCTTGCGCGCTTTTTCAATGAAATAGCGAAACATTTGCTCGGTCACTTCAAAATCCGAAATCACGCCGTGGCGCATCGGCCGCACCGCGGTGATATGCGCGGGAGTCCGCCCCACCATTTTTTTCGCCTCTTCGCCCACCGCCAGAATCTGGCCGGTTTTCTGATTGACCGCCACCACCGACGGCTCAAACATCACGATCCCCCGGTCCTGGACGTAAACCACGCAATTGGCCGTCCCCAGATCAATGGCCATATCTTCGGAAAACAATTTTTGCAATTTATCCCAGATTTTCATTTTTCAAAAAGTTATCAATCTCTTTTATTTTCACCAATTTTGATTCTTTTCCCCCGCGCTTTTTGATCTCAACGCTGTCTTTGGCAATCGTTTTTTCGCTTATCACCAACCGGCGGGGCATCCCCAAAAGATCGGCATCGCCGAACTTTTCGCCCGCGGATTTTTGCCGCCGGTCATCGTATAATACGCCGATTCCGGCTTTTTGTAAATCATCATAAATTTTCCCGGCGGCGCTTCTGATTTTTGCGTCGGTTTCGCCGTCCTTGGCTTCCAGGACGATCAGATGCGCAAAAAACGGCGCGATATTTTCGGGCCATATCAGCCCCGCATCGTCGCGCGAAATTTCCGCCGCGGTCCCCATCAGGCGGGTGAGGCCGATGCCGTAACAGTTCATCAGCACCGGCAAATTTTGGCCGTCTTGGCCGGCGGCTTCAAAAGAGAACGGCGCGCTGTATCTTGTTCCCAGCTTGAAAATATTGCCCACTTCAATGGCTTTTTCTTCACTGAATTCTTCCCCGCCGCACTCCGGACATTGGGGATAATCTTCCTTGATCTCACGGTTAACCGTAAAGCCGCACGCCGCGCAGTGGTAAATCGTGTCTTCGCCGGCTGAAGTCGCCGCCTGAAATTCGTGCGAAAATTTTGAAAAACTGCCACCGCTCGCCAGCGTGAGATGAACGGCATGCCCCACTCCCGCGGCATTGAAGATCTCAAAGTAGATTTGTTTTATTTTTTCGTAATAGCTGTCGCAGTCTTTCTGGTCAATGTGGAACGAATAAAGGTCTTTCATCAAAAATTCCCGCCCGCGCAACAATCCCGATTTGGCGCGAAGCTCGTCGCGGAATTTGGTCTGGATCTGATAAACGGCAATCGGAAAATCCTTGTATGACAACGCGAACTTTTGCACCAGCGGCGCGGCAATCTCTTCGTGGGTCGCTCCCAGCGCGTATTCCGTTTTTTGGCGGCTTTCCACCTTGTATAAAACATCCAAGCTGTTCCAACGTCCGCTGGCTTCCCAATTTTTTTTGGGAACGAGCGCCGGCATTAAAATCCTTTGCGCCCCTGCCTCGTCCATTTTGCCGGCAATAATCTTTTCTATTTTTTGCAACGCCAAAAGCCCCAGCGGCAACATCGCATAGATTCCGGCGGCGGTTTGGTCAATAAATCCCGCGCGCAAAAGCAAGCGCGTGCCCGCACTCATCTCCCCGGGCAATTCCTCCTTTCTGGTTTTGGCAAAAAGCCGCGATTGCAACATATTTTTTAAAAATTAAAACAAACGGATAATGTCTTTGACGATCACAAACAACATCAGCACCATCAGCAATCCATAGCAAACCGCGGTGAGAGATTGCTCAATTTTTTCCGACACCGGCTTGCGGCGAATCGCTTCCAGCGCCAAAAATATCAAGCGCCCGCCGTCCAGTGCCGGAATCGGCAAGGCGTTTAACACCGCCAGATAGACCGAGATCATCGCGACGAATTGCAGATAATAATTCCAGCCCATTTGCGCCTGATCCGACATCAAGCCCACGATGCCGATCGGGCCGACCAATTCCGCGCCCGGCGGCATTCCCTCTTTTTTTACCAACCGGCCGATAATCTGCCCCCAGCCGTCAAAAACGCCGAGGGTCATTCTCCATGTGGCCGCCGCCCCGTTGCCAATGGCGGAAAAAAACGAGTATGATTTCTGGGCGGTGCGCATCAATCCCACTCCCATCGCACCTTCTCCCGCCGGCGGATTTTCGCGCGGGACCAAAGCGATCTCCAAAACATTTCCGGCGCGATCAATCTCCAAAATCATTTCGTGCCCGCCGGAATCCGCCGCAGCCTCCTGCACTTGCGCCACTTTGTCAATCGGCATCAATTCGCCGCCGGCCTTTATGTTTTTGACAATATCGCCGACTTTGATTCCCGCCGAAAACGCCGGAGAACCGCCAACCACCGAAACGATCTGCACCCGGGCGTTTGTCGCCGGATCAGTGTCATCCACCGCTTCCACCGCGCCGGACATAAAAACTCCCGAAAGAATCACAATGGAAATCAGCCAAAAAGAAACCACTCCCGCGGCGATGATGATTGCCCTCTGCCAAATCGGCTTTGAGGCAAAACTTTGTTCGTCTTTTTGGGCGTTATCATCCTCTCCCTGCATTTTGACAAATCCTCCAAAAGGAATCCAATTGATGGAATAGATTGTTTCGCCGATCTTCTTGCCCCAAATCCGCGGCGGCAAAAACATTCCGAACTCCTCCACTTTGACGCCGAATTTTTTGGCAAAATAAAAATGCCCCAATTCATGGAGAAGGATCAACAGACTCAAAGTAAAAATGCTCAACAAAATAGTGGCAACCATCTGGCATAATTTTCAGTTTTCATTCATCAGTTTTCAATAAATGAGGCAGCGCTCCAACAATTCAAACAATCGCAAAAACTACGTTTGTTTGGAAATTGGAGCAATGAAAATTTAATGAAAATTGAAAATTGAAAATTGAAAAATTTATTTTATTCGGCAATTTCTTTTTTCTTGCGCTCGCCGGCTTCGTCAATTTTTTTGGAATAACCGTCAATCAATTTTTGCAATTCGTCTTTGGCGCGGAATTTGTCATCTTCGCGGATCTCGCCGGCGCGCTCCAAACGCTGAATCTGCGACCAAGCGTCGTCGCGGGCGCGCCGCATCGCCTGACGCGCGTCTTCCTGCGTTTTGGCGATCAAGCGCGCTAAATTCTGGCGGTATTCGCCGGTGAGATCCGGAATGGAAACGCGGATCACCGCGCCTTCGGCCGCCCCGGACAATCCCAACTGCGACGCCTCAATCGCTTTTTGTATCGGCTCAAAATAGGATTTATCCCACGGCTGAATAACAATCTGGCGCGGTTCGGGCGCCGAAATCATTGCCAATTGCTTGAGCGGACATTTCTGCCCGAAACAATCCACCACCAAATCCTCCACCAGCGACGCGCTGGCGCGCCCGGTATGGAGCTTTGCCAATTCCCGATCCAGATATTGCAACGCCTTGTCAAACTCCGGCGCCAATCTTTTGATAATGTCTTTATATTCCATAAATAACCGCCAAGGGCGGAATTACCAATCTCCAACTACCAATTTCCAAATAAATTTTCAATTGCCCAATTTCCAAATAAATCTGAAAATTAAAAATTAGATACTTTTGGAACTTGATGCTTGGTTCTTGGAGCCTAATATTTTTATTTTACCAGATTTTTCTTTATTTTCTACTCTTGACAAAACTTAAAAAGAATTTTTTACTTATTCATTCAATCGTTTTTTCATAAAATTTTACAAATTCAGCAAGAAGTTTTCAATGGCCAGGCGCGGGTGCGCGTTGGTGGTGCGCAATTCAAAATCCAAAGTTTGGATTTTTTTTAATGTGCCGGCGATTTTTTGCACACCAAAATTTTTAAAAGAGTCGGACCCTTTCAAAAGAGGCCGGACCCTTTGGGGGTCATTTAAGACTTCCAGCAAGAGGCGGCGAAAATGATTTTGCCAAATTTCAAGAATCTCGTTCAAAGTTATTCGCGCGTCCGCCTCTTTCGCTTTTTCCTTTTCCTCATCGGTGATTTTTTTGGCATAAACGAATTTTTGCGCCAAATCGCCGCTGATAACGCCGGCAAATTCTTTTTCCGCCGCGCGCCATTTTTTCAATTCCTCCGGATTTTTCAAAAAATCAACCAACCGTCCGGGGCGGCCGAAAGACATTTCGGCGATTTCTTTTGTTTCCCCGCCGACGCTTCGGGGGCCAATCTCCCCCGCCAGCTTTTCCATCTCGCTTTGGGGTAAAAAATTAAATCTGACAATCTGGCACCGCGAACGCACAGTCGCAAAAAGCCGCTGATCGTTTTCGGCGATCAAAATCATCAGCGACGCTCCCGGCGGTTCTTCCAAAGTTTTGAGCAGGCAGTTTTGCGCTTCCGCATTCATCAAATGCGCCGAATCAATGATGGCAGTCTTGCATCTTCCCGCCGGCGCCAACGCCATTTTAGCAATCAGTTCGCGGATCTGCGCCACGGTGATTTCTCCGGCGGATTTGCCGGTTTTTCCGTCAACAAGAGGCGCCGTGAACAGAAAATCGGGATGTGCGGTTTTTTCTCCGGCCGAAAATCCCAGAATTTCGGAAGCCCATTCCAGCGCCGCGGTCTTTTTTCCGACTTTGTCCGGGCCGGAAAAAATCCAGGCATGCCCCGCTTTGCCCGCGGTTAACGCGGTTTTTAGAAATTGCCGTTGTTTTTGATGACCAACAACCATTTTGATCACGATTAAAACGGAATCTTCAATTTTCAATTTTCAATGAATTTCCAATTCCCAAACAGATGCGGCCGCATTTGTTTGACCATCAATCAATTGATTATTTAATGAAAAATGAAAACTCTATTTCTTTGCCATTATGCTTTTTTTATAGAAGTCCAGATTCTCCAACACCGCGCCCGTGCCGCGCGCCACGCACAAAAGCGCATCTTCGGCCAGAGTGCAGGGCACGCCGATGGCGTTGCTCACGAATTCCGGCAAGTTGGCCAGCAGGCTGGAACCGCCCGCCAGCACCATTCCTTTATCCATAATATCGGCGGAAAGCTCCGGCGGCGTCTCGCGCAAAACCGTCTTGACGGTTTGCACGATCTCGGCCAGCGAATCGCGCACCGCCTCGCTAACTTCGTTGGCATTGATGGCGACATTGCGCGGCAAACCGGTTATCAAATCGCGGCCGCGAATCTGCATCGTTCGCGGATCCTTTTCGGGTATCGCCGTGCCGACGTTCATTTTGATATCTTCAGTGGTTTGATCGCCGATGGCCAGATTGTGTTTCCGTTTCACGAAATCGGCAATGGCCGCATCCATTTTGTCGCCCGCCACCCGCAAGGATTGAAAATTGACAATTCCGCCCAGTGAGATCACCGCCACTTCCGTGGTGCCGCCGCCGATGTCAACGATCATATTTCCCGAACAGGAATGAATGGGAATGCCCGCACCGATGGCCGACAAAATCGGCTCCTTGCACAAATACACCGCTTTGGCGCCCGCGTTAATGCCGGCTTCAATCACCGCCCGCCTTTCGGTGGAGGTGATTCCCGCCGGCACGCTGATCACCAGTTCGGGTTTGAAAAGATGGAACTTCCCCGAAACCTTGTTGATGAAATAGCGAATCATTGCCTGCGTAACCACAAAATCCGCGATTACGCCGTCTTTCATCGGCCGGTAAACGCGGATGGCGTCGGGAGTGCGCCCGATCATTTCATTGGCCGCCTGCCCCACCGCCAAAATCTTGTTCTCGTCCAAATCCACCGCCACCACCGACGGCTCCTGCAGAACCACTCCTCTCTTGGGGATGAACACCAGTGAATTTCTTGTTCCCAGATCAATGCCAATCTTCATGAACTAACATTGACTTTTAAACATTGAACATTGACAGAAGTGCATTTCAGTCAAAATTCAAAGTTTAATGTTCAATGTTTTTATAGTGATTTCACCCTATCTCATTTCTCTCTTTTTGGCAATCAGCGGCGCCGCCAGCGCCACCATTATCATTGTGCCGGTGATTAAAAGCAGGCATTGATAGCCGAAACTTTCAACCACATAGCCGCCGAAAACCGCCGCCAGCGCAATCGCCAACGGAGAAAAAACAGTGTCCAGCGCCGCCGCTTCGGAAGGCCGGCTTTTCAATTCCTCGGCCAGCAGGGCGGAACGTCCGGTATTGCTCAAAAATCCTCCCGCGTTGCGGACAAATTCCAGAAAAAACGCGACAACGGCGGAAAGGAACGGCAGAAAAACGCCGAACATCAACGTGGAAACTCCGGCGATCAATCCGCCCCGGCAAACGGCGGCTCCGGGATTGCCCGTTTGTCCGCGGCGCAAAACAAAAAAATAAAAAACGGAAAATGCCGCAGAAACCAATGCCACAAACCAAATCGCTTCGGTTTGCTCCAATCCCACGCCGGTTTTCAAAAACAAAGGGAAAAATGGATGCAGGGCGCTTTCCGCCAGCAACACCGCGAACGCCAGCGCCACATAGCCGGAAATTTTTTTGGAAAACGACATTTTGGCGGTCTTGGCAAAGCTTTTGGCAAATCCCGCCAGCGCCGCTTGCCGCCGGTTTGTTTCCCAGGAATGAGTGATCATTCCCGCCGAAAGCACTCCCGCGTAAACGCAAATGGCCGCCGAAACCATAAACGCGGCTTCAAAACCGCACCGCCAAACGATGATCGCGCCCGCGGCAGGCGCGGCGGCCGCGGCCCAATAGCTGGCATTGTAAAACCAGGAAAAATCCTGTTCGGCGCCGCCGTTGGAATTTCTTATCATCAACGCGCGCAGGGACGTGAAAAAAAACGCCGCCGACAATCCCAGCGCGATCTGCCACCCGTAGATCGCAATGGCGTTTTGCGCGTCAAAGGCCATCGCCAATGCGTAGGCGCCGTATCCCAAACACGCCGCGGCGGCCATCAGCGCCGGATGGACCAAGCGCGTCAAAAACCCCGCCAGCGGCGCGCCCAGCGCCATCGGCAGATAGATCAAGAAATAAACCTTGCCGATTTGCGCCAAAGAAAGCCCGCCGGCCGCCAAGAACAGCGGATAATAAAGCGAGAAAATTTTGTAGCCGAACATCAGCGAAAAATGCGCCAGCGCCGCGTCGCGCCCGATATGATTGCTACTATTGCTATTTCCAGTGTTCATCATTCGTTAAAATGTTTCAGGTAATTTGATATTATCAAATCCGAATAAAAAAACCACCGGCGAACTTTCGCCGGCGTTTTGAATTTCCAACAAGAAAAATTTTGATATTTTCAGCGGTCGCAAAAAATGCAGAATTTTAGATAATTTGCTTACCAATCACAACAAAAAAATAAGTCCGGCGGCGCAATTCGGATGTTTTCCAAACCCCGCTAACCGGATATAAATTTAGGTTTTATTTCGACAAACGGGGGGTTAAGAGAGGCGGTAGTTTTTCAGTTCGCGGCGAAGATTTTTTTGGTCGGGGAAAGCGATTGCCAGCAGAGCCCAAAATCGCGGCGAATGGTTGAATTCTTTCAGATGGCAAAGCTCGTGCGCCACAACATAACCGGCCAGCCGGTCCGGCAAAAACACCATCCGATAATTGAAATTAAGATTGCCTTTTGCCGAACAGCTTCCCCATCGCGTCCGCTGGTTGCGGATCGCCACGCGGTTATGTTTTAAATTATAAACCGCCCTCAATTCGGCGATTTTATCCGAAACAAGTATTCGCGCCGCCGGACGATGCTTCAAAAATTCCCGGCGGTTGGCGGGCGGCAAAAGACTTTTTTGACTTTTGGATTCGGCGATCTTGCCCAAAACCCATTCGGATTTTTGGCGCAAAAATCTTTCCACCAAAAAATCGGGGAATAATTCGGGTTTGCTGGCAAAAACCTCGCCGCCGGATTTGACAACAACGCGCAGATTTCTCGTCCGCGCGCTTGTTTTCAAGCAATAAGCCACCTTTTGCCCATTTAAAATGATTTCTTTGTTTTTACTCCTCATTGCTCATTACTACCGATTGTCTCCCGATCCGTGCAAAACCCCTCGTTCTTGGCGATCGGCCAATTTTTTAATGTTTTTTTGGGCGATATTTTCCAGATCCAAATCCAATTCCACCGCCAAATTGGCGATATACCACAAAACATCGCCCAGCTCCTTTTCCAACTCGGCGCGGCATTTATCATCAACGACATTGTCCCGGTCGCGGACGATTTTTTTGATTTTTTCGGCCACTTCGCCGCTCTCGCCGCAAAGCCCCAGCGCCGGATAAACAAAATTCTTCCCCGCCCCGGCGTAGATGGCGGTTTTTCGCGCCAATTTTTGATATTCGCTGAATTCCATAGGTTTTTTAATTAAAATTATGTTTGTGCATATCTGTTCGCGTAAATGCGCATATATATTCTTCTAAGAATACTAACGGTATTTTGCCATCAATTCGGCGGTTTCCATAATATGGCCGGAGATCGCGGCATTGAACCGTTCAATTGGCGCGCCATCGTTTAAATACATTTTCGTGTCCAGCGCGTAAAGCGTGAAAATGTAGCGGTGCGTTCCGCTTGGCGGACAAGGGCCGACGTAACCGATCTTGCCATCGGTGGTTTTCCCCTGCCGCGCGCCGGCCGGAATTTCGCCGGTATCAATCTTTTCGGTTTTCGGCGGAATGTCAAACAATATCCAGTGAATGAAAATTCCCCCGGGCGCGTCGGGATCGCGCAGAACCAGCGCCAGCGATTCGGCTGTCGGCGGCACGCCGGAAATTTCCAGCGGCGGGCTTGACTCGGCACCATCGCAAGTGTGCGCCGGCGGAAACCCGTCATTGTTTTGAAATATGGGACTGCCAAGTTTCATCGTTTTTTGTGTTATTTATTTCCAGCGGCATCAAATTAACAGGCGGGCCAGGCGCAATTCTTCAAAAGTGGCGGTGCCTCCCAGCAATTCCATTGCCGGCGTCAGCGGATAGGCGCCATTTTCGTTTTGCGATTTTTTCAGCGCGGTTTTCATTTGCTTTATTTTTTCGGCCGGCAAATTTTTCGCCAGCCCGGAAAAATCAAAATCGGGAAATTTGGCTTTCAGTTTTTCGCAATGCGCCAAAATCGTGCCCGCGGTAAGATTCCGCTTTTCGGCAATCTCGGCCAGTGAAAATTTTTGGTTAAGCAATTCGCGCGTCGCCGCCACCGTGTCAACTTTTTCCTTTGCCGGTTTTGCCGGCGAAAAGCGGCGCGGCGGCAAAATTTTGGCGGCAATTTGGCGCGCGGAAATTTCCGACCGGCGTTTCAAATCCTTATCAAACTCCAAAACTTCGGCGTTGACTTGCAGGGAAATTTTGTTGAATCCCGCCAGCGACAATCCCGCCGAAGAACGCACGCGCGACAGCGCCACATAGCCCATCCCCGGTTCAAACGACTGGCGCAAATCCACCCGGGCGGCGTCCAAGCTCATCCCCTGGCTTTTGTGGATTGTGATCGCCCACGCCAGCCGCAAAGGATACTGGCTGATTTCCGCCTTGATTTTGCCTTCCTCGGCGATGTGCCACGCCGCCGGACCGACATCAATCGCACCTCGGGCGGTGCGCACCAAAATCCGCCCCTCTTCCAATTCTTGCACCACCCCCAAAGTGCCGTTGACGTACCCCTCTTCAAAATTGTTCTTCACGAACATCACCCGCGCTCCGGCTTTCAGCCGCAATACCGGCGGCGCCAGACATCCTTTTTGCAAACGCTCGGCCAATGCCGCCGGTCCGACAAGCTCCATTTTGTAGCGAAATTCCTTTCCGGAAATTTTTTGCAGTTCCAGATTATTTTCAACGTCAACATCAACATTGTGGGTGTACAGCTTTGTCGGTTCCACCGGCAAATTGATTTTGGCATCCACGCGCGATTGCAAATAATCCACGATGCTTTCGCCGGCAGAGTTGCTTCTGATGGCGTTTAATGCCCGCAAAAACTCCTGATCGCTTTGCCGATATTGTTCGTCCAAATAGCAAATTTTGAGATCCAGCGCTTTCCACGACCGCGCGTGATATGAAAATTCGGATGGCGCATCTTCCCCGGCAAAATTCAAGCTTGACTGCGCCGCTTTTTTCGCGCCGGCGGGTTCGTTTTTTCGCGCAATCGGCGGCAGTTGGAAAAAATCGCCGCACAGCACGGTTTGAATGCCACCAAACGGCGCATCAACCTGTTTAAACTCGCGGAAAATCAAATCCGCCAAATCCAATTGAATCCGCGACAACATGGAGATCTCATCAATCACCAAAACATCGGCACGCAAAAAGCGTCGGCGCAAATAACCGCGCTTTAACAAATCTTTCACTTCCGCTTTGGAAAGCGAATCACGCACTCCCATGCCCGTCCAGGAATGGATCGTAATGCCGTCCAGGTGCGTGGCGGCAATGCCCGTGGAAGCGGTAACCGCGACATTGGCGCCGCTCGCTTTCAGCCAATCAATGTAGCGGTTTAACACAAAAGTCTTGCCGCTCCCCGCCGGACCGGTGATAAACGCGTTCTTACCCGATTTTAGAATCTCCATTGCCTGTTCCTGCGTCATTTTTTTAATTTTTGCTTTTTATCCATTCTATACCGCCGCCGGCCATTTCACAAATCATCTCCCAAAAGTATGCGTGCAGAATTTTGACTTTCGCCGAATTAGCCGCTATAATGGCATTGAAAATAATAAAAAAACAGGATATGAAAAAGAATATTGTTATCATTGCAATCATCTTGATTGCCGCCATTGCCGGATTGGCAATGATGATGAACCGAAAAAGTGGAGAAGGAAACAAAAACGGCGAAGAGCCGGCCGGCAAGCTGTCGCCGCTTAACGCCGCCTATTTGGTGGAAACCGACATGATCACGCTGGAAAACGGCAAAGCCGAAAGCATCAATCCCTACGGCGCGCAGAAAATGACCACCGAAGTTGATGGCCAGCCGGTTTCGGGCGATCTGAATTCCGACGGACAGAACGATTGGGCGCTGGTGCTAAAACAGCAAACCGAAAACGACCCCGCGATTTATTATTACGCGGCCATTGCTTTGGTGGACGAAGGGAAGTCGTTGATCGTCGGCTCCAATGCCGTGCCGCTGGGCGAAGGCGTCAAGATTGAAGATATCGCCATCGTCAATCAGGCGATGAGGATCAATTATCTGGAAAGGAAAATTGACGGCGACGCCGTGGAAGAAGAGCCCACCGTACCGGTATCAAAAAGCTATATTCTTGACGGCGCGATGTTAAAAGAACTCACTCAAAAACGCGCCAACGCGCAAGCCGAGGCCGCCTGCACCGACAACCGCGGCGAATGGAATATGGAGAATCAGGAATGTTCGGGAATTTCCCAAGAACTTTGCGACCGTTTCGGCGGCAAATTTGAAAACGAACTCTGCAAATTTTAGCCCGAAAATAATCGCAAAAAACAAAAACGCTTTTTCGGAAGCGTTTTTGTTTTGTGCCAACGAGTCCAATCAGCTGTTGATTTCGTTTCTGCCGGCCCAGGCGATCAGCAATGTCGCCCAGGCGATCAGCGGGAAAAACACCAGCGACAAAGCGCCATAAATAAGATAGCGGCGTTTTATTTTCGCCAAAATTCCGGCCATACAAGCGGCAAAAACCATCATCGGCGCAAACCACCAAACAATCCGGAAAAATAAAAGCCACGCCAAGAGCGCGGTCAGAAATCCCAATGCAAAATCGGCGTTCCTGAGCCAGCGCCGGTTTTTATAAATATCGCGGTCAAACCTTTTTGCGGGAGAACCGTACATAATCCAAATTTCTTAGGCGCCTTCCACAAATAACTTCCATTATTGCCCGCAGGTTTGGCTCAGATTTCAAATTTCTGACCAAGCAATATTTGAGATATAGCCTCTCGCTACATTGAAAATATTGCGCCCGAAGAAATTTGAAATATGGGGCAAAGATGTGGGTATGGTGTGGAAGTTATTTGTGGAAGGCGCCTTAAATTATTAAAAAATTTCAATTTCCAACCATCAATTTCCAATTTCCAAAAAGATTATTTCTGGCATTGCGGACAATAAAAAGTGCCGCGGCCGGATTGGCTTTGCCGAATGATTCTTCCGCCGCAAGCAAAACATTCCCGTCCGGTGCGCTGATAAACCAAAAAGTGATCCTGATAGCATCCCGGACTGCCGTCCAGCTGGCGGTACCACTCGTCCTTTCCCGACGAACCGCGGCAATCAATCGCCTTTTTCAAAACCTCAACGATTGAATCAAAAAGCCTTTTGGCTTCTTTTAAATCCAGCGAATTGGCCGGCCGGAAAGGACTGATACGCGCGGCAAACAGCGATTCGTTGGCGTAAATGTTGCCGATGCCGCCGATTTTTTCCTGATCCATCAGCAAAAGCTTGATCGGCTTGCGGCTTTTCATCAATATGTTTGAAAAATTTTGCAAGGTGAAATTCGGACAAAACGGCTCAATCGCCGCGCCGGGATCGTTTTTGAAAGCCGCAACCGCTTTTATCCATCCGAATTTTCGCGAGTCGTTGAAAAGCAGACGCGCGCCGCTCTCAAAATAAAAGATTGCCCGGGTGAACCTTGCCGGCGTGCCGTCTCCCGCCTCCCGCCAAAAAAATTGCCCGTTCAATTTGAAGTGCACCAAAAACGCCGCGCCATTGGCAAGGCAAATCCGCAAAACTTTGGCGGTGCGGCCGACGCCGACAATCTCGGAACCGATGATGTCTTTCGGGTCGCCGATGAACATTTTCGGTTCCAGAATTTCAATTTTTCTTATAACCTCGCCGACGGCTTTTTGTTCCAGCTGGCGGCGAATGGTTTCCACTTCGGGCAGTTCGGGCACGAAATTAAGCTAAAATTTAAAAATCAAAAGTCAAAAGCAAATTTTGAAATTTAAAATTTTAAATTTTGAATTTATTTATCATTTATCATTTATCATTGATCAGTCCCAGGAGGCGCGGCCGTCGCCGGTGATGGGAACGGCTTCTCCCAGAAAATGGGGCGAATCGTTGAAAAAAGCGCGCCAAAACGCCTTTACCCGCGCGCCGTTCTCGCGCCAAGTATTGTAAAAACCGGGATTATATGGCCGCCGGTCCGCCTTGATGCCGTGTGCCACAATGCCGGCATGCCGCGCTAAATAGAGTGCGCGCGGCAAATGAAATTCCTGAGTCGCCACAATCAAAGAATCGGCTTTAAAAATCTCCTTGGCGCGGGCGGCGCTGTCATAGGTGTTAAATCCGGCATAGTCCACGAATATGTCTTCGGCGGGCACTTCATTTTGAAGAAAATAGTTTTTGGCGATATTCACTTCATCATATTCGTTTCGGCTGTGATCGCCGCTGATCAGAATTTTTTTCACCTTTCCGGCACGATAAACTTCCAGCGCAACATTCGCACGATCGGCAAAAACCGGACTCATTTGGCCGTCGCGATACACCGCCGCGCCCAAAACCAAAACCGCGTCCGCGGCCGGCAAATCGCCCGCATTTTCATATATTCCCTGCGAGCCGCGCCAAAAAACATAGTTATCGGCAAAAACCGCCAAAGATGCCGCCAACGCCGCCGCAACCAAAACGATGCGCGCCATTTTTCTTAAACCTTCTTTCATAATGCCAATCTACCAAATATTGACGATTTTGCAAAAATTTTCTTCCGAATACGATCCCCCGTTACCATTTGGCATTCGGCGCAAACTCTTGACACATTTTTTGAAAAAAGGCAAAATGAAGCAATATTGAGAACGGCAACCTTGACAATTTTGTCCGGTTTTATCGCCCCGCAGCGCTGGCGGGGGGGTTGTTTTTTTTATTATATGTTTTCCAAAATCCTGCAAATTTTGTCTTCCGCCAAAAATTGCTCCAAGTGCAATGGCATTTTGCTTGTCATCACCGGCCCCAGCGGCGTGGGAAAGGACACCGCTAAAGAACTGTTTTTGAAGCGGAATCCCGGATTCCACAAAATCGTCACCGACACCAGCCGCTTGCCGCGCGACGGAGAGATCAAAGGAGTGAGCCATAATTTTTACACCGTTGAAGAGTTCAAAAAAAGAATAAAAGAAGGAAAATATCTGGAATACATTGAAGTCCGGCCGCAAGAATACAAAGGCACCAGCAAAGAATCAATTTCGGCGATTTTGAGCGGAGAAAACGTGATCTGGCAGATTGACGAATACGCAATGGCGCACATCAGGCGGATTCTCAAGGAAAATATGCCCGATATCGCCGACTGCATTCTGCAAAAAACCGTCACCATCTATATTGCGCCCGAAGATTGGGACCAACTCCGGGAGCAGTATTTCCGCCGCGACCCGAACGCTTCCGAGGAAAAATTTTTGGGAAAATTGGCGCGCGACCGCGAAATGTGGTGGCAGTATCACGATCGCTACGATCACGTGGTTATCAACAAGCGGGGGAAGATCAACGAAACCGTCTCAATGATTGAAAAACTGGTCGCGCAAAAAGCCGAATCGTTGGCGGATGTGCGCTTGATCGCGCCGGCGACGATCATCCAATAAAAATAAAAATGGCAAACCCGCGCAAGAAGCTGGTTTTTTTAATACAAAAATGGCAAACTCACTTTATGGACGGAACAATTAAAATTTCAAAATATCTGGCGCAAGCGGGCGTCGCTTCCCGCCGCAAGGCCGAAGCGCTGGTCCGGCAAGGCCTGGTTTCGGTCAATGGAAGGGTATCTGCCGATCCCGCGGTCAGAATCAACCCCGAAACCGACAAAATTCTTTACCGCGGCAAACCGCTTTCGCCGGCGCAAAAAGTTTATTACCTCTTAAACAAGCCTGTGGGATACACTTGCACCGTGCAGGACTCCCACGCCGAAAAACTCGTTGGCGAACTGGTGCCCGCGGAACCGAAAGTTTGGTCCGTGGGACGGCTGGATAAGATGACCTCGGGATTGCTGATTCTGACCAACGACGGCGATTTGGCGCTGTCCCTTACCCACCCGCGCTACCGGATTGAAAAAGAATATGAAATCACCGCCAATCTTCCTCTTGCGGAAAATGAAATTGCCGCCGTCCAAAAAGGCGTTTTGCTGGAAGACGGCTTCATCCGCCCCGACCGGTTTGAAAAGATCGGCGGCAGACGCTACCGCATCGTGATCCATTCGGGGAAAAAGCGCGTGGTGCGCCGCATCGTTGAAAAGATCGGCAAATCCGTGGCGCAACTGAAAAGAACCCGCGTGGGTTCTCTCAAACTGCAAGATTTGCCGGAAGGCAAATGGCGCCGCCTTTCTTCGGCGGAAATCAAGAAATTGGCACAAAGACCGGCGACGCCGGCTAACGCGGCGGATTGAACAAAAAATCTTCCATTATTTCCCCCGTCTCCCGGAAATTGTTGATCACCAAAATGTGATTGGCGGCCGGCAAAATTTCCAAACGCGCGTTGGACATTTTTTTCGCCAACCGCGCCGAATCCGCCGCCGGAAAAATCGTGTCTTTCCGCCCGTGGACGATCAGCACCGGCATATCCATACCGGCAATAAATTTTTCTCCGTCAAATTTTTTCGCCTCGCGCAAACAATGGTAATAAACCTTCAACGACGTGTTTCTGATGTCGGCATACATTCTTCCGGCGTCCCAGTCACCGGTACCGAAAAACCGACGGTAATCAATATGAACGCCGATTCTCTCTTCAAACGGCATCGGCTCGGTGATGCCGGCAAAAAGCAAAAAGAAGTTGACGATTTTGGCGCGCCAAGTTTTGTTGGTGCGGTAATTGGGCGCCAGCAGGATCAAGCGGGAAACTTTCTCTTTGTGCCGGCGCGCAAAATCCATCGCCAAAATCGCCCCTAGGGAATGGCCGACCAAAATGAATTTTCGCAGTTTAAACCTTTCGGCGAGCGCGGCGATATCGCCGGAGATATTTTCCAAAGCATAATAGCCGCCGTCGGTTTTTTTTACCGATTTTCCGTGTCCCCGCAAATCAAAAAACAGCAAATTGAATTTTTTGCCGAATTTTTCCTCATAGGGAATCCACGCCGACGAACTCCCCGAAAGTCCGTGCACGAAGATCATTGTTTCCCGCCCCGGCCCAAAATCGTTGTGCCGCCAGTAGACCCCGTTTTCCAAATAGCCCTCCGTCATAATTTTAAATTTTTAATTCTGTCTTCCTCTCAATTAGGAATTCTACCACTCCCCGCCATCCGGCGCAACCAATTCGGCAAAATTCAAGCTTTTTGCGGCGAAAAAAGTTATATTTAAATATAGTATATACATAGCATAAATATAACATTTCGGCGGAAGATATAAAAAGGCGCAGAAATTATCTGCGCATCGCAACATTTGGGATGTTCCCGCTATCAGGCAAAGGATATGCTGGAATAAGTTTACGGCCCTTTTTGCGATTACAACCGGCGCATAAGGGCTGGATGTTTTCTATATTGTCTAAATTCAAAACGCCATCCCATCTCATTGATCTTGGCACGATATGATCACGTGTCAATGTTATCTCTGGTTCCGAACGGCCGCAACACGGGCAGGTATAATTATATATCCTCTTCAGATCTTCCCATTCTTCCCGAGTATGCCCCCCTTCAGCAGTTTTTTCTTGAACGGTTCACTTTGAGTACTCCCAATCCATTCATCATACTTCTCTAGAACCGCAAGATCAGGATCACAGGCCGCCATTTTTTTAAGAAGCTGATCTGATGATACTGCTTTAACCACCTCCTTGCATCTATAACGGATTCTATTATTTTTACCGGCAAAAATCAATCCCTCCGGAATGGCGGCGGCCGGAAGGTTGAAATTCGGGAAAAAAGGGATTAAAATCAAGGCGGCAATAAAAAATAAACCAAAGGCAAATTATGGATGAATTTTCGTCAGTATTGAATAATCAGCCGCTCGTCGCGGGATTTTTGGCGTGGCTGATCGCGCAATTTATCAAAATGGTTTTGGCGTTAAAACACGGCATCAATCGTGCGGCGTTCCGGCGTTTTTGGGCCAGCGGCGGGTTTCCCAGTTCCCATTCTTCGGCAGTCGCCGCACTTTCCACCGCTTGCGGCCTCGTTTATGGTTTCGGTTCCCCCTATTTTGCCATCGCCGCGGTTTTCGCACTGATTGTCATCTATGATGCGTTCACCTTGCGCCGCGAAGCGGGCAAACACGCCGAAGCGCTGAACCAAATTATGGAAGAGGTTTATCTGAACAGGCAAATCAAAATTGAACACTTGAAGGAACTTTTGGGACACACCCGCTTTGAGGTCTTTTTCGGGTTTTTGCTGGGCGCGGCCGTCGCCGTTTTGATCGCCGGATGACAAAAAAACGCCCCACGGGGCGTTTTTTTGTTTGGCGGAATTCATTTTAACCGGCCGTCTTCTTTGAGTTTGGCTTTCGCCCGCTCAATGCCGCGCTCACAGCGATTCCCCCATCCGTCAATGAATCCTTGGTCGTTGAACACGCACACCACTTCGCAATTGTTGGGACAGCCGCCGCATTCAACGCCGGCGGTGTAAAATTTCATGTCTTTGATGCCGAAATCAAAAACTTTTTCGGTTTCCCGATCTCGCGCCAGAATGGCAATGCCCATCGCGCCCATCAAATGGCCGATTTCGTCAACGATGATCGGTTCTCCGATAATATTTTCAAACGCGCGCGCCACGCCGACGTTCTTGCTCACGCCGCCCTGAAAAACGATCGGCGCGCCGACGATTTTGCCCTTGCCCAAATTGTTCAAATAATTATAGACAATGGAATTGCACAATCCCGCAATGATGTCTTCGGTCGGATGCCCCATCTGCGCCTTATGCACCAAATCCGATTCGGCAAACACCGTGCACCGGCCGGCGATCTTGGTGGGATTTTTGGATTTTAACGCCCGCGCGCCGAATTCCTCCACGGGAATGTTCAACCGGCGCGCCTGCGACGACAAAAACGACCCCGTGCCGGCGGCGCACAGCGTGTTCATCGCGTAATCGGTGATCACGCCGTCTTCCAAAATGATGATTTTGCTGTCTTGGCCGCCGATTTCCAGAATCGTGCGCACTTCGGGATGGAATGCCAGCGTGCCGATCGCGTGGGCGGTGATTTCATTTTTGACGATCGCGGCGTTAAGCACCGCACCGATCAATTCGCGCGCCGATCCGGTGGTGCCCACCGCAAACACTTCGCCCCGGCCGGCAATTTGCCGCTGGATCTCGTCAAGCACCCGCCGCACCGCGCCGATGGGATTGCCTTCGGTCCAAAGATAGGAGCGGGCGAAAATGTTGTTGTCCTTGTCAATCGCCACCGCTTTGGTGGAAATGGAACCGATATCCACGCCCAAATATAATTTATTGTTGTCCATTTTTTTTCTTTTTTTGTTTCATATAAAGCATATCGCAAAATGCCTCCACGCGCGTTTCCAGCCCGGCCTCGGAAGTTTGCGAATCAAAACTGAAATACAAGATCGGCGCGCGCCGGTCGCGGGCAAGGTTGTTGAGCGCCGCCATCGCGCTCACCTCCGGCATACAGCCGAAAGGCTTCAAATGAATGATGCCGTCAAATCCTTTTTTAATCAAGGAATTCGCCCGCGCCACGGTTTCGGTGCCATGGGCGCCGATGTGGTGCGTGAGATAAGGATGCGCGGCCGCAAGATGCTTTTTGACAAACCGATCTCCGGAAAAATATTCCGTCAAAATTCCGGAAACGGTCACAAAACGGTGCACTTCAATTTTTCTCTGCGCCAGCTTTTTCTCCAGATAAAAATTGGCAAAGGGCTCCATTAACATATAAAGCTCGCCCACCACCCCCACGCGCAGGCAATCGGCGGGCTTGTCAATTTCAATTTGTCCGATTTGGCGCCGGCATTCGTTTTTGAGGGAAAAAACCGCGCTCAAAGAATATGTCCGGGCGATCTTTTCAAGAAATTTCCGGTAAGTTTTTTCCATTTGTCCCGGGTGAATTTCAAAGCCGATGTTTTTGCGCACGCAATCGGAAACCGCATCAATGCAATGTATCCGCGCCAGGCAAAGGGCCAGACGATGGATGATCCCGGGATAGGTGTTGTGCGGCGCGATCCGCTTGAAATCCTTGATGAAACCAATAACGCTGTTTTTGTTGTTAAGCTTGAAAAATTCAAATTCATAACCCAGCCGGCGCAAAATTTGTTCCTGCACTTCGGCGTAATAACCGAATCGGCACCCGCCGCCGGCCTGGCAAATGACATCGGCGCCCGCTTCCAACGCCTCAATGTAATTGCCCAAATTATACTTGAAAGGAATGCAAACCGTTTCCGGACTGTGTTTGAATCCCAATTCAATGGTTTTTTTGGTGATCGGCGGCGGCACCAGCGGCCGGCCGATCAGCTCCACCAGACATTTGAAGGCCGAATAATAATCGCCCATATGCGGGAAGCTCACTTTTTTTTCCGGCATTTTTTGAGATTAATCACGTCAACAAAACTTTCCAGGCGGGTTTGCAACCCCACCCGGCTTTCCAGTTCGTCCAGACTCACGATGATGCTGGGAATGCCCTTCATCTTGCTTTGGCAAAGACTAACCGCCAGCGCATCCGGGCCGCAAGGAAAAGTGGTCAAAAAAACAATTCCGTCAACCGAATCTTTGTAATATTCGGCCGCGCCCAACAATTCTTTATGATAGGTCCAATAGAGCGTTTCGGAAATGTTTTCCGACATTTTTCTGGCGCGCGCGGCATCCAGCCGGTCGGAACGAAGAACACAAACTCCCGATTTTTCCAGATATTCAATAATTGGCCGTCCCAAAAAATTGTCGTCCAAAGTGTAGGAGTGGGCAACGATCAGGATCAAGGAGTTTTCCCGGCGGCGTGCCGCGGCAAATTTTTCCGCTTGCGCCTCTTTTTTTTCGCGCGCGCTTTTTTCCCACGCGCCCTTGGCTTTCAGATAGGCCGCGATCGCCCGGAACGGATTGCCCGCCAGCCACGCCCCCAAACGAATCATACTGCCGGCTTCGGTTTCCAGCTTTTTGGCGTTAACGGAATATTCAATCACTTTGATGCCGGAAAAAACATTGCGCACGGTATCCACCAGCGCCATAAATTTGACGCACATTTCCTCGCCGGCACGCAGGCACGCGATGTGAGGCACAAGAACCGCGTCCGCTTTGTCTTTGAGCCAATCAACATGGCCGACGAAAATTTTAACCGAAAGACAGCTTTCGTCAATTGAAAGGCGCGCGCCGCGAGTGATGATTTCCTTGTTGGTCTCGGGACTCAAAACAACGCCCACCCCCAACTCGCGGAAAAAAACTTCCCAGAGCTTGCCGTATTTGTGATACAACAACGCCCGCGGAATCCCCACCCGCAATTTATTCTTCTTGGCACCGGCCGCATTTTCCACAATGGCAAGATACCATCTTGCCCCCCTTTTGGCAACCGCCACCGCGATTTATCCGGCATATTCGCCTCCGGATTATTCATTCCACCCTTCGGGCGAACCATCCCAAGCAACCCCCGATACCCCCCCAATTTTATATACCGAGCAAACCAAAAAAACAAAATCAGAGGGTCTAACCCTCTGACTTAATATATGTTTAATGCAAGCTATGACGCTTTATCAATTCTAAATTTACAACGACCGGCTTCGCAAAAATTCTCGCCTTCCTTAATTTTCGCTATGAAATAAAGACTCCCGAAATCGTTAACCTTCAACCCAAGGAAACTAAAATTATGATTGTGATTCAAGGATGAACCTGGAATTTTCGCTTCGGCCAAGACTTCTTCAACGTCGCTTGCCGGCTGTTTAATTGTCAATTGAATCATATCGTCTTCGGTCGCTTTTTCATTTCTTCCCCAGGTTGTATGAATCATGAATTTAATCGGTATTGATGCTGGCGTTTTAGGAATTTTGATACCGTTTACAATATTAATCAAGGAAGTCGCCTTGCTGATTGAATCAACTATCACATTTTCGCAAACCAATATATATTTGCAATTAACCATTTTTTTAATTTTAATAAATTTTATTCGTCAAAGGTTCATTAATTTGGCTGATTTGACTATTTGCGGTTTCACTAAAAATCATAGTGTAGGGGATAAAGTCGCATCCGAAAATATCGGCTAACGTTTTTGAGTCAAAACAAAGCGCTTGCGATATTCTGTAAATCGCGCTCATACCCAAATCAACATCCGCATTTTCTATGTTTGATATTCTTTTTTGTGTGGTTTGCGCTTTTTTGGCCAATTCCTGTTGGCTCATCCGTTTTTTGGTTCTGGCGCGGTAAACCGCAATCGCGAATCTGATTTTGACATCCGCTTCGCCGGAATATCTTTTAAAATGCTTGTTTTTCCTGGCTTCAGCAATAGGGTCAATATTTTTTTTATTTGTAATCTTCATAAAGATTTTTATTTTTTAAATATTCTTGACGATACCTTGCAGTTGTATCAAAAATTTTTTCAATATTTTTCTTTATTTTTTGCGAATCATAATTATCCGGTTTCTCAAAAGCATTTAATAAAATCATTCTCTCGTCGCAACAAAAATAAATTACTCTAATAAGGATATTTTTGTTTTTTCTGTGACGAATTTCAAAAAAATTATAATCATGCAATGGTTTTGATATCGGCGGATGCGGATGGCTTTTTTGGCAACTCAAAAAAATGATTTTGCTGTCAATGGCCGCAAGCAATGCCAAATCTTTGGCAACGCCAAGATCAAATTGGTTTAAATATCGCTTTACGGGAGAGGATTTTAAATTCGGATCATAATAATAAACAATGTTCATAATTTATACCGCCTCAATTAAAGCATTATATCTTATTGGATATAATTGTCAATATTAAACTGGATCTACGTAAAGGCGCGGCACAAATGCCGCGCTTTGGGGGTTTAGGCCGGGTTTTACATTACGGGCTGGACGGCGGGGTCTTCTTGATTTTCATCGGCCGGGGCGGCCGGCGGGGTTCCGGCGGAACGCGCCGGCGCGCCGATTTGGATGTTACTGGCGACGATACTGCCGTCCGTGCCGGCCGTTCCCGCCGCCGTCACCGACTGGCCAACCGCCAGATCGCCGGATTGCGCCGCGATAAAGTTGCCGATTGAGGTTTTTTCGGAAAAGAAAACGATTTTTGACGCACCATTCGCGGATTTGACGGTAACGCTGTCGCCGTCAACGGCGGTGATTTCACCGATAACCATTCCCCCGCCGCCATTGCGATTGGCGCGCGCGCCGCTATCCCCCGCCGCGACGCCGGGCATTCCCTGAAAATTCCTTGCCGCCGGAAACGCAGACGCGCTTTTGCTCTCTTGATACTTCATCCCGCCAAAAAACGCCCCTCCCCCAACCGCTACAACCACCAATGAAACAACGAATATATTTTTGCTCATAATATTAATTTTAAAATGTAAAAATCAAAAATCAAAATGACAATTTAAAATTAAAAATTATAATCAAAATTCCGCAAGGAATTTTACCTTAATTTTTAATTTTGATTTTTTAATTTTCAATTTTTCTTTATTCATATCTCAGTGCCGTGATCGGATCCATTTTGGCCGCGCGCGCGGCGGGATAATAACCGAAAACGATACCAATCACTGCCGACACGCCGAATGCCAGCAAGACCGATGCCAACGAAATCTCCGTGGCGGTATTGCCGAATTTTTCCACCGCCCAGCTGGCCAGTCCGCCCGCGCCCGCGCCGACAATGCCGCCCACAAAAGTGAGCGTCACCGCTTCGGCGAGAAACTGCACCGCGATATCACCTCTTTTGGCGCCCACCGCCTTGCGCAAACCGATCTCGCGCGTGCGTTCGGTGACGGTGGTGAGCATCATATTCATAATGCCAATACCTCCCACCAGCAAGGATATGCCCGCAATTGACGCCAGCAAAATCGTCAGCGTACCGGCGATTGACGACGCGCTGGCGACGATATCGGCTTGATTCATAATTTGGAAATCAATGGCGGCCTCATCGGTGATTTTGTGCCGCGTCATCAACAGTGCCGTGATGTCGGTTTCCATTTGCTCCAAAACTTCCTGGCTTTCCCCTTGGATATTGATCACTCCCACCCGGTCATTGCCCGAAATATATTGCTGAGCGGTTGACAGCGGAATATAAATTGCGTCATCGGCATTGCTCATCCCGCTCCCGCCTTTGGCGGCGGTAACTCCGACAACTTTGAAATCCATATTACTGAAACGAATTGTCTGGCCAATCGGATCAACCCCCTCGCCGAATAAATCTTCCGCGGTCGTCGGCCCCAGCACCGCCACTTTTGATTTGGCGTTATTGTGCGCCGGCGCGATAAACGAACCGCTCTCAATTTCAACATTGCGCACCTCTCCGTAAGTGTCGGTAACTCCATAGACCGTCGTGTTGGTATTGGTTCCCTTGGCGGTGATCTGCAATCGCGTGGAATATTGCGGCGCCACCGTCTTCACTCCCTCAATCTGTTCGGCAATCGCCTCCGCGTCGGCCAGCGTAAGTGTTTGCGCGCCGCCTCTGCCGGCACTCACCTGCTGGCCCACGCCGCGCTGCATTCCGGGCATCACCATCAATAAATTAGACCCCAGCGATTCAATGCTGGAAGTGATGGTTCCCGACGCCCCCTGCCCGATGGAAACCATCGCGATTACCGAACCGATGCCGATGACAATGCCCAAAACCGTCAATCCCGAGCGGGCTTTATTGGCAAGAAGGGAAAAAAATGTTTGCTCCAGTAAATCGGAAATTTTCATAAATGCGTTTTTAAAATCAGATTTGTTTCCGGTCGGCAACGCCGGGAATGCCGATTTTCTTGTTTTGGTTTTTGCGGTCGTCAACAATCATTCCGTCGCGGACGGCGATGATGCGATCGGCATATTCGGCAATGTCCGGTTCGTGGGTGATCAAAATGATCGTGTGCCCTTGCTTTTCATTCAATGATTGAAAGGTTTCCATCACGATTTCGCCGGTTCTGGTGTCCAAATTGCCGGTGGGCTCGTCGGCCAGAATGATTGACGGATTGTTTACCAAGGCGCGAGCAATCGCCACTCTTTGCATCTGGCCGCCGGAAAGCTGGTTAGTGCGGTGCTGATAATGTTCCGGGCCGAGCCCCGCCCTCGCCAGCGCGGCGCGCGCCCTCTCTTCGCGCGCGGATTTTTCAACGCCCGCATAAACCAGTGGCAAGCAAACATTGCGCAGAACCGTGGCGCGCGGCAAAAGATTAAACGATTGAAACACAAAACCAATCTTGTTTTTTCTGATTTCGGCCAGATCATCGTCGGAATATCCGGCGACATTTTTGCCGTCCAAAAAATAATCACCCGACGTCGGAGTGTCCAGCATTCCCAGAATGTGCATCAGCGTGGACTTTCCCGAACCCGAAGGGCCGATGATTGCCACAAACTCGCCGCTTTCAACGGAAAATGACACGCCTTTCAGCACTTTGGCGGCTTGGACTCCCCCCGCTTGATAAACTTTGGTGATATTTTTACACTCAATCATAATTTTATCTCATCGGCGCGCCCATGCCGCCAATATTAAACATTGAGCCGCCCGTTTGCGCCGGCGACGAAGACGCCGCCGCGCTTTGTTTGGAAGAGGACACCGCCACGCGGTCGCCCTCATTTATTCCCGAAATAATTTCCGTGTTTTGATCGTCGGATAAACCGATTGACACCGCTTGTTCACGCGGCACCGCATCGGCGCCTTCGCCGGATGACTCCATTAGAACATAGGCCGAGCCGTCATTGGCGGTTTTCACCGCCGTTGACGGTACCAAAAGAACATTCTGCTTAATCTGCGTGATCACCGCCGCCGACACGCTCATCCCCGATTTCACTTGCGGATTAACCTCGTCCAGAGCGATAACCACTTCATAGCTCACCACTCCTTGACTCACCGATCCCATCACGCCCACCTGGGCCACTTTGCCGGTAATGGTCAGTCCGTCAACCGCCGAAAACGACAGAGCGGCTTTTTGCCCGGCTTCAACTTTGGCAATATCCACTTCGTTAAGCGTAATTGAGGCAACTTGATTGCCGGTGATGATCGTCGCCACGGACGCTCCCGAAGAAATTTCATCTCCAGTTTTGATATCAATCGCGGCGACAACACCGTCAAACGGCGCCGTAATTATACAATCCGCCAGCGCCTCCCGCGCCGCGTCAAGCGCCCGTTGTTTTTGTTCCACCGCCAATGTTTTTGATTTGATGTCGGACTCATCGGGCGCTTGTTTCAATTTATCCAATGATTTGGTTTTTTCATCAAGAGTGCGCTCGGCGTTGATCGCCGTGCTCTCGGCATCGGCAATCGCCTGTTTTGCGGAAAGCAAATTGCTTAAATTGGAATTATTTTGAGTCGTATAGCTTGACAAAGACGACAAATGCGTTTCGCTAAAAGTTTGCGCCGTCAAATTTTGACTCTCCATCACGTCTTTGTAGCGCTGGATCAAAGTGGTTGTGTTTTTCAAGGCCTCTTGCGCCAATTTGGCAGTCTCGTAGGTTTGGTTGATCAAATTTTCTATCTCTTCGTTTGAGGATTCCCGGCTTGTTTTTTTATAATCGGTAAAATTCCGATCATACTGGTCTTTTGTTTGTCGCCACGCCGCCGCACTTTGCGCCACCAACAATGACGCCTGCGAATCGTAATCTTTGATGGCATCGGCATAATAATCAAGATAGGTGGGGTTTGACTGCGTTACGTATGAACTGGCACCGGCGACAATATCCTGCAATCCGGAAATAATCGCCGACAAGCCGGAAAACGCGCTCGCCGCCGAAGTAAATCCTTGTTTATATGATTGCGCCAGATCGTCCTGATCGCTTGCCAAAGATTCTTTGGCTTGAACCAGCGCGTTCTCCGCTTGGGTAAGGGTAAGATCGTCAACCGGATCATATAATTCGTCCAACGCAATTTGGGCGCTTTCCAGCGCCGCGCGCGCATCATAAACAGCATCTTGCGCGTCATCATCGTCAATCCGCGCAATGACGTCTTGCGCTTTCACGGATTGGCCGGCAACAACCGCAACTTCCAAAATCTTCCCGGCGGTTTTTGATTTTAACGCCGTTTCCCGCGCCGGCGACACCTGCCCGGTGCCGGAAACCGTTTGCATGATCGCGCCGGTTTCAACCGCGCCATAAGTATAAACCGTTTGAGTTTGGCTGACGGCATCGGGTTTCAAAAAATAATAACCGCCGGCCGCGGAAATCAAAATTGCGATCAATGAAATTTTTTTGTGTTTTTTTATGAAGGAAATCATATATATTATGTCAACGGATTTGCCGTTTAACGATTAATCTCAACAATGCCGAAAGCGTCTATTTGATCGCTCTTCCGATCGCCGATGACCGCCAATTCGTCGCCGATCTCAAACTGCGCGCCAAAGGGCAGGCGGGTTCGGGAATTTATCCTCACGATTAAATCTTCCCGCTGGCGGGTGATGATGATAAAATCCGCGCCGGCGATATTTTTAACCGTCCCGTAATAAAAATCATGGAAGCGGCGCGGCCCCAGATCGCGGTAAACCCCGGTGCCGCAGGGAGGCCCCTCTGGAACAAAATGCGCGGGTTCAAGCAAGCGGTCGCCGCGGGGACAGCGGGAAAGATTTTCGTGCAGAGGCGTTCGCACCAACAACGCCGCGCCGGCGAAAACGAATAACAAGACCGCCAACGCCGAATATAAAAGCGGCAGGCGGTAGGTGAAACCGTAGCGCCGCACCAGAATTTCCAGCGCCAGCGCAAACACCAGCACCGATAAAATAATCAGCCACGGCGCCGATGCCAAAAACACCAAAACGCCGCGCCAGCCGAAAACCGGCGCCAGCCAAATGCCGGTTTCGCGGTTGATAAACAAAAACAAACTGGCAAAATAGAGCGCCGCCAAAACCGCGATCACCGCACCCGCCAGCCACAAAACCGCCCGCAGGATAAAATGCCATCGGGGGCGCATTTTCAATTTTCCGCTTTTGGCGGCGGCGATTATTTTTTCGCCGATTGTCGTTTTTCTTTGTTGATCGGTGTTTTCATTCATACTTTTTGGATTCAAGATGTTTTTTCATCAATGTTTTTCCCCGCTGGAGACGAATCCCCACCGTGGAAACCGGCAGACGCATAATATCGGCAATTTCCCGGTAATTCATTTCTTCAAAATAATATAACACCAGCGGCTCGCGGTATTTTGCCGGCAATTTATCCAAACCCCGGTCCAACCAACGGCGCAGATCCGCGCGGTCCACATCCCCGTCGGCGCTTTCCTTGGCGGCGGGATGCGGAAAAAAAACATCAAAATCCACGAAGGCAATCTTTTCGGATTTTTTCTTCTTCAGCGCGTTGACGAATTCATTGTGCGCGATGCGATAAAGCCACGGGGAAAATTTCCTCTTGCAGTCAAAACTTCTGATATTGACAAAAGCCTTGGCAAAAATTTCCTGCGCGATGTCTTTGATGTCGTCGGAGCAGGAGAGAAATTTTTTTCCGTAGCGGATTATCTTTTTTTCATAGCGCTCCATCAACAAGGAAAACACATCAATCTCCCCTTGCTGAACCCGGTGCGCGATGGTTTCATCGGTGGCGTCATTCATAATCAAGCGTGGTCAAAGAAACAAAAACCGCACTCTCTCTGCTACAATGCGGTCTTTGGTTTTATTTCAATTTTTAGTCCGCGGCGGCGCATTCCTCAAAAATCTTGGGCGCGGTTTTTCTCAAGAAATTGCCTTCGTGGGAAGCGGTATAATATTCCCCGCTTTCCAATTTGGCATAATAACAGAAAAAATGAGAGTAAGGAACATTGTTGAGGCCGCAATACACAAAGTCCCGGCCGCAGGTCCCCGATGTTTTTCCCGAAGGATCTTTGGGCGCCGCAGTCAGATAATCGCCGATTTTGGCAGGATAGCCCGTCGGACTGCCGCCACAATCGCCGGCGGAACGACTGCAAGTGTAATATTTGCCGTTGGCGGCAAACCACGCTTTTTGCGCTTCAACCAGCGCCACCATATCCGCTTTGCGCTGTTTGTCGCTTGCCGATCCGCCAACTTCCGGTTCGGTTTCGGCAGTTGAAGTCGCGGTGGAAGTCTCATCGGTGCTTTCGGTAATGTTTTCCGCAGATTCCGCTTCGGACGCCGCCAACTCGCTTTGATCGCCCGCCGCCGGCAAAACATCCGCGCCGGTTTCAGCTTCTCCGGCCGGCGGAACATTTTCCCTTTCAAAAAGAACGTTGGGCTCGCTGATTTCCGCCGGCGCAAAAGAATCCGAAAGATATAAGTAGATTGCAATCCCGGCAAAAACCAGCGCGGCGGCTCCCAGCGCCAATTTAACGACCGAAAAACGTTTCTTGGGTTTGTCTTCAGACGCTGGCGCAAAAGAAATCTCTTCCTTTTTTTCCTCCGGTGCGGATGTAATTTTCGGCGCGGGCGCAACGGCCTTGGATTGTGTCGCCAAGATTGCCTCCTGAACGGCCTGGCTCTCCCAGCCGGCATCGCAAAGCGCTTTTTTAACGGTTTCGGGCCGTACGCCGCGTTTTAATTCCTGATCAATATAAGCCAATAATTGTTGATCCATATTTTTAAAAAATTAAAAAGATTGATAACCACATTATTGATTATAACGCAAATTATTTTTTAAAGTAAATAGCCGGTTGTTGATAATTAAAAATTTCCGCCGGCACCGCGGAAATTTTCATCATCAAATTTTATGCCCGGCGACAATTATTTTTTCCAACCCTGCAAGCGCGCCGGCGCGAACACGAGGAATTTTTCAGCAGAAAAATATCCGCGTTGGAAAAAAAATAATTGTCGCCGGGCATATGTTTCAAAGTATATGTTTCTATGATTATATGATTTCTTTTATTTCATACGCAATCTTCCCGCCCGGAGTTTTTAAAATAACTTTGTCGCCGGGCTTTTTGCCGAGAACCGCTTCCCCCAGCGGCGATCTATAGGAAACCTTTCCCGCGAAGATATCGGCTTCGTCCGGGCCGACAATAACATATTTTTCTTTGGCGCCGCCGCAGAACAAAATCACGGTTGAACCCAGCCGCACTTTGTCGTTGCCGCCTTTTTCGGTAATTTTTGCATTGGCGATAATTGCTTTCAGTTCCGCAATCCGCCCTTCCGCAAACCCCTGCTGTTCCTTAGCCTGGTGATAGGCGGCGTTTTCCTTGAGATCGCCAAAAGATATGGCATAATTCAATTTTTCCGCCAGTTCCCGGCGGGTGACATTTTCCAAAGTATCCAATTCCTTCTTAAGTTTTTTCAGACCCTCCGGCGTTAAATAATTCTCCATACCGTCATACTATTACTTTTCCAAATTTTGTAAACTAATTGTATGCGTCCACCCACTTTTGCACTCTTGAGGCATTTGAGTTAATTCCTGGACCTTTAACGACATCGCGAATTGCAACGGCGACAGCTTGTTGCCAAAAGCATAATGCACTCTTCGGGTGTTGTAC
>Ga0208041_1000167_pt1 | contig 80629 bp, 63 predicted proteins | sample AD_SCU002_MetaG_FD_184453 | JGI IMG/M metagenome (GOLD analysis project Ga0208041, IMG submission 184453) | Active sludge microbial communities of municipal wastewater-treating anaerobic digesters from China - AD_SCU002_MetaG (SPAdes) (version 2) | ecosystem: Engineered > Bioreactor > Anaerobic...
AGGTAAATAATTATGAAAAATTACAGTTACTAAGAACAGCATTAAAAACAGAATTAAAGATTAAACAAAAGAAAGCAGCTTAATAAATGATGGAGTCTCTATTTTCAACTAAGTTTGACTTTTTACCACTTTTGAAATCAAGAACAACTATATTTTCATAAATTCCCGGAACCGGTTCAATTACATATCCTCCGGGAGCGTGTCCGGCTGTGTAGATATCTTTAAGGTTTGGTGCTGCAAATCCAGCCTGATGAAGTTTAGGCAAATATAAGTGATCGAAAGCTGCGGTCATCATACCAAGCTGATCCATCAGCAAACCAGAAATCTGAGCACGGCGAACAGATAGTTCAATCAAACCCGTTTTTTTAAATATCTCTGAAACAAGTACAGCATCCTGCAGATTATATTCGGCAAGTGAAATTTTATCTTCTCTGAATCGTCTTTCTATTTCTTCAATTTTTTTGGTATCAGCATCGATTGTCTTTCCCTCTCCTAAAAGCTCCTGTGCAACTGTTTCGAGTTTAAAATCCTCAAAATTAAAAAATGATGCTCTTAACATCGCAGGACCATCAATTACAACTCTTCCGGTAAGAGAAATATAATGTCCTGAAGGTTTTCTCTGTCTTATCAAAACTCTTCCATTTGCTCTGGCAATATCAAGACTTATTCCCAGTCCGCGGCATTTATTTTCAAGAAAAAGTAAATCAAATCCGATAACATGCCAGCCGATAATAATATCAGGATCAATTTCTTTAAACCAGTTAAAAAAGCTAATCAACAATTCTCTTTCTTTATCATAAATGGAAATATAATCCGGAGAGTTTTTCGGTTTTTCACCCAGCATAAAAACTTTTTTGTACTCTCCTTGTTTTCCGGTAACGTGAACAGCGATAGAATAAAGCTGATTTGACTTGGTTCCGGTTTCAATATCTAAAGAAGCAATCACAAATTGTGGACTAACAACACAAGGCTCTATAACCGGATTAGTAAATCTTGTTAGTGAATTTCTTTGCTCACCAACACCTGTAATTTTTAGTTGAGAGTTAATTCCTTTTTCCATCAGATATCTCCGCAAAGGGTCTATGTCTGATTCATAAGTTTTAATGTCTGATTCGTGAAGTGAATCTGCAAGTGCAGCAAGTTCCCTTTGAGTATTTAAATAAACAGCATCAACCGGTTTATAATCGAAGTTTTGAAGTTTAGTCTCTTTTCTCAGAAAGTTTTTTTTCAGAGGATTTAGTATCGCTGTATTTTCAACAAAGAAAACAGGTTTGTTGTTTGTAATTATAATTTCAACGGGACCAATTTTATCAGTTGTTCCGATAAACTTAAGTATATTTCTTCCGTTATAGTCAAGCCACTCGCCTGTAAGGATAAAAACATCCGCCGATATTTCCCGGTTCTTATTCATTAATAATTTTTAGTATAAAAATTAAATAGTCTCTGAATGTCTTTTGTAACTTTTCCCGGTTTACCATTATTTACAAACCAATCATCTATTTTAATTATTGGGGTAACTTCAGTTGTGGTGCCGGTTATAAAAAACTCATCGTAAGATTTTAATTCATCGGTTCTAATGTTTTCTTCACTGAATTCTATTTGATTTTCTTTGCAAAGCTCTAAAACTACTTTTCTTGTTATTCCATTTAAAATATAGTTTGAAAGCGGCGTAGTGTAAAGAATATTATTTTTGACAGCAAAAAAACTTGTGTGCGAGCCTTCTGTAATTAAATTATTGCGATACAATACCGCTTCAAAAGCTCCCGATAGAAAAGCTTTTTGACTTGCCATAACAGCCGGTAGAACTGAAGTAGATTTAATATCACATCTTAGCCAGCGGAGATCTTTTTCCAGAATGACTGAAACACCTTCTTCAACCTGCTTCCTGTTATCGGCAATTGGTTTTACAAAAGCAAAAACATTTGGGGTTATATTATTTACAAAATGATGAGTCCTTGGAAAGCTGATTCCCCGGCTTATCTGCATATAAACTGAATACTCTGAATTAATATTGTTTTTCTTTGCAAGTTCGCCGGCAATTATCTCTAAATTGTTAAAATCAGAGAAAGGGATTGATAACTCATTCAAGCTGTGTTCAAATCTCTTTAAGTGATCTTCAAGTCTAAATAATTTTTGGTTATAAGATCTTAATGCTTCATAAGCTCCATCTGCAAAAAGGAAAGCACGATCAAAAGGTGATATTTTAACATCATCTTTGTGAAGAAATTTTGAATTGAAATAAACTATCATATTTGCTTTATTTTTACAGAGTAAAAATAGTTAAAAGCCAAATAATGAACATTGAAACCATATATAAATATTGCTTAGGCAAAAAAGGAGCTGTGGAAGATTATCCTTTTGATGAAGAAACACTTGTATTTAAAGTTGCTAATAAGATGTTTGCTTTGATTCCGCTTGAAAAAATTCCCTTACAAATAAATTTAAAATGTGATCCTGAAAAAGCTGTTGAATTAAGAGAAGAATATGAGAATGTTCAGCCTGGCTGGCATATGAGCAAGAAGCACTGGAATACTGTAATTATTGACGGAAATATCCGTTGGAGTGATGTGAAACAGTGGATTGATCACTCTTATGATGAGGTTGTAAAAGGATTAAATAAAAGCGAGAGGGAAAAAATATTTAAATAAAAAATTTCTGTAAAAATTATTCAGAGCTATTTATTATTTTTCATATTATAATAAAGAAACTTTTAATAGAGATTCAGAGTTCAGTTCTTATGTCCGGTATAATGCATTTATCATTCATACTTCTTTTAACTCTATTTTCATTTACTAACTTTGCACAAACAACAATTATAAGCGGCAGTTGGTCTGTAAACCCTGTTCTTGCGGAGTATTCGCTGGATAAAAATAACGGCGATAGAAATATGATGCTCGAAATTAAGTTTGACAAGCCATTCGAAAAGACACCCGAGATTATCCTGAGCGTATCACAAATTGATGCTGACAAAAATTCAAACATAAGGTATAAAGCAGAAGCTCTGTCTGTATCAAAAGAAGGGTTTATAATTAAAGTAAGGACTTGGGCAGATTCGCGGATTTTTTCTATCAGCGGTTACTGGTTTGCTGCTGCTGATTAAAAATTATTTGAAAACCTTTCATTTTTGCAATTCAAGAGAGATAAATATTTGTTAATTGTCTTGAAAATGTCTTTATCAATCCTAATTTTTAAGACAGAATTTAAGTTTTATCTTTGCTAAATGTAAAACGATCGTGCATTTAATCTGCTTAACTATTTATGAAAAATTTATTATTAATAATAATTGCTGCATTACTGCTTTTAAGCTGTCAAACCAACCCTCCTGCAACTCCTGATGTTACAATAAATGAATATGGAACAATTAAAATTATCTCAAATGTTGGTGATGCCCAAATATTTCTGGATGGTAATAATACAGGAAAGGTAACTCCGGATACTATAAAAACAACTGTTGGAAATCATACAATAGAACTAAGAAAAGATGCTTACGATATAACAAATCAGAGTGTTAATGTTATTAAGAATAGTACCGTTGAGATTAGCTTTAATCTTTATGCGGCTGATAAAATAGTTTTGATAGAAGATTTTGCAAATGTTAGCTGCGTTCCCTGTGTAACAAGTAACAAAATACTTGAGCAATTAACAAATCATACTTTTGGAAGAAACAAACTTGTCTCTATAAAATTTCCTACAAATTTTCCTTCGCCGGTAGATCCGTTTTATCTGGCAAATGGTCCGGATTGTAATTCAAGAATGGGTTATTACTCAATTATCTTAGCACCTACAAACATTATAAACGGAAAACTTAAGCCAATACCATCCGATTCCAATGATGTAAAAGCAAAAGTGATAAGCGAGCTGGCAAAGATCCCTCAATTCAAGATTCAAGTTCAATCAAATATTAATGCAAATAATTTTATAATAGAAATTTCTGTTGAAGTAAAAGATTTAACAAATCTGGATTTTTCTAAACTCGTTCTGCATACAGTAGTAACAGAGACAAATATAGAATTTGCAACTCCCCCCGGATCGAACGGCGAGACAAAATTTTATGATGTAATGAGAAAAATGCTTCCCGATAATCAAGGTGAATCTCTTGCATCAATAAACCAAACAGGCACATACACTTTCCAAAGGCAGATACCCATTAATCAAAATTGGGTACAAAGCAACCTTAACACAGTAGTATTTATACAGAATAAAGAAACGAAAGAAATTTATCAGGCGGGATCAACGTTTTAATCAAGATATGAACAATTAATTAACAGGAGACAGTTATGAAAAAAATATTACTGATATTTTTGTTGTTTGGTTTAACTTTCAGCAGTTATTCTTACGATAGAAAATCAATTGTTGAAAGATTTACAAATGCTTCTTGCGGACCTTGTGCAGTTGTTAACAATTCATGGTATAATAACACTGTTGCAAATTTAATTCAGTCAGGAACAATCTCGCATATTATTTATCATGTTTGGTGGCCCGGTCCTAATGACCCTATGTATCTTTTAAATCAATCTGATAATACTATAAGAACAAATTATTATAGCGTTAATGGCGTTCCGGATATTATAGTAAACGGAACAAGAGTTTCTACCAGCACTAGCACAGCAACGATGAATGCCGTAAATAGCGGAAACTCAGAAATTTCACCGTTTAAAATAGTTCTGATACAAAGAGCATTATCAGATAACTTAATTGAAGTTGGAGTCAGAATACTGCGTGATCCAAATGACCATACTACTTTTACAACAACTAAACTTAAAGTTGGCATTACAGAAAAGATGGTTTATTTTCAAACACCTCCCGGCACAAATGGTGAAGCGCATTTTTCAAGTGTTACAAGAAAGATGCTTCCGGATGCGAATGGAACAACAATAACAATTCCCGCTCCCGGTGATTCTGTGGAATATATTTTACAATATGTTCCAACCGCTGCTTTTCTTCAGGCGGTAAATACTGATAGTCTTAGAATTGTTGCATTCATTCAAAATGAAACCAATAAGTACATCTATCAATCAGAAATGCTGGAATTTATACCTGACTATGTCGCACAAATAAATCCACAAAGCCCCGATATTATTGCTGATAATAATACACCGGCTACATTCAACTCGGTGATAAAAAATATTGGAATGAAACAGGATGTTTATAACATTAATTGTTCTCTTACCGCACCTGGCAGCTGGACCGGTGAATTTACAACCGCTAATGGAACCTTTCCTTTCGGAACACTCGATTCGATTCAGGTTAATCCTGGTGATTCTGCAGTAATACAGGTTTCTGTTAATCCACAAGGTACTGATGGTTATGGCAAATTATCAGTTGAGTTTGAATCAAAGAATAATCCCGGTTTGTCTAATAGTGCTGATTTTAATTTTGTAACAAATAGCGGAATAGATGTTCTTGTTGTCAGAGCAGGCGGTAGTGAGTTTGATTCGTATGTTTCTTCTTCAATAGAAAATGTTTACAGTGGAACTTACGGATTGGTTTCCAGAGCGGCATTGGAACCAGCGGGAGTTGATCTGTCAAATTTTGGAATTATGGTTTGGCAAAGCAGCAATGCTAAACGTGCTTTTTATATGCATGAAGTTACGAAATTAGAAAATTACCTGAATGATGGCGGTAATCTTTTAATTACTGGTCAAAATATCGGCTCAGATATATTTGGTACTTCCGGCGGCAGTCAGTTTGCACAGGATTTTTATCATAACTATTTACATGCAAATTATGTAGCTGATGTTTCAAACCTGTTCATTATTAAAGGCATACCCGGGGATATTATTTCAAATGGTGTTCAAATTATTGCTAATGCTGTTTATCCAAGGTCATTGGATATAATCAGTCCAAGAGATACAAGCGCCGTTTCTTTCTTACAATATTTCAACGGACCTAATATTGCCGGTATCAGGGCAATCGCTGATAATTACAGGATTATTTATATGGTTGCTGGTTTTGAACAAATCAATGAACAAGCAATCAGGGATACTCTTGCATCACGATGTTTGAACTGGCTCTCAGAAAATGTTGTAGGGATTGATGACCAGGGCAGTTTACCTTTAGCGTTTGATTTGAAACAAAATTACCCGAATCCATTTAACCCATCAACAAAGATTGCTTTTACTTTAAGTGAAAAATCGTTAACAACTTTAAAGGTCTATGATATACTTGGAAATGAAATTATTACCCTAATCAATGAAGAAAAACCTGCCGGCACTTATGAAGTAAATTTTGATGCGTCAAAACTTTCTTCAGGAGTTTATTTGTATAAACTTCAGTCAAACGGACTTGTACAAACAAGGAAAATGTTGATGCTTAAGTAAAAATCAGTATGCCCGCATTCTGTTTGGTTTTATCTGAACAGAAGGCGGGCTTTGCTCAATTAAAAAATATTATTAAATACTTTTTATGGTCATATCTAACAAAACAATAAACTATTTATCGGAAGGATATTGATTTATATTTTTTTGGTTCCTTACAATTAATTAACATTATTACTTTACTTATCCACAGGGGATATTATGCGAAAAATATTTACGATAGTGTTCTTACTTTCTTTTTTAGTAAGCGCTCAAACTTTACTTAATGAAACATTTACTGGCTCTTTTCCGCCAGCCGGATGGACAATTGACGCGCAGGCAGCTAATTGGACCGCTGCTAATAGCGCAAATGCAGGTGGAACAGCACCTGAATTAAGATTTAATTATTCACCAACCTTTAATGGTGTCAGCCGTTTCATTTCTCCTTCTATTGATCTCACCGGACAAACCACCGTTACTTTACAGTTTAAACATGCAATTGATCATTATGGCGGTTCTTATACTGTTGGTGCTGCAACCAGATCCAACAATGGAACCTGGAATACTGTTTGGTCAAAGGTTAATCCAACAGGCAGTATGCAGGAAGAGCAAATCATAGCTATTACAAATCCTGATGTTGGTTCATCAAACTTTCAGGTATGTGTGTTTTTTTCAGGAAACTCTTATAACATAAATTACTGGTACATCGATGATATTAAACTCTTTATTCCTTTAGCACACGACGTAATGGTTAAAGATATTATTGCTGATCCTGAATATAGCGCAGGAATTCCTTTTACACCTAAAGCAATATTGAAAAATTTTGGATTAAACCAGGAAACTTTCAACGCAACCTGTGTTATAAAAGTAAACGGAACAAGCGTATATACACAGGACTGCTCAAACGTAACGTTAACTGCCAATCAAGAGGAAACAGTTTCGTTTGCTGATTTTACACCTGCCCTGGCAAATGAACTTTATGAGATAACTGTTACAACAAACCTTTTGGGAGATATGGACCCATCTAATGATTCGAGAACTGAATCATTTGATACATACACAACAGCCAGAGATATGGTAATTCTGGAAATCGGAACAGGTACCTGGTGTCAGTTTTGCCCGGGCGCATCGATGGGTGCACACGATCTTCTTGCAAACGGAAAGTCTGTCGGGATAATTAAATATCATAACGGAGATTCATTTGCTAACAATTATTCTAACTCAAGAAACAGTTACTACGGAATTTCCGGCTACCCAACAGCAGTGTTTGATGGTGTTGATTTCCATGTTGGCGGAAGCGGCACTGTTAGTTTGTATCCTGTTTATCTTCCTATATATGAGAGCAGAAAGAGTAAAAACTCAGCTTTTGATATTGAAATTTTCGGGCAAAATAATCAATTAGATTATTCATTAACAATTCGAGTTACCAAAGCTGCGGCTACTCCTTCTTCTTACGCTAATCTGGTTTTGCATCTTGCTTTAACTGAATCAAATATTCCATTTAACTGGTTTAATCAAACAATGATAAACAACACTGTTCGGCTTATGGTACCTGATCAGCTTGGAACACTACTGGACTTTTCATCTGGAAATGTTGTTGATATTAATCTGACTTTTACCCGTAATGCAAGCTGGATTACAGAAAATTGTGAGCTGGTTTCTTTTATTCAAAATCTAAATGGTAAAGAAATTCTGCAAGGCACAAAAATCGCTTTGAATGAATTAGCACCGGTACCGGTGGAATTGACTTCATTTACCGCAGCAGCTTCTGTTGGAAAAGTAACTCTTAACTGGACAACAGCAACAGAAATTAACAATCTTGGATTTGAGATTGAAAGATCTTATAACGGAGAAAATTTTGTTTCAATAGGGTTTGTAAAAGGAAACGGCACAACTACCGAATCTAAATCATACTCTTTTACTGATAATATTGACCTGAAAGGAACTGACGAAATATATTACAGACTAAAACAAGTTGATTACAACGGCAGCATTGATTATAGCGATGTTGTTTCTGTTGTTTTGGAAACTCCGGTTGAGTTTGCACTTGGTCAGAATTTTCCAAATCCGTTTAACCCTTCTACAAAAATAAAATACTCTGTTCCGCAAAGCGGATTGGTTTCAATTGTGATTTATGATTTAACCGGTCAAAAAGTTGCAACAGTTGTTGATGAAGTTAAACAACCCGGAAATTATGAAATAGAATTTAACGCTGCTGGTTTATCTTCCGGAGTTTACTTCTATAAAATGACAACAAATAGTTTTTCTCAGATTAAAAAGATGAGTATTTTAAAGTAACACTTAATTTGTTTGGAGGGAATCTTTATGATTCCTTCCAATTAATAAATTTTACAAAGATTTAATATTAATAAACTCAGGATGTATGATGAAGAAATTTTTTAGTTTGATTTTTTTCCTGTCTGTTTTAATAGTACAAACAGCAAGTCCGCAGGATATTCAGGTAGTTGTTCACAGAACATTTATTGACAGCACACTTGGCTCAGAGATGATCTTTGACTTTGAAGTAATAAATGTTTCATCATTTCAACAGACTGTTTTTGAAGTCAGAACAATCAACAACTTACCGGCTGATTGGCTATCATCTTTATGTTTTGGATTAAGTTGTTTTTCACCTCTTACCGACAGCGTTGCAACTACTCCTGATTTTTTTGCTGATCCTTTAGAACCCGGTGATACTTTAATTACCTCGCTTCATGTCTGGGCTTTCAATAACAATGGAACTGCTAATGTTCAGGTGCAGGTTGGTACTTTCAGAAATCCAAACGATAGAATAACAATTGATTTTACAGCTACAACAATTCCTGTATCCGTTGAAGATGAAACTGTTGCTGTAGAAAAGTTTTTTATTGAACAAAACTATCCAAATCCATTTAATCCATCCACAAAAATAAAATATGGTATTGCCAAAGCCGGAAATGTTGAAATATCAGTTTATAATATTCTCGGCAGTAAGGTTGCAACACTTGTTAATGGATTTAAACCGGCTGGCACTTATAGTGTAAATTTTGATGCATCAAAATTAAGCAGCGGAATTTATTTCTATAAAATTACCGCAAATGGTTTCGTTCAAACAAAAAAAATGATACTGGAGAAATAGATGAGATCATTGTTAGTATTATTAAGTATAGCTCTCTTTTCTGTTTTAATTTTTGCACAGGGCGAAGAAGACCTGAAGGGTAGAAAAGCACCTAATTTTAAACTTACTGATCTGAATGGAAAGTATGTTGAACTGAATAAAGAAACCGGAAGCGGTCCGGTTCTTATAAGTTTTTGGGCAACGTGGTGTAAGCCTTGTCTCGAAGAGATGGCTGAGTTCAACAAGATTTATTCTCAATACAAGGATAAGGGGTTCAAGCTTTTGGCAATTTCTACTGATACCGAAAAGACAGTAGCAAAAGTAAAGCCCTATATCAAATCGAAGGGCTATGATTTTACGGTTTTGTTCGACACAAACAGCGATGCAGCCAGAAAGTATTATGCTCAGCAGATGCCATATACAGTTATGCTGGATAAGAATGGAAATATTGTATATTCGCATTTAGGTTATATGAAGGGCGATGAAATAAAAGTTGAAAAGTTATTGCTTGAATTGCTTGAAAAATAATTTTAATAATAAAGTCCCTTGTAAATCAGACAAGGGATTTTTTCTTATCATTGAACTTAATTCAAAACTAAAATGAAAACTTCTGCTTATTACCATATTATAATTTTATCTGTAATTTTTTCTTCAACAATTTATAGTCAATCAGACAGCTGGTTTTTACTGCCTGATGGGTTAGGAATTTCAAATCAACTCGAATATTCTTATAACATTGATAACAAAATTGAAATATTTGAAAACTGGCTTACACTTGATTACAGCAAAAATATTTTCGGTGCGGGTTTAAGATTTGAAGCCTTTCAGCCAAATGACCCGGATCCTTCCATCAGCCGCGGGAAAGTACGTTATGCGGATATTGCTTATAAATATTTTACTGTTGATATCGGTGATATTGAAAAAGGCATAAGCATAACTGCGGGAAACTTTTATGAATTATTCGGCAGAGGAATGATCTTAAAAAGCTATGAAGATAGAAATATCAGAATTGATAATAATCTGCTCGGTGTAAAAGTAAAAGCAAATTATCTGGGGTTTTCGCTTTCTGCATTAACAGGTTCTGCCGCAAACTCTGTTAACGAAAGAAAAGATATTTTACATGCAGCAGATTTAAGTTACAATGGATTTGATTTTATAAAGCTTGGTACAACATTCGCATCAAACAAACCGGAGATTGAAACTATCGCAAGAACTACGCTCGGCTCATTCAGAATACAGCCATCCTACTGGAATTTTGACGGATATGCCGAATATGCATTTAAAAGTAATAAAGATGTACAGTCACAGGTTTTTAATAATGATGAGTGGAAAATCGGAGAAGCATTTTATGGAAGTTTAAATTTTTACTACGATGCCTTTTCAATTGTCGGTGAATACAAACACTATGATAATTTTGCATTTACATCTTACGATGGAACGATTTTTTACAACACATCTCCATCCTTACGAAAAGAATATACTTACCAATTATTAAACCGTCATCCTTCACCTCTTGATCAGTCTAATGAAGATGGTTACGCTTTGGAAGTGAATTACAATCCTTCGGATGAGACATCTTTAACAGCAAATTACGGTGTAACTAAAACGCTGCCGGCAACTTCGTATTTTCAGAGAGTAAATAATATTTCAAATCCAATCTCTACACAACTGCAGGAATTTTACTTTCAGGCTGCTCATAACTGGAATGAATCTTTTACAACAATAGCGGCATTCGGATATAATGAAGAACTTTCAACAAATACAAAAAACATCACTCCGATTATAGAAAACAAATTTTATTTTGATGACATCAATACTATTAAGATTGTAATTGAACATCAGCAGACCGAAAACCTAACAACAAGCGAAAAATATTATGACGATGTTATCGCTATCGAATATTTACGATCACCAATCTTTAATGTATCGCTTGTAACTGAAATGCAGACCAAAGAACCCGAAGAGGGAAAAATCGTCAGAAAACTTTGGAGCTTTATACAGTTTGGTTATAAACTCAGTAATCATTCGGATATAAGTTTACTAATAGGTTCAAGGCAGGCAGGCAATATCTGCATAGGCGGTATCTGCCGGTTTGAACCTGCATTTCAGGGAGTAGAACTAAAATTATTAACAAGATTATAATCAGAATATTTCTTAAGAATGACTAATTGTGATTTATAAAAGTCGTTTATATGTCAATAAGTTTTAAACCACAATGGTTTGATAAAGGAAATTTTTATCTCGTCAGATAAATTTGTTAACCGTAAATAATTTCTATTTTTTTTGAAAATTTTATTGACTTTAAGAATAAATTTTATGACTTTCATAGTGATAATTTTAAATTCATTTAAAAAAGGATTTTCTATTTGATTAAATTGATACAGAATTATATTTCAAATATCCAAAGCCAAAACACTTTAGATAAATATCATATCTTACTCTTGCATCAATTATTCTGATCTTAATCAATTAGAAGAGGGTCAAATATCTTAAACGATGATTTTATTCATAACAAATTTTGGATCGCGAGCTGATGTTTGGCTCAAAGATTATATAATAAAAAACGCTGGTGGATAAAATCAGTCTAATTATACTCCGTTGTTCATTAGTGACAATTTTTAATGTCAGATGATAATCAAATTAATCAAAATCTTAAATAGAGGCTTCTCAACCCAATCAAATAAATTAAATTATTTTACTAGGAGGTAAAATGAGAACATCTTACATAACTAGACTACTATTTGCAATAGGTTTTGTTTCTGCTTTGCTTATTGCCGGATGTGTAGATACTAGTACCAACCCTATTCCTGACAGTATTGAATACTCCAGTCAAATAAAGGTTGTCAATTTAGTTAGCGGCGCCGGGGCTGCGTCTCTAACATTAAATGGTCAGTCCCTAGGATCAGCGGATTTAGGAGGTGAGGTTCCTGGCTCTGGGAATAGTTTTCTAACTATCACTTCCGGAAACAAAACTCTTACTGCTAATTTTGCTAGTGCAAATAGTAACTCATACAAGTTTGCAGCTACTACGGAAAGAAAATTCAGAGTTTTCCTTGTCGGTAATGATAGCTCAAATTCTGCTGTTGTTATGAATCAAAGATACGTTTGGCAAACAAAAGATTCCAAAGAAGGGGAAACATTGTTCCCTGATGGTTTCGGATGGGTTGCGTTTTTTAATGGATCCCCCGATGCAGTGCTTAACAGCGTTAGCATCGATGGCACAGAAACCACTTTTACCGGTGGGCTTGCAATGGGTAAAGCAAAAGGTTACACAAAACTTACTGCTGGATCACATAGTTTTAATATCACATACAACGACACTTTGAATACTACATTTGATCTTAATGTAGTGTCAAAAAGCAGATATACAGCCGTTGTATATGATGTTGCAGCCAGCATTAAAAACGCAGTTTTAGTAGATGATTAATAAACTAGTTAATAATTAACGGAGGAAAAAATGTTTCCCAGATTTTACAAGGTTTTACTTTTAATACTGTTTGCCTGCTTCATTACCTTTGCACAGACCGGTAGAATTTCTGGTCTGGTAACTGATCAGCAAACAGGTGAGCCCTTGATAGGGGCAAATTTAATTGTTGTAGGTACTAGTTTGGGCGCAGCGTCTGATGTTAATGGTGAGTACTTAATTACTAACCTAGTTGCCGGACAGTATAGCGTTAAAGCTTCGTACATTGGTTATACAGATGTAACTGTTAATAATGTACTTGTTACTTCCGGTTTAACAACCAGACTTAATTTTTCGCTGCAGCCAACAGGTCTTACAACCGGCGAAGTTGTAATAGTTTCTGAAAGACCATTGATAGATAAAACATCAACCAATGCTTTAAGAAGAATTGGACCGGAAGATGTAGAAAATCTTGGTCTCAGAACCTTGAATGCTATTGTGCAGATTCAGCCCGGTGTTGTTACCCAAAACGGATTGACATTTATCCGCGGCAGCAGACCAGATGAAACAGGTTACACTGTTGAAGGAACTGATACAAAAAACATATTGAATCGTAATGGCGGAAGTCTTGTAACAGTTACTGCAGATGCCTTACAGGAAGTTCTTGTTCAGGCTGGCGGTTATACTGCTGAATTTGGCAATGCTAATGCAGGTATTGTATCATCAGAGTTCAAGACAGGAACAAATCAATATAAATTTTCTTTTAGAGCTGAAACAGATAATTTAGGTAATTATCCCGGCGAAAAGTTTTTAGGAACTCATTCTTATGGTTATTCAAATTATGTATTAACTGCCGGCGGACCGATTGTTTCCGATAAACTTAAAATTTTCTTGTCTGCAGAAAACACATTTGATAGAGACAGCAGGAAATTTTTTGATGCCAACCCTACGGCATTTTCGGATGGTGCACTACTTGATACTACGAAAATCTATGATTACGGTACTTATGGCGGCTCCAAGACTGATTACCAGTATCTGACATGGGGAGCGGCAAATATTCTTGGTAATTCAAATAACAGATATACAACCAACGGAACCCTGCTATTTGACAATAATCCTTTGATCTTAAGACTGGCAGGTGCTTTTACCTGGAGAACAGCAAAAGGTACAGATGGTATATTTAATATATTTAATTCTGATAGGTTACAAGTTACAGACGCATCAAGTCTTTTATTAAATTTAAAAGGCACATATCTGCTGGAATCAAATTCATTTATTGAAGCCAGTGTTGGATATTTTGATTACAGGGAAAAAATCTATGATCCTATCTTCAAAGATAATTTCCTTTTATACAGCGACAGCTTAGCTGCTGCTGAACATGGCTGGACATATGCCAACTATTATTCTGCTCCACCACAATATGATTTTTATGGATTCCCGTTTAACAGACCCGGAACTAACCTGAGCAGATTTCGTAAAGATCAAAATAATTATATAAGCGCAACTGCTTCATATACAGGACAGATAGAAAAGCACGCATTGAAAATCGGCGGTAGTTTTCAATACTGGACTGTAAGACGCTGGGATAACGGGTCACCAAGCAACTTCTTATCAACTGTTAGAAATAATCCTGACTTGGCAAGAGATTCATTATCAACTCTTATCGGAACCACCCTGTTTGCTAATTTTAATAATTATGGTTTCGATGTATTCGGTAATGAAACTTCTGATGGTGATGGCGTATTTGCTCCTAAGCATCCAATGTTTATTTCAGGATATGTAACCGACAGATTTGAAATTAGTGACCTTATTATTAATGCCGGATTAAGATACGATTTTATTGATATGGACAGCTGGGCATGGGAAAATCCGTTAAATCCGGATATTGACAGGGTAAATCATACTATCCCTGATTCATCTTATAGAAAAGGTGATACATTTAGTTATCTCTCACCAAGATTAGGATTTGCATTCCCGGTTACAGATAAAACAGTATTCCATTTACAATTTGGAAAATTTGTTCAGTCACCAAGTCTGGATGTTGCTTACAGAGGTGTTTACATTTCAGCTCAGCAGATTCAAGGTGCTAACTTATTTACAAATCCTATTGCATATAATCCTAGCCCGATTAGAACAACACAATATGAAATCGGATTATCACATCAGTTTACAGACTTTGCAGCTCTTGATGTTACTTTATTTTATAAGGACATAAAAGGACAGCTGCAATATACAGTTGTGGTTACTGAACCCGGTGCTATAAGAAGTAAATATAACGTCTTTTCAAACCAGGACTTTGCAACAACCAAAGGTTTAGAGCTTGGCTTTAAGATGAGAAGAATTGAAAGATTTAGCGCAGGAATAAATTATACCTACTCATCTGCTCAAGGAACAAACTCATTATCAAACAGTGGTGTTGGTTCAGTAGAAGTGAACGGTAATGTACCAACTGTGTTAATTCCATTAGATTATAACCAAACCCACAGAGGTTCTTTCTTTGTTGATTTCAGATTTGATAAAGGAGACGGCGGTCCTATATTAGAACAGCTTGGTGTAAATCTGTTATTTACATTTAATAGCGGACATCCTTTCACTTATTCAACCTGGCAAGGTTTGGGTCAATCATCAGCCTGGACAGGCGGTCTTACCCCAATTGGAACAGGTGATACCAGAGGCAGAAGACCTTACGGACCTATAAACTCATCAGAAACACCATGGGTTTATAATTTTGATCTCAGGATTGACAAGACCATTAACATTGAGAACTTTGATTTTAATCTCTATGTTCAGGTTTATAATTTGTTAAATACAAAGAATGTAATAAATGTTTATGATAAAACAGGTAACGCAGATGATGATGGATTCTTAAGTACACCAGATGCACAAACTCTTATTGCTAATCCAAGATATACTGAAAGATTTGCTGATCTTTACAGAGCAATAAGTTTAAATAACAGAGCAGCCGCATTTAACGTTTACGGTTTTGATATCTTCGGTCCTCCAAGACAGTTGGTTGCTGGCATTTTGGTTAACTTTTAATTTATAGGAGATTGCAATGTTATCCTGTAAAAAACATAATTTATGCGGAGGTTATTTAATATGAAAAAACTCAATTTTTTAAGTTTAATAATAATTCTCTTTGCCTTTTTTGCTGCTTCGAATACTATGATGGCAAATTATAAAGGAGATGAAAAGGATAAAGGGAAAAAACCAGCGCTTCAAAAGACAACGCTAGATCCGCGACAAAGTCTGATGAATATCAATAATGTTACTATGTGGGTAACCGAGGAAGGTTTCCATGATTGGGTAGTTGCCTCTAGCTGGAACGGGGCATTTCCTAATGGTAGCAGTATAGGAGCAATATTTGCTGAAGGAGTTGTTTGGGGCGGACAGGTTAATGACGGTAGAAGCCCGGTTGTCAGAGTAAATGGAAATACTTATGGCACCGGCTGTGCACCCATAACCAGATTATTTAGAGTAAGACCTGATTACTTAACCGGAGATCTGTCTTCAGATGCTGCTACATTTAACGGCATTCCGGTTGGACAGGTAACTGAGGCAGACATTCAGGCTCTTAGAGACCAATATGCTAAAGATTGGAATGAATGGCCTGCAAAAGGAAACCCTAATTCACAATATGGCGATCAGGGCGCTCCTTTTGAAGATGTAGATGACGATGGATTATATGATCCTACTGTTGATATCCCCGGTATTCCAGGTGCATCTCAGTGTATTTTTATTAAATATAATGATGACCTTTCTGAATCGAACTATGGATCACCGCCTATCGGTCTTGAAGTCTCAGAAGTTTATTGGGCTTATGCATATTCCGGTGCTCTGGGTAATGTAATATACAAACAGATGACGATGGTTTATACCGGTACCCCTCAATCTTCAGCTACTGCAACAATAGATAGTATGTTTATTGTTCAATGGGCAGACCCGGATGTCGGTACATCTTCAGACGACTTTGCCGGTTGTGATACAACCCTTAATTTAGGTTATGCATACACATCAGGTACAGGCGATGCTACCTATGCGGGTCTTGGATTACCTTCTCCGGCGGTTGGATATGATTTCTTTTCAGGTGCTTCAAGTTTCACAGGAAATCTTAATGATAGTGCAGTTGTTGACCTCCAATGGAAAAAAGGTTATAAATATATTAACCAGAAACCAATGAGTAGTTTTATCTACTTTGCTGCCGGAGGTAATTGGAGTGACCCCGGATTTAATTATAATGGTACTCTTGAATTCTACAATTTGATGAGAGGTAAATTACCAATTCCAAGGTATCCTAGCGGCAGTCCTTTCCCTGTTGAGGTTGCAGATGTAACGCCTTATGGTACCTATTTGCTGGCTGGCGATCCATCACTACCTGCAAGCCCTACAAACAAAATTGATGGAGTTTCTGAAGGTCCCGGCGACAGAAGAACTATGTGCGTTAATGGACCAATTACAATGAGTTTGGGTGATACAGCCCAAATAGTTTTAGGTATTGTTTATGGATTGGGACAGGATAATTTGGGTAGCGTGACCGCATTAAAACAAAACGATAACACTGCTCAGATAGTTTTTGATCAATTATTCCAATTACCTTCCATAAAACCACCAAGGGTTAAAGTTGCGGCTCTATCAAACGAGGTTGTGCTAAACTGGGGTTTTGATGAAGCCAGCATAAGTGAAATCGAAAACTTTAATAGTCAGAGCTATACTTTTCAGGGATACGAGGTTTATCAGGTTCCATCTTCTTCTTCAAGTCTTGCAGATGGAATTTTACTTGGTACCTGGGATATAGCTGACGGTGTTACTGCTATATATGATGACGTTCCAGATGCCAACGGCACACTTATACCAACATTGGTTGCAAACGGAACAGATAAAGGACTTACAAAATATTTAACTATTAAACAGGATCAGATTAGAAAAGCAGAATTAAAAAACGGACAAGAGTACTATTTTGCTGTTGTAGCTTATGCTTATAATCCAACACCATTATTACCTTTCCACGTTATAAGATCACCGTTTGTAATTCAAAGAGTAACTCCGCAAACCACAAAACCCGGAGATAGATTATATGCTAATGTCGGAGACAGCATTCAGGTTAGTCATAGTCAGGGACATAGCGATGGTAATGTAGTTGTTTTGGTTGTTGATCCAACAATAACAACTGGAGATCAATACCGGGTTGATTTTGCAACTGATGGTACCTGGTCAATAACTGACGTTACAACCGGAACAGTTAAGTTGAGCGGTCAAACAAATCAGGTGGGTGATAATGATTACGCAATAGTTGATGGACTACTAGTTAAAGTTATTGGTCCACCGGTTGCTATTAATACCTGGTCATTTACACCATCTGCCGCAAGATGGTTTACCGGTTACAGTGGTTTGGGCGGAGATCAATTCTTTGGAGGATTGGTGCTTGGCTCAGACTTCTTTGGCAGTAACATTACTTCCGATCAGTATGTTACAGTTGAATTAAGATTTGTTACAGACCGGAATAACGGACAAAGAGCATACAGATATTTAAGAGGCGGTACTCCAAATTATGGTTATGTGGATTATGAAAAACAATATTTCACCTTGTGGGATGTTGATGCTAATCCGCCGCAGCAATTATCCGTTGCTTATGTTGAGCAAGCCGGCAATCCATCAGCAGATGCTACATGGATGCCTACTGCTAACTCGGCTGACAGAGAGTACTTGTTTTTCTTAAAGACACCTTATAGTGATACTCCTGATCCAGCTCTGACATCATTAAATTTATTAGGTGATGCAGATCAGTTCGCAACTCTATATGGATTATGGCCATTGCAGCGTGGATCAATGCCGTTTAATCCACAGGATGGTCAGGTGTTTACTATAATACCTAATTATGCTAATACTGCTGCTGACCAATTTACATTTACTGCTCCGGCTCCAAAAACCAGCAGTATGGATTTAGCTAAGAAGGATGTTGAAAAGATCAATGTGTTTCCAAATCCTTATTATGGATATCAATACAGAGAGCTTGCACCAAATAATAAATATGTAACATTTAGCCATTTGCCCGATAACGCTATTATCAGAATATTTGATTTAAGCGGTGTGCTTGTAAAAACAATAACTCATATTCCAAATCAGGGACAGTTTGAAACCTGGAATCTGGCAAACGATAGTAACTATCCTGTAGCCAGCGGAATTTATATCGTTTATATTGATATGCCGGATTTAGGGACAACAAAAATCTTAAAGCTGGCTATTATACAAGAACAGCAAATGTTAAAAACATATTGATATTAAAAAGAGTGCTGATTTAATTATCTGCACTCTTAAACAAAATTTTAATTATTTCGGAGGAAATTATGTTTCAAATGAAAAGAATAATGTTCATACTCTTGATACTGTGTTTTTCAGCCTTTGAAACATTTGGTGGTGGTCACAATCGTGCAGGTACATCAGCCTCGCCAGAATTAAGAATTCCGGTTGGTGCAAGATACCTTGCAATGTCAGGTGCTACAATTGCCAATGTTACAGGTCTGGAAGGTATCTATTGGAATCCGGCTGGAGTTGATTTCAGTCTTAATTCAGCCAATGCTATATTTTCATATCGCTCTTATATGGCAGATATGAGTGTTAATTATTTAGCTGCAAGCGGAAGATTAGGCGACTTCGGCTCACTTGGATTATCAATCAGAACTTTTAGCATAGGAGATATCCAGGAAACAACTATGGATCAGCCCGATGGAACAGGCGGCGTAATCAGTCCTACATTTTTTGTGTTAGGATTAACTTACTCAAAACAGTTAACTGACAGAATTTCTGTGGGAGCTAATTTTAATCTGATCAATGAATCAATAGACAGAGTATCTGCTTCAGGATTCAGCTTTGATTTCGGAGTTCAGTACCGCGATATGCTTGAGGTTCCTGGATTAGACCTCGGCGTGGTTGTTAGAAATCTTGGCTCACCAATGAAGTTTGATGGTAACGCTCTATACGTAAATGCTATTGATCCGAATTCAAACAGAGGACCAACGTATCTGTTGGTTGAAGCTGCAACTGCAGAATTACCGTCAGATATTTCAATTGGTATTTCATATCAAAGCAAATTTGATGAAGAAAATTCTGTAACAGTAGCAGGAGCTTTTCAAAATAATAACTATACTTATGATGATTATAAGTTAGGCGCAGAATATTCCTATAAAGATATCCTCTTTGTTAGAGGCGGTTATCTTTTTTCACCACAAGCAACAGATGATACACCAAACATCTTTCAGAATTATACGCTTGGTTTAGGACTAAACTTTAAAGAGTTTAGCGGTGTAGATCTTACTTTGGATTATGCGTTTGTTCCTGTTAAGTATTTTGATTCAAACCATATATTTGCATTATCATTCGGCTTCTAAACCGCAGTGATTGTTCCTTTTTAATCCGTGTAGCTGAAACTACACGGATTTTTTTTGCCCATAAAAGATATTCAAATCATTGTTCAATCCTATTTGCCGTTTGTGTATTTTTATATGCAAAAGTATTCCGCTTATTAGAATTTTACACCGATATAATTATCTTAATAAAATTTATAGGAGGTTAACGTGAAACAATTAATTATTTCAGGATTGATTATGGCTTTTACTATTTCGCTTTTTTCACAGCAGACCGAAGTGCCTTTGATTCCGATGAAAGATTTTTTTAGAAATCCCGAAAAAAGAAGCTTTCAAATTTCACCCGATGGAAATTACTTGTCATTTATGCAGCCGGTTAATTCCAGAATGAATGTGTTTATCCAAAAAATCGGAGACGAGCAAACAACTCAGATAACATTTGCCACTGAAAGAGATATTGCGGGATATTTTTGGAAAGGCAATAACAGAATAATTTATATTCAGGATTCTAAAGGCGATGAGAATTTCAGATTATATGCTGTTGATCGTGATGGGAAAAACCAAAAAGATCTAACTCCATTTGAAAAAGTCAGGGCTGGTATTGTTGATGATCTTGAAGACAATCCTGCAGAAATGCTGATACAATTGAATAAAAATAATCCGCAGGTGTTTGATGTTTATAGAATCAATGTAAACACCGGCGATATGAAAATAGTAGGACAAAATCCGGGTAATATAACGGGCTGGCAAACTGACCACGATGGAAAATTAAGAGCAGCAACAACAACAGATGGGGTTAACACAGGTATTCTTTATCGTGATAATGAAGATCAGGAGTTTAAAACTCTGATTACTACAACTTTTAAAGAAACACTTGCCCCGATTTTCTTCACCTTTGATAATAAAAATCTTTATATGGCTTCAAATATTGGCAGAGATAAAGCTGCAATTGTAGAGTATGATATTGCCAATAATAAAGAGATAAGGGTTTTGTACGAAAATCCGGATTACGATGTTGAAAGTCTTAGTTATTCAAAAAAACGAAAAGTAATAACATTTGCTTCTTATCTTGGCTGGAAACAGGAATATCATTTCTTTGATAAAACAACAGAAGATGAGTATAATTTTTTAGCATCCAAATTACCGGGTAAGCAAATTGCTGTTGTTGGCGCTAATAAGAATGAAGATAAATTTTTAGTAAGAACTTATAGTGATAAATCACTTGGTTCATATTATTTCTTTGATGCAAAAACAAAAGATGTGAAAAAGTTATCTGATGTAAGCCCGTGGCTGAACGAAGATTATCTTGCAGATCAAAAACCAATTACTTATAAATCACGGGATGGTTTAACTATTCACGGTTACTTAACACTTCCTAAAGGTGTTGAACCAAAAAATCTGCCTGTTGTAGTTAATCCACATGGCGGACCATGGGCAAGGGACGCCTGGGGATTTAATCCTGAGGTTCAGTTCCTCGCAAACAGAGGTTATGCTGTGTTGCAAATGAACTTCAGAGGATCAACAGGTTATGGAAAGGAGTTCTGGGAAATATCGTTTAAACAATGGGGTAAAACTATGCAGGATGATATTTCAGACGGAGTTAAATGGTTAATAAATCAAGGTATCGCAGACCCCAAAAGAGTTGGTATTTATGGCGGATCTTACGGCGGTTATGCAACTCTTGCTGGATTAACTTTTTCACCGGAACTTTATGCCTGCGGAGTTGATTATGTCGGTGTTTCAAACTTATTTACGTTTCAAAATTCTATTCCTCCCTATTGGGCACCTATGAAGGAAATGCTTTATGAAATGGTTGGAAATCCTGAAAAAGATTCATTGCTGCTTTATGATGCCTCACCCGTTTTTCATGTTGATAAAATTATAGCTCCTTTGTTTATTGCACAAGGCGCACACGATCCGAGAGTAAATAAAAACGAATCTGATCAAATGGTTGAAGCGTTAAAGAAAAGAGGAATTGATGTTCCATATATGGTAAAGGATAATGAAGGACATGGTTTCAGAAATGAAGAGAATCGGTTTGATTTTTACGGCGCAATGGAACAATTCTTCTTTAAGTATCTTGGCGGAAGAGCAGCAGAATTGAAAGAGGAAAAAAAATAATTTCTTTTATTTTTATGAATGAAGTGAAGCAATGTGATGATTGCTTCACTTCGTTTGTGATTATTCTAAACTGCTGAGAGCCTATCCTTTTTATTATAATACCATCTGTAAACAATTAATGCAATTGCGGATGTTAATCCAATTGCAGCAAAGTAATACCAGATTAAGTGCGCATCAGTATAATATGCAGCTCTTTGAATTTCAGTTAAACCAGTGGGCAGTGTTTTAGGATCCGGACAGTATTTTTCCAATAAAAACCCGGAAATTATTCCGCCGGCAATATAAGATATAAAGGAGTGTAAATGACTGAAGCCAAGATAAACGCCTTCTTCACCTTTTGGCGCCTGCAAAGAAAAGAATTCTAAAAATCTTGGCGAGATAAAACATTCAGCTAAACCTTGCAAACCAATACCAACTATCATCATAATTGTGTACGGATGAAAGAGTATCCCGAGCAGTGGAATTTCTGTGCCGAACATTCCCTGCAGCCAAGGACCCAATGACATTGAAAAGGCTGATAACGGCATAATAAACATTCCTACAAGCATTGAATTTACAGCTGATTTTTTTCTCATTACCTGTGTAACAATCAATACGAACACCATTACAATAAACGGATTAACATTTGCAAGCCATTCTGGATTTGCATCATCCCCTACCATTCTTAAAACAAATTTCGGCATACTTTGATAAAGCTGCCCCTGAATAAGCCAAAAGCCGGAGACAATTAAAGTAAGAAGAATTAACCTTGCGTTAGTCAGAATTTTTATGAGTGCATTAAAAATTTCTTTAAATGATTTTCTTTCAGTTTTTAATTCGAGGTTTCTGAATAAAAATATAGCAAGTAATAGCGCGATAAAAGACATGCCTGCTGAAAAGAAATTTATGTACTCCAGCCCAAGTCCTTTTCTGATCCATGGAACAACAGTTTTACCGCTGAACGCACCAATATTTACAATCCAATAAAAAATTGAAAAAGCTCTTGCCCTGTTTACTTCGTCAGATGTTTTTGCAACAGTGCCTGTTATTAATGGCTTAATAAAAGAAGCTCCAACCATCAATACAATCAAAAAGAAAATAACAGATACTTTAGAGTAGGTTATTCCAAGGAAAAAATATCCGATTGTAAGTAAACCAAAAGCAAGTATTAATCCATTTCTAAAACCAATCCTATCGCTGATTGCACCAGAAAATGGTGGAAGCAGGTATAAAAAGCCTGCAAACAATCCTGCTATAGTGTTACCCCATAAATCATCAAATCCAACCAAATCAGTTAAATAAACCGTAAGCAGTATAAAAAAACCATAATAAGCAGCTCTTTCACAGAGCTCCATTAAATTAGCTAACCAAAAATCTTTAGGAAATTTCCAGCCTGGTTTTGCCGCAGACTGTCCATCAATAGGAGCATTTGTTACAACCATTAAGAACCTCTGTTAATTGGAGAATTTGAAAGGTGCAAAATATAATTTTTATCCGAATTATTTCACTTTAGAAATAAATTTTAATGAGCCGGAGTTTATGCAATATCTTAAACCGGTAGGCGGTGGTCCATCATCAAAAACATGACCTAAGTGTCCCCCGCATCTTGCACACATTACTTCTGTTCTTATCATTCCGTAGCTTTTATCCTCTTTGTATATAATCCGACTGCTGTCAATCGCTTGGAAATAACTTGGCCAACCGCAGCCTGATTCAAATTTGGTATCTGATTCAAACAGCTCTGTTCCGCATGCAGCACAAATATATGTGCCATATTCAAAATGATCCCAGTACTTTCCGGTAAACGGACGCTCGGTTCCCTTTTCTCTTAGGATACTATATTCTTCAGGGGTTAATTCTCTTTTCCACTCTTCATCAGTTTTAATAATTTTTTGTTCCATATTTTTTTCTTTCCGATTTACGGTATCTTTTTCATAATAGTTGTTAAAAATTCTTTTATGTTCAGGATACGATGGTTTTATTAACAGCCATAAGCCTGTTCCCGCAGCAATAAAAATGAATATATAAACAATCCTGTTCATATTAGATATATATCTTGGTTATATTTGTAAACAAAATGCAAAGTTTTATTTAGAATATTTTCATATAAATGATAATTATCAACTCAATAATTTTATCAACAGGAGAGTTAATATGGAATTAAAAGATGTAATTGAAAAACGCTCAAGTATCAGAATGTTTACTGATGAGAAAATTCCGATCGAAGACATTAAAGAAGTTATCAGAAGAGCCGGGCTTGCACCAAGCATAAACAATTCACAGCCCTGGAAGTTTATAGCAATTACCAATAAAGATATCATTGATAAAATGGGTAAAATAGTTCAGGAAAAAGTACTTGATTATTTTCCTCACGAGAATAAAGAAGAAAAAATGTTTGCTCAGGCAAAAGTACTTAGATTTTCTACCTTCTTTATGGATGCACCGGTGTTAATTGCTGTTGAAATGAGTCAATACAAAACTGTTGTTGAGGAACTTTTAAAAGGACGGGAATTAAGTCTGGAAGATGTTGACAGATTAAGGAACTATCCGAATATCCAATCAATCGGTGCTGCGGTAGAAAATTTAATTCTATCTGCATTTGATTTAGGCTATGGCGCCTGCTGGTTATCGGGGTTACTTATTGCAAGAGATGAATTAGAACAAATACTCGGCATTAAAAATCCGAATATCTTAGCTGCCTGTGTAGCAATTGGAAAGCCGCGTGAGATTAATAAACAAAGAGAAAAGAAAAACTTTGACGAAATATTTAAACTTGTTGAATAAGATTTCTACCAGGCTTCAGCGCCCTTTTTGTCGGTATCATTAAATAAGCACAAGCAGCTATTCTTCCTGCTGCAAAGGCAAGAGTAGCTGCAACTGCTCCTACTAACCAGAAATATTTTATGCTAATCGCAACAACTATCATTATTCCGAAAAACTCTATTGCAGTACCATAAGTAATTTGTTTGGTCTCCTTTACTTTAACTAAGATAGCTCTTTGAAAACTAACTAAAACCGTAAGCACAGGAAAAAAGGACATTATCTTCAGTGGTGTCCCTGCAAATCTTGTTAGTGAATCAGAAAGTCCGGAAACATTTTTAAACCAGATTTCTGATAACGGCGTAAACGCAACCAGCATTAAGCTGCCTGCGGAAAATGCAGCAAGTTTAACAGCAAAGTCTTTTAATTTTTTGTAATTGATAAAATTATCGCCGGATAAAGCTATTGCTACTTCCTGATAAGATAATCCGAAAGCACGAAAAATAAATACAAGCGATGTTACAACCGGCATTACTGCAAACGATTCAATCGCCATTCTGCTCTGCCCGATAAAAAAAGTAACAAATGGCTGAATACCTAATGTAAGCAAAGAAGTTAGTGCAAGCGGAAAATAAAATTTTAGAATATTTTTTTGTGTTAATGTTGTATCAATAGATTCCGTTTCTGATTTAATTCCGGAAACAATTTTAGCAGCCATTATTTTGCTTGCAAATGCTTCACATAATACTGCGGTTGATAATGCTGTAGCTCCGACAACTACTCCCGGAACATTAGTTAGAACAAATAATAAAAATGCAGTTAACGACATCGAAGTAAGACGGATTACAGTTCCGTAAGCAACCAGCTTTGTTAATCCATGTGTTATTAATATCCCCTGATAGAATCTTCTGAAACCAATTGCTCCGGGCCAAGGAATTAATATTATAACAGCAATATGAGTAAGATGAGAAACTTCAACAGGCAAACCTATTAACTTTTCTGTGATAAAATAAAATATCCCTGGTGTGCAAAAGAAACTTAATAACGCAGTTAACAGAAAGATTAGTAAATAATTAAATCTTCGCAGTTGTAAAAACGATTTATAATTTGTAACCAATGCAGTCGAAGCGCTCATCATCATTATTACAGGTGCTTCAAAAATCATAGCTAAAGAAAAAGCGATTCCATAAGCTGCAAGATTAAACTCCGGCTCTGGTAATCTCGCAATAAGAGCTGAAAGATATGGTCCTTCAACAGACATCATAAGCCAGGTTACAGCCAATGGCAGCCAGAATCTGAATATTGCTTTTGTGGTCAGAGGTTTTCCTGAGTTCAAATTATTATAAGGATTTTAATGCCAAACTTAAAGAATATTTCCTAATCGTATAATATTATTATTAAATTACAGTAAGGATTTGATATTTTTTTTAATCAGGAGAGAGTGCTATGAAAAAAATCCTTTCGTTTTCTATACTTATTTCCCTTTTTATTATTACAGCTTGTACTGAGAAATCTCAACCCGAATTAACTGAACAAATGAAAGATGGACTTAGAAAAGATGCTAAGGAGTTTATGGAATCTCTTAAAGATATTCTTGTTAAAGAAATTCAAACAAATGGTATTACTGCTGCCGTTAATGTTTGTTCAGATACTGCCCAGATCCTTACTAATGATTATGGATTAAGAAAAGGTATTTATATAAAAAGAGTTTCATTTAAACACAGAAATCAAAATAACATCCCGGACAAGTACGAAAGTAAAGCTCTGCAATACTTTAATGAGTTAAAATCAAGCGGTAATTTAAATGAAGATTCAGAGTTCGCTGAGATTGAAGAAATAAACGGCATAAAAAAAATAAGATATTTAAAACCAATTGTGATTCAAGCTCTCTGCTTAAACTGCCATGGCAGTTCAGAAAATATCAGTACCGATGTAAAGAATATTCTTAATACAAAATATCCTGACGATAGAGCTGTAGGATATCAAAAAGATGATCTTCGCGGCGCTGTTTCTATAATTAAAACTTTATAATAAAGGAAAACAAGATGATTAAAAATTATCCGACTTATCAGGTTCCAAATATTAATTCTATTCAGGAAATGCTTCTCCGGTCAGCTAAAGAATACTCAGATAAAATTGCACTGGAAGATTTAAGTTTAACACCTATCTCAAGAGTGAGTTTTAAACAGCTTTATGATTATGTTGTAAGATTTGGAAAATCGCTTTTTGATATTGGAGTCAAAGAAAGAGATCATGTAGCAATTATAAGCGAGAACAGGGTTCAATGGTCGTTATCATATCTGACATCCATGTGTTTTAATATGGTAGCCGTGCCGCTGGATAAAAATCTCAATCAAAATGAAATGCTGAATATTATACACGAATCTGATGCTAAGGCTATTATTTTTTCGGATTCATTTGAACCTTTGATGAAGGATAAAAGAGATTCGCTTTTAAATCTGAAGTATTATATCAACATGGATTCTAAAGAAGATCGTGATAATATTCTTTCAATGAGCAGAATGATTGAAAAGCAAAACCCGATAATCGACCGTTTACCATATATTGATCCTAATGCGATATGCGAGATAATTTTTACTTCGGGTTCTTTAGGCAGGGCAAAAGGAGTTATGCTTACTCAGAAAAATCTTGCAGCAAACCTTATGGCTATGACTAGTATGATAAAAATTACTCCCGAAGATAAATTTCTTTCTGTTCTCCCTATACATCATAAATATGAATGCACCTGCGGGCTGCTTTGTCCGCTTTATGCCGGAAGTTCTGCTCACTATGCTCAATCATTAAAAACAGTTGTGGATGATTTGCAAAAAGTTAAAGCTACAATTCTTCTTGGCGTACCTTTGCTGTATGATAAAATGTTTAAGAAAATTTACAAAGGAATTCAGGAAGACAAATTAAAATCCAAGATTGTTCCCCCACTTGTTTCTGTAACCAATTTTTTACAATCAATCGGCTGGAAAGGATCTAAAAAATTAGTGTTCAAGGAACTACATGAAAAATTTGGAGGCTCAATCAGATTATTTATTGCAGGCGGAGCCGCTCCAGATCCAAAGGTTGCAAAGGGACTACGCGAACTTGGTTTTAACTTTGTTCAGGGTTATGGGCTAACAGAAACAGCACCTATCGTTGCACTTAATAGATTATTTAGTTTTAAAGATAATGCAGCAGGATTACCGCTCCCGGGACTGGAGATAAAAATTAATAATCCAAACGAACATGGCTCAGGTGAAATTTTTGTAAAGGGTGCGAGTGTAATGCTTGGGTATTATAAAAATCAAAAACTAAGTGATGATGCTTTTGAAGACGGCTGGTTTAAAACAGGTGATATCGGGTTTTTCGATAAAGATGGATTCCTTCATATTAATGGAAGACAGAAGAATGTGATTATTTCTAAAAGCGGCGAAAATGTTTATCCTGAAGAGATTGAAGATATCCTTATTCGCAGCCCGTTTATTCAGGAGTGTATGGTTTACGGTGAAAAGGATGAAAAACACACAGAAATTATTTCTGTACAAATTGTAACTGATGCAGAATCTTTTATCGAATATTCCGGAAAGAATAAAGTGCAAATTACTCCGGAACTTATTAACACAATGATTTCAGAGGCTATTAAAGAAGCTAACAAAGAGCTGCCCAATTATAAGCAGGTTCGAAAATTTTATATAAGAGATACTGAGTTCGAAAAGACTACGACTCAAAAAATTAAGAGATATCTTGTTAAAGACGTTAAGCAAAACTCTTTTTAACGTATCGTTTATGTAAAAACGATTTTTAAAAAAACAGATTTCTGTATGATCAAAATTGTTGTGAAGTGTTTGAACAAAACTTAATCAATCGTTCAGATTGTTATAAGAATTTTCGCCTCGATTACTAAAAGTAAATCTATGATTGATAACAGTTTTTGTTATTGCCGGTTTGAAAAATAAATTATTTCAGAATTAATTTTAAAACAGGATTTAATGTCAATCCGTCCTTTGCGGACGGATTGACAAATTACTTTAACTTATCTCTTTTCGTAAGCAGGTTGTTTTGGATTAACCGGCGGATTTTCTTTCAGCAGCTGCAATACCGTTTCAATACCTTTTTCTAACTGAACATCAACACCTTTTGAAAGTTTTCCCGGATCTTCTGGAATATTGATATCAGGATCAACGCCGTGCCCTTCTTTAAACCATTCACCATCAGGATCATACATTCTGAAAGTCGGGACGGTAATCATTCCGCCATCAATCAGTTGAGGCGCTCCGGTTATACCGATTAATCCGCCCCAGGTTCTTGATCCGACTAAAGGACCAAGTTTTGCTTTTCTAAAATAATCTGGAAAGGCATCGCCGCCGGAACCGCTCCAGCCGTTAATCAGCATTACTTTAGGACCAAAGTTCGCAATAGCCGGATGTTTCCAGTTATCGCCATCCCGAACAGCCCAAAAGGCAAGAGGTTTTCTGTCCAGCAATTCTATAAAGCGGTCTGGAATTTGTCCGCCGTTATTAAATCTTTCATCAATAATTAATCCTTCTTTATTGAATTGAGCATAAAACTGTCTTACAAGTTCTGTCTGTCCATCAAGTCCGGTACTCGGAACATAGATATATCCAATCTTTCCATTTGTTGCTTCATCAACCCTTTTTCTATTTGATTCAATCCATTCAAGATTTCTTAATCTTGTTTCATCTGAAAGTGTCTTCACTACAACACTCCACGCTCCATCAAATGTCGGTTTACTGTTTACAGTCAAATCAACTGTCTTCTCAGAAAGCCCTACAAAAGCTGCAAATGGTTCCTTAGTAATATCTATCGGAATTCCGTTAACCGCGAGGATATAATCGCCCTCCTTAACTTTTAATCCTGAGGCTAAAAGAGGTGAACGAACTTCAGTATCCCAATCGGCTCCGTTTACAATTCTCTTAATTCTATATGCAGCATTGTTTAATTCCCAATCAATTCCAAGATAGCCGATAGCCCGCCGCAGTGCCGGTTCTTCGTCTCCGCCGCCGCGATATGTGTGTGAAGCATTAAGCTCTGCGATCAATTCTCCAATTATAAAATTCACATCACTCCGGGTTACAGCATTATCAATCAAGGCGCCATATTGTTTACGCATAGCATTCCAATCAACACCATGCATATTTTTATCATAAAAGAAATCTCTTTCCAGGCGCCATGCATCGGTAAAAATCTGTTTCCATTCCTCACGCGGAACAACTGTCATTTCCAACTGCGAGGTTGGAAGTTTTTTATCCAGCTTCTGATCAGGTGCAATATCCACAACTGAGAATGATTTTTGTTTTAAAACCAATATCTTTTTACCGTCGGCAGAAACCTGAAAATTATCGGCATCATCAACAATTGTTTTCTCTTCACGCTTATCAAGGTCGTAGTAAACAATGGATTTTTTCTTTTCAACAGAGCCTGTGTTGGGATAATGATGATAAATTACTTTACCCGAAACAGCAGTCAAATTGGTATAATTTCCTGCCTCAGGTGAAAGAATAACAACCCGGTCTTCAAAGCCATCAAAATTTATTTTTGTTTCCTTTACTTTTGATTCATCTTTTTTCTCATCCTTTTTTGTATCGCTCTTTTTATCATCGGATTTTTTTTCTTCGTCTTTCCTAACAACAGTTGAATCATTTTTTGCAAATAACAGAGAAGGAGTATCAGAACTTAATGATACCGCAGCAATTTGTGTTGCATTAGTATAAATCCAGGTCCCGTCAAAGTCACTGTAAATCGGTTTAAAACTTCTGTTAGTTAAAAAGAACAAATATTTCCCACCAGGATCAAAAGCAGGTGACATATCGTTATAATAGCCAGAGGTAACCTGATGAATTTTTCCTTCTTTGGTATCATAGATTGCAATTGCTGATGATCTGTTATCAAGATCTTTTGCATAACAAACATATCTGCTGTCGGGTGACCAACTGACAGAAAAACGATTTAATGCACCTTCATACAACCATTTTTGTTTATCAATTTTTTTGAGCTGATCTTTATCCATATCATATAAATTTATCGTCATCGTCTGATCTATAAACACAAGCTGTTTGCTGTCGGGCGACCAATAAGTATTATATCTGTAACCTGAGTCAAAATTAGTTAACTTCTTTTCTGCGGTTGGATTTTCCATATCCCGAACAGTAAGCTGATATTCCCCCGACCTATCGCTGAAGTAAGCAATATATTTTCCGTTTGGTGACCACGAGGGAAATCTTTCTGCAACTCCGGGTGATTGTGTTAGATTAATTACTGTTCCGTTTTCTGCAGGAACTGAAAAGATTTCTCCTCTTGCTTCAAACAAAGTACGATTGCCATTGTATGAAACTGAAAAATTTTGAATAAGCTTTTCAACATTTTCATTTCTTGACATTAAAGTTGATTCATCGGTAACAACATTAATTTTTACTTCAGAATATTTTCCGGTTGTAAGGTCCAGAAGATATAAAAGTCCGCCTGCCTGAAAAACAATTTCATTATCGCCAATCGATGGAAACTCAACATCAAACTTATCAAAATCAGTAATTTGTTTGTTTTGTTTTGCTGAAGGATCATACATCCAGATATTATATCTTTGGTTAGCACCTCTATCGGAAAGAAAATAAATTTTATCTCCATACCACATTGGAATTTCATCATTAGCAATGTTGTTTGTGATATTTTCCGAAGTGTTGTTTTGAAGATCAAAAATATAAATATCAGCAGCCATTCCGCCGCGGTATCTTTTCCATGTTCTGAACATCCGCGTTAGAGTTGTAAATGCAACCTTTTTTCCATCTGGCGAAATTGATCCAAATTCAGCATAAGGTAAAGTAAGTTTTTCTGCTGCTCCGCCATCTTTGGAAATTTTATAAAACTGACTGAATCTTTGTTTACCGCTTTCCCTTGTTGAAGCAAACAGCAAAGATTTTCCATCAGGATACCAATCAACTATTCTATCAGTCATTCCATGATAAGTAATTCTTTTTGGTAAACCTCCCATTGAAGGCATTACATAGACATCCGGATTTCCGTCATAGTTTCCGGTAAAAGCAATCTGTGAGCCATCAGGGGAAAAACGTGCAAAACCTTCGATACCTTTTGCAGATGTAAGTTTGTGTGCTGTTCCGCCAACTTTTGATACAATCCAAATATCATCACTATATGTAAAAACAATTTGTGATTTTGAAACATCGGGATACTGAAACATTTTTGCACTGACTTGTGCATTGATTTGTGTTATCAAAAGGATAGAAACAACAAAGCAGGAAATGAAAAAATTCTTCATATTAAACCTGTAGAGTTATTTGTAATGATTTTGTGAATTCAAACAGGAATTTAAGTATAAATTATTTTCTGTAATAAATTTCCTTTATCAACGGTAAAATAATCTTACCGAAGGCATATTTATTAAATACAAATTATGAGAGAGAAATGATCAATATGATTCTTAATCTGTGTTAATCCGCATAATCCGTGTCATCCGCGTTCTATTGGATTTAACGACATGAAGGGCACAAGCAGTGAAAGACTTCTCATTCAATTTCTTATCGGAAAAATTCGTCAACCGTATTAAGCTGTCAGGAATCGGAAAGACGGTATGCCATATGTCCTCATTCAAGATCAAATTCAATTTCTTCTGGTCTAAGTATTTGATTAAGTTCATCAGTAAAGTAAAATTTTTCTTCGCCAAACGCCGGCTGCAGATCTGTGTACCAAATTGCATCTTTATCATATTTTGCAAGAAAAGGACGGGCTGCCCAATCTGGATTTCTTCCCTGAATCATTCTGAAAACCATAACATTTTCACCCTTTACATCAGTAACTCCAAGTAACTGCACTTTACCGGGCAGGCAAGACATACTTGGTCCTCTCACATTTCTGCAAATTCCGCTAACTGATTGATATGCTTTTCTAAAAATATTCCATGCATCTAAAAGGGGAATTGAAAAATAGTGCTGTGCGCCAGTATTACGTGCAACAAACATATAATACGGTATGCATCCTAACTTAACTTGTCTCTTCCACATTTCTGCCCAAAGCTTTGGATCATCATTGATGTTTTTTAATACAGGTGATTGAGTTCTTATAACAGCACCTGTGTTTAGTATTTTACTAATTGCATTTTCAATAGTTTTACCCTCAAGCTCTTTAGGATGATTAAAGTGAGCCATATAGGCAAGATGTTTTCCTGCTTTATTAACATCTTCAAACAATCTTAACAAATCGCCAGCATCATCATCTGTCAAAAAACGATAAGGCCAATAAGTAAGTGCCTTTGATCCGATACGAATATTTCTGAGATGCTCGATGTTAGCTTCAAGCAGTGGTCTGATATATGTTTCAAGATGTTTGGTTTTCATTATCATCGGATCACCGCCTGTGAATAAAACATCTGTAACTTCTTTATGGTTTTTCACATACTTTACCAATAGTTCTGCTTCTTTTGATGCAAACTTCAGATCTTCCATCCCAGCAAACTGAGGCCAGCGAAAACAAAATGTACAGTATGCATGACAAGTTTGTCCCTGACTTGGAAAAAACAAAACAGTTTCGCGGTATTTATGCTGCATGCCATAAAGTTTTTCACCCTCAATCATTGGAACATTGTATTCTAACTGACCGGCGGGCTGTGGATTCAGCTTCCGTCTGATTTCATTTGCAGCCTCTTTAATTCTTGGTTTATCAGCACCGTTATTAATTACTGATTTCATTTTTTCAAAGTGTTCAGGAATTAACATATCGTACTGTGGAAATGTAAGTATAAACATCGGGTCATCCGGAATATTTGACCAATCAATAAGATTTTCAATCACATAATTATTTGTTTTAAAAGGCAGAACAGAGCCGACAATTTCAATTGCATTGATAATTTCAGGCGAAACATGCTTTAATTGAGGGATGTTTCTGAAGTTGTGAAGCATATAAGATGAATACTTCATATATCATCTCCTTTCTGGTTTGTGAATCCTTAAAGGACTCGTTAACACGTAATTTTTTTTAAAATAAAAATTTTGATAAAAAAAACAAAGCCAAATTTTATTTTTTTTACTTCTGACAAATCCAATTGGTAATTACAGCGCAATACTTTCAGACAACAAGGCAGGTGAAAGTTTTTTATTTATTTAATGTGTGTTCTTTTTTTTGAGCTGAAAATTACATCAAAACTTTTTTCAGAGGTCTTTACTTTCTTAGTATGAAAACAGATACGAGCGGTTTTCTTAATAAAAAACTTTCCGGACAGAGCTTAAATGAATTATTTAGTAAGAGTAATAATTACAATTTCGGGAGTTGAGTTGTATCGAATAGGCGCAAGGGACATTCCCAATCCACGAGTAACAATTGCCATCATATTACCATAAATACGAACTCCTTTAATAAAAGTTGTTTCAACTAATGTTGGCGTTAATTGTATAAACGGAAACAGTAAAGTAATTTGTCCGCCATGAGTATGACCTGCAAGAAACAGATCAAAGTTGTTCTCTTCTGCATTTCTAATTATTTCATTTTTAGGCTGATGGGTCAAAAGTATTTTTAAATCAGTATGATTTGATTTTGTAAGCCTTTCTAAAATATCTTCCGGAACAGATTCAACGTAAGTGTTTGTAATAAAGGTAATCCCAATATCAGAATTATCAACATGAATAATTATCGAGCTGTCACTTATCATATTTACATTGTATTTATCAAGTGCTGAAGTGATTTCTCTAATACTTCTTTTTGTATCCTGACGGTATGCCCAATTGTCATGATCTCCCACACAGGAATAGACACCGTATCCGGCTTTTAGCATTCCAACATAGTCTGCTGCCTTTTTAATATAATCAGGAGTAGAAGTAATAATATCTCCGGCAATCAATATTAGATCGGGATTTTCCTTATTAACTGCATCAATAAAATTTTTCAGCCTATTATCATCTGTATATCTATCAGCCTGAATATCAGAAATGAAAGCTATCTTGAAACCATTAAGTCCATCCGGCAGGTCTCTCTTTTCAAATTTAATCTTATTAACATCTACGGAATTGTAATCGTAAATAATTCTTGCAGGAATATAAATAACAAAGAAAACCAGAAGTATGAAAAATATTTTTGATTCGTATTTAACAAATCTTTCTTTATTCTTTTTGTAAACCGGATAAACAACAAGCTTTATTAAATCAAAAACTAAATAGTAAACCACTAACTGAAGTACCAGAATAAACAAGAACCAGAAAGGATAGATTAAAAAATAATCCAACAATGAACTGTCGGGAAACCATGGCGATTGCTTTGTAATTACCGCATAAATTGAGTTTACAATCAACAAGACAGGATAAAGATTAAGTAAAAGCAAAAAAACATTAATGAACATCTTCTGCTTTTTTAGTAAAAATCTTGATGAAAGAAAATTAAATGCAATCTTGAGTTTTTTAACAAAATAATATTCTAAAAGAAGAAGTAATGCTACTGCAATTATAACCCTGATTATTATCCACATAATATCATACCTTATTTTACTTTTGTTTCAGCATTTTACAAGCCAATAAAAAAACCTGTTGTAAGGAAACATCATTAATCTTATCAGTTGGTGACTTAACATACTGATTATTTATTCCTGTTGGTGCCCATTCATTAGGGTCAGTTGGTCCGAATAAAGAAATCATTTTAGTATTAACATACCCTGCTATATGCATTGTTCCGGTGTCATTAGTAATAAAAAGATCTACAACTGATAAAACAGCAGCAAGTTCTTTTAATGAAGCATTATTAAGAACAGCAAATCTGATATTCAGCTTTTCTAAAGCAGATGAAATTGAGCTTAATATTTCACTGTCGGTCCATCCTGAAGTTATTAAAATATTGATCTGAAAAGAGTCATATAATTTTTTTATCAAACCAACAAAATTTTCTTTGTCCCATCGGTTATCTGATTTTCCGGCACCCGGATGAAATGCGATTATCATTTTACTGCTGCCCGTAAAGTTTTCTTTAATAAATTTATCAGCAAAAGAGTAATCATGTTCTGATAAATTAATTTTAATGCTTTTTATTTCCTCTTCGGACAAATCACATCCAATCTGATTTATAATTTGAAGATTGCGCACTGATTGATGAACTCCACGCCATAAAAAATCAGATTTAATATTAAGGAGTTTTGCTAACGGATTCCGGACTCCATCAATAGAAGTAGCGCCAATTCTTATTTTAGCTCCTGAAATGAAGTTTAAAATATGCGATGTTCTTGATAACACAATAGTTGAAGGGACTATACCAATCTCATATTTACGGCTTCTTAGCAATCTGATAAAACGGATAATCGATGATACTGAAGATTTATCAAAAACAATGACCCTGTCAATAAAAGGATTAATATCAAAAAAAGGAATTTCATAATTGGTTTTGGCAGCAACTAAAGTAATTCCGGCATTTGGAAATTTTTTCTTCAATCCTTTGTAAAGAGTAAGGGAACACAGCATATCACCAATCTGATTGTGCTGTCTTACTACAAGGATTTCTTTAACTGTTTCCCAATTTTCGGTTTTGATGACTACTTTCTTCTATTCTATTTGTTTACACCGTGATATTTTTTTAGACAACTGATTATCAGTTTCAAATTCTGATATCCCGGTACCTCTAACAATTATTATATGTGTAACTTTTGTTTAGCTAAAACGAAAACTTAAGCTGAACAAATTTAGTAAAAGATTGAAAATATTTTAATGCAGAATGATTTAAGAAAAGATATATTAAGAACTTCGGGACTGTTGCCAAACAATCCCGAAGATAAGTGCATTTTTATAAGTAACCTTTTAAATGATTAACATACTCAGCAGCCCCGCCAGGTTGATAGCCTGTTTGTAGAACCATATCTCCTTTTGAATTAAACAAAAGAATTGTCGGGAATCCCTGTATGTTATACTTTTGTGCAAGTTTATTGTTATACATTTTTGTTTCAGCAGTTTGTTCTATGTTTTTGGGAAAATCAAGCTTAACAAGAATTAGGTTCCGGTTTGCAAAATTTTCAAAGTCATCTTTAGAGAACACTTCATCACTTAAACGCTGACACCAGATGCACCAATCGGATCCTGTAAAATTAACAAGTACTGCTTTATTTTCCTGTTTCGCCTTATCTAAAGCGGTCTCAAGATTAGTTTCCCATTTTAGATTATCATCTGTACCGCTTTTGCTGCATCCGATTAAAAGCGCAGAAATTAAGATCATAAACAATGTTATTTTTTTCAAATCGTACTCCTTTTATTTTTCTGACGTTTAGATTATATATTGTAATTATAGTTTCATTTAATTAGTCAATTTAAAAAATCTATTATACCTCACTTTTTATTTCTTCAGCTTTTTTTGGTTCCGGAGGTCTTTCATAAAGTTTTGTCAAACCTAAATATTTAAGATGAAGTTCACTTGTAATCTGATCCCAGGTAAAACGCCACATCCAGTTTCCGCCAAGCCTGCCAGGAAAATTCATTCTTGCTTCGCCGCCAAGATTTAAAATATCCTGCATCGGAACAATAACAATATTAGCCACCGATGCGTAGGCAGCTCTGATTAATTCATATACAATATCATTTCCAAAATAATTCAAATACTTCTGAACGTGATCATAAATATCAGAATCTTTCTCCAGTTTTGCCTTCTCAAAATAAGCCCGTGTGGTATCATTATCGTGTGCCCCGGTTAACACAACACAATTTGGAATATAGTTGTGAGGCAGAAATTTGGTTTCCATATTTGTTCCGAATGCAAACTGAAGAATTTTCATTCCGGGAAATTCAAAATCATCGCGTAGTTTTTCTACAGGCGGAGTTATAACACCAAGGTCTTCAGCAAGTATCGGAACATCTCCAAGATATTTTTTAATTGATTTAAATAATTTATTCCCCGGGGCTTTTACCCATTTGCCTGTTTCGGCTGTTGGTGCATCACCGGGAATTTCCCAAAATGCCTCAAATCCTCTGAAGTGATCAATTCGGACAATATCAACCATTGTAAAAAGCTGCTCAAAGCGATTACGCATCCACTGAAAATCATCTTTCTCCATTTCTTTCCATCTGTAAAGCGGATTACCCCAAAGCTGTCCGGTTGGTGAAAAATAATCCGGCGGAACACCTGCAACTGTTTCTAATTTTCCTGATTCGTCCACTGTAAAAAGCTGTTTATTAGCCCAAAGGTCTGCGCTGTCGTACGCAATAAATATCGGCATATCCCCGATAATTTTAATTCCTTTTTTGTTTGCATACTCTTTAACTTTATGCCACTGTCTGAAGAAAATAAATTGAACAAATTTCTGAAAATTAATTTCTTCAGATAATTTCTGTTTCCATTCATCCAAAGATTTTTTCTTTCTAAGGACAAGTCCTTCATCCCAATCTTTCCAGACTATTCCGCCATGAGCCTCTTTAGCCGCCATAAAAAAGGCAAAGTCATCAAGCCATTTTCTGTTGTCTTTACAAAACTTATTAAACTCATTATCAAATTTGTTCTGATGATGTTTAAAATTGTTAAATGATTTTTTAAGGAGAGATTTTTTGTACTCTATTACTTCACCGTAATCAATTGATTTTGGATTGTGTGGGGGAATATGTAACAAATCATTTTCGCTTAACAAATTATCATCTTTTAGTTTATCGGGACTAATAAGATTTGGATTTCCTGCAAAAGCAGAAAAACACTGATAAGGTGAATCACCGTATCCTGTTGGTCCTAATGGAAAGACCTGCCAGAGCTTTTGTCCAGCTTTTTCTAAAAAGTCAATAAACTTAAAAGCATCATCACCAAGATCACCTATTCCATATTTAGAAGGAAGAGAAGTTGGGTGTAATAATATTCCTGCATTACGTTCAAATTTCATTTTAGAGCCTTTGAAAATTATTCAAGGGCAAAAATAAGCAGAGAGTGGGCTAAAAAAAATCCTGCTTTTGAAAGAGCAGGATTAATAAACAAGTAAGCAAAAATTATTTACCAAAGAAAATTGTTACTCCGGCATTGACACCAAAAATATTTTTTCCGTTTCTATTACCTGTCCAATCTTTAGGATTCATTGTAATCTGATCGTATGTTATTGCCATATTAACCAGAGAGCTTTTACCAACCTGAAATTTCATTCCGCCTTTAAATCCCCATGCAAAACCTCCGGAACTAATATCCGGTGTTAAAGGAATACCATCGTCAACCGAAGATGAATTGTAACCAATTCTGCCTTCGATAAATGGGTATAAATTGCTGCGTAGATTAAAAACCCAAGCTGGTGCAAGGTAAATTCCGAAAGTTGTTGAGGAATAGTCACCGCTCCCCGTTCTTGTGAAAGAAGGCTCTATTCCAAGTTCAAAGCTGTTTATTATAAAGTAACCTATATACGGTTCAATTCTAAAAGTTGATGTAGAATTACTTGAGCTTTGACCATTAACAACATTTGTAGTGCTGGAAAACCCTATACTGCCTCCAACTTCAAGTGTCCCTCTGTTCGGAAAATTCTGTGCAAAGGAAAGTGATGCGAAAACAAAGAGTGCTATAAAAAGAAAAGAAAACGCTTTCATTATTTCTCCACTGTATTTTAGATAATTAATTAAAAAAGAGGCTGCCTCTTATTATAATTTAAAAAAAGAGGCTGTCGCATAGGATCTTCTCTGTCATACTTAGCAAAGCCTGACAACTTATACCTTTTGAGACAACCTCTTAAAAGATTCTATAAAATTTTTATTTTAATACCTCAATAAATTAGAATTTGAAATCTACGCCAAGGTCTAATCCGCCATAACCAAGTGAACCAAATCCTAATCTGGCAGAAACTGCAATTGCTGGTGAGAACCAATATCTTGCACCTGCATTACCGCCGAAGAACATTCCACCATATGAAGGTTCAACATAGTTATAACCTCCTGGTCCATCCCAGGAAACTTTACCAGCATCATAAGCTAATGTAAGACCGACCCATGGATCAAATTTACCATCCCCAACTTTGAAATGATAATTTGCCTGAGCTCCGATTAAAATATCAGTGTACTTCCACTTACCGTAATAATAGTCCTCACTATAACTCCAGTAACGTGCAATACCGCCAATGCCGAGCAGCCCAAAATCTTTTACATCCAAACCATATTCATAATTTAAACCAAATTGTGGTGTTGAGCCGAGGAAAGAAAATCCAACACTTGGTCCTAAATGGTGCTTGCCAGCACCAAATTGTGCATTGCTAAAGCTTGTACATAGAACAGAGATCAAGAAAACGAAAAACAACTTTTTCATAGTATTTCCTTATGTTTATTTTAGATTAATTATTTATGAGTTTACCAAAACTAATAAAAAAACTTCTATTGACAAATTTAAAATAGGCTGTCATTTACAGACAGCCTGCTGTTGAAAATTAAAATCCAAAACTTGCCGATAGATATGCAAATGTATTATCCGGTCCGCCAACAATTCTGAATCCTTGTCTTAAAACTTCATCATTAACTGTTGCATCTAAGGAGAAGGTTCCAAATCTGAATCCTATACCAAGCCTCACATCTCCACGTCCAAAATTAGTTCTTGTACGCTCGTTAATTGTATTTGGTGATGCTGCAGTCTGGGTTGTTACTGAAGATGTTGATGCAACATATCCGGCTCTTCCAATTAGCCAATCAGTTAAGAACCACTCAACACCAAAATTCCATGCAGGAAATACAAACCGGCTGTCTTTTAATTCCGGTTGAGTACCTGAATCAGCAGGTGTAGTAGTGCTTTGAAACATTAAAGCTGGTCCGCCAGAAATAATTACATTTTCAACTTGATATGTTAAACCAATACCAACTCCAAAGCTCATCATAGATGGAAAATCAGTTGATTGAGAGCCGACACTATATGAACCGCTTTGGTTAGCGAAAGTAAGATTTGGTACTAAGGTAAAGGCTTTTGCAATTTTTAAGAAACCTCTTGCGTTAGCCATCATATAAGTACCGCTTGCTTCAACTATGTTGCCGGTACCGGGTGTATATTTTGCAGAGGGAAGTGCTAAAGAGAACGCTGCATCTAAACTAAATTGAGGTGATAGCTTACCCACAATACCAAGATTCACTCCGAATTGAGTAGCACTGTTTTTATCACCAGTGCCTGTTGCTGGAGTAAAATCATTTGTTGTGGAAGCAAAAGAGGCACCAAGTCCAACAACAAAAGTCCCAAAAGAATATGATGTAAGAAGTTCAAAATTATTGTCTAAAGGAATTATAGCTGCTCCCGATACATTGCCATTAATCTGGTTAACCAAATCATTTGCAAATAATGAAGCAATGCTTGTAGATGAAAAATCATTTCTGCTTAGCATTGCGCCAACAGTAAATTCCTTACCTATTCTATAGTTAAATGCGGCAAATTGACCAACACCATCTGTTGGTGAAAAAGTAGATGAGCCGATATCTCCCCATAAGAAGTTGGAGTAAACAGAAGAATATGCAGTGTTATTTTTTATATTATCAGGATCAATAACATAAGGGTTATCACCCATACTATATAATCTTGCAAATCCTCCGTAACGAACATCCTTTTTTTCAACTTCTTGCGCAAACATAGTTGCAGTAAAAGTGAAAATTAGTGCAAATACCAACCCTTTTTTTAAAAGGTTATTTAAAAAGAAAGAAGCAATTTCTTTCATACATTCTCCTATTATTTGTGATTAGTTAAAAACCGCCCTTTTAAGGCACTCAAATGTAAATAAAAAAAACAAAAGAACAATAGATTTGCATGTGTTAATCCATTTGTTCTTAATTAGTTATACAAAGTATTTTAAGTTTAATTGTAAGTCCGCAAGTTGATAATTTATTGACAGTTATTGTGCCATTGTTTTTTATTAGAATTTTAACACAATAATTAAGTCAAATAAACATTTGAGCTGTAAATTCAGTCTTTTTTACCAAATTGGATGATTTTTTACACAAAAAAACCCCAAAATTTCTTTTGGGGCTTTTGTAAATAAATAAACAATCTTTGATATGGAAATCAAAGTTTAAATTTAAGTGATGCACCAAGTTTTAATGAAAGAATGCTGTTGCTTTGTCCAATGAAGTTATAAGTATCTGATATAGGGATATAAACCAGAAAATCGGTACCCAAGCCCATATCAGGAGCTAGTTTAAATGTATAGCCAATGCCTGTAACAATATCGAAACGCAAAGATTTTGTTTCAGGATTAATTGGTTGAACAACTGGTTGTTGACCTGTTGCCGATTGTGTTGACTCACCACTTGAATTTAGTTTTATACCTAATGATGGTCCGGCAGTCATGTAAAACCCGCTAAACTCCAATTTAAACATTGGATCAATTGCAAGATAAGAAAGACTAAGAGAAGTTTCTTGAGTTACATTGTTTTGAGTTTGTGAGTTAGAAAAATTTCTCATATCAAATGCTGTTAGATTAACCATCAATCCAAGCATTCTTCCAAAAGTAACATCTACTGTTGCTCCAAATCCAGCACCGATTCCGTTCCAGCTTCCGGTTAATCCTTTTGCATTATAAATATTAAAGTTACCAGAAACTCTTGGACCAATCATAACTGTTGTTTGTGCAAGAAGGTTTGTGGATAGAAAAAAGAAAGCTGACAAAATAATCAGCTGTTTGAATGATTTCATTGTTTACTCCGTAAGTGAATATTAGTAATTATTGAATTGTAATATTTGCTGTTGCAGTGTATGAAGCACCATTGCTGCTTCCCACCTTTCCAACAATTGAAAAATTCCATTGCTGACCTTGTGCAAGACCGCTAACAGGCCCAATATATGCCGGATCATTTGCAGTAAAGACTGTTGTTCCATCAGCAGTTACTTGCTCATTATTAACACCAGCAGCAGGACAATTTGCAGTAATTGTATTAATTACTACTGAAGTACTAGGTTTAAACTCAAAAAAGTATTGCTGCTGATTATCCTGAGCAAGTGCTACGGTAAAGCTAACATTTCCACCGCCGCCACCACCGCCTATTCCACCACCACCAATTCCACCTGTATTGTTCGGTGAGGTTGAATTGTCTTTACAGCTAATAAATGCAAACACAGTTAATGCTGCCAACAAGAAAGTAAAGAACCTCTTCATTCTGTATTTCTCCTTATATGATTAAATAAAGTTAGTTAAATATTCCCGATTCTTTTAATTATAAGATACTTGTTTAGCTCAATACCGACACTACATAAGTCTGTAGTTTAAATTATTAATTGTCAAATGTGTCGAATTATCAAATATATCTGATTATAAATATATGCTCAAAGCTTACTAAATTTAGCTGAAAACAATATATAAAAAATAATTTTCAGACAAAATACGCTATATGTATTAAAAATTTAAAATTAAATCTGACAATTAGCTGAGAAACAGTTTAGATCAAACTTCTATTGGTATTAACTAAAAGTATATTATATAACATTTAGAGAGTTCAATTCTTATCTTAATACATTTTAATCAAAGTCAAACAGTTTCAAAATTGAATCAATCAATTCTTAAAATCCCCTGTTTCCTCTGATAATGTTGCATTTGAAGTAGTATTATCAGAACTCAGTAAGATAGCTGCGTGAAAAATTCCAAAATCCTCATCAATATTTGCCAAAAGTTGATTATATATGTTCAGAAATTATGCCATTAGATTATTTGTAGTTTTTTAATTCGGTTAAAATCATTTAAGTTTGCCCTCAATTATGAAAATTGTTAGAAAACTTTACGATTGGGTCCTTCACTGGGCTGATACAAAATATGGAGCAATTGCCTTATTTATTTTAGCTTTTGCTGAATCATCATTTTTTCCAATTCCCCCGGATGCTCTTTTAATCGCATTGGTTTTAGGGTCTCAATCTAAAGCGTTTAAATTTGCTGCTAATTGTACTTTGGGATCTGTACTTGGTGCATTATTTGGTTATGTGATTGGGTATTTTCTATGGTGGACGCCTTCAAATGAATTTTCGGGCATCGCACAATTTTTCTTTAATAATGTTCCTTCATTTACACCCGAGGGATTTTATAAGATTCAAGATATGTATAAGGAATATGATTTCTGGATAATATTTACTGCTGGATTTACACCAATTCCTTACAAACTTATCACCATCACTTCGGGTGCTTTTAACATTAATTTGATTATGTTTATAATTGCTTCTGTAATAAGCCGCGGGGCAAGATTTTTTCTTGTTGCATTTTTAATCTGGAAATTCGGTCCGCAGATAAAATCGTTTATTGATAAATACTTTAACTGGCTAGCGCTGCTTTTTACTGTTTTGCTTATAGGCGGGTTTTTTGTAATAAAATATTTTATTTGAAGTATAATTAAGGTTTAATATGTATTCAAAATTCTTAATTGTTTTGTTTTTGTTATTCTCTTTCAGTTCATTTGCTCAGAATAATAAATCACATCCAAAGTTTGATCCCAACAGGGATCCTTTTGAAGATCTAAAGATAACTATTGAAAAAGCGGAACAATCCGACAAAAGAATTATACTTGATGTTGGCGGTGAATGGTGCATCTGGTGCCACAGAATAGATGCATTTATGCAAAATACTGATGAAGTAAAATCATTGTTGGAAGAAAATTATATACTTCTTAAAGTCAACTTCAGTAAAGAAAATAAGAATGAAAAATTTTTATCAAATTATCCGTCAATAGATGGCTATCCGCACTTCTTTGTACTTGAAAAAGACGGAACTTTACTTCATTCGCAGAATACCGGAGAGCTGGAAAAAGATAAAGATTACAGTAAAGAAAAGTTTGTTGAATTTCTGGATAAGTGGAAGCCGAAAAAGAATTAATTATGAATGGGGTGGATTTTAAAACATGGATAAAGCTCTTCAGCCAGTCTTGGGAGGATAAAAATTCTGCAGCTTTTTCTGATTTGTTTTCAATTGATTCAGTTTATTACACCTCACCTTTTAATCCCCCGGTAAATGGAAGAGAAGAAATCAGATCATCAGCAGAAAAGTTATTTCAAGATCAATCTAATCTTAAAATTAATTATGAGGTTTTGTTTTTTGAAAACAATGCAGGTATCTGCCGGTGTTGGTGCAGATACTTTAGTATTCATAAAGAAAATCTGATTAAGTTAGATGGTATCTTTTTTTGTCGTTTTGATAAAAACAATCTTTGTAATTCCTTTAACAGTTGGTGGAATAAGGAGGCAGAAATTTCTTGATGACTAATTTAAATTTCAGAATATATAGCAATACATTTTCAATCAAAGCATTAAGTACAATATTTATTTTTCTTTTGTTTGGCAAAGCCCTTTCTCAGGTTAAAAGTGATTTTGTACTCACTCCTTGTATTGGCAATCAGGTGCTGAATTCAAAAACAACCGAAGCCGAGATGATTAAGATGACCGGCAAAAAAAATTCGGAGCGAGTAGAGAGATGGTATAGTGAAGGCACAGAAAAAATTATCGGTACAGTTTTCTTTAAAGATACCCCGCAGTCATTTTTTATTAAATGGCGTGATACTATTAACTTCAAAGAACCCGAATGGTTAGAAATCCACGGTGATAAATCTCTATGGGAAATTGATAATGGAATTAAGATTGGTGTTGAGTTAAAAGAATTAATTAAACTAAATGGAAAACATTTTAAGTTTTCGGGATTTGACTGGGATTACGGCGGTTATGCAATTTTTGAAAAAGGGAATCTGGAATCTGATTGTTATTCTGTGCAGCTTTATTACGATTATGAAAATTTATTTGAGAATGAATGGAATCAAATTGTAGGTGATAAAATCGTTTCAACAAAAAATCCTGTTCTAAATAAAATAAAAATTTACGTTGATGTAATTACTTTCTATTTCAAGTAGGCTTATATAAAGCCGGAACACGGGTTAATCTGTTTGATCAGTTTAATCCGTGTTCCAATTCTCTTCGTTCAATCTTTAGAATCCATCTTCACTTATATTTTTCTCAATCACTTTTCCATACTTTTTAGCAATATTTCTAATCTCATCTGCTTTACCGATGAGCACAAACTGCAGATTATCTTTCGGAAAATATTTATTTATAATCCGATTTGCTTTTTCAACTGTCATTTCATCAACAGCTTTTTCAAAATTATTAATATAGGAGTCTTCTAACCCGTAGATATATTTTTGTGTTAAGAATCCAGCCAACGAACCAGAAGTTTCGTAATTAGGAGGAAACTGTCCTTTAATATAGCTTTTCGCTGAAGCTAAAGTTTTCTCATCAATCCCATTTTCAAAAAGTCTGTTATATGTTTTTAATGCAAGGTCAATGGCTGGCTCAGTAAATTGATTTGCGGTAAAAGTACTGATATAAAAAGTTCCGGTTGTTTTATAAGATGCAAATCTGCTTCCTGCACCGTAGGTATATCCTGCATTTACACGAAGCTCATCGTTCAGCCAGCTTGTAAATCTGCCGCCAAGAATTGTATTTATTACATCAATCTGAATTTTATCAGGGTTACTTACAGGGACTCCAAATCCACCAATCATAAATGTAGTTTCTCTTGCGTTTTCTTTATTGATTAAATAAACAACAGATTCTTTCAACTCTTTTTGATCGGGTCTGATATCATAAATTATTTTAGGCGCCGTAGTAAACCAGTCTGCAAAAGCATTAACAATCTGTGTTTTCATTTGGTCAGAATTAAAATCACCGACAACAGCAATTGCACAATTTTCGGGTCTGAAATTCTTCTGATAAAAATCTAAAACTTTTACTCTGTCTATCTGTTCAATTGATTTCTTAGTACCTTCAACCGGGTTACCATAAGGCGAATCATCAAATAAAAGTTTATTATAGTACGAACCGATAACCTGTCTTGGACTTTCTTTTGCCTGATCAAGTTCTGCTACCCATCTTTGTTTTCTTTTAATTATTTCTTCTTCCGGGAAAACTGGTGATTTAATTACCTCTGCAAGTACCGGTAAAAGAATACTCAGGTGTTCTTTCATAAACTGTGATGAAATACCGGAATAATCTAATCTGGAATAAGTATTAAGACTGCTTCCATAAAAATTAAAGATCGAATCAAGCTGACTTTTTAAATACTTCTTTGTTCCAAACTTTAAAGCTTCTGCGGTAAATGATGAAAGCCCATTTAACTCGCCATCTTTTACTGCACCGGCATCAAGCACCACAGAAACAGAAATAATCGGGACATCTTTCTTTTCCATTAAATAAACTGTCAAACCATTATCTAACCGGACTACATCATAACTTGGAAGTTTAAACTGGGGATAACTGCTTACACTAAACAGCAAAAAGAATAATATTGTTTTATTAAACGGCTTCATAACTGATTGTATCCTTCTGTTCTTATTTATATTGATATTTCTTACCAAATAATTTCTTATGGCTTTCATTCTTCTTCCTCCGTATTTAAAACCCCAACTGTTCTGTTTTGTCTTGAAAAATATTTTGCTGCAATATTTTTTATATCATCAGCAGTAACTTTTTTATAATCATCCGGTGCAGTAAACATTTTTTTGTAATCACCAAAAAACAATTCATAAGTGCCGATTGTGTTAGACATTCCATTAATTCTTTCGGTAGTTCTGTAAAAAGACATCAACTTCTGATTTTTTACTTTCTGGAGTTCTTCTTCGCTTATTCCGTTATTTATTATTTTATCAATCTCATCCAGAATTGCACTCTCCAATTCATTGGCTTTAATACCATCGCTGCATATACCATACAAATAAAATAAAGTGGGATCAAATGCTTCGGAATAAAATGCACCTGCTTCCAGTGCAATCTGTTTGTCATCAACAAGTGAGCTGTAAAGTCTGGAAGATTCTCCTTCTGATAAAATTGAGCTTAGTAAATCGAGAGCGTAATAATCTTCTGTGCCGGATTGCGGAACATGATAAGCAATCATCAAATAAGCAGTGGGCACCTCCCTCTTAACAAATACTCTTCTTTCTCCTGTTTGCTCGGGTTCTATTGTGTGCAGACTTCTTGGTTTTGGTCCGGCAGGAATCGGTTGAAAATATTTTTCTGCAAGTTTCTTTACCTCATCTAATTTTACATCTCCGCTGATTACTACAACACAATTATTTGGCGCATAATAAGTGTGAAAATAATTTTCAAGATCTTCTTTTGTCCAATTTTTAATATCAGATTCCCAGCCGATAACAGGCCATTGATATGGGTGTGCAATAAATGCCGCAGCCTGGACTTCCTGCCACAATTGTTCAAGCGGATTATTTTCTAAGCCTGTGCTTCTTTCAGAAAGAATAACACCTCGTTCGCTTTCAATCATTTTAGGATCGAAATTCAGATTTGCAATTCTATCTGCCTCAAGATCAAATATCATTTCCAATGAGCTTGAAGGAAACCAATCAGTATAAGCGGTGATATTTTCTGAAGTATATGCATTATTAGAACCGCCATTTGCTTCCATAACCCGATCGAATTCTTTGGGCCCGTATTTTTTTGCACCGTTAAACATCATGTGCTCAAAAAAATGTGATATACCCGTAATGCCTGTATATTCATTTCGTGAACCAACTTTAAAAAACAGATACATATTTGCATTCGGAATTGAATGATCTTCAAGAACAAAAATTTTCATCCCGTTTTTGAGGGTAAAAGATTTTACATCATCTGCATTAACTTGTGCAAAAAGTGAAGCAGCAGAAAACAGAATAACTAAAATGTATTTCATTATTTTTCCTTAAATAATTAAACGTATGATTTAAAAATACAAATTGTGCTATGTTATTTAAGAAAAACTTTTATAAGCGGTAAGTAAAATGAATTAAGGGCGGATATTAAATTCCATCAGAGCAGGCGCTCTGATGGAAAACATTTTAGCTTTTAAGCCTTATTTAACTCGGCTGATATTTCAATTTTAACTTCATCACTAACAACAATTCCGCCGGCTTCGGTTAAGGCATTCCACTGTAAGCCAAAATCAAAACGATTTAGCTTTCCGGTTATTTCAAATCCAGCAACATCTATATTGCCAAATCCTTTTGTTGTTCCGTTATAAGTTACGTTTAAAGAAATTTCTTTCTTTGTTCCGCGAATTGTTATGTCTCCGATAACAATATAGTCTTGATCAGATTTTTTTGATATGGATTTTGAAACGAATGTAAGTTTTGGATGGTTGGCTGCATCAAAAAAGTCTGCCGATTTTAAGTGTCCGTCTCTTTGTTCATTCTTTGTAGTGATACTGTTTACATCAGCTTCAAAGGAAATTTTCGCATCAGAGAAGTCTGGTTTATCTGATTCAACAGTACCGGAAAAAGAATTAAACTGACCAGTAACGGTTGAAACCACGAGGTGCTTTACTTTGAATTTAATTTCTGAATGTGCCGGGTCAACTTTCCATGTTGTCATAAAGATATTCTCCTTTAATAATTTGTTTTAGGTTTTAGTCAAAGATATGTGTTATGACACGCATTTGTCAAGCGGGGAGTTGTTAAGAAATCATTAAATACAGTTTTTTGTGATTATAATCAAAATATGGTTGAGGTTTACCTTATAAGTTTTATACACAATTATCACAATTGCCGCAGGGTTTTTCTCCGGGAAAACCAAAGTAATCTGAAATAAATACCCGTCTGCAATTTTCATTTCTAAAGTAGTTAACCACCGAAAGAAGTTTCTTATTATCATTTAATAATTTTTTCTTGAGAAACTCTTCGTCCTGCAAAATGCCGGGCAATTCATCAATAACTTTTAAATTCTTTTTCTCAATCTCTCCTTCTGTAACCCCATAACGATCAAGCATTCCAAGTGCTGTTTCAATTCTGAAATCATTTTTGCTTTTGAAGTTCATTTGTTCGCGTATAAGATCAATTCCGCTTGAGTTAATTAATCCGGTATCCCGTTGTAACAAATTGTAAAGTGCAAAATAAAAATCTGCATCAGGATTTGACCATTTAATAAACTCCATTTGTGTGTAAAGATCTTCCTGATTGTAAAGCAGCAAGCACAATGAATCTTTTCCATCTCTGCCTGCTCTTCCAATTTCCTGATAATATGATTCAATTGATGAAGGAACTTCTGCATGTATGACAAGACGAATATCAGCTTTATCTATTCCCATTCCAAATGCATTTGTTGCAAGAATTAGTTTTTGCTTACCGCCTAGAAAGTCTCTTTGCATCTGTTTTCTTTGCTTATCCTCAAGTTTGCCATGATAAATTCCATGCTCAAATCCTTTATCCCCAATCATCTCGGAAAATTTCTCAAGGGTTTTAATAAGTGAAAAATAGATAATTCCGGATCCGTTATATTTTTTCAGTGCAGCCAAAATTTCTTTCAGCTTTTCGTTATCATCAAAAACATCTGCTGCTTCAAGTCTTAGATTTGGTCTGTCAATTCCCTGATGAAAAATTTTTACTTCATCTTTATTGAGATTTAGTTTTACTAAAATATCTTCCTGAACATCTTTAGTCGCAGTGGCTGTTAGCGCTATGGTAAGCGGATTTCCAAGTATTTCTCTGAATTCCCCGATACGCGAATAATCAGGACGAAAATCATGTCCCCATTCAGAAATACAATGTGCCTCATCAACAGCAAGCAAATCTATTTTAACTGTTTTGATTTTTTCAATAAAATCTTTCTTACGGAATCTCTCCGGTGTAACGTAAAGTATCTTGATATTTCCATTTAAAAAATCTTCCAACCTTTTTTCACGTTCTTGCTTTGACAGGGTTGAATTGATAAAAGCCGCTGGAACATTTTTCTTTCTTAAAGCATCAACCTGATCCTGCATTAAAGCAATCAGCGGACTTATTACGATGGTTTTATTTTCAAAATAAAGCGCCGGAATCTGATAACATAAAGATTTTCCGCTGCCAGTCGGCATAAGGACTAAAGAGTGCTTTCTTTCTTCAGTTGTTCGTTTGATTATAGTTTCCTGTAAACCTCTGAAGGATCCGAAACCAAAATATTTATTTAAAATTATCTCTGTTTTATCCATAGTATCTATATGTTTTAAAGATTATCAATTTTTAATAATGGAAATTTATCTCAATTATTTGCACATTATAAGGGATAATTAAATAACTTTTAAGTTATAAAGATATTCAAATATCTCTCTATAATTGTTCTGTTCAAACAGTGAATAATTAACCACATTTTTATCTATAAATATTATGCTAACAAAAACTACAAAAACTATTTTACTTGTAGAAGATCAGGCAATAATTGCAATGGCTGAAGCTAATATTCTGAAAAAAAACGGATATGAAGTAATAATCGCGTACACCGGAGAGGAGGCTATAACCATTGCATCAGATAATAAGGAACTTGATTTGATCTTAATGGATATCGATTTGGGTAAAGGTATTGATGGAACTGACGCCGCTCAAATTATACTCCAAAGCAGAGAAATTCCTGTTGTGTTTTTCTCTAATCATACCGAAAGTGAAATTGTAGAAAAAACAGAAAAAATCACTTCCTATGGATATGTTGTTAAAAACAGCGGAGAAACAGTGCTGCTCGCATCAATTAAAATGGCATTTAAACTTTTTAATACACATAACAAAATGCTTGAAAACGAGAGAAGACTTAATATGTCATTAGAAGGAACTGGTATCGGATTATGGGATATGGACTTTAAAACACAGCAAGTTTACAGGACTGATAAATGGTTTGCAATGCTTGGATACGAACTTAATGATGTTTCTGGTTCAATTGATTTCTGGAAAGATATTATTCATCCTGATGATTTTGAATATGTAATTAGAGAAACAGAAAAACATCACAAGGGTTTAACAGATTACTTAAAAGTTGAACATCGACTAAGATGTAAAGATGGTTCCTATAAGTGGATTCTTAATTGGGGAAAAATTTCTGAAAGAGATAGAAGGGGTGAGCCCCTTAGAGCTTTAGGCGTTCATATAGATATTAATGAAAGAAAGCTGGCTGAGGAATCTTTAAGAAATAATGAAAAAAAATTACAAAGTATATTTAAAGCCGTACCAATTGGTTTCGGTCTTACTTCAAACAGGATTCTTATTGAGGTTAACGAAAGAATTTGCTCTTTGCTTGGTTATTCTTGCGAAGAGTTGGTCGGTAAAAGTACAAGGGTTCTTTATCCGACACAGGAAGATTTTGAATATGTGGGCACTGTTAAATATAATCAAATCGCACAACTCGGAACCGGAACTGTTGAAACACGATGGCAGAGAAAGGACGGCAGCATTATAAATATTCTGCTTAGTTCAACTCCGCTTAATCTTGAAGATATATCGGCTGGAGTTACTTTTACAGCAATTGATATAACCGAAAGGAAAAGAGTCGAAGAAGCACTGCAAATAAGTCTTACTAAATATCAGGTGTTGTTTGATTCATTTCCACTCGGAATTACTATCACTGATCAGGCGGGCAATATACTTGAAAACAACAAACAATCCGAAAGACTTCTGGGAATTACAACACAGGAACAGAGCACAAGACAAATAGACAGTAAAGAATGGTACCTAATCAAAACTGATGGATCAATTATGCCGCCAGAGGAATATGCAAGTGTGATAGCGCTTAAAGAAAACCGCCTTGTTGAAAATGTTCAAATGGGTGTGGTTAAAAAGGATGGGGAAATTGTATGGATAAATGTTACTGCTGCCCCAATTCCGCTCAGAGATTATGGTGTTGCTGTTGCGTACGGAGATATTTCAGAGCGTATCAGGTACGAAAAAGAGTTAAAGCAGAGCGAAGAAAAATATCGTAGATTTTTTGAGGAGGATTTAAGCGGCATTTTTATTTCAACCCCTGAGGGTAAAATAAAAGCCTGCAATCAGGCTTATGTTAAAATGATGGAATACGACAGTATTGAAGAACTGCTTTCGAGTAATCCTGTAGAGCATTATGACAACCCCCAAAGCAGAATAGATTTCTTAAATCTTCTTCGTAAAAAAAGAAAGCTTACTGATTATAATGGCGAGATGCTAACTAAGAATGGAAAAAAAATTCATACACTTGAAAACATAATCGGTATATTTGATAAAAATGATATTCTCGTCGAGTTCTGGGGTTATGTTAATGATATTACTGAAAAAAGGAATGCAGAGATTGCTCTAAGAAATGCCGCGGCTGAAAAAGAAGCGCTTCATAAAGAACTTCTGCATAGAGTTAAAAACAGTTTTAATCTTATTAAATCTTTAATCTATCTTGAGCGGGAAAAAATTAAAGACCCTAAAGCAAACAAGGTTCTTGAAAATATTGAAATGAGGATAGCAGCGCTGGCACAGATGTATTCAATCTTAAATGACAGCGGTGTATCTAAAAAAATTAATCTTGGCGTTTACCTAAGACAACTGACTGATACACTTTCATTAACATACATTAAAAATCATGAAAAATTAAAAGTGCAGCAATTTTATGATAATCTATTTACTACAACCCGAAGTGCCACTTCGGTTGGATTGATTGTAAGCGAGCTTGTTACTAATTCATTAAAGTATGCCTTTCCTGATGAGAGGGAAGGAATAATAACTATATCGCTGGAGCTAATTGATAATACAGTTAATATTACAGTTTCAGATAACGGTATTGGCGTTCCTGAAGATTTTGATATTGAAAACTCCACCGGTTTAGGAACACAGCTTGTCTATATGTTAACCAAACAACTTAATGGAACAATTAGGCTGAATAAAGACGCGGGCACCAGTTATACAATTACATTTCCAATTGATGAATAACATTGCATGTTTCTATGTTAAGTTGTTACTTTTGATTTAATAAAACAGAGGTTATATATGTTAAGAATTTTTGTTCTGTTAATTTCTTTAGTTGCTCTTTTTTCCTGCACTCAAAAACCGGAAGCAGATCCAAATTATGTAAAAGAAATAAGCGAATGGGATTCCAAGAGAGCTTCAAGGTTAAAAGCCGATGATGGCTGGCTCAATCTTATAGGAAGATTCTGGTTAAAACCCGGTGAAAATACTTTCGGAACTTCAAAAGATAACGATATTGTTATTGAATCTTCCAAACTGCCTGAACATATCGGGTCTTTTCTGTTTATTGATACTATTGTAACATTTAAAGCAAATGATGGAATTAATGTATTGTACAATAACAATCCCGTTAAAGAAATAATAATGGTTGATGACCAGAAAAAAGATATGACAGTTTTACAAATTGGATCAATAAAATTTAATTTGATTATCAGAGATACTTTATATGGCATCAGAGCACGTGATCTTAATTCGGAACTTGTAAAGAATTTTAATGGAATTGAAAGATTTCCAATTGATCAAAGCTGGGATATAAAAGCAAAATTTGAAGCGTACATTCCGCCTAAGGAAATAATGGTACCAAATGTTCTTGGACAAATCGATAAAGAAAACTCCCCCGGTGCCGTTGTATTTGATCGCGATGGAAAAACATACAGAATAGACGTTGTTGATGAAGGGGGTGATAAGCTCTTTTTAATATTTGCAGATCAAACAAGCGGTGATGAAACTTATGGGGGCGGAAGATTTATGTATGTTAATAAACCTGATTCAACCGGCATAATAAATCTGGATTTTAATAAAGCTTATAATCCTCCTTGTGTATTTACGAAATACGCAACCTGCCCTTTACCACCGCTGCAGAATTATCTTAAGTTAAGAATTGAGGCAGGAGAAAAGATCTATGGAGAAGGACATTAGTGCTCCAAATATCCTCAGGATTTATTTTAGATTTTGTTTGGACAAAAGGCGCTAAAGTTTTCTATTCTTCCTGACAAAAATATCTTTTAATAAAGCTGAATAATTGGAACGCGGATTGAACAGATTAAACTGATGTTAACAGATTATTCTATCTTCTTTCCAGCCATTTACACTCCTTGTGAGAAATGTTTTTATAGCAGGTTCAGATTAAGAACTCTATGTTGAAATTTCTATTGTTAAAAAAAGTAAGGCTGTGTTATTTGAGTCTAAGGAAGTTCACTAATAAGCTGATAACGCTTGCAATATTTTCCTAAAAAGCACTAAAAGATTTTTCACCAGTAGAACAAAATTTATAGGAGTGCTTTTATTTCTTTAACTTCTCCCGAAAAACCTTTTCAAACTTCTCTACTTTGGGAGTAATTACATAAACACAATATCCTTGATTAGGATTTTTATCGTAATACTCTTGATGATAGTTTTCAGCGGGATAGAATTTTTCAAATCTGGTTATTTCGGTTACAATTGGTTTATCCCAGATTTTTTCATCATTAAGCTTTTGCTTATAGTATTCTGCTTTTTGCTTTTGTTCAATATTATGATAAAAAATAACAGAACGATATTGAGTCCCAATATCGTTACCCTGTCTGTTAAGTGTGGTTGGATCGTGTGTTTTCCAGAAAATCTCAAGAAGTTCGTCAAAACTTATTATTGACGGATCAAACGTTATCTGAGTACATTCAGCATGTCCGGTTGTTCCTTCACAAACTTCTTCATAAGTAGGGTTTTTAACAGTTCCTCCAGAATAACCAGAAACAACAGATGTAACTCCTTTTACTCTTTCAAAAATTGCTTCTGTGCACCAGAAACATCCTGAACCAAAGGTTACAGTATCCATATTGGAATTGCTTTCATTCATAATGGTTTTCTTCTCCTTAATTTCTGAGAACTTGGTTTTGTTACAACCCATTGGTGTTAAGGTTATTACAAACAAAATATAAGTTATATATATAATATTTTTCATTACTCTTCTTATCAGCTATTCTTTACACTGCGGTTTTAAGTGTTTCCTTTTCAAAAATTATTGGATTAACATAATACAATGCCTGTTGAAAATAAATTCATTTATAAAATACAGCTTTATTTTTGAGAGTAATCACAGGGTTTCTGCATATAATAAAAGTTGTTTTAAGAAAAGTAAAATTATAATTTTATAGCACATTCAATTAATTAACATAATATTTCTTCAGCACGAAAATTTATGGGCAAAAAAATTACAGTTGCTGTGCCTAAAGGCGGCGTCGGAAAAACTACAACAGCAGTAAATCTGGCTGCGGCTTTTGCCATTGCAGAGAAGAAAACACTATTAATTGATTTCGATCCTTCGGGAGCCTGCTCAGTTTCGCTTGGCTTTGATACCGAAAAACTTAAAGGAGATATTTTTCAGGTAATAAGTTTTATTAAGCATATAGATTCAGTAATCCATCATACTGAATTACAAATGCTTGATTTTATTCCCTGCAGCATAAACTCGGCAGAAGTTGAGGAAAGAATAAGCAGACTTACCCGAAACATACATTTGTTTGAAAATATCCTTAATCAATATGCCCTGGAACATTACGATTATATTATTATTGATTGTCCCCCGTATTTAAAAGGTTTAACAACGGTTGCTCTTGCAGCATCAGATTCTGTTTTAATTCCAATCCGTGCCGGTCAATTTTCAATCTCTGCATTAAAAAAAATGTATAGCCACATTTGTTTGGTAAAAGAAAATCTTAACAAAAGATTGGTTGTTGAAGGGATACTTCTTACAATGTTTGAAAAAAACACAAAGGCGTGGGGATTAACTCAAAATGCTCTTTATAGTAATTTTGGCTCAGATATGCTTGATACAGTAATACCAAAAAGTACCACGATTTCTGAAGCAGAATTTTATGGAAAGCCGACTATGTTATTTAATGTAAAATCACCAGGCTCAGTGGCTTACTTGAAACTTGCAAATGAACTAATGAACAAAAACGGTCAGAATTATCCGGGCACATTTTAATTTTCACATATAAAAAAGCCTCTGTAAAAGAGGCTTAAAAATAATTTTATGCTTCCGGTGAAACTTTTTTCTTTCTGAGAATGAAAAACAGAGCTACAATAAATAATACTGCCAATCCTATAACAGCATAAAGCCATAGAGTATCTTTGGGAGTCATAACAGATTTCCATTCAGAAATTTTCTTTTCTATCTCATCTTTTTGTTCAGTTGTTAAAAGTTTGCTGTTCAACAGATAAGGCATCCATTCCAGAGAAATAGATTTGAACCAAACGCTGTCTGTAAATGCAGTAAAGGTTTTTTCTGACTCTTCTTTATTCTTAATTCCGAAATTCTTAATCTCATCAGAAATATATTTTGTAAGAATATTGGTAAAATCATTGCCGTTGTTAAACTCCTGCAAATTAATGTTATGTAACGAAAATTCTTCGTTGATAGATTCCCATGCTTCTTTTTTTATCCTGTTAGCCCATACAGTCAGCAAGTTATCAATTTCTTTTAGCTCAGCAGATTTTTCCTTTTTGCCCGCATATACATCAATAAGCTTTGGTCCGATTTTATTCCACATATTAACAAAATTTTCCTGCTGTTTTCTAACTTCATCAAGGTCTTCAACCTTTAGAGATGTAACCTCGAGAAATCGGCTGTTATCTCTCAAAGATTTCTTAATAGTTGCAAGAAGATTGTTTCTTTCTATTTGTGAATAGACTTGTTCTTTATCCCGCTTTGTCATAGAGGAGACATCGCCGGCTAATTTAGGAGTAAGACTATCAACAATAGTAAAAATCAGTTGATCGCGTTTTAATACAGTTATCCGCAAATCAGCAATTAGTTTTTCCAATTCATCGATTGTTGCAGCATCTTTTCTCTTTTGTGTTTCCAAAATGCTGATACGATTAAGAAGTTCATTGTTTCTTTTATTCAGCAGGTCAACCTCTGATTTTAATGCTGTTACTTCGGTTTTTAAAACATCAATCTCTGTAAAATCATCACGTCGTAATTCAAGAGATGCAACTAAGTTATCAATTGTGGATAAAAAGTTCTCAGGATAAAGACTCTGGTCAAGCAGGAATTTTTTTGCAGCAAAGTCTCTTTTAAAATTATCAATCTCTAATCTCAAACTATCAAGCTCATCAAGACTTTTAGCCTCTTTTATACTATTGGACAAACTAATATTTCTTTCCTTAAAACTCTGCACCATTTCATAATCAGATTGTGCAAATAAAACTGCTGAAGAAAACAGTAAGACAAAAAACAAAATATAATTTTTTAATTTTGATAGTATCATTTAATCTCCTCCTTGTATTCCATCAGAGGTTAATCTATAAGACTTTCCATTTGTGATTAGTTCTATAAACAGAGATCTTTGGTTGAATACAGGATCCGGCATCCCGATTTCATTTATTTGAATTTTATTCTCAAGAACAAAAGAATTTTTATCCGCACCAAAGACATAAACGTTTTTAAAATCAGCTGCAGTCATAAGATAATAACCTTCATTATTTCTTATTAATCTTAATGTTTTACCTGCATAGCCAAGCGAGTCTTTCATTTCTTCAAGAAATAATTCTTTTGTATTAAAATAAATAGAGTGTCTTTCTTCCTTTACAAATCCCTGATTATCTATTTTTAAAACTGCCTCCAAAGGCCATCCAAATTCTGCCGGTGTTAACGTGAGTGAGGAACAGTTATAGAAGAAGAAACCTGTAATGAAAAGACAAAATATTTTAAATTGCTTCATAATATTACCTACGAAAAATCGTTAGGACAAACTTAAGAAATACATTAACTCTACCCAAGAAAGAAAACCCAGATTTTAGTGTTTTTTGAGGTTAGCGGTATTTTAGCAGTTATTTAATCGTCATTTGGAGTTGTTTTGTGTTCTTTTTCATCTGATAAATTATTTGGTTGCAGCCGATTGCTTTTCTTTAACGAATCAGTCAGTAAATACTCTATTTGAGAATTAATACTTCTCAGATCATCAGCCGCCCATTTTTCAAGGGCGGCATAAACTCTTTCATCTATTCTTAATAAAAATTTTTTCTTTTCTGCCATTTTTAATCTTCTTCGTTAATATACTGCTCCGCTTTTTCTGCTTTCAATTAAAAAATACCAAACCATCATTATTATCCATGGGTTTTCATCAATAATTACTGACGGTTTAATAATTGTTACTGTGTTTTTATTCTTTAAAGAAAAAACATTCTTTATTTCCAGCAGCAACTCATCCATCTCAGAATAAATTTCGCAAATTCTTTTAAACGCACCAAATTTAAGATTTATAATTTCACCTTTGGGTAAAACTATTGTTCCTTTGGTTCTGAAGAAATTAGTTTTTAATGCAGCAAAAGATAATTCATTACCAAACTTTCTGATTCCAATTTCTGATTTAAATAAATTCGGCTTAAATACTTCGTATTTGGTATCAAAGAAGTCAACAGTTGCCATTAAACTAAAGAGCTTTGGAAAAAACATCTGTGCCAGCAACTCTGATGATGAATTAAATTCATATCTCCGTTTTAATAATGATGGTTGTATTAAAACCAGTTCTTCACCAATATAACTTGAAAGCGGTTTCATATTTATTATTGATATAATGTCCCGGTATTAATTACAGGCTGTACGGATGTCTCCGAAACAAGCGCAACCATAAGATTATTTACCATCGTTGCTTTTTTATCTTCATCAAGGCTAACGATTTTTTGCTCACTTAATGATTTTAGAGCCATCTCAACCATACCGACCGCGCCTTCAACAATTTTTTGCCTTGCTGCAATAACAGCTTGTGCCTGTTGTCTTCTCAGCATTGCCTGTGCAATTTCCTGTGCATAAGCAAGGTGGCTTATCCTTGATTCGATAACTTCAACACCGGCAATTTCTAATCTTGCCTGTAAAGTCTTTTTAAGATTATCCGCTATTTCCAGCGGAGTTCCACGTAATGAGGCTTTTTCCTCATCACTAACATCGTAAGGATATTCTGATGCAAGCGAACGAATTGCTGTTTCGCTTTGTATAGCAACAAATTGCTCGTAGTTCTGAACATCAAATATTGCACGTGCAGAATCTATAACACGCCAGACAATGACAGAAGCAATCTCTATTGGATTGCCGTGAAGATCATTTACTTTTAACTTTTCGCTGTTAAAGTTTCTTATACGTAATGAAACATGTTTTTTTACAGTAAAAGGATTAACCCACCAAAAACCAGATTGACGAACTGTGCCTGTATATTTTCCGAAAAGTATCAGAACTCTTGATTCATTTGGCTGAACAATCATAAATCCACCCAAGGTAATAAAAGTTATAAGCACAAGCGGAATAAAAAACCAAAAGATATCTGTATTGTCAGTCTGTATTCCATAAGCAAGAAGATAGATATCAAGAACAATAAGAATTAATAAGACAAATAGGATAAGAAACCCATTCATCTTTGATGCTGTCTTTTCAGTAACTTTTTCCATTTTGAAAACCTTTCTAAATTTGCTATCGGAATGATATCATTTTAATAGCACAAATGCAAATAAAATTTAGTATTTTGTAAAATTTTGATGTTTTGAGGCTTTTATTAAAAATAAGCGGTAATATAGCTGTGGTGAAAGTGTTTATCTTTTTTACAATTTTATTAAAGTATCCAGGGAAGAAAAGCAGGTATTTTCTCCACAAATACTATTCAGATACCGAATCTCACCAATGAATTTTAAAATAAAAAGCCGGACTCAATAATTATCCGGCTGTTTTTACTTTCTCTAAATTGTCTTCCCAAGAAAGACTAAAAATTTACAACCTGTACCATGTTTGTTTGGGTAAATGTTGTTTTTAATGTTCCTGCTGAATATGTTCCGCCTGTATGTAATCCGCTGCGAACTGTTCCGCCGTTGTAGGTTCCGTTTATGTAAACTTTATATTGCCCTCCTGCATTAAGCCGCGAATCTGAAAATATAATTGAATAGTATTTTCTCATCGGTGCAAATGTTAATAAATCAGTTCCATTTGAATCTTCTATATGAAACAAAGTTCCGGCAGAAAGACCTGAGAAGGATTTTAACAGAACTGAACGCTGCGTTGATGAGCTGCTCGGCGCCTGGGTTAACATTGAATTTGTTCCTGAGATAACAATAAAACCGCCTGATATTTTACACTCACCATTAAAATCCAGTCCAACCTCAAAAGTAAATCCGGATGCATCCGGACCGTGAGCAACAATTACACCTCCATTAATATAAATATCACCATTCGCATCAATTGCATCAGCTTGGGATGAACTTACAAAAATATATCCTCCATTTATTATCAGCTTACTTCCATCATTAAATTCTCCATCAACACCATAGGTTGTATTTAATCCATCATCGCTGGCTTTAACACTTATATCACCGCCATTGATTATTAAGTTAGGAGTTTCAAGTCCTTCGAATGACTGAGTAATATTAATTGTCCCATTGAAAATAATCAGGGAATCCTTTGACTTTATTCCATCATCTGCAGAGCTGATTGTAATATCACAATCAAAAATCCTGATTGTGCTATCGGCAGAAATTGCTTTTGCCTCAGCATAATTATTCTGCGAGATAAATATTTTCTGACCGGTGGTAGTAACATTAATTGTTGGTTGTGTTGTTGATGATCCAATAAGAATATTTGCATCGACATTAATTCCTTTACCGCCTTTTCCAGAATTATTCAGAGTGATTTCTCCATCCAGAACTATTAGGCTCCCATCTGTTTTAATACAATGTCCCGCATAAGCATCTTGCTGACCTGACGGATTAGTGTATGCGGCTCCATCTCCACTTGAGGTTATATTAAGAGAGCCGGAGTTAAAAATAAAATTTCGGTCACAGGAAATTCCCCTTCCGGCAGAGCCGCTTGCAGCAATAATAATATCAGAAGAAATGACAACAATATCCAGATCAGCTTTGATAGCAGTGCAATAAGAGGGATCAAATCCAGAACCGGAAGGATTTAGTACAACTCCACCCGATGTTATAATATTGACAGAACTATTTTCAAGTGTAATGCTTTCCTTAGACTTTATGCCTTTTGATTGATTTCCCTGAACAGTAATATTTAAATCACTGTCTGTAATATTGATTACACCATCTGCTTTAATAGCACTTTTATCATTAGCAGTATTCAGAATTTTAACTATTCCGCCGGTAATTTCAATAAAACTTTCACCTGCATCAATGCCGTCGCTATTTGATTTGATATCTACTGACCCGCCGTTCATAAAGAAACCATCGTTCACATTGATTCCATCTTTAACTGCACTATTGATTATAATATTACCCTGATTTATTACAATGTAATCATCACTTACAAGTCCATGCTGATTTGTACCGCGCCCGTTTATTGTAAGACCACCGTTTCCGTAAAAGACAAGCTGTCCTTCACTGAAAAAAGCCGCCTTCTGATCTTCGCCTGCCGGCGCATTTGCATAAGTTACTCCATCTGTTAAAATATTCTGTGTTCCATTTTCAAGAAATACAGATACCTGTTTACCGGATTGTATATTAATCGCCGGACCATTGTTATTCGTAATTTGAACATTGTTTAAATGGAGATTAAGTTTTTTATCAGAGTAAATTTTAAACATACCATCAGAAGTGATTCCGCTTAAAACATAATCGATATTTTCAATACCAGAGTTAGCAGTAACGATTACATCAGCACCTGATAAACTAACCGAGACTCCGCGCCCAACAAATGGATTAATTATAGAGGCAATGCTGTCATTATAAGTAATATAAATTGTTGAATCCGTAATAACTTCAAAAGTAATACTATCTATATCGGTAAGATTAAACTGATCAAGTTCATAAGTTGTCTGGAAAAATATTTTGGTTCTTTCTTGGTTAAAGTATGCACTATCTATCCCAAGAATAAATAAATCCTTTGTTTCTGTTTTAGTATAGATTACTAATTTGTTTTGCAGTAATTGCTGTTCATTCATCCCTGGTAATTTGCTGTAAGTAATGCTATTAATATCCTGAAGATTAATAGATTGAGTCTGTCCATCTTTTTTTATAACATTAAGAGCCTGCGGAAATGAACTGGAATAAATCATAATTGTAAATAATAAGAATAGGGCTTTTTTCATTTTCTAAATCTCCCTTATTTCAGTAAAATCATTTGTTTGGAAATTATCTGCTCGTTACTGCTTACAGTATAAATATATACTCCGCTTACTACGCTAATATTTTTATCGTTAGTTCCATTCCAGATTATCTTATATTCTCCTTCATTCTGAGTTTCATTGAGCAGGTCTTTTACAAGTTGTCCGTTAATATCATAAATACAAACTTTAACATTTGAAGTGCTTGGTATCAGATATGTAATTGTGGTAGAAGGATTAAATGGATTGGGGTAGTTCTGCAAAACTTTAAATGTTTCAATCACCTGTTTCAGATTTTCAAAATCTTTTATATCCGTAGCTTCCCCAAATTCTAACCGTTGAATATCATTAACAGAAAATGATACGGTGCTGCCATCTGTTAAATTAATATTCATATTTATGCTTTGACAGAAAACCAAGGGACTAAATAGAAAAGTGAAAAGTAAAAACTTTTTCATAAGCAATCTCCAGGTATTTGGTGATAAAGTGACTTTGTTATAATTTAAAAATAAAAACGCGCTCAGGTTAAAATATCCCTTTTGCCTGTCTGTTCAAACAACAATTTCATTTTTAAATAATCGTGTTACTAAAGGGGCAATCGTTAGCTGTTAATAAACCAAAGAGATTAAGACGATTATTATTTACACATAATCTGTCTTTGATTTAGTAAGGATTAGTGAGTTTTGATCAGCTTAATTTTTATTATATAGTATAAGAGGAGCATGATATAAAGGTAATAAAAGAATTAACAGATATAATCTCAGTTGAAATAGCATCGAGTTGTATGCTATCATTTTTTTATTAGTGTTATTCAGACTGCAGCGAATACCTTATAGCTTTTTCAATAATTGGTTTCATAGCTTTATATCCTTCTGCATTTGGATGAACCCCGTCTTTAGAATACTCTTTCTTTAATCCATTTCTTTCATCTGCCATTTCAGAAAAATAATCTGCATAAACAATCTGATTATTTTGCGAATATGTTTTTATTCTCTTATTAAGTTCAATAATTTTTTCTGATGGATTGATTCCCTGCCTCCACGGATAATCAAATACAGGAAGGACAGAACATAGAATAACTTTTATATTATTTGCTTTAGCAATTTCAACCATCGAAAAAATATTATCCTCAATCATTTCAAGTGTTGATGGACCGGTATTTCCGGCAATATCATTTGTACCGGCAAGTATCACTACAACATTTGGCTTAAGATTTACTACATCCTGCCTGAATCTAATCAGCATTTGCGGCGTAGTTTGTCCACTTATCCCTCTGTTTATAAAGTGATTTTCTGTAAAGAAATCCGGATCAGCTATTTTCCATCCCTCAGTTATAGAATTCCCAATAAATACAACTCTGCTTTCATTTTCTGATAGAGGATAAAGGGTTAAATTTTCTTTTCTGTATCTGTTAAGATTAGCCCAATCATCGCTTTGGGAAAAAGATATTTGATTTATAACAATTAAAGATAATATCGCTATTAGTCTCATAATATTTACTCCTGCATCAAAGCTCTTTTACAAGTCCCGAATATTTTCTTTCAATTTTAAATCCAAAACGATAAAAATATTCCGGACGGAAAAAGCCGGTTGTAACAAATTTATAATTCTCAGATTTCATTCTGTTAAACAACTCTTTCATAATTCCTTCGCTTATACCTTTTCTTCTGTAACGATTAGAAACAACAATCTTTTCCATGTGAACTGTTGTTTCATCGCTTCGATAATAAAAAGCGCCGCCGATTATAAATCCCCTGTCTGATACTGCAACAAGAAATTCATGCTCTGTTCTGAAGTTAACGCTTAAATTTTCTTCAAGATAAAGCTGATATAACTTTGAAATTTCTTTCGGACTTATAGGATTTCTAATTGTAAACGCATTTCCATCATCATCGCGCAGTTGAACTACAAGATTAGGATGTCCGGCAACTTCGGATTTTATCTTAATCAGTGCTGCCGAATCGGTTGGTTTAAGATGTGGATATCCAAGTCGTGTAATAAAATATGTTTCTTTTTTATCCAGCTCAAACTCAAAATTTAACGACGTGATGAGCTTTAATGATTCTTCTTTTGAAATTTTTCTGTGTCTTTGTTTTCTTACAAGTTCGCGCAATACATTTTTAAATCTCTGAGATGAAGAATAAAAAACAGTTTCTAAGAAGAATCTTGCTCTTACAGCCGGATAATTTTCTTCAAGATCAAATAAGTGATAAGTATCATAAAGCTCGTATATCATTTCTGCCTGAGCAGATAATGATGCATTTTTGTTCAGCTCAAACCACCTGTGAAATCTTTTAACTGCAAAGTATAACTGTTTAGGAAGGTAACCATGTTCTTTAATATTATTCATTAAGGATTGAATCCTGTAAATTATATTATCCTTAATTGCTAAGTCGGATTTTTCAACTTCTTTTCTGAATTTATTTATCAGATTAATACCTTCATCAATACCGAGTGCTTCGATGATGCCTGAAAATACAGCGTTCCAGACAGAAGGCTTTTTTATTAGCGGGTATTTTTCTTCTGCAGGTTTAACAAACTTTTCATAAAAGTTCATTACAAAAGAAAGAATTGACTCTGATTTTCTTCTCTGCGAAAAAGAAGTAATTATACATTTAGTCTGATAATCATGCTGCGAAACAACAACAGTATCAATATTGATCTCGGCAAGCTCGGTCTTCATTTCAGAAAGTTTCCAGAATTTTACATAAGCAGCAGAGGCATTCCATACAAAAAATTTCCAGAGATTTCTTAGCTTTTCATTTGTTACTGCATCGTTTCTCTTTGATTCGCGCCTCATAAATCTCTCAATTGATTCATCACCAACAAACTCCTCTGTCCATAAATTAAAGTCTTCCCAAAGACCGCCGTATTTTGCCGCTATTTTTTCTTCAATAATATCAGTGCCGGCGATAACCTTCCATTTACCTTCTTCTTCAATAACTTCTGCGCTATCGGTATGATTTAAGTGAATAGCTATATCAAATCCGCCCAAAAAGCGAGTCTGAATTGTTAATCGAAATACAGACCTTCTTTTGGTTTCTGAAAACTTACTTATCCAGATTCCCGAAGGTAAAATATTATTAAGTGATATAAGCACACCATTTGAAATAAGAAAAACCGCTTCTCTTATAATTTGTCTTTCAGAAAGTGCTTTTGTTAAAATATTTTTATCACTATCAGAAATTGATTCATCAAATATTAATACATCAGACCATCTGTATTCTTCACCGGTTTCAGGATCTATTGAAACACGCGGCACTTCTCCCAGCCAGTTTGTAAACAAACGTCTTAACTCAAGCCGTGATTTTCGTGCAAGCTGACGCAGGTCTTTTATTGAGCCGTATAATTCAAACTGCAAAATGAATCTTCTTATTCCTTCATAGCTTGCGGGATGATTTGCCCCGTAACTTACAAGCAGATTAAATAAACCCGGGATTGATGTTTTGTCGAGAAGTGTTTCCGGGTTAATTGCTGAAATCAGCTCTTCTAAAACAGATTCTATTTCCCTTAAATTTTCATCCCCTCTGCTGATATTATCAATTGCATTTATTATTTCGCTGCTTAAAAAGTAATTATCTGAACAAACATAAAGTTTTAATAATTTTTGAAAATTTTCTTTTCTAAACGTTTGCAAAGCACTAAGAAAAATCTTTCTTCTTGTTTCAGTCTTCTGAATGATATTGGGTCTGAAAACAATCTCAACAGCAAGTTTATAATGTGTGGAGTTTACATCGTTAAGTATATCAGAAAAATATTCAATTGATTTCTCAATTTTCTTATCATCGTTGGACTGAAGCAATACTGCTGCAATGTGAAGTCCCGGTATCGAAACTTCTTTTACTTCAAGCATTTCATAAAAATTTTTTATTTCTGCATCATTAACGTTTACATCCGAGATGCGATTAATAAATTCAAGTTCCTTTTGGGATTCAGATTTTCTGAACCAGCGAAATATTCCAGAGCCTGTAAATTCAACTACCCCTGTATTTCCCAACCAATAAAACGGATTTGTAAAAATATCCTGAAGATCAATTTGCTTAGTTTTAATTTGATATGAATAGCTTCCGATTTGAAATATTTTTTTCTCATCATCAATTACTTTTACACTAAGCATAGCACTTAGTTTTGGAATTGATAATAAATCTGAGTTAATGGAAATATCGCGGCTCAACGCACCCTTTTCCCTTAAAAACCAGTTCGGAACTTTGATTTCATACTTGCCAAATCCCAGAGCCAGATGATCTTTTTCATACATCAACTGGATAATGTCAGCAAAATTATTTTCAATTACTCTTCTTTTATATGTTGCTTTCGGTGTAAGCTCGTTGTGTGCATCATCAAATGGTCTGCTGATAATTTTAAAATCAACTATTCTTTCAAATGGTGCAAGAAAATTATTTACCGATACTATAACATTTGAAAAATATTCCTGCCTTTGATGTTCGTCCATATTAATTAAAGGAGAGTTAACAGATTTCAGATCGGGAAAGATAAGTACAGTATTAAATGGTCTATGATCACCGACAAGAAATACCTGTTTTACAAATTCAAAATCCCTGAAAAGATTTTCGATTTTTTGAGGAGCGATCGTTTCACCTTTTACGTTCTTATATATTTCTTTTTTACGATCAATAATCTCAATAAATCCATCGCTATCCATTCTCATTATATCTCCGGTTGCAAACCATCCATCGGCTTCAAATGTTTGTTCAATTTTCTGATCAAAATAATTTAACATTACATAGGATCCCCGTATCAAAATTTCGCCGTCTTCACCAAGTTTGATTTCAATTCCCGGAAGTGCTTTGCCAAGTGAGTTTTCTCTGTATTGAAACGGCGGTGTCATTGTAATTCCGCCGGTTGCTTCAGTCATTCCAAAACCGCTCATCAACTCAACACTATAACGCTGAAAGAATCTGAACACATCAGGCGGTAAAAATCCTGCTGCTGAAAGTCCCCACTTTAAATTTCCGCCGGTTGCATCAACAACAACAGATTTTATTTTATCATCGTCATCTGTTTCGACATCAACCCGTGCTGTTATATATTCAAAAAGCTGTATCCATTTTTTGGGTATCGAAATAAAAATGCTCGGTTTTACAAAACGCATATTTTCAATCATTGTTTCAACCGATGGATTTTCCATAAAACAATATTCAGCGCCCCAGAAAATTGCACCGGCCATTTCGAGCCATCTTCCAAATGTGTGATACAGCGGAAGAAAAGCAAGGTAACGATCGCTATCGCCGATGCCGGGAATTGCCATTGCGCGGCAGAATCTTTTATAAACAATGTTGGTATGCGAAAACATTATACCCTTTGGTTCGCCTGTTGTACCCGAGGTGTACATTATTGTTGCAAGTGAATCCGGTTTTATCTTTACCTTATTTGTTTTTGTATGATGTGAAGAAAGGGATTTAAATTCATCAAAACTGATTACCCAATCCTCTGCAGCATTGCCTTTAATCAGAACAACTGTTTTAAGATATGGTATTTCATTTTTTATTGCTCTTATTTTTGCAAGCTGTTTTTCATCATCTGCAAAAAGTATCTGAGATTTGGTTTGATTAAGAATAAACTGAATGTGTTCGGAAACCGAATTTGCAGGAATCATAACATTTACAATTCCGCTTGTTAAACATGCAAGATCAAGCAATGACATTTCAATACTGTTTTCGAGGAGAAATGCTGTAAACTTTTGCTCATCTTTAATTTCATACAATAAATTCTGAATAGATAAACTGTAAACGGAAACAATCTCTGATGTTTTTTGCCAGGAGTAATCTATTGTCTGCCCGCCTTTAATTATTCTGAAAAGATTTTTCTTTTTGTACTGCTCAACTCTTTGATTAAACATCACATCAAAAGTGTAGCTGCTTTTATCAATCAGCAGCTTAATAAGATTATCCCATCTTCTTTCATTATAAATCTTCTGAAGAAAGAAAGAATAACGGAAAAAATTCAGGTAGCTGTGAATTATTGCAGTGATTTTATCATTTGAACTAACAGAATCAGAGGCGAGGTAATTTCCAAACTCAAAAAACATATCCTTGTCCATATTACTCATAAAGTCTTCTGAAATTCCAACGGCAGTTAAACCATTTAGAATACTTTGCCACACTTCCGAAAACTCAGGCTGATTAAGAGTGTTATTCTTAATATCATTATTCAATTCAATCATCAGTTTATTCAGAAGATCATCTATTTCGTTCTGCTCAAGAGAAGCCTTGCCCCCTGGTAGTTTTTCGTTCAGTTCTTTTAATAATGATAAAGACTGGTTCATAGTATTAAACTCTTTTATTAGAGAATAAAATTTTTCTTAAGGAATATAATAAAAACAATTGGTAAAGATTGCTGGAAACCTGTTGATGATAGTGAAAGCGGATTTGAGTTTGATAATCGTGTGTTAATAATGGGGAAGGAAATATTCTTACGCGCTGTGTAGTTACCCCGCTGCCAAGAACAGCAATGCAAATTAAAACGACAAAGCCAAAGACCTGCCTGCCGGCAGGCAGGTTTAGCAAACTGCACTTATCCGCCGCGGCGGATTCTTTGCAAGTGTAGTTTGCAACAATGTTAATTAATAGAACTACTTTGAACAACAAACTTAAAACGGAACAACCAAGCCAAAAATTTAGAAAATGCCGAGTGCGAAAAGGCGGTCGGGTTGATTGGCTTGTTATGTAGCGTTTTTTTTATTTGAACATTTCTTCAAAAATAATATCTAATTTCTTATCAACATCATCACTGAACGGTGTATGTGGTATTCCAAATTTTTGTAATATTTGAGAGAATCTTTTATATCCTTCAGTGCTTCTTAATTCAATCCATTCACAATTTAGTTTTGTTGCTTGCTCTTTATTTAAATCTGAAAGTTTATCAGCAACAAAAACACTGCTCTCTCTTGCGAATATTGCATCTGCACTTTCTGGATTGCCTTTTCCCATTAGTTTGACTTCACAACGGTAGTATTTGCCGTCGTCGATTAAATAGAAGTCAACTTCTCTCATTGATTCGGGGACACGAGATTGGTCATAGTGTTGGGCGGGAACGTCAAAAATTTTACAAAGTGTTGTCATTAAATATTTTTCTGCACGCTTACCGGCGGTGCTCCAAAGTCCACCACGTAATTCAGCCCTTTTTACTGCAAGTGTGTTTATAACTATTAAACTTTCACTTACATTTAAATCAACACTTACACCTCTGAATTTAATCGTGAGTGTTAAATCTAATTCGTGTTCGGTTTCTGTTAATTCTTTTATAGCATTATAAAGTGTGTCATAATGTTCTGTTGATGCTTCAATTATTATTGCCCGATTTGCAGTATTATACATATTAGTAATTGTCTTTTTATTTAGACCAGAATTTATTGCAATTTCACGGGAAGGAAGATTTGGGTTTAAGAATTCTTTCTTATACCAATCAACTGTAATGTCTTCGTTTTTTAATTTTGCTTCAACAATTTTCTTAAAAAAGTCAATTGCATATTGAAGGAATTCGGCATTTATTAAAGTGACAATTTCGATTCGATAATCTTTGCCTTTGATGAGCTTGCGAATTACATTTTTAATAACTTGGTCAGTAAGTGTCATATATTTTTTGATTCTATAAATTGTTCAAGTGTAAGGAAACTCGTTTCTTTTTCTTTGAATAAACTTTTGTGATGTGCTTTTTGCTTCATATAATTAAAATATTTTTCATCTTTTTCTGTTAAGAAGAAATATCGTTGTAAACTTTTTGCTGTTTTTCCAACGGTTCCACTTCCAGCGAATGGATCAAAAATTAAATCGCCTTTGAATGAATAATATTTAATTACTCGTTTGCATAGTTCAACCGGAAAAACTGCTGAATGTATTTTGTCAAAGGTTGGGTCTATTTTCCAAACATTAGTCGTTTCATAACCATCCTCTACTTTACTTTCTTTTACAGTTGTCCAATCATATTGTCTGATATTCCAATCAAGAAGTTTTTCTGTTTTTTTGCGATAAACCATTAGGTATTCCGTTATCGCATTTGGTTTATAACCAAGTGGTTTTCTATGTTGTAGAAATCCAGCATTACGGTTTTTCACACTTGCTTCTGGCTTTAGCCAAATAATATCATCTATAAATTCCCATCCCATTTCAATGAGGTAAGGATGTATATCAAACGGAATCGGATACCTTTTGCTTGAGTGAGCTCGACTTACACGTGGAATAATAATTGGCGAAGTATTAAGAATAAAAAAACGTCCTTCTTTTGTTATCCTATGAACTTCCTTGAATACTTCATTCAAAAAAAGTAAGTAGTCTTTATAACTTGGATAAATAGAATAATCACGAGCGTTATAATAAGGTGGAGAAGTAAAAGTTAGATGCGCACTTTCATCAGGAACATTTTTTAATATCTCTCTGACGTCTCCATTTACTATTACATTTTTTAAGTATTCGTATGATTCTGGATGTGGTTGTCCATTTTTTGTTTTTACTTCGGAATAGAATTCTTTGTAGATGACACTTTTAACCATTTCATTAGGATGATTAATTAATGGTTTTAAAACTGCTTGAACCTCTTTATCGTCTCGAAAAACTAACAGTCCTCTAATTGCTTGGCAGACAACTTTAGGGTCTTCGTCACGAAGTAATTCAAACAAATATTCTTTAGACTTGGGATTTCTCATTCTTCCAAGCGAAGAAACGGCTTCACGTCTCACTGTTGTGTCAGAATCATTTTTTGCAACTTCACTTAAAGCTGACATATAAGTTTCATCACTAAGCTTGCCTAAATTTTTTACTGCCCAAAATCTTATTTGAGTGCTTTTATTATGTAGAAAATTTATTAACCAACTTCCGTCAAAATCTTTTGGTAAGTATCCTAGATTTTCAAGGAAATATAATATTTTATTATTCTCTTTCGTATCATTGACAAAATGGAGAATGGCTCCATTTCCTTTATCTTTTAATTCTCTAATATATTCTTTTGAAATCATCTGATTAAATATTTCTTTTGCTTTAAATTTAGCAAAATAATCGGAAAGTGTGGGCAGAAACTTTTACTTTTTGGTAAGCTACATAACGGCGTTGCCGATAACCCGCTGCCCAGAACAGCAATGCAGATTAAAAAGACAAAGCTAATGATTTGGCAAACTGCACTTAACTTTCTTTGCAAGCACGGTTTGCAAGTTAATTAATTAGAAGAAAAAAGTTGAACAAAAAACTTTAAACGGAGCACTAAACATTAGAACTATAAATTTGCCAAATGCGAAAACGCTGTCGGGTTGAAGCACTTGTTAGCCATAAATTATTATAAACTAAGTTTGTTGAATTCCTTATATAAATTTTCGTTTGATTTATAGTTTTCAAATTTCCTATCAAATTTTGAAAAACCCTTTTCATAACGTTCTAAAAGTTTTTCTTTTAAATTGTTATTTAAATTTTTTATGCAATCAATATTTACGTTTCTTCTATAAACTTGTGAAATCAAACTAATATTAATTGTTAAAGCATCATTCAAATCATCCAGGGCATAAGTTGTTAAAACTAAGTCTTCATCATCTAAATTATTATTTAATAAATATAGCAAAGTCTGCTCACCATATTGAATAGATTTGGTAATATGATTTATATATTGCTTCAATTGATTCTTGGTTAGAGAATTATAATCTATAAGAAATAATGGAAGTTGTCTTCGATAACATCTGCTTAAGGCTGAATATAATCTATAATCTTCTATATGATTTTTAATAGCATTTTCACATAATTGAATTACTGAATTAAAATCTCCTTTGCTGAAATATGAGTCAATTTTATTTAATAATGTCTCTATATCTAATTTTGATTTTTCGGGATTCATTAAATTTGGCTCCGATTTATTCTTAAATAAGAAAAAAGTTACATATAACATTGCAGTTCCAACTAATTTTGATAGTGGAGAAAATCCAATAATTACGCAAATAGGAATTAACCATATTAAGTTGAATTTTTCATACTTTACAAAAGCAAAAATTATAGAAATGCAAATAGTAAAAAACAGAATAGTCAAATTTGAGTAAGAAACGCTACCTTTAGTCTTAACTTGTTCTCGAGAATATAAAAGACCAGAAATTGAATAAAGGATGCAAATAATATATAATATCCAACCTATAATATTTGTCATAACAATAACTCCACTCTTTATGCCTAACGGCGTTGCCGATAACCCGCTGCCCATAACAGCAATGCTGATTAAAACGACAAAGCCAATAATTTAGCAAACTGCACTTATCTTTATTTGCAAGTGCAGTTTGCAACAATGTTAATTAATAGAACTACTTAGAACAACAAACTTGTAACGGAACGACCAAGCCAAAAATTTTATAACTGCCAAATGCGAATAGGCAGTCGGGTTGATTGGCTGGTTATAGTGCATCCTTATTCTCAGATAATATTTTCTTTGCTTCTTTCAAATCTATTTTAGCGTGGTGCCCGTGTTTTTCAAGCAAATGAAGAAGATTAGAACCATTCAACAAAGTCAAAGGTTTTCCTTTAGCAAATTCATATGCGTCTGGTCCATAATCAGCAGTCGAAACTAAAATACCTTTTGTTGCACCTTCATTTACTACTGTACCATATAAATCTCGAACGGCTGAAACACCACCTGTATTTGTATATCGCTTAGCTTGTATGACTATTTTTCCTCCTCGAATTGGGTCGGGGTCAAAAGCTATTGCATCAACACCGCCATCTCTACTAGCTTGTGTGACTTTTACTTCTCCTCCATTTGACTGAAATTCTTTTTCGAATAATTCTCTAATTAAATGTTCGAAATCTTCCCAGTCCATAGCTGCTAAATTTGTTGAATTATCTATTTGTCCAGTAACATTATATCCATCAACAAATCTTTTATCAACACGACTTATTTGAAGAATTGGTTGTATCGGTGTAAGAGCACTTAATTTACTACCAGCAACTCCTTTTAAATTTTTGAAACAAGTTTTTGGGTCGATCTTTGATAAATCAATTTCAAGAAATTCTTCTTTTTTTACTTGTATACTAACAATACAATTGTTTTCCGTTTTACCAGTTGCTTTGTTTATAGCGTTAACCCACCCATTAAAAGAAATAGCATCAAGTGCGTTGGCTTTGTCAGCTTCAAATAATTCGTGAATTGTCCTAAGTGTGATTTTATACATTGCATCATCAAACATTTTATTAAGTTGAGAATCACTGATGAATGTCTCTTTTAGTTCTTTTCGGGCGGCAATGTATTTTACATCCTTAATTTTGGGAAAACATTCAATCGATGGTAGTTCATATTCTACGATAAGAATCTTATTTGTGGGATTATAATCAATCTCGAATTTTTGAGGAAAAGAATCCGGATACTCCGAATTAATTAGGACTCTTTCACAATATTCGGCAATAGCTTCTGCACTTTGATTGAAATAAGCCTCCTTTAGTCTATCAATTTTAGAATTATATTCTTCTTGTTGTTTGTAAAATTCTGTTTTCCTCTTTTCCCATTCTTCGACTAATTTTTGATTTTCTTCTATATGGTGTTTTTTTAGTTTTTCATATGAGTCAGTTTCATTTTTAAAATCACTTTCAATTTTTTTATTATGTTGTTCTACTTCCTTACATAAATTATCATAATCTAAGTTTATTTGCTTGCAGCCTTCTTCCCACTTTAAACATTCTCTTTTATATTCATCTTTTTTTATCTGTTCCTTTTTTCTCCGTTTTGCCGGAAATAGTTTATCAATAAATGAAAGTTGCGCCATATATCTAATAGAATTTATATCTGGTTTAGAAGGGAGTTTAACCTCAGAAATTGAAGGTATTGGTTTTAAATAACCTTTTACTGGTTTTGTCAAATTTGAAAGAATTCCTTCCAAATACTCTTTAGGGCTTTTTTCAGTAAATCGTTTTCTATCTTTAAGTTTATGCCACTGAATAGTATCATCGACTGATAATGTATGTGATAGCAATTTATCGATTTCTTCAATAGCTTGTTTTGCCTCATCGGTTCTTAAATTTGCCTCCTCAGAACTTACTTCTCTATTCCAACGATCCTTCCACTTTTGAATTTGAAGATTTACTTTTGATTCTAATAGATATTTTTCCGGGGCAGATAATAATCTATGCTCTTTTAATCCACTATGATATATGGTTACTTGATAACCAAGTAACCTCGGATTCCAAGTATTGCTACTATATCGAGTTTCTATATGACCAATTTGAATTAAATTTTCACTCATATTATCCTCAAATATGAAGCACTATAACGGCGTTGCCGATAACCCGCCGCCCAGCAAAGCAACGCAGATTAAAACGACAAAGCCAAAGATTTAGTCCGGCAGCTGCCGGACACTTATCTTTCTTTACAAGTGCAGTTTGCAACAATGTTAATTAATAGAACTACTTAGAACAACAAACTCTTAACGGAACAACCAAGCCTAAAACTTAAAAACTGCCGAATGCGAAAAGGCAGTCGGGTTGATTGGCTTGTTATATGCTATAAATATTGTTCTACTATTTGTTTTGCTTTATTTAAAGTTGAAATATTAATATTAAATTCAAATTCACTTGAAAAGTTTGAATTTTTGTTTAATGAAAATTGATCCATAAATAAATGAGTTATACTTAGAAAAGGGAATGCAATATTATTTTCCGCTTTTTGTATGCTTTCACTAATTATTTTCAAATAAATTGGAATTCTGTACTGATATAAAAATGGAAATAAATTATGTAAAAGTGTATTTACATATTTATCATATTTTATTCCCCATTCAGATGCGATTAGGATAGTATTATATTGCTCTTCTTCATCAACAATAATTTCTGATAATATAATTGACTGATATATGTGCTTCTGTTTGAATATTGAAAAATATTCTTCATACATATTATCAATAATTAATTTAGCCGTTTCTTTATTGGAAGCAGAATAATAGTTTATAAAAAAGATGAAATAAGATAAATTTAATATTGCCAAAGAGGTCTCAGCACGTAGTCTTTCTACATTAGAAAGATTTAGTGAGCTAAATGGTCTTTCTTTTAGTTGTAACTCTATAAGTTTTACAATTTCGATTGCTAATCTTCGTGAAACCATTTGTTGGTTTTGGGATTCATTTTTTACAGAACGAATTTCTGAATTAGTTGAATTCAAAAATTTGAAACCCTTTGGCGTCTTTCCCGAATTCTTTTTATTATAAGGGGCAATGTAAAGTAATGCTATTTTTTTATTTTCAACAAAAATATTGTACACATCAATAAGACCTTTAATATTAACTGTTCTTGTAGACCCAGATCTCTCATATTGTATTTTTTTTCCATCTATAGTTTGAAGATTATCCAAATAAGTTTTACTACCTACTATGGTATTAACTGGTATTGGATTTGAAATCGAAAGACCAAACTCTCCAAAACCACCAGGTATTACATCTTGATCCGTCCCATCAACAATCATTTTATCCATAATGTTTTTAACCAATTCCATTCTTTGATCTTCAGGATTTGTATTGATCTTACCCCATAGTGATTTTAGTTTTTCCATTTTTTCTTCAACCGTAGGCTTTTTATTACGATTATTATAAATCAAAATCGCAATTACAATAATTAAGATTACAATAATGATCTCTTCCATCTACTTCCTTTACGATTTAAGCATATAACGGCGTTGCCGATAACCCGCCCCCCATAACAGCAATGCAGATTAAAACGACAAAGCCAATGATTTAGCAAACCGTGCTTATCTTTCCTTCAAGCACGGTTTGCAACAATGTTAATTAATAGAACTACCTTGAACAACAAACTTGTAACGGAACAACCAAGCCAATAATTTAAAAACCGCCGAATGCGAAATGGGGGTCGGGTTGATTGGCTTGTTATACTGCGTTACCACAATTAGGACAAAAATTTCCATCTAACTCAAAAACAAAGTTGCATTTATTGCAAGTTCGTTTCTTTATAATTTTTGTTCCGCAGTTATTGCAAAACTGATAATTTGATGGCATCTTTAAGCCACAACTTTTGCAATAAACATATAATCTTTCATCAAGTATTTCCTTAGCAATAGCAATTGCTTCCTTTGTATAGTCGCCAGACTTATCATTTACAATTGAAATAAGCATCTGAGATTCATAATTATTATAACGTTCTCTCAAGTTATTTAAGTTATCTTTTGGGTTATATGTTTCGAGATATGTTCCGCAAAAACGACATAAAGAATATCCAGAAGGATTTAACCCTTTGCATTTATGACAAGTGATAATTTTTTCTTCTTCCATAGATGAAAACACCTAGTTAGCAATATTAGAAATTAAATTTGTTCCGCAATTACTGCAATATTTAGTGCCCACTTCATATTTTTCACCGCAATTTGAACAAGTTTGATCAGTTTCTGCTTTGGTTCCACAATGCGGACAAAAATTGGAATCTATCGGATACTTTTTATTACAATTTCCGCAAATTCTTTCTTTCTCCATCTCTGTGCCACACTTGTGGCAGAACTTGGAATTATAATTGACCATTTCTCCGCAAGAATTACATTTAATCTTTCTATCTAATTGAAGGTTAACAGAGGCTGTATTTAATTTATTATTATTCTGAAAAGAAGAATCCAAAGATTTTATTTGTGATGACATATGTTCCGCTCTATAATCATTGAATTTTTGATTATAATTCATTTCCATTTTTAAATTATCGGTTTTGCTATCAATTTGCTCTATTTTCTTTTCAGTATTTAAATCTTTAATTATAGCTAAAATAATTCCAGCTATAAGTGGTGATATAAAAAATGAGAGCACTGCCCATCCAATAGGATTTCTTCCTTTGGTATTTGCAAAATACCCTATTCCTACACTGAACAATAGTAAAAAAAAGAAAACTTCCATTACTTTCTCCGATTATATATTTGGTAAAATTGTTTTTTTACTTTTATCAATATGAAGCCCTACTTCATTTCCCTTATTAACAATTAAAAATGAACTATGATTTTTTAAGTCGGAATATTCACCGCTGATATTAATATCAATCATATATTTATTTTGGGGTAATTCTTTTAAGGCAGTATTTAATGATTCTGTAAAATTGTTCAGGAACTCTTTATCTGATAAAAATACTTTCTTTGGAGTTTTAATATTTATTTTTACTGAATTGCCGCTATAATCATAAGAGAAATTTAATGGATGATATTTAAGCTGAAGATTGTTCAGTGTATCCCTAAATTTACTTCCATCATTATTGTCTTCTTCAGAATTGTATGTTGGCGATACTCTGAATATTATTAGACCTTTTAGATTGAGCCTATAATATTCTAAAATTTTTTCACCAATTTTCTTCTTACGAAGGAATAGAATCATTAAAATAATTGCAGCAATAGCTATTATTCCGATAATAATTATCCATAAAAGGGAATAATCTCTTGGGAAAGAATAGTATTTATCAATTAGATTTCCATATTCATCCTTTTCTTTAAATTTTGCAATCGAAGAATTTACTTGGTTAAATAATTCTGCATTTTTAGTGTTAACATAAAAACCTATCTCTGTTGGAAATAAATTATCATTTACAATAAAAAATTTATCTTTCAGTAATTCTTGTTGAAGGAAATAAATAGCAAATGATTTTTCAATAATTAGATATTCAACATTTTTATTGAGTAAATCAAAGAAAGCGGTTTTACAATTTTGATATTTATTATAAAAAAATACCTTGCCGTCCATTTTTTGTTCTGCTAAGGAATTTGCAACAACTCCAATTTGATTATCTGCTATTTCATCAATTTGGTTAATTTTTTTGTCTATATTGGAAACAATAACATAGTTGCTTTTGAATAGAGTTGAAGAAAATTTATAATCTGAACTTACAATTGTATTTTTTTCACTTAATCCAATTAAATCCGGCAAGTTGACTGAATCAGATTCTATAATTGATATTTTATGTTTTGATGGAGAAATGATTTTGTTAAGGAGTATTTTATTCAAACCAAGATTACCATCATTATCGGAATAAGGCGGGGACAACTCTGTTAACTTAACTTTAATTGTATCTTGAGCAAGAATTTGGAAAGAAATGATTAGAAAAATAGAAAAGCAGTAAAAGAATTTTTTCATTTATTTTATCCTCATTTTTAATGTAAATTTTTAAGCAGTATAACGGCGTTGCGGTTAAGCTGCTGCCCATAACAACAATGCAGCACTGAAAAACCAAAGCCGATGATTATTAAAAACCTTTTTTATTAGAATTACTTTGAACGAGAAACTGTAAACGGAGCAGAAAACATTAAAACTTGTAAAAAAAGCCAAATGCGAAAGCGCAGTCAGCTTGAACCGCTTGTTATATGGCTTTTTAAATCTCTGTATCATATCCAATTCTAAAAATATAAATAATGTGTTCAGGTTTGACTTTTTTAAAACGATTCTTATATCCAATTCCTTTTCTGAAAGCAAGAACTGCTTTTGCAAAATGGATTTCTCTTTCAGTGATATTGATTTCTTTTTCTTTAAAATTCTTAAATCTAGCAGTAACATATTCTCCATATTCAACAATAACTTTATCAGAGCCCCATAATAGAATATTTCTACTCATTTCAGCAAAATTATTTTTCCATTCTTCTAACGGCATTTTGTTGTGTTTACCTAAAATTAAATTAGAATGTTGGTTAAGTAAATCCTTAAATGATTCACGCTTTTTAATTTCAAGGTCAATTTTATTTTGAGCAGATAACTTTAATTGGATTCTTGACCAAAGATATAATAAAGCGATTATTGTAAATGCAAGATTAATTATAATTATTTCCAGAATAGGAGTAGTAAAAAATGAATGAATTCCTTCAAACAATGGAAAGTAGGCAGTTGAGTCTGTTGACATAATATTATATTTGTTTATTGTTTTTCTAATGTGAGTTGTTCATCCAAGCTGCCCCAAGTATTATCTATATATCCAGTAACCTTACCACTAATTTTATTATACGCTGAAAATTCACCAGTAAAATTAAACTTTGTATTATCGCTACCAGTCAATGTAAAAGAAATCAAGGGATAGGAAAGAACCCCAGATATATCAACACCACTTTCATATCCGCGAGGATTACCTCCATAATTATATTTAAAGTAAAAATAACCAGTTCCAGTTATAGCATCATTGGAATAATTTAAAACAACATCCATCTTGAGCCCAAATCCATTGTTTATTCTTGAGTAAAGCCAACGACCATTAATATTAGGTCTAATCTCAAAATAGTTTTCGTTTAAATCATAAATATTCGGATTGTTCATAGAAATTATTTTTATTTGATATGTTTTAGCTGGAGTTAATGAAGTGGGAATGGTAAATGAATAATTTCCAGAATTTTGAATGTTAGTAATTGAATGAACTTGCTGACTATTATTTAACAATTCAATTTTGAGATTACTACTGATGTTATTAGATGACCAATTAGTATTAATTGTTTGCCCTATTGAAAAATATTCTCCACCAATAGGATAGAGTAAAGTTATTTTTTCAGCATTATTATTGTCATCATCATTTGATGTAGTTGGCTCTTTTGAACAACTTATTAATGTTAATAATAAGACAAGTATTGCTTTGGTAACAATTTGCATTTTATCTCCACTTAGCCATATAACTAATACTTATCAGGAATTGCCTGCACTGGTTTTACAACAATTCCTGTTTTCTTTAATCCTAATTTTAAGTTAACTCTTAACAAAGTCAATAAATAAATTAGATTATTGCACCGCAACCTAATTTATCTTCAATAAACGAATAATATTAGGATAGAACGATTCTTGATATTATTTTTGACCCGCTGTGCAAATTAAGAATCAATCTTAAAAAGGAAATAATAAACCTAAACTTCTTGGTCATAATGGCGTACGAGTTACAATGATCTTACACACACATAATAAAAAACCTCGGCAAAGGCGTCAAAAGCTACTTAGATATG
>Ga0208041_1000169_pt1 | contig 80544 bp, 74 predicted proteins | sample AD_SCU002_MetaG_FD_184453 | JGI IMG/M metagenome (GOLD analysis project Ga0208041, IMG submission 184453) | Active sludge microbial communities of municipal wastewater-treating anaerobic digesters from China - AD_SCU002_MetaG (SPAdes) (version 2) | ecosystem: Engineered > Bioreactor > Anaerobic...
ATAGAGTCGATATCGACATGCCTTACGCATTATAGTTTTATACGCCACGGTGCGTAATATGATTATCGATGGACGGCATTCATCCCCTCACTAAAGTGGGGGGCCTTCTGCCTGTTTTCTTCGTAAACAGGATGTCGAGAGACTTTAACCGCCCGAACCGGGCACGAGAAAAAAAGGATTTGATGCCGATCCTGTCACATCAGTACTTATACCACCGGCCCTTCTCGTCGTACTCGCCCTGCGGCATGCGCGCCCCGTCGGCGACATGGTTGCGGAAGAAGCTTGCTTTGTAGGCGTAGAGGAAGGCCGAGTAGACGGCGATAACCACCGCATAGACGGCCGCGGTGATCCAGATCCCTTCTGTCCCGATGAGAGCGAGGATATCCTCGGGCATCACCGTCTGGAGTTCAGTCTGGTTCATCAGGGTGAGCGGCTCGAGTTTGCCGACGAGCAGCGCGGTCCAGGCAAAGAGAGCCGCGAGTCCGAGCACTATCGCGACGACGATGTTGGCCAGGTAGAAGACGAGGACGCTGCCGAGGTTGTTCATGACGAACTCGATGCTTCGCCGGATCGACTCAAAGACGGTTGTCTCCTCAAAGACCGCCACGGTGTCGTAGAAGAACGTGAAGAAGACGATCGAGACGAGCACTCCGAAGAGGAGCGGCGTCATGCCTGCTGCGGCACCGGCCCCGAGGAGCGCGAGCGGGACGGCGAGTAGAAAGACCGTCAGGACCGCTGCAAAGAAGATGATCATCGTGGGCAGGAGTATTCTGAAGTAGTAGGTCTTCCCCGATTGTACGAACTCCCCGATGGAGAACGCCTCCCCCTTGACCGTGCCGTAGACCCCGCCGGCCAGGAACGGCACCACGAGGACCTGCAGGAGCGCAAGCGGTTCGCTGTAGAAGGCCCCGCCGTAGACGGGGACCAGGATGTCGAGGACCGCGAGAGCGCCCATAACAAGGCCAATCAGCCAGAGGACAGAGTGCTGCCGGAGGAGTCCGGTGGCGCCCTTGAGCGAGTTGAGGGACATGTATCACCGAACTCTCGGCATGGCGACGATCTCGCGCACCTGCAGGTCAAAGAACGTCGCGGTATGCGCCGGTCGAATGACGCAGACGGTATCGGCACCGCTTGCAGTGCCCCCCACCGCGATCACCTCTTCATCGACGCCGACCGCACCCTGGTCCGCGGCGATGAGGACGCATTCCACCGCGACCTTCAGGCCGACCGCAACGACGCGCCGCAACGCCTCGGCTACCGCCTCGGTGCGGGAACTCCCGCCGAGTTTCGGCGAGCGGGAGATCGCGCGCTCGAGCCCGGAGAGAGCGTGCGTGCCGGTGACGATCGTCGCGCCCGCCGCCCGGAGGAGCCCGGCTGCCTCCTCCGAAAACTCCCACTCGCCGGGTTTTGAGAAACCGACCACGTGGGTGACGACGACCAGGTGAAGATCCGTATCCTTCATGGCTTCCAGGAAGGTGAGCGCCGTCCAACCGCTGGTGCTCGCGACCACGATCTTCCGGATGCCGAGCTCCCGCGCCCGCTCGACGGCGAACCTGGCGGCGTCGGGGGTGTTCTCCGCCCCGGGGGCATCGAAATAGTAGGTGTTTCGGGTTACGAAGCCCATGCAATCATGTTATCTCCGCTTCGTATTGAATCCCCCGTTTCGGCGGTACCGGCGATTTCCGGCATAACCAGCCTGCTCCGGAGATAGAGGCGGCGTCCCGGCGGCAAGTTCAACCGCGCGACCCGGCCCGCGCTGCCGCCGGAGAAAGAAGATAAATGGTGCATGACCCAATACTACATTCAAGCCTAACGGGGCGGTATAGGAGTTTCTCATGATCACACTGGCCATTGCAGGAAAGCCCAACTGCGGCAAATCGACGTTTTTCAGGGCAGCGACCCTGGCCAAGGTAGAGATCGCCAATTACCCGTTCACGACCATCGACGCGAACCACGGCGTCGCGTATGTCAGGACCGCCTGCCCCTGCCAGGAGATGCACGTGCCGTGCGAGAACTGCCAGGATGGGGTCAGGTTTGTCCCGATCGGGCTGATCGACGTGGCGGGCCTGGTCCCCGAGGCGCACATGGGCAGGGGGCTTGGGAACCAGTTCCTCGATAACCTCCGGCAGGCGGATGCTATCCTCCAGATCGTCGATGCCAGCGGGGCGACGGATGCCGAAGGAAACCCGGTCGATATCGGTTCGCGCGACCCCGTAAAGGACATCGAGTTCCTCCAGTACGAGATGTCGATGTGGATGTACGGTATCCTCTCGCGGAACTGGGCAAAGATCGTGCGGCAGGCCCAGGCGAAGGATTTCTCCCTCGTTGGCGCGATCGCCGATCTCTTTGCCGGTCTCGGAGTGACGTTCGAGCACGTCCGCGATGCCGACGAGGCGACCGGGGTCGACCTGCGGACTGCCGGGGAGGAGGACCTGATCCGGTTCTGCCGGGAACTGATGACAATCAGCAAGCCCATGCTGATCGTCGGGAACAAAGCGGACCAGGCCCCGAAAGAGTGCTTTGACCGGCTCAGGGAGCACGACGTCATCTTTGCGAGCGCGGCAGGGGAACTTGCGCTCCGCATGGCCGCGGAGGGGAAGTTCATCACTTACCTCCCCGGCGACCGGGGTTTCTCCGAAAACCCCGGGGCAGCTCTCAGCGCCGCGCAGCGTGCCGGCCTCGCGAAGGTCGCGGACTTCATCCGGACGTTCGGCGGCACCGGCGTCCAGCAGGCGCTGGATGCCGCGGTCTTCAACCTGCTCGATCGCATCGTCGTCTTTCCGGTCGAGGACGAGCACAAACTCACCGACGGCAAGGGCCGGGTGCTCCCCGATGCATTCCTCATGAAGCGCGGATCCACCCCCCGCGACCTCGCCTACCAGGTCCATACCGATATCGGCGAGGGGTTCCTGTATGCCATCGACGCGAAGACCGGGATGCGGGTGAAGGATACTCTCGAGTTGAAGAACGGCGATATCATCAAGATCGTCAGCGTCCGAAAGTGAGCCCGGCACCGGGGGAGGGGCGGGCACCCCTCCCCATCGCGCTCTTCGGACGAGACTGCAGTCCATGCGGGTGAAGATAAAACGGCAAATTTTAATACCAGATTGAGGAATATTCGATCATCATGAGCGGTGAGGTCTATCAGGCGCAGGTCCTCCGGAACTTCTTCGACACCATCACCGGGACGGACAGGAACCTGACCAGGATCTACATGTGCGTGATGAGCCTCGCCAAACTCCGTATGGAGTCCCCCGAGAGGATGACGTTCCTCGTGGACCAGCTCCGCAAGTCCAAACAGAGACGGGAACTCTCGGTCGATATCATCGATTATATGTGCGATGTGGCGCGCGACCTCGAACTTGCCACGGTCCAGACAGCGTTCGGCGTGAAGGACGTCAACACGGTCGCCGACGAGTTCAGCGGGATCAGCCTGGACTCACTCTGATTTTTTTGCCGTGGTATTACGCCGGGCCCTTGCTGCTCACATGACGTGCGACCCTACGCGAGGCAACGGTATAGTCAGTAACAGGATCCCACAGTAGAACGAAAGGGGGCCCGGATGAGATCCCCCGGCGAGCCCGCTCACCGGGTCAGCTTCTCTTTATATCCTTCCAGGATCTGGATGACAAAGCGCTGGTGCTCCTCGAGCGCCTGCTCATCGTCAGGGGAGGTCTCGATCCCGACAGCGTAGAGCAGGATCAGTGCGTTTTCGAGGTCGAGCGTCGCAGGGTCCTCGACCTGATCCGGGGGGAAGCGGATGGCAAGATGATTGTAGTCCGCCTCCGTGAAGGTATGCTCCGGGTTGGGCGTCACCCGGGAATCGACGAAGCCGCCGGCACGTTCCCGGAGGATCAGGAGGGCACGCTCCAGCACGTCGGGATGGGGGTTGATCGCATCGAGCCGGGCAAGCGCAGCCGTGCTCTTCTCGATCGCATTCCCGTAGAGTCCGAATTTATACGTCAGCAGGGATTGCGCGACCTGATGCCCGGTCTCCTCATCGATTGTGGCAAGGAGCGGCCCAATCCGGCCGATATACTCGTTCAACATCTGCTTCATTGATTTCTTCTCTTGCTTTGGAGTGTTAAACATCTTTTCTACCCGAACCGCAAGGACGGTGATCGTCAACGCGAAGAACACCTGCGTGATCACTCCCGAACTGAGGTCGTTCGGCACGACGAGGATGAGCAATGCGAAGAGCGGTGTGAAGAGCGAGACGAGGTCCTTGCGTGGTTTGAGGTACGCCTGATAACAGAGGATGCACGAGGCGATGACGCACCCCGCGCTGCCCGCCCAGACGGCGTATGGGAAACCGACGGAGGCGAGCAGCAACTCGATCCCGATGCCCAAAAACGAGACCGCAGGGACTGCTATCCAGGGGATTACACGAGATCCAGATGTGGTAGTGTCTGTCGTCATCAGTTGTTCTCTGAAGTAGTTGTACCCCGCGCCTAAACAGGGTTTCCCTTTGAACTCCGGCGAACCATCGCTCTTGGACGGGAAGAGCGGCTGTCTCCCCGTCAGGAGGCCGGGGACGGGAGGTCGGGGACGTCGACCTCCACTTCCCGGCCGGCAAGCGCAGCCGTGCGGGAACTGAACTTCTCGCGCTCTGCGGCATATGACGTCTGCAAGATCTCCCGCAGGTTCTCCGCCCGGGTCCGCGCGGCGGACTTTGCCACGTGCTCCCGTCGCAGTTCTGCGAGCGCGGCGAGAAGACGCTGCTCGTCGAGCACGCCCGGGAGCGCGGCGTGGGTCGTCTCCAGTGCGGCGCGCTGCTCCCGCACCTCCCTCTGCCGGTGCAGGACCCGCCGTATCCCGGCGGGCAGGGTATCGGGGTCCGAGAAGAGGCGGACCTCGTCCTGGTTCTTGAGGAGAAGGTCTCCCTGCCGGATCATGGCGAGGGTGGCCGGCATCACCGCTTCGATCAGGTCGGGCAGGTCCTCCTCGTCGTCCGGGAGGCTGCCCGTGCAGGCGTCGAGGACCCGGCCGATTGCCGCGGCCGTCGCGGTATCCCCAACCTTTCCGGCCACCTTCTCTGCCTTCCGGAAGAGGTGGATGGCAGGGGTCCGGAAGGCCGCGATCTCGCGTCCGGTCTCCGTGTCCAGAGCATCGAGTTCCCGCATCCTCTCCTCGATCTCATGTTTTCGGGTATATTCCGGGCGCAGTTTGAGAGCGGCGAGGCCCTCTTCAGCCTCCCGGATCGTCCTCTCCGCCTCCGCGAGCGCCGTCCCGCACTCCCGGACCTGGCCGGCGGCGGCGACATGCTCCTCCCGGATCCGGACGAGCGATTCATACGACTTCCGGGCATCTTCCACCTGCTGCCGGCCCTCACGCGCCCGGGTGATCGCCTCCGTCATGGTGTTGATCTCCCGTCCCAGGTCCTTTGCCACGGTGCGTATCTCCTTCATCTCATCCGGATAGGCGGATGAGAGGTACTTCCCCTGCCCTTTCATCGCCTTGAGCACGCCCTTCAGAGTCTCGACGGCAGTGGCGTAGAAGGTCTCCGGGTCGCCGGAAGGCTCGCGGGAGAGGATCTGGGTCATGGACTTCATGAAGAGAGGAAGCGCCTTCTTCGATATATCCCGGAGCCGGGGATGGACCTCCTCGTCACCCTCCGCCGTCTCCATACGGGCGACCGCCTCCCTGAGGTGATCGAGGGTGCCGCCGATCGCCTCCTCCGACGGCCTCACTGCATCGGAGAGTCTTCTCCCGATCTCCTCCTCGCGGGCATCCAGCCACGCGGGAAGGTCATCAAAGGAGAGTTCCAGGCCCTCTTCCACGGGTTCGGGTCGCCGAAAGAGGTCTCGCAGTTGCTTAAACATGATCCGCCCCCATACTAGTATCCAACGACGGCCGTCTCTATCATGGTTCCGCTCATTGATCGCTCCCCGCGATCTGCCGGAGCCGTTCCACGCCGTGAATCTCCCGGATGACGTCCACGACGGCGGGGGGGACCAGGCACTCCCAGGGTTCACCGTCGAGCATCCGCTGCCTGATGGCGGTGCCGGAGTAGGTCAGCCGCTCGTGCATGGCGGGCGACCGAACGCTCACGCCCGCCTCGGTGAAGAGCTGGACGACAAGGGGGTTTGCCGAGTAGACCGTATCGAACGGCGGGGTCATCGAACGGACATGAGAGACCCAGAGAGCGTTGCGCTGGACATCCTCGATGGGGATGACGTAGAACGGGCATTGGAGACTGGAGAGCGACCGTATAAGCATCAGCACCCGTTCTCCCGCCGTGAAGGGGTTTGCCACGGTATGGGACACCTGGGCGCTACCCACCCCGATGACGATCTCGTCGACCCTGCAGGCCATCTGCTCCAGCACCGTCTGGTGCCCGTTGTGGTAGGGCTGGAATCGCCCGACGTAGAACCCCCTGCTCATCCACGCCTGCCCCCGTGCGCGATCTGCGCGGCAAACGCGCCCGCCGTGAACCCGGCGTCGATGTTCACGACCGCAAGCACCGAGCAAGCCTGGAGCATGCTCGCAAGCGCCGCTTCGCCGCCGCCCATGTAACCGTAGCCGGTGCTCACGGGAACACCGATCACCGGGCGGTCGACGAGCCCCGCGACGATCGCGGGAAGCGTTCCCTCCCGCCCGGCGACCACGATGAAGACGTCCGCCTCCATCAGGTCCCTGAGCGCCGAGAAGAGACGGTGGATCCCCGCCACACCGACGTCGTAGGCGGTCCTGACCTCGCATCCCACCTCCTCGGCGATCAACTTCGCCTCTTCGGCGACGGGGATGTCGGACGTTCCCGCGGTGAGGATGGCGACCTTGCCGCCCCGGAGGCCGGGTTCTCCTCCCGTCGAGAGGATGACGGCCCGTGCCGCCTCCCGGTGCTCCATCCGGACCTCCGGCGGCAGCCGGGCCCGGAGAGCCTCGAGGTGCGCCGCCGAGACCCTCGTCGCGACGCACCGGCCCGCCGTCTTCACCTGCGCGAGCATGATCTCCGCAAAGGTCCGGGGCTCTTTTCCCTCGGCGAGCACCACCTCGGGCATCCCGCAGCGCACGCTCCGTCCGGTGTCGATTCGGGCCATGCCGTCGATCATCTCGATACGGAGCCCTTCGATGGCGGCCGTCGCCTCGTCCTCAGATAGCTCATCGCGACAATACATCCGGAGAATGTCCCTGATGGTGGTATTCGGCAGCATAGTTCGGTAACAAAAATAGGGGTGGAAGTATAATATTACTTCATCTCATGTCATACCTCGCCTACGTTGCAGGGTTCGGCGTTGCCGTTACCGTTTTCCTGTGGCTCCGCGACCTGCGGATATTCTCCCGTACCGGTCTTTCCGGCTACCGGAAGGCGGCCTACTGGGGCGTACCCTGCACGGCGCTCGCCCTGATCGGCTTCTTTGTCACCGCGTTTGCCGGGGGCTGGGAGTACCTCGGCCTCGGTCTGGTCCTATTAGGTCTCTACCTCCAGGGCCGGGTCGACCGGGAGAACGTATGGCTCCACCATGAAAGCGCCGCCGAGCGGTTCTTCGGCCGGGCGGAGCGCACAAATGATAAGGGTTCACGCAAGAGACTTTAGTTCAGGAGAATACCGAATGCTTCAAAAACCACGGGGAACGCGGGACTTTTTACCCGACGAGATGGAACGGCGGCGGTTGATCGAGCGGCGGATGCGGGAGGCGGCTCGCCGGTGGGGATACCGTGAGGTCTGCACCCCCGACTTCGAGAACCTCGAACTCTTCACGATGAAGTCCGGTGAGGGTATAATCCAGGAGATGTACGTCTTCGAGGACAAGGGCGGCAGGCAGCTGACGCTCCGGCCGGAGGTGACCGCAGCGGTGCTGCGGATGTACGTCAACGAGGGGAAAGTCCTCCCGAAACCGATCCGCTGGTGCTACTTCGCCGACTGTTTCCGCTACGAGCGCCCCCAGAAAGGCCGCTACCGGCAGTTCTGGCAGTTCGGCGTCGAGCTCATCGGTGCGGACACGGCACTCGCCGATGCCGAGGTGATCATGCTCGCCGACGAAGCACTCCAATCGAGCGGGGTCACCTTCGACCTCCACGTCGGCCACCTCGCGCCGATGAAGCACCTCCTCGCCGATCTCGCTCCCGGCGACCAGCGGGCGATCATGGCCTGCCTGGACAAGCACGACCAGGAAGGGCTCAGGGCGGCGCTCGTCGGCCGGGGCCTCACCCGCCTCGCCGAACCCCTTGCCGCCCTCTCGGAGTGCCGCAACGTCGCCGAGGTCTTCGAGATCATCGGCGACATCCCGGAACGCGCGCGGATCGAGGAGACGTTTGCGCTCCTCGACTCCCAGAACATCAACTACCAGCCCGACTTCGGGATCGCCCGGGGGCTCGACTACTACACGGGGATGGTCTTTGAGGGGTTTGCGAGGAACCTCGGCGCGGAGAACCAGATCCTCGGCGGCGGCACCTATCGGCTCGCCCACCTCTTCGGCGGCGACGACGTTGCTTCCTGCGGGTTCGCCATCGGGTTTGACCGTGTCATGGTCTCGGTCGGGGACTTCGCACTCGCCCACGAACCCGTCGTCGGCGTCGTCTGCACACCCGAAGCACGGGCTCGTGCGCTCGAGGTCGCCCGTGCTTTCCGGGAGGCGGGGGTCCGGGCCGAGGTCGATCTGATGCAGCGGGGGATGGGCGCCCAGCTCGCCCACGCCGCAAAGACCGCCGACTTCGCCGTGGTTCTCGGGAAGCGCGAAGTCGAGGCGGGGACGGTGACCCTCAAGGACCTGCACTCCGGCGAGCAGCAGGAGAGGAGCCTTGAGGACGCCATCGCTGAGGTAACGCGGCATGGTGCTTGCTGAGGACCTCGCCAAACAGCAGCGGAGCATCAGCGTCGCGGAGTTCTTCGAGAAGAACAAGCACCTGCTCGGCTTCGACTCCCCGACGCGCGGGATCATCACCACCATCAAGGAGGCGGTGGACAACGCGCTTGACGCCTGTGAGGAGGCGGAGGTGCTCCCCGACATCTTCGTCGGCATCAAAAAGGTCGACGCCGAGGTCTACCGGATCACCGTCGAGGACAATGGCCCGGGGATTGTGCCGGAGAACGTCCCCCTGGTCTTCGGGAAACTCCTCTACGGCTCCCGGTTCCACCAGATCCGGCAGAGCCGGGGGCAGCAGGGTATCGGGATATCGGCGGCGGTTCTGTATGCGCAGCTCACCACCGGCACCCCCGCGCGGGTCACCTCCCGGACGGGGGCAAAGGCAAGAGCCTACCGGTTCGAACTGATGATCAAGACCGAGACGAACGAGCCCGAGGTCGTCAGCCGCCAGGAGATTGACTGGGACCGGATGCACGGGACGAGAATCGAGATCCAGTTCAAGAGCACCCTTGCCGCAAAGAAGCGGCTGGTGGACTACCTCCGCCTGACCGCGATCGTCAACCCGCACGCCCGGATCACGGCCGATATCGACGGTGAGATGACTGTGTTCGAACGGGCATCGAGTGAAGTCCCGCCGTGCCCAAAGCCCATCCTCCCCCACCCGCACGGGATCGAGTTCGGGGCCTTGAAGCGGATCGCGGCCGCGAGCACCGGGACCGTCGAGGAGTTCCTTGTGGGCAGTTTCTCCCGCGTCGGGAAGAAGACCGCGGACGAGATGATTGCCCTTGCAAAACTCAAACCCACCCGGAAGGTGAACAAACTCGAATCCGAGGAATTGAAAAGCCTCCTCGATGCCATGCAGAGTGTGAGGGTCCCGGCTCCCCCGGCGCAACAGTGTCTCTCCCCCATCGGGGAGGACCTGATCTGCAAGGGGCTCGAGAAGGAGATTCAGCTCGACTTCATCAAGGCCCGGACCCGCCCGAGCGCGGTCTACGGCGGGCACTCGTTCATCATTGAGGCGGCGATCGGCTACGGTGGCAAGATCCCCCCCGAAGGGAGCGCCCAGATCTTCCGGTTCGCAAACCGCGTCCCGCTCCTCTACCAGCAGGGCGCCTGTGCAATCACGAACTGCGTCTCCCAGGTGAACTGGAAAGGTTACGGCCTCTCGCAGCAGGGGCTCCCCATGGGCCCGGTGCTCGTCATGGTCCACGTGGCCTCGACAAACGTCCCCTTCACGAGCGAGAGCAAGGACGCGGTCGCGTCCATCCCGGAGATCGAGCGGGAAGTCGTCCTCGTCCTCCAGGAGTTAGGCCGGGAACTCAAGAGTTACCTCTCCCGCCGGGACAGAAAAAAGCAGCAGGACGACCGCGCCCGGGCGATATGTGCCATCATCCCCAATATCGCGATCAAGGTGAGCGAGATCGTGGAACTCCCCCTGGTCGACACCTCCCCGATCGAGGGCAAGATCATGAGAAAGGTCGTCGCCAAGAAGTGGACGAGCGACGGGAAGGTCCACATCGATGTGAACAACTACACCGCGAAGGAAGTCCCCCTCGTCCTTTACAACCTCTCCCGTGATGAGGCCGCGGACGCAGAGCCCCGACCTGACTTCGTGGACAATATGGACGGAGAGTACAACAAGGTCTGGCGGCGCACGCTCGGCGCCGGTGAAGCCTGGCAGATAGTCTACACAGGATCGGGCGATGGTTCGGTCGATCTGCGCGGCGTGGAAGACGGTATGAAAGTGGTGGTGGATCTCGATGTCTAGGGAAGAGATGGATGCGCTCGCAAAAGAGCGGCTGGTCGAGATCGCCCGTGGATGGTATGACCAGATGCGGGACGGTATCGTGCCGTTCATCCGGCTGCCGACGCGGACGAAACGAAATCTTGCGTACGACGACGAAGGCGAGGTCTGGAAGTACGGCGAGAGGGAGAGCACCCGGGCGGCTACGACCGAAAAAGGCGCGGTCCACATCTTAAAGATGGCCTACCTCGTCTGGTTCTTAAAAAAGCAGCTCGTGGAGAACCGGTCGTCGACGTTGAGAGAACTCTATTACATCTCCGAAGGCTGGAAGAAGGCGAAGTTCGCCGCCCAGGACGAGAGCAACCTCTTAATCGAGGACCTCGAGATCATCACCGAGGTGCAGCGGGAGGCGTTCCACCTCCGGCCCGAGGAGGACGGTGCCTCGCTCTTCGGCCCCCTGCGGATACGGGAGACCACCCGTCGCGGCGTCAAAGAGATGCACTGCCAGGATGACGTTGGGGAGGCGGGCTACCCCATCCCGAACAACGTCGACAACCTCGACTTCGTCGACCACGACGCGAAGTTCGTCATCGCCATCGAGACCGGCGGTATGTACGCCCGTCTGATGGAGAACGGGTTCGATGAAGAGTACGGAGCGATCCTGGTCCACCTCAAGGGGCAGCCGGCGCGCTCGACGCGCCGGGTCTTACGGAGGCTCAACGACTCGCTCAACCTGCCGGTGGTGGTCTTCACCGACGGCGACCCCTGGTCCTACCGGATCTACGCGAGCGTCGCCTACGGCTCGATCAAGAGCGCTCATATGTCGGATCTCCTGGCGACTCCCCAGGCGCAGTTCATCGGGGTGCAGCCCTCCGACATATCGGACTACAACCTCCCCGCCGACCACCTCACCGAGCAGGACATCAACGCTTTGAAGGCGGAACTGACGGATCCCCGGTTCGCCACCGACTACTGGCGCACCCAGATCAACCTTCAGCTCGGTATGAAGATGAAGTCGGAACAGCAGGCGTTCGCGAGCCGGGGGCTCGACTTCGTGACCAAGGAGTACCTCCCGAAAAGGCTCTCGGAGATGGGGGTTATCTGATCATTATGGGGGCTTCTACCCGGCCCCCTAACCCGACGAGGAGCCAGTTCCCGGCCAGCGGCCGTCACAACACGCAGTCGTGGCAGTCCTGCGCTCCGCATGCCCGGTTCTCGATCTTCCACCGGAGTGCCCACCGCTTGATATCCTTGATCACCTCGACGAGTCCGAGCCCGCTTGCCGTGAGGGTGTAATCGCTTCTGACGGGGACAGTTCCAGCCTCCACTCTCTTCTCGACGAGGCCTTCCTCCTCCAGTTCCTTCAGTCGGGCCGAGAGAACCTTCGCCGTGATCCCCGGCAGCCGGTCCTTCACCTCGGTGAACCGCCGGGTGTAGCCCTCCCCCTTGTAGAGCTCGAGGATGATCAGGAGCGTCCACTTCTTCCCGAGGTATTTGACGGTCTGATTGACCGTACACTCGTTCTGCATGGTATAGTTAGAGAAACCTTCTCCTACTTATACTCAAGTATCAAATCGATACCTTGTATCATAAAGATACCATGGAGTGAGTGCAATGTTCTGCAACCAGTGTGAAGAGACGGCAAAGGGCCTCGGGTGTACCGTCCGGGGCGTCTGCGGCAAGGACGAAGAGACTGCCGGGCTCCAGGACGTCCTGATCTACACCCTCAAGGGGCTCTCGGCGAGGAACCTCGCGGCGATGAAGAACGGCGGCGAAAACCCGGATGCCGGAAGGTTCGTCGGGGGATGCCTCTTTGCGACCCTGACCAACGTGAACTTCGACCCCGCCCGCCTCCGGGATATGATCCGTGAAGCGGCACGCATCCGCGACGCTCTCCCGCCCGCCGGGAGCGCGGAGCCCGACGCCTGCACCTGGGCCCCGGCAAGCCCCGCGGCGATCGCGGCGAAGGCGCAGGAGATCGTCGCCGCACGGGATGCCGTGGACCCTGACCTCCAGTCGCTCCGCGACCTCCTCGTCTACGGGCTCAAAGGGGTCGGCGCCTACTCGCACCACGCCGCCGTCCTCGGTTACGAGGATACGGAGGTCATGACCTTCATGCAGGAGGGGCTCGCCGCCACGCTGCAGGACCACTCTGTCGAAGAGATGGTCGGCTACGTCTTGAAGTGCGGCGAAGTCGGCGTGAAGGTCCTCGCTCTCCTCGATACGGCGAACACCACGGTCTACGGGACGCCGGCGATCACGACCGTCAGCACCGCGGCGGGCACGCGGCCGGGCATCCTCGTCACCGGTCACGACCTCAAGGACCTCGCCGATCTCCTCGAGCAGACCCGCGGAGCGGGCGTCGACGTCTACACCCACGGCGAGATGCTCCCGGCGCACGCCTACCCGGGCCTTAAAAAGTACGAGCATCTCGTCGGGAACTACGGCGGCTCCTGGCCCTTCCAGAGGGAGGAGTTCGAGCGGTTCAACGGCCCGGTCCTGGTCACGACGAACTGCCTCGTCCCCCCGAAGGACTCCTACCGCGACCGGGTCTACACCACCGGGCTCGTCGGGTATGCGGGGTTAAAGCACATCGGCGCGTCGCCGGACGGAAAGAAGGACTTTTCGGCCCTGATCGAGCACGCAAAGCGCTGCGAGCCCCCCCAGGACCTCTCCCGGGGTGATCTCATTACCGGATGCGCCCACGCCCCGGTTCTCGCCATCGGGGATACGGTCATCAGTGCGGTGAAGTCCGGCGCCGTCCGGCGGTTCCTCGTGATGGCGGGCTGCGACGGGCGGTACAGCGGGCGGGACTACTACACCCAATTCGCGAAGGCTCTCCCCGCAGACACGATCATCCTCACCGCCGGGTGCGCGAAGTACCGCTACAACAGCCTCGGTCTGGGGGATATCGGCGGCATCCCGCGCGTCCTCGACGCCGGCCAGTGCAACGACTGCTATTCGCTCGTGGTCATTGCGCAGGCCCTCGCCAAGGCGTCCGGTGTCGGGATCAACGAACTCCCGATCTCCTACAACATCGCCTGGTACGAGCAGAAGGCGGTGCTCGTCCTCCTCGGTCTCCTCTCGCTCGGTGTCAAGGACATTACCCTCGGCCCCCGCCTCCCGGGCTTCGTCTCGCCCGGTGTCCTGAAGGTTCTCGTCGAGAACTTCGGGATCCAGGGGATCACGACGGTCGAGGAGGACCTCGAGCGGATGGCGCCGGGGAACTGAATACCCCTCACCCGAACTCCGCGAGCGCCACCACCGGCACTCCCTCGAGATAGTCAAAGACCATCGGGTAGACCCGCAGGACCCAGGGCCCTTCGAGCAGCCGGCCGTAGGAGAGGTCCACGTCCTCGAGCAGGAAGATGTGCGGGGATCCGCAGAGGAACCCGCGGTGGACCTCCGCGCCCTCCTCCGGCTCTGCAGGGACGGCGATGGAGATGGTATCGATCCCAAACAGCCTGAGGGCCGGGTTCTCCATGCGGAGGAAGTCCGGCACTTCGGGGTGTACCCAGGGGTGCCTCTCTGCATAGGCGGCCGGGTCGCTCTCCCTGAGCCGGCCGCTGCCGGTCCGGATGAAGAGCGCGCGTGAGGTCCGGATCGCATCGATATGAGGAAGGAGGTCGTAGATCCGGATCGGTTCCGCCCCGGTGATCGGGACCGTGATGCACTGTGCGGGCTCAAAGACCGCTTCCGGGGCAAGGAGGCCCCTGACCGAGCCTCCGCCCGGGCAGAAGTGCCGGGGAAGATCGATGTGCGTCCCGGCATGGCTGGAAAACGTTATCAGGCTTTTCTCTTCCGCATCACCCTTCTCAAAGGATTTCGTCGTGGTGATCGTGAGCGGCTCCGTGCCGGGGTAGAGCGGGGCTGCCCGGTTCAGGGGGTACGAGATCGGGATGAGCATACACTCCCCCGTAGATACTCCCGGAGGTCATGAAGGTTCGCCACGATCCTCTCCACCCCCGGCCGCCCGGCAAAGCGATCCGGGTCGCCAGGCGGGATCCTCGCGACGAACCGCACACCGGTCTCGTATGCCGCCTGCCAGTCGTTCGGAGCGTCGCCGACAAAGAGGCCCTCATCGGGCGAGGCGCCGGTCTCTTCAAGGATCTCCCTGATGCACTCGGCCTTCGTCTTCGGCGAGCCGTAGATCCGGACGAAGTACTTCGTGAGGTCGCGGCGGCGGGCGATCTCCAGCATCTCGCCCTCCGGGGTCGCGGAAACGATATAGAGCGGGAGCAGCCGGGAGCAGTCTTCGAGAAGTTCTCTCGCCCCTTCGACGTAGGGGACGGTGAGCATGGATTCAAAGATCAGCCCGACGTACTCGCCCGCGAGCCGCTCCTCCTGTTCGGGGGTGAGCGGCTCATGGAGGATGTTTGCGTAGATATGGCGGAATTTGTCATACCTGGACATCCCGCCGTTCTCGAGGTGGAAGGCAATGATCTCGTCGAGGTGCTCGGGAGTGAAGGAGAAGATCTTTTTGAACGCGGCGGATTTTAACGGGAGGGATTCGACGACGACGCCGTCGAAGTCGAGGATGAGGGTGGTGAGCATAATGAGTACTCACATTGACTGCCGGCTACTAGTACCTAACGGCAGACCTAACGGCAGTCAGGGAGATCGAGATGCTGTAGGAATCCTGTTAACTGCCGGTCACTCCATTGTGGAGGATGTAGTGCTCAGGCTCCGATACGTCTGCAGAAGGTCCGCCTCCATTCTGGACCAGTTGTACGTCTCGAGAACCGCCTGTCTTCCGTTTGCACCCATCCTCCGCGCCTCTTCCGGGTGATCGAAGATGTAGGTGATTGCGTCAGCGATATCGCTTACGCTCGACGGATCGACGAGGATGCCGCAGTCAGCTCTGTTGACGACCATACGAATCTCCGGCAGGTCGCTTGCAATGACCGGAAGCCCCAGGAGCATGTAGTCGAAGAGCTTGTTCGGCAGGCCGATCGAGATGTTATAGTACGTCGGCTGAAAGACCAGGAGTCCTGCAGTGCCTTCACTCAGCTTCTCGTACATCGCCCGATAGGGAAGGAAACCGGTGGAGGTGATGAACCCGCTCTCGCCGGATCCACCGATACCTGCGTCGAGGTTCTCTCGAACGTTCCCAACGAGCGTGAGGGATACATCGGGATAGCGTTCCCTGACCCTGCATACAGCCTCGATGCATTTGCCGACCCCGTGGAACGACTGCATGCTGCCTGCCATGAGCATGAGGTTTCGACCGTTCCGGTCAGGGTTATAAGGAATATCAAGGTCGGCGATCGAGTAATTTGAGAGGATAGTCGGCTCAAACCCCCTCTCCCTGAACCGGGCGGCAACGCTCTCGCTGACGGCAAACGTGCTCTCGGCCAGGTGGGTCAGCGCAATCTCCACGCTTGAGACGAGTGTGGATAGCGCCCTCTGCGCCGGCGTGCCGTTCCGGATGCCGAGATCGAACGGGATCTCCGAGGGCCAGTGCTCGTGAATGTCATAGACGAGCTGTTTCCCTTTGAGGTACTTCGCAAGGACCCCTATGAGGAGGGCGTCGGGCTCATGACAGTGGTAGACGTCGCACTCCAGGTCCAGGCACGCCCGAAACGCCCGCCAGAGCGTCACCGGGTGAAGGAGGTTCGATGCTGGTTTCCGGACGGCGACGACCCGCACGCCCCCGTCCTCTCCGAAGCTTCCGGCGTCCGACGGGGCAATGATCGTGACGTCGTGCTCCTTTGCCAGGCTCTTCGCCTCTTTCTCGAATATTCGGCCGTCATGGGGCCGGTGAGTTGTGGTGAGCATGCAGATGCGCATAGCGGGGTCTCAGGCCTCCCTGCCCGGAGCCTTCCCCCCGGGTTATCTTCGGGCACGAACAGGAGGACCGAATGGACCCAACTATACCGAAGAGACACTTATACTTTATTGCAGAAAGAGCCCTTCCGGGCAGAGGACGAACGGGCAGTGAAACGATGGTTCCAGAGCCGGCCTGCAGGAGAGTGATGAGCAGGTCACGACTGCAGCGTCGCAATTATCCGGCGAAGTTTCTGTTCCCTCTGCTCGCGAGAGAAGAGTTCGCAAATCCTCTTCCGCGCAGCCGGTCCCGCATCGGCGATGAGGGCTCGCGATATGGCATCGACCGTCGCCTGCGTATCAGCATACGGGACCGCAAAACCAGTATCGCCTGCAACCTCCGGGAGGGCGCCCCGGTCCGTCACCACCGGGACGCACTCACAGGACATCGCCTCGGCAAGCGCGACGCCGAACGACTCCCGGTAGGAGAGCTGGCAGTAGACCTTCGCCCGGCGATACCAGCCGATGAGCTCATCCTGCCCGACAGCCCCGACAAACTCAACGTTATCGGGAGCATCTCGTTTCAGGAGTTCAAGGGCGTCGTCAAGGGCCCGGCCGATGAGGACGAACCGCGTTTGGGGGATCTGACGGGCCGCATCGATGAAGGTATCAAGCCCTTTCACCCTGATATTTGCCGTGCTGACGAGGCACACGGTGAGGACGATACTCTCTTTTTGGCCTCCGGGAGAGAAGAACGACGTGTCGACACTGTTGTAGACCGTCTCAAGCCGGCGGGGTTGTGCGACCGCGAGGATCTCCCTCCTGCTGAACTCCGAGACCGCGAGGGTGCAGTCGGCGTTCTCTATAATATACCGGACTTTTCCTGCCATGGCCGGGTCCTGGAGCGCGCCATACCCGAGCTCCGGTTCATGTGCCACTTCATAACCGCCTATGACGACCAGGGACTTCTTCCGGAGCAGTCGCGCCGCCCTGACCGCGAGATACGAGTGGTTATGGGCAAACCACGAAAAGACGATATCAGTCCTGAGAACCCCGGAGAGGATCGAGAGCACCAGGGAGAGCCTCCGCCCGAAGCTCCCGGTCGGGCCGCCCCCGGTGGCGACCTCCCGGACAGGGTAACTCGCCTCGAGGATGTGCAGGTCCCCTTCTACGAAAGAGGAGAGGCTGCTCGTGAGAAACAGGATCGCGGGCCTGTGCATGCTGCGGACCTTCACCCGGGCGGGGCACCCTGAAACCCGGTGAGAATCTCCCTGATTCGAATGCAGGCATCCCCATCGCCGAACAGGTTCTTCTGCCGCGATACCGGTGAAAACGCGTGAATTGCGTCTGTAATCAACTCTTGCTCCGCCCCGACGAGCACGTTCCACCCGGCCTCGACCGTCTCGACCCACTCGGTGTTCTCCCGGAGGGTGATGCAGGGCACGCCGAGCATGTAGGCCTCCTTCTGGACGCCGCCGGAGTCGGTGAGGATCTTTGCCGCATGCGCTATCAGGTGGAGCATATCGAGGTAGCCGAGCGGTTCGATGACCCGAACGTTCTTCGGCATCGCCGCAAGGAGGCCGTATTCGTTGAGGAAACGCCGTGTCCGCGGGTGGGCCGGGAAGACGATCGGAACTCCGGCCTCTCCGAGGGCACCGATGATGGCGACCATATTTTCACGATCGTCGGTGTTCGAGGGCCGGTGGACGGTGACGGCGAGGTACCTCCCCGGTCGAACCTCGAGATCTTCAAGGATCCGGGAGCGCTCTTCTGCGACCCGACGGTTGTAGTTCATCGCGTCATACATCACATCCCCGACGAGGTGGACGCCCTTCGTGACCCCCTCGGCCGCGAGGTTTCTAGCGGCCGTCTCCGTCGGGCAGAAGAGAAGATCCGAACAATGGTCGGTGAGCACCCGGTTGATCTCTTCGGGCATACGGCGGTCGAAACTGCGGAGCCCCGCCTCGACGTGCGCCACCGGGATGTGGAGTTTTGCCGCCGCGAGCGCCCCCGCGAGGGTCGAGTTCGTGTCGCCGTAGACGAGGATCACATCGGGCTCCTCCTTTTCAAGGACGTCCTCGATCGCCCCAAGCATCGCCCCGGTCTGGTGACCGTGGGTCCCGGAGCCGATGCCGAGGTTGTAGTCGGGCTTCGGTATGGCGAGGTCCTCGAAGAAGACCTCCGACATCCCGTGGTCGTAGTGCTGACCGGTGTGGACGAGGATCTCCTCGTGCTCTTTTCTGAGTTCATGGGAGACAGGGGCGCACTTGATGAACTGCGGCCGGGCGCCGATGAACGATGCGATCTTCATGGTTATTCCCGGATCGGATGGCCGTTCCTGTCACCCCGGCCGATGCCCTTGTAGACGAAGCCCGCCCGGATGAACGCATCCGGATCGACGACGTTCCTGCCGTCGACGATCACCGGGTGCTCCCGGCCCGAGAGTTCCTTTGTCCGGGCAGGGTCGAGGGAGGCGTAGTGGTGGTGAGCCGTGAAGACGACGACGGCGTCCGCGCCCACGAGGGTCTCATCGAGGTCGTGCGAGACCTCGATGCCCGGGTACTGATCCACGAACGGATCGTGGACCCTGACTTCAGCGCCGGCCTCTTTCATCACCGCGAGATAGGGTTCTGAGGGGGTGTTTCTGGCATCGTCGGAGTTCTGGATGAACGCCCACCCCAGGAGCGTGACCGTTGCACCCGCAAGGGGCTTCCCGGCCCGCCTGAGCCCCTCGACGGTCAGGTAGACCATGTGCTCGGGCATGAACTCGTTGAGCTTCCGGGCGACGCCGAAGATAGACTCGGCCCCGTGCGGGTACCAGAGGTCGCCGCCGAGAACCTGTGCCCCCCGCTCAAGGTGCCAGGAGTCCTTCGTGAGACAGTGGCCGCCGACCCCGGCACCCGGCCAGAGGATCGCCCGGGTGATCCCCTCACCCTTGAGGGAGTCGATCCCCGCCCGGACGTCGTAGACGTTGACGCCCATCGCCTCGCAGTGGAGCGCCAGCTGGTTTGCTGCAGCGATCTGGAGGTCACGGAAGGCGTTCTCGGCGGTCTTCGTCACCTCGGCCGCGGTCGCGGTCATCGCGATGATCTTCCCTGCCGTCAGGACCGGGCGGTAGAGTTCGACCGCCCGCGCCGTCGAGACCTCGTCGATCCCGCCGACGATCCGGTCGTGCTCGCGGATATTCCGGAGCAGCCGCCCGACCATCACCCGCTCAGGGGCGTGTGCCAGCGCGAACTCCTCGCCGGCGACGAGGCCCGACTCCGCCTCGAGGATCTCGCGGGCCATGCACTCGGTCGTGCCGGGGGTGACGGTCGACTCGATGACAACGAGCGTCCCCTCGGAGAGATGCCTCCCCACTGCGCGGAGGCCCTCGGTAAGGGCCGAGAAGTCGGGGATGAGGTCTTTTGGATCCGCAAAGGGCGTCTGGATCGCGAGGGTCACCGCGTCGCACGCCGCGACCTCCTCGAAGTCCGATGTACACCGGAACTTTCCGGCAGCAACGACCTTTCCGAGGAGATCCTCCAGATCCGGCTCCTCACCCTTGAGCGGGGACTCACCCCGGTTCAGCATAGCGACCTTGTAACCGGAGGAGGGGGAGGCCCGCTGGAACCCGAGAACGGACTCGAACCCGGGAGCGTTCGCAAAGAGCACCGCGGCGGGAATGCCGACGTAGCCCATCCCGACGACACCAATCGTCTTGATAGGGCCTCTACCGCTGATGATCGATTGTAACCTGCCGCTCATGCCAACACCATCGTGGGTGAGAAGCATCGCGCAACATCCTCGCAGATCTGTATATTCAACAGTGCCTGTGCGGGGCTGACCGGGAACTCTTTTCCTCGTGCCGCGCATTCGAGGAACGTCGAGAGTTCGAGTTTCAGCGGCTCCTGTTTGTTCACGAGCACCTTCTCAAGGATGTTCTCCTGCACGTAGCGCTCATCTTCGACCGCGTACTGCCCGGGTTTTCTGTGGATGTAAATCTCCTGGGCCATAAAGTCCCCTTCGACGGTGAACTCCTCTTCCTCGATATAGATCATCCGGATCTTCTTTGAGGACTTCCGGCTTGCGGAGAGATAGACCGGGGTCCCGCCGAAGGAGAAGAGGGCGCTGCAAACGTCCTCGTTGCCGCTGCCGGAGAGGCGATATGCCCCTCCGGGGAGGAGGACGTTTCGCATGATATCCACGTCGTGGATCATCAGGTCCTCGACGACCGATGATCCGCTCACCCGGGAAGAGGCCGGGTTATGCCGCTTCATCTCGATGTAGAGGGGGTCCCGGACGATCTTCTTGATCTCGGGGACGATCGGGTTGAACCGCTCGATGTGCCCGACACCGGCGACGAGGCCGTCAGGGATCTTCTTGATAAGCCGCCGACTCTCCTCCGCCGTCGCGCATATGGGTTTCTCGATAAGCAGTGGCACCCCGGCGCCGATGACCTGCTCGGCGACCGGGAAGTGATAAGGCGTCGGGACGCAGACACTCACCGCGTCCACGCGCTCAAGCAGGCTTTCAACAGTCGGAGAGGCCGTTGCCCCGAAGACTCCGGCAAGGTCGCGTGCCGCATTCCCATTGAGGTCGTACAGGTAAAGCGAGTTTACCATTTTTAGTTCCGAATACACGCGGGCATGGTTTTTACCCATCATTCCTACACCGATTACCCCTACGTCCAAGATTTCACCCCGGTAGTCCTCCATGATAGCATCGCTGCCCTCGTCGCGAGCAGGGGAGACCCGTCCTGCCGGACTGTGGTCGCCCTCCTGCTCGGGTTCAAAACCAATAAGGTTTTCCACGGCCAAACCCGTACTGTGTTCCGGCCCTCCGGTTATCTTGCCCGTGTCATGCGCATCGATCCAGTTCAACGCCAGAGCGTCATCAGCCTCGCCTCGACACTGGGCCTCACCGCGATCGGGTTCCTCTCCACAATGTTCTTCACCCATACCGTCGGTCTGTCGATACTGGGCGCGTATTACCTTTTTTTCGCCTACTTCAGCGTTTTCAACCTGATCGGGGACGGCGGGTTCGGTGGCGCCGCGGTAAAGCGGATCAGCGAGGGTGAGGACCAGAACGCATACTTCACCGCGTTCTGCCTCCTCCGGGTGATGCTGCTGGCCGTCTCGGTGGGCTTTCTCCTCATCGCCCGGCCATACCTCACCGGCCTCACCGAATCGGGAGTCTTCCCCTGGCTGATCGTCGCGCTGGCCGTCAGTGTCTTCACGAACATCGCTTCAAACAGCGTCTACGGCAGCGGGAAGGTCGGCGTCAACCAGATCGGCGGCCTGATCGATAACCTGACCCGTGTGGTCGTCCAGATCGTCGCGGTCGTCCTCGGCTACGGTATTGCGGGCCTGGCCGGCGGATTCGTCGCCGGGCTCCTTGCTTCGGGACTCTTCAATTTCCGTTTCCTGGAACTCTCCCCGGCACGGTTCGGCCGGTCCCACATCCAGAGCCTTTTTGCCTTCTCGTTCTGGACGTTCCTCGGTTCGGGCGGTTACCTCGTCTTCTCGTATGCCGATATCATCATAATAGGTTACTTCATGACCGAGGCCGATGTCGGCATCTACCGGGTGGCGCTCCAGCTCACCTCCATCGCAACGTTCGTCACCATAGCGCTTCATACCACCCTCTACCCGAAGATCAGCTACTGGGGGAAGCAGGACGACCTCCCGTCGGTGGAGCGCGCGCTTGCCCGTGCCTTCACCTACTCGCTCCTCCTCGCGATCCCGGTCGTTGTCGGGGGCTGGATCCTCGGCGAGCGGCTCCTCTACTTCTTTTACACGGCGTCATCCACCGCCGGGGCGGGGGCTCTCGCGCTCCTCCTGCTCGTCCAGGTTGCCCATGTCTTCATGTTCCTCCAGACGATGTGCTTAAACGCCCTCGACCGGCCGAAGGACTCGTTCCGGGTGACGGCAATCGCGGTTGCCGCGAACATCGGCTTGAACCTCCTCCTCATCCCGGCCTACGGTATTGTCGGGGCATCGGCGGCCACGCTCGTCACCATGGTGCTGAACGCAATGCTCTCCCGCCGTGCCCTCTCCCAGAGCATCCGGGTGCGGATAGAGCCCCGGGCCGTGGGCAACATCGTCCTTGCCGCACTCGTCATGGCGGCTGTCATCATCGCCTTCTCGTACTTCTTCCCACTCACAAACGTCGTTCTCGTCCTTGCAGTCGTCGCCCTCGGCGGGCTGGTCTACTTCTTGCTGCTTCTCCGCATCGACAGGGGCATCCACGACGAATTAACGGAGCTTGCCGGAAAACTCGGGATCCCCTGGCCGGGAGTGCTCTGAAGAGCGGAGATCGGGCCGGAAAGCTCCTCCCCGACAGGCAGGGGAACTATGCCCATCTGATTGAAATAGCAGCGCGGCAATCCGTATCTGTACGAGAGGAAGACAATGAAGAAAGAAGTCCGCGAACTGAAACGCGAAGAGTTCCCGCTTGCAGAGAAGGTCTGGACACATTACCGGAACCAGAAAGCCGATCCTGCACGCGAGAGGATCTTCGGTGTCGTTATCGATGGCGACCTTGCCGCGACAGCCCGCTGCACCCGCCACCCGGGTGGTCTCGAGATGGACTGCGTCTTCACCCTGGATGAGCACCGCGGGCACGGGTACGCCAAGGAGGTCGTGCAGATACTCCTCGACGAATGTGGCTCCGAGACGATCTACATCCACTCGACCCTCCCCCTGATCGAGTTTTACGGGAAACTCGGGTTTGTGCCCATCCCTGAGGCACAACTGCCGACGAGTATCAAGGACCGGTTCCTCTTCTGCTTCGGGGAGATGGCGGGGTGCAACGTCGCCCCCATGATGCGAAACCCGGGCGGGGCGGGATAGCCGGACCCGTTACACCGCCCTCCCGCTCCATGCGACGGCAAACCTGATGTGCGATGAAATCCGATAGACCGGGGGGCTGCGACGGCATGAGGAGCATCGATTACATCGTCCCTACCTGGAACAGTGACGCAACGCTGGAGCTCGCGCTCTCGTCAATCCGGCAACACGGGCGCCCGAACAGGATCATCGTCGTCGATAAGCACTCGACCGACCGGACCACGGCGATCGCCAGGGAATATGGTTGCGACATTATCTCTTCAGGCACGATCCTCGGGGCCGCAAGAAGGCTCGGGGCATGCGAGGCCCACACAGACCTTGTCGCCTTCGTCGACTCCGACGTGGAACTTCTCCCGGAGTGGGAAGAGGTCCTGCGGACCTCGGCCGACGGACGATATCCGGATGCGGGAGTCATCGGTGCGCTTTATAACGACGGTTATATCAGGCGGCCGGCCGGGCCGATCTCGCTGCTCGGGGGCAACGGGGCATTCGGCTGCTGCGTGACGCGCCGGAAGTGCGTGGTGGCGTGCACGGCCCTTGATGGCCTCTCAAGCGGAGAAGATGCTCTCTATGCCGAATATCTGGCTGGAAAGAATCTGCGATGGTATATCCTGCCCATCTTCGTCAACCACCACCATGCGCTTGGGAACGTCTCCGATACGCTGCGGTGGCGGTGGCTTGGGGCCGGCCTCAGGCAGCGGAAAGGGTTCCGGACCTCGATATGCAGGTCCGTCCTCGGCGGGGCAGTCATCGGCCTCCCTATGAACGGCCTTGACCTCTCCTATCGGGAGAACATCATCCTGCGGCTGAACTATTTTATCGGGTATATGCTCCCCGGCAGGTACTTCGAGGTCGAGAGGGAGAAGAGACAGTTCTGACCGGCACCCCGTTAGAGACCTCTCTTCGCCCGGGCTGGTGACAGAACGCCAGAGGGTTGACCGCAGGGAACGTGCCCTAGTGTTCTATCTTCTTGATATGCTCGATGGCGCTCTCCGCCAGTCTCTCCCTTCCCTGCAGCTCGGCGACGTCCCGTATCGCCTCGAGCATGTGGACGGAGTCTTCAAGGAAACTCAGGATGTCCGCGGGGTAGAGGTCGATCCCGTATTCATCAAGGAGGTGGGCGCTGATCTGGCGGTGGTCGAGCCCCATCTCCCGGAACTCGATGATGGCAAGGGTGAACTTGCGTTCCGGGCAGCCGCAGAAGGGAGCGTTCTTGCACTTGCAATCCATGAAGTCCCGGAAAAAAGCCAGGAGTTGTTCGTGCATCCGCCGGTCGAGGTTCTCGAAGTTGATCGCCTTCCCGAGCGACTCGAGGAAGGCGCCCGAGAAGACATGGTCCGGGAGCCGGAACCCTGCAGCCCGCTCCAGCCTCCGTGCCGCCCGGAACCGGGCCTTATCCGCAATCACGACGCCTCGCCGGGCTCCTCGTCGAACTTTGCGAGAGATTTCATGGCGTTGCTCATGGTCTCGATCTCGATGAGCCACTCATCGAAGAGGCCGGGATTCTCAGCGTCGTCCTTGATGTACTTCGCACAGCAGGTGGCGCCATCGACAACGGCGGCCCCGATATTCGCCGCAACCTCGAGCGCTTCTTCGAGGTTCTCCTCACCGAGACCACGGCCTTTCTTCACGAGCGACTTTATGTCCTTATCGAACTCGCTCTCGAGGTACTTCCGGCAGGCCGTGAAGAGCACCAGCAGCGAGAGCTGGAGCGACCCGACGATATCCTCGAGGTCTCCCTCGGGAAGCCCGGTCATGACGATCAACTCCACATCGTCGAGTTTCGCGACGGCCTCCTCCTTCGTGAACCGGCCGTTCTGGTAGAGGCGGATGATCTTTAAGACCGAGAGGGTGATGTCTTCGGTGAAACCGTAGAGCATCTGCTCACCTTCCGAGACCTCTTCGCCTTCGGCGAGCTCGAAGTTCGCCTCCTCAAGCGTCGTTATCCAGTTGTCCCAGCGCTCCTGATTGTAAAAAATATAGAAGAGTTTCATGGGTTCTGCCTGTTTGGCACTCGCTTTCTTCGCCATATCAGTACACATTCGGAGTGCCTCTGTTAAAAACCATTTGCTCTTCGCGCAGAGAATCGGGATTGCTGCAATTCGAGAAGATTCATCTAGGGCAAACGAGCATAAGAAGTGCAGATGACAAGAGTTTGCTTGTTGGATGCGCTCCTCGAATCCTGCGAGCCGATCGCGGTCGCGCTCTCCGTTCTCCCGGAGAGTCCTCTCCTGCCGACCAGTTCCCGGCGGCACGGGATCCGGATGAGCAGCATCAGTCTCGATACCGGTCTTGCCCCTCCGGGGGAGGTCGCGGAGGGCTGCCAAGGAGGTGCAGATTCTTGGAAACAGTGATGATCAGGTACGGCGAGATCTTCCTCAAGAGCGAGCCGGTGAAACGGCGGTTCATATCGATGATGACCGGGAACATCAGCCTCGCGCTGGAGGCCGAAGGACTCACCCACCGCATCGAGACCCCCCGAGGGAGGGTCCTGATCTTCGGCGACGAACCCCGGCGGATCGCCGCCATCGCCGCGAGGACGTTTGGCGTGGTGAGCGTCAGCGTCTGCACGATGACCGCCGCCGATATCGACGGTATCGCGGCCGCAGCCGTTCTGCATGCAGAACGGCGCCTCCGGCCGGGGATGTCGTTTGCTGTCAGGGCACGCAGGTCGGGTGTTACGGGGTTCAACAGCCAGGAACTCGGGGCGGCGGTCGGTTCGGCCGTCCTCGACCGGATCCCGGAGGCCAGGGTGAACCTGACGGCGCCCGACTACGAGGTCTTCGTGGAAGCCCGGGAGTTCGGCGGCCTCGTCTACGATGAGAGGATCGGCGGGCCAGGCGGGCTCCCCTACGGGACGCAGGGGGAGGTTATGGCCCTCCTCTCAGGGGGCATCGACTCGCCCGTTGCATCGTGGCTGATGATGCGCCGAGGATGCCTGATGGTCCACCTTAACATGCACAGCGGGCGGTTCGGGGGTGAGGATACGGAGAAGAACGTTCTGCAGAACCATGCCCGGCTCTCTGCTTGGGTTCCGGGGCACCCGCTCGACCTCCTCGTCGTGGATATGGAACCGTTCTTTGAAGCGATCACGGCCTTGAAGGAGCCCCGTTACCGGTGCATCCTCTGCAAGCGGTTCATGCTCCGGGTGGCGGGCATCCTTGCCGAAAGACGCGGCGCCTACGCGCTCGTCAACGGCGACAACCTGGGGCAGGTGGCCTCCCAGACGCTGGCGAACATGACGGTGATCGCTCCGGCGGCGTCCGTGCCGGTGCTCCGGCCGCTGATCGGGTTTGATAAGGAGGAGATCATCGAGCGCGCACGCGCAATCGGGACGTTCGAGGCCCATCCGGGGGATGTCGGATGCGCAGTCGCCCCCCGCTACCCTTCGACGGCGGCACCCGCGGCGACGATCGCCGGGATCGAGGAAGAGATCGGCGTCGGGAGCCTCGCGGAGCGGGCGGCGGCGACGGTGCGGGTGTACCGCGCAAAGAACGGGGTGGTTGAGGAGGTTGGGTGAGGAATTAGGTGCAACGCCGCCCGAGAGTACTTGCATTTCGAACCATCGCGGAACACAGATCCCGAAAATTTGTGGCTCTTTGAGCCTTAGAATATTCTATTCGTTGTTATGGGCAAGAACGGGACAAAGCCCGGTACAGTGGACCGTCCCCCAGACGCGATATCCACTGGAAAGTCGTGCATGGGTTACGCAAGCGAAGGGTGGTTGCGAACTCCCCCGGAGAGTTCAGGTACACGATAGACCGGATAACGCTCCGGCCCGCACGCACCGGTTCCAAAAGAAAAAATGTCTCGGGGTTCCTCAGACAGTATTCAGCCCGTTATCCTGCGCAACTCCGACAAACGACTCCCCGACGTGCCGGATCTGTTTTTCCGTCAACCCGAAGGTGTTGTACTTCCAGACTTTCGTGGAGCCGGGGATGACCCCGGTGATCCCCCGCTTCTTCATGTCGCTTGCGAGGAAGAATCCACGTTTCTTGTGCCGTTGTGCCACCATATCGAAGGAGCCGCGGGTATCTATCCGGGTCAGGGTGTGCTTTCTGGGGTAGTCGGAGAGGACCTTTGTCCCCTCGATGGAGAGGAGGGCATCCGTGACCGCCTGCGAATGCGCCACCTCGGTCTCCCAGTGCTGCACCCGCTCCCTGACGTGGGGGAACGAGGCCATCATCCCGACGACGGTGACGCCCATCAGGGTGCAGCCCATCATCTCCACCTCTTTCATGCCGAACGTCCGGCCGGTGACGTCTCCCTTTGCCTGTGTCATCCGGAAGACCCGCGCTGCGTGCTCGTTCGTCGTCGCGAGGACACCGGAGGGCGCCGGGGCCGCCATGCTCTTGTGCCCCGACCCGACCACGAAGTCGGCGCCGAGCGCTTTGCCGTCGACAGGCATGATCCCGACGGTGTAGGCACCGTTGACGAGGACCGGGATGTCGTACTGGTGGGCGACCTTGATGATTCCTGCGACGTCGTGGACGTTCCCGAACTGGTAGTCGACGTGGTCGACGAAGAGCAGGGGCGGGGTCCGCGAGAACTCCCGGATCACCGCCTCGATCTTCTCTGCTGCGGCATCGGGAGTGATGTGGTTCTTTTCGTCCTTCGGGATCTCCCGGGGGATCCCGCCCGCCGCTTCGATTGCCATGAACTCGGTGTAGTGGGCGAGCGCCGTGAGGATGACCGGGTCGCCTTTCGAGACGAGAGTGCTTGCAACCGCCTGGAACCCCCGGCGCGCTCCCGGGACCACCCGCGCGGTATCCATATTCAGCCACGCGGCGAGGTCCGCGTGGTACTGCGCGATAGGGGGGTTCTTGATATAGTCGAGCCGGGGAGGGTTGCGGCAGTTGTCGCAGACCGAATAGCCGTCGCCGAAGGATATCGCCGCTTTCATGGCTTCAGGAGTGAGCCGCCCACCGGCCTGGATCGGGTCGATGTTGATGTACATCTCCTCGACGTCACGGGCTTCGATATCGACTGCGCACCTCACCGGACCAGCTCCTCTTCGATGACTGCGATCTGCCGCTTCACCTTCTCGAGCGTGGCTGCGGCACGCTTCTGCTCTGCCTCGTCAAGGTCGTGCTGCGGGGCTGTCTCCCGCAGGAGGAATCGGATGTCGGAGAGGAGGAAGAGTGCCTGAAAAACTGCGTCAACGGCTCTTTTTGACACGAGATCACCATACAAATATCAGTGAGGATATATTAGGTTACGCGTGTTTCGGGCACTGAGCCTATGCCGCACACTTTCACACCGCGCTGAACAGGCATTTATACTCTAGGGACATGGAGATTTAGTGGGCATGAAGATCGTTCATTTAGCAGACACGCATCTCGGATTGTCGGCTTTTAACCGAGTAGATCCGGAGACCGGGATGAACCTGCGCGAACAGTTCATTTACGACAACTTCCTTGCCTCTGTTGACCGGATCATCGCGATGCGTCCCGACGCGCTCGTCCATGCAGGCGACCTCTTCCACCAGGTCAAACCGAAGACCCGCGCCTACACGACGGCGCTCGACGCCCTCTCCCGCCTGCGGGACGCGGGGATCCCGGTGCTCGTGGTTGCGGGCAACCACAGCATGGCCAAGACCCGGTATACGGCATCGCCGTTTGAGGTGCTTGAGAGGGGAGGCTACGCTGCAGGCGACCTCTACGTCGCTCACAACAACCGCTATCGGCGGGTCGAACTGGGGGACACCGTCTTTCACCTGATACCGAATATGCTCCTCCCCGAAGGGTACCGGACGGCATTTGCGGAGGTCGAGTACTCCGGCGGCACAGACGTGCTTGTCACCCACGGCCTTGCGAGCATCCTGAAGGACCGGCGGTTGCACACCGTCGCCGAGCACGAACTGGACACGACGATCCTCTCGGACCGGTTCGACTACATCGCTCTCGGCCACTTCCACGGCCAGGTGCAGGTCGCCGACAACGCCTGGTACAGCGGGTCACTTGAGTACTGCAACTACGGAGAGATCGCGGAGAAGAAGGGCGGCCTCGCCGTGGACCTCGAGTCCGGGGAGGTCGAGCAGATCGACCTCCCGCGCACCCCCATGATCAGCCTCGGCCGGATCAATTGCGACGGCCTCTCGGCCCGTGAGGTCGTGGAGGGCATCCTCGACGCGGCCGGTACCGCAGGTGAGCGGATCGACCGCGCGATCTGCCGGGTCACGCTCGATGGAATACGGCGCGAGACGCTCCGCGCACTTGACCAGAAGGCGCTCGCGGACGTCCGGGCTCAAGTGCTGGACCTCAAACTGCAGGTGATAACCGCCGACGATCCGTCCCGGATCTTCTGCGAAGACTCACTCGTCGGTCTGGACTACATCGGTGAGTTCGAGCGTTTCGTGGAGCGGGAGCACCTTGCCCCCGGCGAGGAAGAGTTCGTGAAGAGGACCGGGACGGCGGTCCTCCGGTCGGCCATCGCACGCCATAAAGAGGGAGAGCGTGCTGCTGAATAAACTCCGGATGCGGAACTTCAAGCGGTTCCGTGATCAGGAGATCGCCTTCCAGGACGGCATCACGGGCATCGTCGGGAACAACGGGACCGGCAAGAGCAGCATCGTCGCCGCGATCCTCTTCGCCCTCTATGGCCTCCAGGGGACCGGGCTCGACGGAAACTACATCGTCAGTTCCTTTGCCGGCCCACAGGACGTCTGCGAGGTCCGCCTGGACTTCCGGGTCGCCGGCAACGACTACGCCGTCGTCCGCAGGTTCAAACGCCGCCCCTCCTCGACCCTCCACGAGGCAAACCTCTACCTGAACCAGAGACTTCTCGCGAGCAGCGTCCAGAAGGTAGGAGAGGAGGTGCAGCGGATCGTCGGCATGGGCCCGGGAGACCTCCGGAACACCATCTACTCCGGGCAGAAGGAACTCCTTGCCCTGATCGAGAGCCGGGCCGGGTCCCGGAAGGACTGGTTCATGCAGGTGCTGGGCATCGATTACCTCAGGAAAGACAGCATGGAAGACCTGAAGAAGGTGGTCGATGCCCGGGAAGGGGTTTTCCTGGAACTCTCCGGGCGGCTCCGGGAGCTCGATGCAGACGGGATCCGCGACCGCCTCTCGGCACTCCACACCGATCTCGCCGGTGTTGAAGAAGCCTCAGAGAAGGCAGGTGCCATCGATAGGCGTGCCGTGGAGTTGCTCGAGGATGCCCGACGAGAACGCGACCGGCTGCTCTCCGTGCGCGAACGGTATCTCCACCTCAGAAACGAGGAGGAGGTGTTCACGGCGGAGATCACACGACTCCGTGCCGAGTGCCGGGAGGGGGAGGCGGAGATCGCAGAGCGGCGGCGGTTGCAGGCCGAACTTGCAGAACTCACGCCTCTCGCCGACCGCTACGAACCTCTGAAGGCGGAGATGGTCGTGATGGCGGAGGCGAAGGCCGCAACCGACCGCCGGGTCCTCGAGGTGCATGCCGCAAACGAGCAGGTCCGCGAGTACGGAGAACGCAACGCGAAGATTGAGGCCGAACTCACCGCACTTGCAGAGGACGAGGAGGCGGTTACCGCCCTTGCCCGGGAGGTCGGGGAGTGGCAGGCCCTCCGCGACCGTCTCACGACGATGAAGGCACTCCAGCCGGAGTACGACGCCCTCCGTGAGGAACTCGCCCGCATGGACGAGCGCTTTTCCCAGACGGAGCGCCGTGTCCGGGAGAATCGGCTGGAGATCGAAGCGATCGAGGAGAAGACACGACACCTTCGCGCGATCGAAGCGGAGATCGAGGACCTCGACTACCTCCGGGCCCGGGAAGAGGCTTTTCTCAAAGCCCAGGAGTACGCCCGGCAGGAAGAGCGGTGCCTCCGGGAGGTCCGCGCCGCAACAGACGAGATGAGCCTGCTCGAGAGCGAGATCGCCGGGCTTGCCCGACAGCTCGCCGGGATGGGCGCCATCGAGGGGGAGATCGAGTCGGCGGAGAGCCGGAAAGACTACCTGACATCCCGGATCAGCGCCTGTGCCGAACGCCAGGAGGCGATCCGCGACGAGATCCGGAAACTGGCCGAACACCGGGCGGAGATCCTCGCCGCAGGCCCGGAAGGCTCCTGCCCGACGTGCCACCAGGGACTCGGCGAGCACTACGAGGAACTGGTTGGCGACCTTGCAGCCGCTACCACGTCGATGCAGGCCACGCTTGCAGACCTCGAACACGAGTATACGAGGGCGACCGCCGACCGCAAGAACCTCGTCGCCGCTCTGCAGGACCTCTCCCGGCAGCGCATCGACTGCCAGCGCCTGAAGGAGCAGCACGCGCTCTACTCGTCGCGGCACGACCAGAGCAGAAGGAGCGTGCAGCGGTGGCGGGCCGAGGCCGAAGAACACCGTGCGGCGATGCAGGCGCTCGGCATGGACGAATACGATCCGGCGGTGCATATCGCCCTCAAGGAGCGCATCCACGCTCTCGTGGAGAAGCGGGCAGCGGCCGACACCCTCCGGGGCGAGTGCAGCCGCCTCCCCGCCCTCCAGGAGGAGCGGCAGCGGCTCATCAAGGATGTCGAGGGCTACCTCGCCGGAAAAGAGGAGACCGAGGCGAAGGTATCCCGGATCGGGTTCGACCCCGTGGTCCGGCAGCGCCTTGATGCCGAAGCGCAGGCACTTGAGGGGTCATACCGCGCCTACGCGGAGGCACAGGCCCGTCTCGCGCGGCGACCGGCGCTGGAGAAGGAGCAGGAGGCTGTTCTCGCACGGGTCGACGCTCTCCGGCAGAGGCTGGAGGTCGCCCGGGCTGAACTCATCCGCCTCTCGTTTGACCCGCAACGGTTCGCACGCCTTGGTGAGGAGTGCAGCCGTGCCGAAGCGGCGCACCGGAGAGCGCTTGAGCTCCGGGTCCGCCTCGAGGAGGTTCCACGCCTCTTCGAGACGCTCAAGGCAAAGCAGGACCTCCTCGCAAGTCGGGAGGCCGACCTGCTCCGGGTCGGGGCGGCCATCGGCGACCTCGGGTTTGACGAACGAGCGGTCGCGGCAGCAGAGGAGGCAGTCGCGGGCCGCGAGCGGGAGGTTGCGGCGGCACGGGAGCAGCGGTACGCAATCACCGCTCGCATAACCGGCCTGGCGGCAGAGATCGAGAATGAGGCAGGGAGGCTCTCCCGGGCGGAGGACCTCTCCCGGCAGCAGGAGACGCTCACCAGGGAGATCGGGCGCCTGAAACTGACCCGCACCCTCATCAAGGACTACACGGACTACCTCCTGCAGGTGGTCAGGGACAGGATCGAGGAGGAGGCGGGGAGGGTGCTTGCCGAGATCACCGATGGGCGCTACGGGACGGTGATGCTCGACGACGACTTCACCGTCCTCGTCCACGATATGGGAGACGACTACCCGGCCGACCGGTTCAGCGGCGGAGAGCAGGACGACATCGCCATCGCCCTCCGGGTCGCCCTCTCCCGGTTCCTTGCCGAGGTGAACGGGGTGCACGACTCCACGTTCCTGATCTTCGACGAGATCTTCGGGAGCCAGGATGAAGGGCGGCGTAATAACCTCCTGCGGGCGCTCCGGACCCAGGAGGCTCATTTCCCCCAGATTCTCCTCATATCCCATATCACCGAGGTCCAGGATGAGTTCTCGACGACGCTCATGGTCGAGATGGGGGCGGACCAGGCAAGCCGCGTCCGGGAGTTCGAATGATGGACCGGAAGACCTTTTACCAGGACGCCATCCGGCGGGTCGCCGGAAGGATCCGGGAGTCCGCCCCCGAGGACCTTCCCGAGCGGTTTTCGGCGTGCAGCGGGTTTGATACGTCATCATACCGCTGCTGCCGGCCCGAGTTCGACGGGGCAGTCTGCGCGGTGGACGGGAGCAACACCATAATTCTCGACGCAGGCAGTTTCGCCATCGCCGCCGTCCGGGCATCGGTCAGCGCGTATGCCGGCAGTGCCCGCCTCTGCCACCGTACGACGCCCCTCTACGTCGTTACGGTCAACCCGGGAACCGGGAACGAGGACTTCGACACGCTCTTTTACGACTGTTTTCACTGCACCCCGAAGGCGCACCTCGACCACGACGACCCGGTCCGGAACACCGCCGTCATACGCGACACCCTCGAGTACTGGGCGGCGATGGAGATGGCCGCGGAACTCGATACCGGGGACCTCATCGTCCTCGACGGCACGCTCCAGGTCCGCCATGCAAGCCATGACGAGGTCATCGAGAGACTCTTGAACCTCTGCAACCTCCGGGGGGTGCTCATCGCCGCGGTGACGAAACGAACGTCGCTCACCTGGGGTGGGGGGCACCCGATCATCCCGGCGGCAGAGGGGCTTGCTCGCGAACTTTCCGTCCGTGAGCCCTGGTATCTCTGCGTCTCCGCCGCCGAGGGCCTCATCGATCGGCAGGAGGCACGCCCCTGGAAGCAGCGGGGCGAGCAGTACGTTACGCGGCTGCACCCGCGGGCACAGCGGGCGTTCAAGGTGGAGATCCCGAAATACTACGGCCCGGACAACGTCGAACGGGTCTTCTCGGCGCTCGCGTTCTTTGCCGACGACGGGAGGGTCACGGGCTACCCGTACCCGCTCCTCGACGCCCACCTCACCACGAAGATCGGAAGGGACGCGGTTGACCAGGTCCGCCGGGACATCGTCCGGGACATGGACCTGCTCGGCATGACCTTTGCCGATTACACCGGCATCTTTGGAGACTACCACGATGAATTTGATCGATATTGACGGCGGCGACGCCTCGAAATACCGCCTGATCGGGGACCGGGTGCTCAGCTACCGGTTTGCCGTCCCCCACGACGAAGAACTCTTTCTCGGGGACATCTTGAAGATCACCGACGACGTCAAGGGGCTGACGTTCTTTGCCAAAGTGAGCGACCTCCTCCACGACTGCAACTTCTCCGACCCGAACTGGGACACCCGGCCCCATACCGAGCACTTCTACACCATAGGGGAGGACGTCTTCATCCTCGTCGAGGCGCTCCCGCTCGGGTACGTCGGCGCTGACGGCACCTTCCGAAAACCCCGGACAATTCCGGCGAAGTTCTCCCGCGTGGAGCGGCCGGGCTCGGATGACTTTGCATTCCTCCGGCAGGTGATGGGCGATATCGAGGTCGGGGTGATGAAGACCGGCCAGGACGTCCTGCAGGACGTGCAGGTCGCTCTCCCCTCAACCGTCATGCGCCAGCACATGGGCGTCTTCGCGACGACGGGCATGGGGAAGAGCAACTTCATGAAGGTCTTCTGCGCATCCTGTATGCAGGCCCGGGCGTTCGGGCTGCTCATCGTCGACCCGCACGGCGAGTACGTGGCGGGCGGGCGGTCGTCGAGCGGCAAGGATACCCGGGGACTCCTGCACTACCAGGCCGGCCGGGACGGGCTCTCCGTCTTCTCCACCCGGTCGGAGCAGTTCCGGAAGAAGTACCGTCTGGACCAGCTCTACCTTGACCACGACGACTTCAGGGCGCCCGACCTCCTCCTGCTCTACGAGCACTCTCCGCCCCAGCGCGAGGTCGTGGAGATGCTCGAGAGCACGCCGGGTTCCGACGTGATCGACTTCTTCCAGACCACCGACTTTGCAACCTTCGACGCCGAGACCTACACCGGCCGCCATCCCCGGATTGCCCGGGACTTAAAGAACTTCTCACCGAGCACGCTCTCGGTGATGCAGCGGCGCATCACGGGCATGATGAACCGGAACCGGGGCTTCTTCCGGCGCCAGGGCTCCTCGATCCCGGAGATCGTGAAGGCGCTCCACGAGAACAAGGTCGTCCTGATCGATATCCCGGGAATGAGCGAGCAGAGCGAACTCTTTGTCCTCTCGATCATAACGCGCAAGATCATGCGCAACCACCAGGGGGAAGGGGCCGGAGGCGATGAGGAGCCAAAGCAGGTGCTGATCACCATCGAGGAGGCGCAGCGGGTGCTGGGGTCAGGACCCGGGAGCACCCAGATCTTCCGGGAAGCCGCGATGGAGGGGAGAAAGTTCGGTGTCGGGCTCTGTGTGGTGACCCAGCAGCCGAAGAACATCGACGCCCGGGTCCTTGCCCAGTTGAACACCTTCGTCGTGATGGGGCTCTCAGACCGGGGAGACCGCGATATCATCGCAAGCAGCGCAAAGCAGGACCTATCGCGCCTGGACACCGAGATCCAGACGCTTGAACCGGGAGAAGCGGTCATCAGCACCATCGGGATACCGTTCCCGGTGAGCACCCGGATCCATCTCTTCGAGGAGTACGTTCAGGACCTCAACACAAGACCGGTGGTCCGGCCGATCGACGACGGGCTTGATACGACATTTTGAGAAGAAACGCGCGAAGGTGATGTTGGCAGGATCCTATCCTGTGTCAACTGTCCCTTCACTGAATTGCTTGACGCCCCGGGGGCATCAGGATTACTGGACTTTCTCGATTTTTCGTATCGAGACGCAGTTGATGACCGCATCCCCGGACAGGATGTAGCGTTTGACGACCGTCCCGAGCACCTCGACCACATCCCCCTTCTGTACGTTGTGTGCCGGCGAGGTGAACATCTTGACCGATATCTCACCGGTCCGGTCGGCGACGAGGTACTGCGGCCGGTTGAGGAACTGGAAATACACACGTTCGACGACACCCTTTATGCGTACCGGTTCCCCGAGCATGTTTAGGTTGATCTCCCGTATCCGGGCGTTCTTCGCTTCTGCTTCGTACATAGGCACCAGTGACGTATACTGTGACTGGCTCATGTAGTTGAGCGCTAGCGGTATGAGAACCAGCATGACGGCCACAGGTACGCCCCAGATCAGCAGGTATACATCCCCTGTAGTGAGGACATACGCTGCCATCAAGACAACAAAAAAGAGGAAGACGGCCAGTACAACGGCCGACACCCTCACTTTGATATTTCCGATCTGCATCGTTAATCAGGTCTACTTAGATCTACTTAAGGGCTGCAATTTCCTTTCTGAATGCGACCCAGTAGAGGACACCGACGAAGAACAGACCGCCGACGATGTTGCCGAGTGTGACCGGAATTACGTTGTTGGTCCACATGTTCACCCAGTTGACCGTCGCGACTGCCTTTGTGGGGTCAATACCTGTGACGAAGATACCCGCCGGGATGAAGTACATGTTCGCAATGCTGTGTTCGAACCCGCTGGCAACGAAGGCGAAGATCGGGAACCAGATACCGACGATCTTACCGATCGCGTCGTCGGCGCAGATACCGAGCAGGACAGCAAGGTTGACGAGCCAGTTACAGGCAATTGCCTTCAGGAAGCACGACCAGAGCGCCATACCACCGACGTAACCTGTCTTTGCGGCCGCTATGCCTATCGCTCTCGTACCAAATGCGGTGACCGTTGCGACTCCGGCGGCATCGTAGCTGACACACGGCCCGTATGCCATGATGTACGCAAAGATTACCGACCCGATGAAGTTGCCGATATATACCCAGACCCAGAGGTTGAGCACGCTTGCCCAGCTGACCTTGTGGACGAACGCTGCCATGGGGGCGAGCATCGCGTCGCCGGTGAAGAGTTCGGCACCGGTCATGATTGTGATGATAAGTCCGACAGGGAAGACAGCACCCAGAACGAGCTGGGAGATACCGGGGCTTGCCGCACCGAACCGCATCGCAACGTCGGTTGCCTGGATACCGGTCGAACAGACCGTCGCCAGGGCAGCACCCATCGCGATGAAGGCTCCGGAGAGGACACCACGCAGGAGCATGTTCCAGGCCGGCAGTCCGACCTTGTACTTCCCGGCATCACCTGCTTTTGCTACGATAGCAACTGGAGGATGGAATACCATTTTTCATACACCTCTCTAAACGTCCTACCTATACCATCAAGTAATCCGAATGGATAGGTCTAATTAATCAGTAATTTAAGAGTGCTATTAATAGGTTTCGAAATGATCGCTGTGCCCCGGTGACGGAGCCTCATTTGGGGCATTTATCGTCGCTGTAAGTTAATTTCCATAGTTAAACATGAAGAATCAATAAATAACGCTTTAACCTTCGGATTGGAGACCACGCAGAATATAGGTAGTTTTAGGGGATGTTCGACGGTATTCCGGGAGCAGGCGCGCCCGGTCTCCGGCAGTAGCCCATTCCCCCTTCCGGGACAGAAAAAATACGGCATTATCACCGCACTTGACATGCGCGCAGGAATGACCATCAGGGACCGGCTTTCAGTCAGGCAGATTAACTTTGTTTTGAAGAGAAGGCCGGCCAGCGCCTCGCTTCCAGAGCAGTCTCCGGTTCCGTGCCGGACCTCGCTTCAGGCGGACTGCAGACACCGTGGGCGTAAGCCTTTGTGGTGCCGCAGTAGCCGACGCATGCCTCGGGTACAGCCTGCCCTGTAGACCGATCAGGGGGTATGCTCCCGGGAAGGGTCCCCCTCCCGCCGCATGATGACCGTGTAACTCGGAAGACGCCGTTCGGACGCTGCAGGAGCGTTATCAGGCGTCTTTGGAAGATGTACAGCGGATTTTGGAGAGGAGTGCCGAACGGCTGGAGGAGGGGCATCCCGGTTCGGGCTGCGCGCCCACCCGTCACCCGACGGCCGATGCACGGCACGACGGACGTGCCGGCCGCAGCTGGCGCAGGAGCCGGACGTGCGCAGCCAGGAACATGAACGAAGCAGGATCCTACAGGGCTCAAGGGAACTTTCTCCTCCGCGCTGCAGCCAATCAGATTGGGCAATCCCTCCAGGAGGAGCAGTGCCTGGTGCACCGGGAGACCTGCTTCCGGATCCGGTGTAAGCGCTCCGTGCCCTCTCAGGCAGGAATCGTCCTTCAGACACTATATCTTCCCGTCCCACACCACAGACCGTACCGGGAGCGCCGGCCGGCAATGTGCATTCAAAAACAATGTACTTCCACTGGGAATTAATCAAATAACATATCAGGTCGTATGAAAAATATTTCATAGATTTCATGCAGATCGAGGAAGCCGTCACTCCTTACAGGAGGGTCATACTTATCGCCATCATCGTCGGGCTTATCGCCGGCCTCGGTGCCCTGTTCTTCTTTGAAGGGCTGAAACTGGGAACTGCGTTTTTCATGGAAGGCATCGTCGGGTTCAACCTCCCGAAGGAAGGGCAGACCCTCCAGGATATCAGCCAGTGGGCTCCTCCCGATCACCTCTGGATGATCCTCCCCGTCATCTGTTTCGGGGGGCTTCTCTCCGGCATCCTGGTCTACACCCTTGCCCCGGAGGCGGAAGGTCACGGGACCGATGCAGCGATCAGGGCGTTTCACGGAGGAAAGCGGGTACGCTGGCGTGTCCCTCTCGTTAAAGCCGTCACCGCCATCCTGACCATCTCGACGGGAGGAAGCGCGGGCCGTGAAGGGCCGACCGCGCAGATCTCGGCCGGTTTCGGTTCGATCGCCGCCGACCTGTTAGGCCTCTCCCCCCGCGAGCGGAGGCTTGCCATCGCCACCGGTGTCGGCGCCGGGATCGGCACGATCTTCATGGCACCTCTCGGCGGGGCAATCCTCGCCGCGGAGATCCTCTACAAGCAGGACTTCGAGACCGAAGCGATCGTTCCCGCGTTTCTGGCCTCTGTCATCGGATATGCCATGTTCGGCCTGGTCGAAGGGTTTGAACCGGTCTTCGGTCCCGCGGCGACCTCCTGGAACGTCTTTCAGATCCCGTTCTTCATCCTCCTCGGCGTGGTCTCGACGGCAGTCGGCCTGATCTACATAAACGCCTTCTATGGGACGAACAGGATTTTTAAGGAGATATTCGGCCGGTTCAACCTCCCGAATCACTTCAAACCCCTTGCCGGGGCGTTTCTCACCGGCATATTCGTCCTTGCTCTTGCGGCCCTCTCTCCCGAAGCGGCAATCGTCGGGCTCGGGAGCCTCGGAACCGGATACGGCTTTGCGCAACTTGCCCTCTATAACATGCTCCCCGTCGGGGTGCTGCTCTTCCTCCCGTTTGCAAAGATCCTGACGACATCGCTCACCATCGGCTCGGGGGGGAGCGGCGGCGTCTTCGCACCGGGACTGGTGATCGGGGGGGCGACAGGAGGGGCCTTCGGTTCCCTGCTGCACCTCGCGCTCCCCGGCATCGTGCCCGCAGAATCCGTGCCGGTCTTCTTCGTCGTCGGGATGATCGCCCTCTTCGGTGCGATCTCCCATGCACCCATCGCGGTCATGATCATGGTCGTAGAGATGACCGGCGACTTCTCCCTGCTCGTGCCGGCGATGGGCGCTGTCTCGGTGGCGGTCATTCTCATCGGCCAGTCCACCATCTTCCGTGAGCAGGTGCTGGACCGGTCCCAATCTCCTGCTCACAGGGACGAGTATATGGTTGAAATCCTCCAGGATATCCATGCCGGCGATATTATGGTGCCCCGTGACCGGATCCTGGCTGTATCGCCCGATGACAGGGTTGGACGGGTGCTCCACCTGATCGACGAGACACTGCACACCGGGTTTCCGGTGCTCGATGGGGAGGGCAAACTCGTCGGCATCATCGCTCTCGATGATGTCAGAGATAACCGGATAAACGGCGAGCATGACGTCCTGGTGAAGGAGGCCATGAGCTCACGGGTATTCACCGTTCACCATGCCTGTACGTTGCGCGATGCCCTGGACCTGATGACCGAGCACGACATTCACCACCTGCCTGTTGTTCCGGCAGATGATCCGGGGGTGCTCTCCGGCTTCATCACCCGGACAGATATTATGAAGGCCTATACCCGGAAGGTATCTCAGTCGGCAGGGAGACGCCGTACAGGGTCCGTCACCCTGATCGAACCGGGTATGGCGGCAGGAAACAGTCCCGGCGAGAAAAAGAGGGTTGATGGTTGAGCGTTGCATTCAGGTCATTTGAACACGTCAAAGATCTGGTCGCTCCCCGTCGCGATGAGCCGGTCGCGCTCTGAACTCTCCTCGACGAGCGCGAGCACGGGGGGAGTCATATCCTCGCCCGGGTGGAACCCAAAGAGCCTCTCGAGGTCGACCTGGATGGCGTGCAGGAAGACCGAGTTTGAGATCTCCACAGGACAGAGCTCCTCGCACTGGCCGCAGTTGACACAGGAGTCGGAGATATGCGCGAACCGGATCAGGTGGAACATGAACGGCGGCGGGATGACGCCGGGCTCGACCAGGTAGTCCTTCTTCGTACTGCAGTCGATACAGTAGCAGATCGGGCAGTTCTCGATGCAGGAGTAGCACTTGATGCACCGGGAGGTCTGCTCCCGGATCCGGTTCAGGCGCTCCGTCCCCTCGCCGAGCGCCCCGAAGTAGCGTTCCCGCCATTTGTCGCCGAGTTTCAGCATGGCGTTCTCGACCTTGCCGCGGATCTCGATCCCCTTCGGATTTGCCGCCTCCGTCGCCACGGCGCCGGCCTGGATAGCGCTGTTGAGGAGGTTCGCGCCCTTCTCGGAGCAGACCTCGACGAATGTGGCGTTGCCGGCTTTTTCCCCAATAACGCCCCAGTTCCCGCAGGCGAGATCCGCCTGACGCGGGATCTTGATCTTGCACCGCCGGCAATTGGACCGGCGGCCGAGCCCCTCGTTCCCGAGAAGGTCTTCTGCCCCCTCCTCGAGTTCATCGATCGAGACGGAGGCGTGCTCGCCGTCCTTTGTGACAACGATGAACTTTCCCTTGTCGATCTCCTCCTTGACGACATCGTCGGGGTCGAGGCCAAGCTTCTCCCGGACGACGGTCCGCGCTACCTCCGGCCGGATGGTGCCGCCGCAGTTGAGGCCGATCACGATGATGTTGTCCAGGTTGACCTGCCCGCGTTTGGCCATCTCGTAGATAGCCTTGACGTCGCAGCCCTTGAGGACCGTCGCAATCCGCATATTGGGATCGGTTGCGAGGAGGCACCGCCGCATCTGTTTGGGGAGGAGCAGGGTGCCGCAGTGGAGCGAGCCCGCAATGCCTCCGATCTCGGCGGGGTCGGTGATCAGCGCCGGCAGGGCGTCGTAGACGTCCGCGCCCTTCCGGACCGCAAAGACCCCGTCAACCATACCGCTCTCGAGAGCGTGGCGCAGCAGGGCGGTCACCGCTCCGCCGGTCTCGGCCTTCTCGCGGAGTTCGTCGTCCGTCGTCCATGCATAGAGTAAATCGCCTTTTCCTGCCATATCTCACACCTCCCCGATTCTCTCGACCTTCACGGCACACGCCTTGAACTCAGGGATCTTTGCGATCGGGTCGAGCGCGTTGTTCGTCAGGACATTCGCCGCACACTCCCTGTAGTGGAACGGCATGAACATGACACCCTTCACGATGTCGGGGGTCACCTTCGCGGGGACGTCCACCGTGCCGCGGCGGGTGCTCGCCCGGACGACCTCGTCGTCCTTAATGCCGAGTTCCCTCGCATCCTCAGGGTTGATCTCGATCCAGCCCGTGGGTGCCTCCTTCTCAAGGCTCCGCGACCGGCGGGTCATGGTGCCGGTATGCCACTGCCAGATCGTACGGCCGGTCGTAAGGACGAACGGGTACTCGGCGTCCGGGACCTCGGCGGGCGGTTTCCACTCGATGGGCGAGAAGACGCCCAGGCCGTCGGGCATCGCAAACTTCTCCCGGTGGAGGATCGCCGTTCCCGGGTGCTCCGCCGTCGGGCAGGGCCAGTGCAGGCCGTCCGGATCGAGGCGAGCGTAGGACATCCCGTGGTAGGAGGGCGTCACGGCGGCGACCTCGTTAAAGACCGCTTCAGGGCTTTCGAACGCAAACTGTTTCTCGTAGCCCATCCTGCTCCCGAGCTCGCAGATGATCCGCCAGTCTTCCTTCGCTTCGCCGGGTGCCTGCTGTGCCTTCTTCCAGCGCTGGACACGCCGCTCGGTGTTCGTCTGGGTGCCGTCCTTCTCGGCGTAGCAGACGGCGGGCAGAATGACGTCGGCGAGTTCGCCCGTCTCGGTCATGAAGATGTCCTGCACGACCAGGAACTCGAGGTTCCGGAGGGCCTCCTCGACGTGGTGGAGGTCGGGATCGGAGAGCATCGGGTTCTCGCCCATGATGTACATCGCCTTGATCTCACCGGGCTTGTCGGCGAGGACGTTGATCATCTCGGTGACGGTGTAGCCGACCCTGCCCTCGGCAATATCCTCGACGCCCCACATCTCCATCATCTTCTTCCGGGTCGCCTCGTCGGTGACCTTCTGGTAGCCGGAGTAGACGTTCGGGAGGGCTCCCATATCGCAGGCACCCTGGACGTTGTTCTGGCCGCGGAGCGGGTTCACGCCGCTGCCGGGCTTGCCCAGGTTGCCGGTGAGCATCATCAGGTTCGCGGTCGATTTGACGTTGTCGACGCCGACGGTGTGCTGGGTGATGCCCATCGAGTAGATGAGCGCGGCAGCATCGGCCGTTGCGATCCACTCGGCCGCGGTCCTGAGGCTCTCGACCGGAATCCCCGAGATCTTTGAGACGTTCTCAAGGCTGTAAGTCTCCTGCATGACGACCTCCTTGAGGTTCTCGTAATCCTTCGTTCGGTTCGCAATGAACTCCTTATCCTCCCTGCCGTTCCGGATGATCTCCTGCATCAGGCCGTTTAAGATGGCGACATCGGTTCCGGAGACGAACGGCATGTAGAGATCAGCCTGTCGGGCGGTCGGGGTGAAGCGCGGGTCGGCGACGATCACCTTCCCGCCGCTCTCTCTTGCACGGACGATGCTCCGTGCAATGAGCGGGTGCTGCTCGAAGGTATTACTCCCGAGGACGAAGACGCACTTTGAATCGGCGATGTCCTTGATCGAGTTCGTCATCGCGCCTGATCCGAAGACCGCCGCAAGGCCCGCGACGGTGGACGAGTGGCAGAGCCGGGCGCAGTGGTCGACGTTCGGGGTCTTGAGCGCCACCCGCGCGAACTTCTGCATCAGGTAATTCTCCTCGTTCGATGTCCGGGCGGAGGAGAGACAGGCCATCTCTCCGGGTTTATAGGACCTGAACTTCTCCGTGATCAGGTCGTAGGCCTCGTCCCAGGTCGCCTCGACGAACGTACCGTCCTTCTTGATGAGCGGTGTTGTCAGGCGGTCGGGGCTGTTGATAAACTCGTGGGCATACCGTCCTTTGGGGCAGAGTTTGCCGCCGTTGACGGGCGCACGCTGCCAGTGCGCCACATCGAAGACCTTGCCGTCCCTCACGACAAGGTTGAACCCGCACCCGGTGCCGCAGTACGGGCATGTTGTCGATACATACTTGATATCCATAGTTGTTCCCTCTGGCGGGGACAACATGACGCCCGAATTATATAATATACGTGGTTCCGGCGGAATTTTTGAGGAATATTGGTGGAATGCCGCAGGAACCCGACTCACAGGCCGGCCTGGACCGCCAGCGCCGCCACGAGCGTGACGATACCCGCCACCGAGAGCGGCAGGGTGTAGTTCCGCACGACCGCGGGAAAATCGTCGCCGGTCGTCCGTTTGAGCAGCCAGAAGAAGGGGTCGCTCACGTAGGAGAACATGAACGCTCCTGCAGAGATCATGAGCACCAGGGCAAGCGGGTTGATCGCCAGAGCGGCAGGGATCGTGGCGAGGATGGTGGCGGTGACGGTGGCGGTGACGACTCTTGAGCCCTGTGCCGCCTGCACCAGGGCGGCGACGACGAACGGGAGGAGGGTGATGGGGAGATAACCCTGAACGAGCGCGGCCACATCGGCAGGGAAGGTGCTTGCGGCGATGACGCCGCCGAGCGCTCCGGCACCGGCGAGGTCGAAGATGATGATCCCGGCGTTTTTCGTCCCCCGGGCAAGCGCCTTCTCCCGGACGTCGGCCGGAACGGTGAGAAGTGCGGCAAAGAGCCCGGCAAGAAGCGCCAGGTTGATGTTTGCAAGGGCGTGGAGCGGTGGGACGAAAGACCCTACTACGAGCGCGAAGACGATGACCAGGAACGGCAGCCAGGCGAGAAGGTGCCGCCCGCCCGCTATGGGAGCCGGTTCTGCCGGCAACGCCGCAGGCGTACCGCGGGCCCGCAGGGCGACAAGGAGACCGGCGAGGAGGAGGAGCGAGACAGGAAGGGTGACGAGGTCGACCTCCCAGGGCCGGCCGGCAAAGAGGCCGAGCGTCGTTATGGTGGAGTAGACCACTGGAGCGGGGTAGAGGAGCACGTAGGATATCATCCCGGCGACGCCGGCGCAGTAGAGGAGGATCTTTGACGCCTGCCGGTCGGGCTGGAGGTGCGTGATGATGGGGGCGAGGATGACGAACGAGGTGATGCCGCACATCAGCGGGACGGAGAGGAGGTAGCCGGCCGACCCTGCCGTGGCAAGGGGGCGGTGCACCAGGCCCCGGATGTCGGCGACGATATTCTCTATCCGACCACTCTCGCGGAGGACCTGGGCGATGCCGACTCCGCAGAAGATGACGATACCGAGGATGGAGAATATCCTGCCGGCGCCGCCCGTGATCGCCGCAATAAGCGTCTCCGCCGGCATCCCGGCAAGGGCGCCGAAGAGGACGGACGTCCCGACCAGGGTGAGAAACGGGGGGAGGTGATACCTGAGCGACGCGACGGTTATCACGACGATGGCGACGGCGAAGGGGATGAGGGTCTCCATCACTCTTCCGTTGACGGCATGGGGTTATAAGGCCCGCCGGCCTTCTGCTCCATCTCGCGGCGGGCTTCAGCAATCCGGGCCCCGGCAATCTCCCGGTATCCCGGGTCGATTTCAAACCCGATAAAGTCCGCGCCGAGGGCAAGCGCCGCAAGCGCCGTGCTCCCGATGCCCATGAAGGGGTCGAGGACCAGCATCCCCGGCCGGCAGCCGTGGAGCCGGATGCACATCTCCGGGAGCTTCTCCGGGAAACTGGTCGGGTGGGGCCGGGAGGAGCGGATGGTCCGGTAGGGGATGAACCAGGTGTTCCCCCGGTCCCGGAGGTCGCGCTCCGCCGCCTTCCAGCGGCCGATGTTGCTCTTGTCCTGGTAGGGGACGCCGACACCCAGTTTGTCGAGGGCGACGCTCCCTTTCTTCGTGAAGTGGAATATATGCTCGTGGCACTGGCTCAGGTAACGGGAACTGTTCACCGGCTGGTAGTGGCCGACGGCGATGTCCCCGAGTATGTTCTCGTAACCGCCGACATCCTCCTTCCCGATCGCGATCGCCTTGACCCAGTGGATGACGTTCTGCAGCTCGAAGTAGGGGCGGAACCGCTGGACGGCGTCGAAGGGGATCCAGGGGTCCCGGGGTTTGCCGCCGATGTTGAGGAAGAACGAGCCGTCATCGGCGAGGACCCGCGCCGCCCCGGCGGCGACCTCCTCCAGCCAGCCGAGATACTCTTCACGGGGCTGCCGGTCGTTGTATGACCGGTATTCCTTGCCGATGTTGTAGGGCGGCGATGTGACGATGATATCGACAGAACCCGCCGGAAGGCGCTGCATGCCCGCTATGCAGTCCATGGTATGGATGGTATTGGCGGCAAGCCCGCCGGGTCCGTCCGTCTCTCTCTCCTCTCCTGCCACTCAGATCATATTACAGGTTCGCGGTCCTCCGCAAAAAGGTGAACGAACCGGGACGGGTGTCAGGATCTTGCGTCCTCGCCCAGCACCTTCTGCCGGGTCCGCTCCAGGGTGTCGATGAAGTCCTCTACCTCATAAGGGTTGAGTCCTTCGCTCGTGGAGCCTTCACGTTCGAGGTAGACGATCTGGAGGAGCGCGTCTTTGAGGATCTCAAGACGGCTCTCCGGCGGGAGGATTATCTCGAACCGGCGGAAGATACGGTCGGATATGCAGACGAAATCACCGTGCATGGACGCAAACGAGAGGATTTCGTCTGCTGAAGGAACATCGCCCTGGCTCACCTCGACTTCCAGGACTGCGGGCGCATCGCCGCCCTCTTCTGCAAAACAGCGGGTGACCCTGATCTTCGTGGCTGCTCCTCCGGTTCCGGCGAACTATTCTCTACAGAGAATAATATAGTTGCGATGACGGGGAGGAGATCTTCCCCGTTGGGCATCGGGGTCATGCCGGCACGGCGGAAGGGACGTGCCAGTCGGGCGACGCGGGGCGGTGAGGGCAGGACGCGAGAAGGCAGGTCGCGCTTCACAGGGAGTCTCCCCCTCAGGCATCTCCCGGCTTACCGCTCCCCGCCATGCTCTTTCCGGGAATCCCCTGCCGTTCGGTCCGCCTCCCGCATGCGGGCGAGATGCCCCCTCTCCTCAGACCGGACCTGCTTCTTCCGGTCCAGTTCCCATGAGAACCGGTCGAACTCCGTCTGCACCCCCCGGCACTCCGCCTGAAGGGCTGCGATCCGGGCTTCGAGCACCTTCCGCTTCCGGTCGGCCTCGATCTGCCGGACCCGGAGCTCGTCCTCGCGATTCCGCAACTCCGCCTCCTCCTCCATCTCCCTGATGTAGCGCGCCGAGCCGGTCAACACCCCGCCCGGCCCGAGATAGACGTCCGCGAGATCGATCCCTTCACCGGTGACGATGACCTCCCGGATCTGGTTGGAGTGCGCCATGCCCCGGGACTTCAGGACATACAGGCCCCGGTTCCGCTCGCCGCCGGACTCGATGAACTTGAGGAGGATCCATGTGTCCATCAGCGACGATATCTCGATCTTTGTCTGTTCAGAGGTTCCCTCCGCCTGCGTCAGGTCGGTGAAGAGCCCGGTGATATGGTTGACCTTCAGATAATCGACGAACCGGACCAGCATCGCCTTCGCGTCTGCCTCGCTGCTCACCGAGATGAGGCTCGATATGGGGTCAATGACGACCGCGTCGGGCCGCAAGACCTGCACATCCCGGAGCATGGTGGCGAGGTGCGTCTCGAGGCCGTACGCCGTCGGACGGGAAGAACGGATTACAAGGTTTCCCGCATCAATCCAGGGCTGGAGATCGATCCCGATAGACCGCATGTTCCGCACGATCTGGCCCTGCGACTCTTCAAAGGCGAAGTAGAGACACCGCTCACCCCGCCGGCAGACCGAGTCTGCGAAGGCAGCGGCGAAACTCGTCTTGCCGGTGCCCGGCGCGCCTGATATCAGGACGCTTGAACCCCGGAAGTAACCCCTGCCGTCGAGCATCGCGTCGAGCCGTTCGATGCCGGTGGAGACCCGGTCTTCGAGGGCTTCGTGGTCGAGGCTGAGGGTGGTGACCGGCATGATGACGATACCTTCGTTCCCCGTGATCAGGAACGGGTACTCGTTCGTGCCGTGGGTGGAGCCGCGGTACTTAACGATGCGCAGGCGCCGGGTCGAGATCTGGTTGGTCACCCGGTGGTCGAGGAAGATGACGGCGTCGGAGACGTACTCCTCGAGACCGTGCCGGGTCAGGTTTTCGCCCTGGCCGCTCTCGCCGGTCACGACCGCCGTGACGCCTTTCTCCTTGAGCCAGGAGAGGAGCCGGCGAAGTTCGGCGCGGATGATGCCTTCGTTTGAGAGACCTGAGAAGAGGACCTCGATGGTATCGAGCGCCACCCGTTTCGCCCCGATGGAATCGATCGCGTAAGCAAGCCTGATGAAGAGCCCGTCGAGGTTGTACTCGCCGGTCTCCTCGATCTCGCTCTTCTCGATCCGGACATAGTCGATAGCGAGTTTCTCCTGCGCGATCAGCCGGGGGAGGTCGAAGCCGAGGGAGTGGACGTTCTTGACCAGGTCCTCCGCCGTCTCCTCAAAAGAGACGAAGACGCCGGGCTCGTTGTACTGCGTCGCCCCGCTCACCAGGAACTGCATGGCAAAGAGCGTCTTCCCGCTCCCGGCCTTTCCAACGACCAGCGTCGGCCGCCCCTTCGGGAGCCCGCCGGCGGTGATCTCGTCAAGACCGTGGATGCCGCTCGGCACCTTTGCCAGAGCGAATTCGGTATCCCCGGACGGTGCCGGAGCACCTGCAGCCTGATCCATATTCTTTTGATGATCTGTATTTACCATATACATTACCCCGAAATCTGGTGACCCGGTGCTTCGTTACGCCGTACAGGACGCCCGGAGGGAGCCGTATCCCCGATGGAGCCGCGCAGAGACACGATCCCGTCCGGGGTCTTCCGGGTCCGGGACCCGGCACAACATTCAGGCCTTTCTCAGCGTGAACTGGAATGCTGCACCGCACTCCGGGCGGCCCGGCACCCGATCGGCGGCCCAGATCCTGCCGCCGTACCGTTCGACCAGGATCCGGGCCAGGTAGAGCCCGAGCCCCTCGCCGACGCCTCGCTGCTTCTTCTCATAGCGGTGGAAGATCGCCTCCTTATCGGCATCTAAAACACCGGGGCCGGTATCCGCCACCGTTACCCACACAAACCCGCCTGCATCCTCCGTCCGGATGGCGATCGCGACGTCGGGACCGCCGTGCTTGATGGCGTTGCCGATCAGGTTTGAGAAGACCTCCGGGAGGAGTTCGTCACCCAGCACGAGGGATGAAGCGCCGGCGTAGTTGATGCTGCCGTCAGGATACCGGCCAATCTCATCGCGGATGATCGTATCGAGGTCAACCGGCCGGATATCGGGCGGTCCGGTATGGATCCGCCGGATCTTCGAAACAAGGCCAAGGATCTCGATGCTTTTCCCAATGCTCCGCTGGAGTTTCGCCGCATAATCGGCAGCTTCACCGTCGAGGGTGGCAAGGAGCAGCTCGGCATAAAGGTTCGAGACATTCTCGGTGTTGCCGATATCATGCGTCAGGATATCCAGGTAGAGGTTCGCCTCCCGGTGCGCACTCTCGAGCTCGTGATGAAGCCTGGCCCGTTCTTCCTCGGCACGCTTCTGCTCGGTGACGTCGGCGGCTACGCCGATGAGGCGATGAGGCCGCCCTTCCGGGTCCCGGCACACCAGGCCCCGGCTTGCAATCCAGCGGATGGAACCTTCGGACTGGCGGCGGATGCGGAATTCAGCCATGTATTCGCCGTTATGGGCGATGGCCTCATCTATGGCCTGCCGGATCCGGGGCCGATCCTCCGGCACCACGATGGTCCTCCAGTCGTCGCGGGTCTGCAGTGCGCCGGCATCGGGAACACCCCACAATTTCACCAGCGCTTCAGAGGGAATAACCTTCCCGGAGGCCAGGTCGATCTCCCAGGGTGCGAGACTGGCGGCATCGAGAGCCATCGCCAGCCGCTCCTCGCTCGCGCAGGGCCTGGTTGGACCTGGCAAGCTCGGCGGTCCGCTCTTTCACCCGGGTCTCGAGTTCGGCGTAGGCTTTCCTGAGAAGTTCCTCCGACTGCTTTTGCCCGGTCAGGTCCGTGACAACCAGGGAGAAGACCTGTATCCCGTCCATCCGCAGGAGTTTCAGGGAGAGGTGTACCGGCACCAGGTCCCCGCCATGCGCCTGGAGCGTGCTCTCGCCCGCGGTGCCGGAGGGGTTCCCGTCCTCCATCATCCTCCGGAAACTCTCTGCAGAGGCAGGGGCGATGAAGGCGTGGATCGGCTCTCCCATCAGGCTTTGATGGGGCATGCCGAGAAGCCGGGCGAACGACTCGTTGCAGTAGAGGATGGTGCCGTCGGTGGAGAGTGTTGCAGCCCCTTCCCACATCTGCTCGACGAGTACACGATAGGGGTGTTCGGCGGTGTTTAAGGTATAGACCTTCTCGCCCTCGTCCGTCGAGACGAGGAAGGCATCGACCTCCCCCCTCCGGATCGCCGAAAGGGTCTCTTCAGCCTCCGCAAAGCCTCCATAGAGTTCTTCCAGCACGCGGAGGAGTTCTTCCTCTCGCGGTAATCGGGGAATGTTCATGTTGGATGGGTTACCTGGAGGGTAGTTTTCGGTGGAGCGCACAGTCACTCCAGCTGTTTAATCCCGAGCCCGACAAGGACACGATCTTCGTCCGACATATCCCCGATCAATCTCCTGATCGGCAGGGGAAGCTGCTTGATGAGCATGGGCACCGCGAGGATCTGGGCGTCTTTTGCCAGTTCGGGGTGCTGGTAGATGTCGATCACTTCAAGATCGTAACTCCCTTTGTAGCTCGTCTCAAAGATGTTCTTGATGTTCTCGATCGCCCTCTGCGACCGCGGGGTCATCCCGGCTACGTAGAGCCGCAGAATATAACGGGAGTCCATACTCTTCAGTGCCGTCTCGAACTCTTCCGCGGTCAACGGCCTGTTCCGGCCCTGATTGTCGCTCTCGTTACTCACTCGGTCAACCCCCTTAGAATCTAGGTTTTATCCCCCGGTCGCAGATCGAGGCCGACCAGCACCTTCTCCGTATTCGAGAGATCACCGATGATCTTTCTCAAGGGCGGGGGAAGTTTCCGGACCAGCGTGGGGACGGCGAAGATCTGGTCGCCTCTCGCGAGTTGAGGCTGTTCGACGAGATCGATCACCTCGATCCGGTATCGGCCGGCAAGATGCTCCTCGCAGAACTTCTTCAGGTTTGCGAATGCCGCGAGCGATTTAGGTGTCTGGCCCGCGACGTAGAGCCGCAACTCCCATACCTCTCCGTTCTCCTCCCCGACCGTCTCCTGATGCGTACTCATCGTACTTCCTCTTTCCCTCTCGACTACTCAAACATTCCGTCGCCGGTCGCTGCCTCGGTTGCCACAGTTCTCCGGGCGGTGCCTGCTTCGAGCCTGCTGTGGAACCGGTTCTTCTATCGGAATTCCGGTGCTGTTCCCGACCCGGATCGAGCGAGCTCCAGGGTGCTCCCCGGGCCGGGGGCGGGACGCTGCGGGTGGGAGCCGGGAAAACAGCCATGCCAAAACCATTTAAGCAGGTTTATCCGCTTGAGGGCGGAGATCTCCTCATGAGACGATTATACCTCCTCATCGCACTGCTGCTCGTGGTCCCGGCGGCGGCGGTCGTCCTCACTTCGGAGAGCGGGTGGACTGCCGGCACCGACGCCGGGTCAAAGCAGGTTGCCGCGTTCGGCAACGGCACGCGCTACGAGGCAGGATCGTACCATATCGTCGTCCTCTCCGGCACCTACCGGGAGATGGGACGGCAGTATGGCGCCCTGATGAAGGACGAACTCCAGGAAGAGTACGCGATGCTCCGCTCCCACTTCACGGCCAACGGATACACCGAGGCGGAGATCGGCGAGTTCGCTACAACGGCAACGGCGCTCCAGGCAAAACGCATGAAGGAGATCCGGGCGGGAATCGCGGAGACGTCCGGTCTTTCCGTAGAGGAGGTCGATATCCTCTACGAAGGCCCGATCGTCTACCTCGTAACTTATGGGGCGAAGGCAGGGTGTTCGTTCATGGCGGTATGGGGCAACTACACCCCTGACGGCTCGGTGGTCCTCTCCCGGAACTACGACCTGCCCGACGTATTCTCGGTCTTTTACCCATACTACACCCTCGCGGTCTACAACCCGACCGACGGGAGCAACGGCGTGGCGACCTTCGGCCCGGCAGGGGCACGTTCCGAGACCCTGATGAACAGCGCCGGCCTCTTCATCGCCGACGACAACGCCGTGGACTCGGGCAGTAGCCTTGAGATCGCCGGCAGGCCCGACCTGATCGGGGAGTTCTTCCGGCTGATGCTCGACTACTCCGATATGGAAGGGCTCGACGCCGGGATCATGACCACCCGTGCGGACTGCGCCTGGATCGTGAACGCGGCAGGACCGGACCGGGCCTACTCCTACGAGGAGACCGTGTATGACATCAAGCGCCGCGAGGGTCAGGGCGTGATCGCGGCCGCGAACCACTTCGTGGACCCGTCCTGGCGGCTTGCGGTGCCCCCGGCGGATCATTCGACCTCGCGGTATGACAATCTTCTGCGCCTCGCCGAGGAGAACCGGGGTTCGATCGACGGGGAACGGATGGTCGCGATCCGCGACGTGCTGCTGGAGGACGGGGGCGCGACATTCCGGCACAGTATGCTCGAGGGTATGCCGTACTCCTCAGATCACCAGGTGATCTTTGTCCCGGAGACCCGTACGCTCTGGCTGAAAGTCGTGGACCGGGACTGGCAGAAGGTGGAGCTCGGACCGCTCTTCTCGGTGTGAGGGGGCCCGGCCTCTCCTCTCCCTGCTCTCAGGGAGCAGGAGCCTGCCGTGATCCCGGGCTGCGGCAACAGACGATCCGGGTATAGGAGAAAGGGCAGACGAGAGGCACAGGTGACGCGCCAGGATCCTGAAAAAAGGTATTGGAGTCGGTTCACTTTTCGAAGTACGCGACGATGTTTTGGAAGATCTGCATGTTCATCGATTCGGTGGGCAGGGGTTTTCCCTCGCGCCGCAGGTGCTCTTTTTGGGTCGGCCAGTCGTAGAGGTTCACGAACTCCATGGCCCGCTCGGGGTGCGGCATCAGGCCGAGGACCCTGCCGTCCGCCGAGGTGATCCCGGCGATGTCCGCAAGCGAACCGTTCGGGTTGTAGGGGTACTCCCCTCCCGCTGGAGAGAGGTCGTCGCGGCAGTAGCGGAACGCGACCATCTTCTCGCGCTCGATACGTTTCAGGGTCTCTTCCGAGCAGGAGAAGTTCCCCTCGCCGTGGGAGACCGGGCAGTAGAGGTGCGTGATGCCCCGCGTCCAGAGGTTCTCCACCGCAGGCTTCAGGGTGACGAACCGGCACTCGAGCACGCCCTTCCGGTTCGGCATCAGGGCGATCTCGCGGGGACGAACCTGCTCGAACGCGGGGATCAGGCCGAGGTTCGCGAGGATCTGAAACCCGTTGCAAATCCCGAGGACGAGGTTGTCCCCCGCGAGGAAGTCTTTGAGGTCGCTCCAGAGGTTGTTTCTGACGCGGTTTGCGTAGGCGTTGCCGGCACCCGTATCGTCGCCGTAAGAGAACCCGCCGGGGAAGACCATCAGCCGGTAGTGGGAGAGGGCCTTCTCGCCCGCGATGAGGTCGTTGATGTGGACGATGTCGGATGCCATCCCGGCCCGCATCAGGGCTTCCCTGGTCTCCATCTCGGAGTTGATGCCGTAACCGCTCATGATGAGGGCTTTTGCCGGGGTCTTGGTAGTAGTCATCTCAGTACCTCCCGAAAGGTGCCTTGTATGCTGCTTCCATCGCCGTGATGGGCTGCTCGATGAGGGTCTTTCCTCCTGCCGATACCCGGAAGACCGTGCCGTCGACGTGGCCGAGGAGGTTTGCGTCGCCGCCGAAGAGCTCCTCGAACGCCTCGCGGTCGGAGGGAGCGATCGTGACGACGAACCGCCCGAGCGACTCCGAGAAGAGGTAGCAGTCCGGGCGCATTCCGCCGGGAATGGTGATGTCCATGCCGACCCTTCCCGCAATCGCGACCTTTGCAAGGGCGACGAGGAGGCCCCCGTGGGTGACCGGGAAGGCAGAGGCGACGATCTTCTTCTCGATCGCGTCGGTCATCCTCTCGTAGCATGCTTTTGCCGTCTCGATATCGAGGGCCGGGACCGTGCCTCCCTCGATGCCGAGGTGCGCGAGGTACTCCGACCCGCCGAGCTCCTCGTTGGTCTCCCCGACGACGTAGACGAGGTCGCCATCGAACTTCGCGTCCATCGATACGGCGGTGGCAACATCGGGGTGGATGCCTATCGAGGAGATGAGGAGCGTCGGGAGTACGGAGACCTTGACGGGGTTAGAGTCCGCGTCGAACCCCGAGAAGTCGTTATACATGCTGTCTTTCCCGGAGATGTAGGGCGTGCCGAACCCGACCGCGCCGTCACGGCAGCCGAGCGCGGCCCGCTTGAGCTGCCAGAGCCGCTCTGGCTCATCGGAAGAGCACCAGCAGAAGTTGTCGAGGAGAGCGATCGTCTCCATCGGGACGCCTATCGCTATCAGGCCCCGGATGGCCGTGTCGATAGCGGCGATCGCCATGCGGTAGGGATCGAGCTCCGTGTAGGAGGGGAAGAGGCCCTGCGAGAGCCCCACGCCCTTCATCGAATCCAACACAACCTTCGTCAGCGTGGCTGAGGCCTGGACCCGCCCGCTCCCCTGCACGGGCCCGAGGACGTGCCCTCCCTGGACGGTATGGTCGTAACGGGTCGAGATGAACTCTATCGAGCAGATGTTCTTTCTCGTGAGCATGGCAAGGAGGAGGTCGTCGAGCCGGTCCGGGCACGCGAACTCGGGCTCGGGATAGGTCGTCGTCACGGGCAACGTCTGGAGGTGCTTCTTCGGCAGACCGTCGTGGAGGAACTCGAGGTCGATATCCATGACGGTCTCGCCGTTGTACTCCACGACGCACCTGCCGGTATCGGTGAATCTCCCGATGACCGTGGCCTCGACCTCCCTCTTCTTCATGAGGTCCATGAACGCCTCGACCTTCTCCTCCGGGACGGCGAGCGTCATCCGCTCCTGCGATTCGGAGATCCAGATCTCCCACGGCGCCATGCCGGGGTACTTCAGCGGCACGCGGTCGAGGAGGACATGGCACCCGCCCGACTCCTTTGCCATCTCCGCGACGGAGCAGGAGATCCCTCCTGCCCCGTTGTCGGTGATGCTCCGGTAGAGGTCGAGGTCGCGGGCCTCCTTGACGATGACGTCGGAGAACTTCTTCTGGGTGATGGGGTCGCCGATCTGGACCGCGGTCACGGGGCTTGCCGGATCGAGCGCCTCCGAGGAGAAGGTGGCCCCGTGGATACCGTCCTTGCCGACCCTGCCGCCCACCATGACGATGAGGTCGCCGGGGAGGGCCTGTTTCTCGTGGAGCAATCTTCCGTCGCGAGCGCGCGGCATCACGCCGACCGTGCCCGCAAAGACGAGGGGTTTACCCACGTAGCGGTCGTGGAAGTAACACCACCCCTGTGGCGTCGGGATGCCCGAACAGTTGCCTCCTACATCCACACCGCGGATAACGCCCTCGAAGATCCGCCGGGGGGGGAGAATGGGGTTTTCCCGGTTCTTGGCGCGGAAGAGGGGCGGTTCAGTCTCGGGGTCGCCGACGCAGTAGCCGTAGATGTTGATGCAGGGCTTTGCGCCGAGGCCGAACCCGATCGTGTCGCGGTTCACCCCGACGATCCCGGTGAGGGCGCCGCCGAAGGGGTCGAGGGCCGAGGGGGAGTTGTGCGTCTCGACCTTGCAGGTCACGAGGTGCTCGTCGTCGAAGACGATTGCGCCGGAGTTGTCGGTGAAGACCGAGACGCAGATGTCCTTATCACCCTTCGCCTCGCGGATGGTGTTGGTGGCTGCCTGGATGCAGGTCTTGTAGAGCCCCCGCGGGACGTCGTCGTCCATCGCCGAGGCAAAGATGGTGTGCTTGCAGTGCTCGCTCCAGGTCTGGGCGAGCGACTCGAGCTCGACGTCCGTCGGCCTCCGACCGAGGCTCCGGAAGTAGTCCCGTATCGCGTGGAGCTGGGCGAGGTCGAGGGCGAGCGGCCCCCGCCGCTCCCCGGTCCCGGGGTCGACGATGCCCTCTTTCCCGATGCGTGCGAGGTCCGCGTCGGGAAGGTCGAGGTCGACGGTCCCGGCCGCCTGGAGTTCGTCGAGGCGGACGAAGGGCGTGATCGTGTCCATCCCCGTCTCACCGTACTCCTCGCGGCTCCTGACGTGGACGCGGTTGACGAGCGGGTTTGCGAGGGCAGCGGTGAGCCTCCGGAGGGAGTCGGGGGTCAGGTCGCCGGCGACGAGGTAGAGCTGCGACGAGAAGACCGCCTCCCCTTCGCCGAACCGGAACCCGAAGTAATCCTCGATGGTCTGCTTTGCCGTCGTCCCGGCGTTGTCGGTGACGCCGGGCAGGAACCCGACCTCGATCGCGTGGTCAAAGTCGGCCTCGGTCGGCCGGTCTACGGAGTATCGCTGGACAACGGGGTTGCTGAGCTGCGCACCGATCTGCGAGAGCTCGTCAGGGGAGAAGTCCCTCTGGGAGGTCGCTATGGTATAGACGTCGACGAGATGCAGATCGCGCAGGGGGACGCCCGGCGAGCGGAACCTCTCGGTACGCGTCTGCAAGCGTGGATCGCGGGAATAGTGTACCTCTATCCGGTGGACGTGAGAGGCCATGTATATATATGGGTGCGATCGGGTGAAAAGAGCTGCGATGGGGTGGGGGTGTGCGGTTGGGTCGGAGGGGGTCCGGGTGAGATTTGAGGAGCTTTAACTATACCCTCTCTTTTTCAGCACGCCTGTGCCTCCGGGGCGTGCCGAACTCATTTTGGGCGTATTTTCAAATGAGGTCAATAATGGACATCTACAAACTTTTTCTCGCTCTGATGATATGCAAAACATCAAAATAAAAAGGAATGGTATCCTTTGGCGGATCTTCTGGATTGACTAAAGCCCTTCGAAAATCTGATTTTTCATAGAATTCTACAGAGGTTGGCTTAAAGTCAACAGTTAGAATTCTACAACCAACATGTTCAGTGATGTCGCCCACTATAGAAAAGATTTCTATGAGCATATTGGTTCCAATACCGCGATGCCGGTAATTGTCGTGAACTGCCAGCCTTGCAATTTTTATTGCCGGGTAATATCGATATTTATAGCCCCTTATTCGATCTCCCCGTATCATCTCCTCTTTTTCGATGCAATCGGTTACAAGCGTAAAATATCCCACGAGAGCCTCTCTCCAGAACACAACTTGCGTGACAGAGAAGAAACTGTTCTGACACCGTAAGGCGTCTTCTTTTAGGAACTCCTCTAAATCAACTTCTTCGGGATTACTACAACAAGAAAAAGAATTAACATCAATTCCTTCGTGGAGAGTGACATACTCCAACTCTTCATCAGGAATTGGTTCTGCCATTAAGATCGCTTTTGAGAACGCACCGCAGCCTCCCTGACTAAAAACTGGCCGCGTGTACTCAGGTCATTGTGCTCAAGGAATCTCTCGAACCTGCGAGCATCCTCGCCTTTTAATTTCAATCCTAACTCTATAGCCTTCGCCATTACACCCACCCCGCACATGTGGCGTGCATATGTGTTACATATGTAATACGATGAGATATACGCATCTGAAGAACTAATATATGTTTCCATACCTCTCGCCCATGAAATGATCGAGAATATGAAGTTCAGTTTTAAAAATAGGCTAATAAGTTGGCCTTTTAAGCCCCAGCCGAGATTTGAACTCGGGACCTGCTGATTACAAGTCAGCCGCTCTGCCAGCTAAGCCACTGGGGCATACCTTATATTGTGGATCGTCCGCGCTAAAAAAGATGGCGCCGGTTCTCCTCACCCCTCCCCGGCATCTTCTGGCTGATCACCATAACTCCCACCTGACGGTGCTCACGATCTGCTCCTGATGGAGCGTCGCGACTCCCACCTGACGGTGCTCACGATCTGCTCCTGATGGAGCGTCGCGACTCCCACCTGACGGTGCTCACGATCTGCTCCTGATGGAGCGTCGCGACTCCCACCTGACGGTGCTCACGATCTGCTCCTGATGGAGCGTCGCGACTCCCACCTGACGGTGCTCAGGCTCCTGCCCTACGGCCAGTCGCGCTCCCAAACAACCTCCCCGTCATACAGAACCCGCCTGACCCTATGATACGGAATACAGGCCACATGCGTCCCGGCGTCCACCTCCAGGTACTGCGCATCGAGCGCGAGGACCCGGTCGCCCTGCACCCTCGATCGGTCGCCGGGCGCCCCGCGGTCGACGTACTCGACCTCGATCCGGGAGAAGTCGTAGCCGGGGTCGTGATAGAACCGGAGCAGCAGCCGGTAGCTCGTCCGCATACCCTCTCCTCCACGGCACTCTCACCCTGCCGGACGATAATGGTGCCGCCGCCGGTTCGCCGGCAGCTCTCCCTCGCCGGAACAGCCACAACGGCGACGTCCGAGCGGCTGGCGAACCGGCACCGCGAGGTGGAGCCGGGGGGCGAGTCTGCAACGTTCATAACAAAGGAGCACAGAAGTATCATCAGGATGTCGCATCTCACCGTCGATCTCGGGGGCCGGCCCGGCCTCGACTGCCGGGGATTCTGTTCGTACTGCTACTTCAAACACGTCAAGGGGACGACGTCGTTCGGCTGCAGATACTGCCTGCCCTTCCAGAAGGGCTGTGACTACTGCACCCGGGGCGTGCGGGAGGGGTACGAAGGATTCAAGAGCCTCCGGACCGTCGCCGACGAGACGCTGGCAAACCTCCAGGTGATGAGCGACGATATCGACCGGATCACCATCAGCGGCGGCGGAGACCCGAGTTGCTACCCCGAGTTCCGCGACCTCGTCGAGCTGCTCGGCAGCATGGAGGCGCCGCTCCATATCGGCTATACCAGCGGGAAGGGGTTCGACGACCCGGATATAGCCGATTTCCTCATCGATAACGGTCTTTCCGAGGTATCCTACACCGTCTTCGCCGCCGACCCGGACCTCCGGCGGCAGTGGATGCACGACCCGACGCCGGAGGCCTCCCTTGCGATCCTCGACCGGCTCTGCGGCGCGATCGACGTCTACGCTGCAGCAGTTGTCATTCCCGGCGTCAACGACGGCGAGGCCCTCGAAGAGACCTGCGCGTGGCTGGAGGAGCGGGGCGCAAAAGGGCTGATCCTGATGCGGTTTGCAAACCGGACCGACCAGGGGCTCATCCTGGAGAACGCGCCGCTCATCGAGGGGCAGCAGGTCCATACCGTCGACGAGTTCCACGACATCGTCACCGACTTAAACGAGAAGTTTTCGATGAAGATCAGCGGAACCCCGCTCGGCGACCCCTCGATCGGGTCGCCGTTTGCGATCCTCCACGAGCCCGATCTCTTGAAGAAACTCCCCCGGGTCCAGAAGCGCGCGACCGTGATCACCGGGAGTATCGCGGCCCCCTTCATCCAGCGTATCCTCTCAATCCGCGGTTCGACTTCGCGGGTCGTCAGGGTCAGAAAAGAGATCGCCGACCTCATCACCGCCGACGACCTCGCCGAAGTAAACCTCAAGAGACTTGAGGATGTCGTGCTCATCCCCGGCCGGGCGTTCGTCCACGATGCCGAAGCCCGGACGATCCTCTCCGCCGACGGCGTCGACCGCGAGGTGGTGCGCGGCCCCGATATGCTGACGGCCGATGCGGAGATGAGCATGGGCATGACCCGGACGGAAGTGCTCGATAAGGAGATCGAAGGGTTCTCTGCCCTGATCAACACGATCAACCGATACGGCCGGTGACGGCCTCTCCCCCGGCGCAGACGCACCGGGAGCGCCTCTCCACCGTGCCGGCTCTAACCGCGAACCCCAGAACCAGCACCTGGAGCGTCTCAATGCCCCCGCGATCGGTCGTGGGTTCCCCCCGTCGTTGCATTGAGTTCCCCTGCCGGGGAGATGCCATCGGCTCTTCAACGAATTTGTAAAACGAATGCGAGGGGAGCGATTCGAACGCTCGAACTCCTACGAGACCAGGCCCTCAACCTGGCGCCTTTGACCTGGCTTGGCAACCCTCGCCCGGATACGGGAAGAACATACTCTGTGCGTGAACAGAGATGGAACGTGCATCGGTTGCGCTTTCGCGCACCGTTTACCTTATTTAATCTGTCGTCATACCTGAAATACCTTTGCGTGAGGCTACGATGAGGGAGGGGGCGGGTTCCTCCGACCAGGAGACAGCAAAGAGAGTATGCCGGAGGCTGCCGGGGTGTGCGTGCCCCAAACCCCCGGTGCGAGATGATGCCCGGTTCAACGTTCGTCATACGATACGGTCAATCAGCGGATCAAACTGCCTCAGGCGCAGAAGAGGGAACATAATTTTCCCCTAATCAGGGGGTATAATCGCAAATACTCATAAATGGCCGCTTTTGAGCATGCTGTTATATATCAGGAAACGAATGGATCTATTTAATATATTCCCTCACTCACTTCATTCTATAGAACCTCCTCCGTAACATACACCGCATCGACTCGATCTCCGAACATAAAGCGCTATCGCCCCGGTAGAAGTTGAATTGGAATCATCCATGTTCAGGCGCGTTCCAGGAGTATGCTACCACCTCAAAGGAACTGAGGCCGAAAGGAAGTCTCGCAGACACTCCCGGGATGCATGATGTACAACGATCCAAAAATGAGACCCAACGCTACAGGTACCCTGGATCTCACCACCGACCAAGATCAATTGAGTGATCCTTCAGGAAACGATGACGGGGGAGCCTGCTGTCCGGCCGAAACCCATAGCAAGATCATCTGGGTGAGGGACCCGGGGGGCGGAACCTGGGTTTATGTCGATCCCGCAGTCGGGAACGCCCTGGGTGTCGATGCGCAGGCGCTTCTTGCAGATCCGCAAGCGCTTATCCAGTCCGTCCACCCCGATGAAAGGGAGTCTTTTAAATTACTGTTTGACGGTTGTCCTGCCGGCGAGTATGATTCGCTGGAATACAGAATCGTCCTTCCGGACACCACGATCAGGTGGATGCAGGCACGTGCTTTTTCCGTCAGAGATGCAGACGACCGGGTTTTGCACGTGCTCGGTGCAACAGCCGATATGACCGAGCAGAAATCGGCTGTAGTAGCCCGGGAGAACGAGGACGAGCAACGAACAAATTTTTTCTCTATCGCATCGCATGAACTGCGAACGCCCCTGCAACCTATTCTGGGATACCTTTACCTTATGCTCGACAATCCCCGCCATTTCGGGCTCACCGAGGAGGCCATACAGTATTTAGATGTCATGCAAGACTGCGCAAACAGGATGAGCGGCATCATAAACAGGATCCTCGTCGTGAGCCTCGCCGATGCAGAACGGGGTATTATCCAGCCGAAATGGGAGACTATATCGCTTGAACAACTTGTTGCCGACACCATCGAGGTGTGCAATACCGAAGATTGGGTGACGTGTACTGTTGATATCCCCCCCGGCCAGACGATCGAGACGGACAGAATCTATCTCTATGAAGCATTGTGTGAGATCTACAGCAATGCCGTGAAGCATTCGAGCCCTCCCTGTCACGTCGTCTTCGAGTACAGCGAAGAGCCCGAAGCCCATCTCGTATCCATATCCGATAACGGTCCCGGTATAGACGAGACAACCCGGTGCCGCATATTCCAGCCGTTCTATATCGGTGACAGAGACAACCTCTCCAGGGCGTACGGACGCCTCGGACTCGGGCTTGCCATAGCAAAGAAGGATATTGAGAAGCTGGGAGGGACTATCTCAGTCGACAGTACCCTGCACCAGGGGAGTACGTTCACCATCCGGCTCCCCAAACAGCACCTGTGAACCCGGAGAAGATACGCCGCAACAGGTGGCGCAACCTCTCATTCCGAATAACCGGGGATGCTCTTATTCACCGACGGGATGCTACATTGTGGTGGAGCAAGGTGAATCGTCTTCCCTTCCCTCTGTCTCAGCGGCTCTCCGCTCCTTCTCACTGATAAGGCTGATGACCTTCATCGCAGCGTAGACGCCTTTGACAGGAAGATCACTCCTTTTTCTGAGCACCGCTTTGATCGATTGGACCGTCTCGCCATCTCCCATATCTTCGAGGGCTGCAACCGCCCCACTCTTGACCTCTCCGTCCGTATCGAAGAGTGCATCGATAAGCGGTCCTATAGCCTGCTTTCCAAGCGCGGCGACTTCATCCCATCTCCTCTCCGCTATCAGGACCGTTACACGTTCTTCGGGGAGAGCCGGCTGCCACCCACTCATTTCAAGTGCCGAGAGCACTTCCCGGCGGCTGGAAAAACTGCCGGAACGAAGGAGAGGGACCAGATGCGACACGACCTCTTCCTCCCCAAGAAGGGTCTTTAAGGTGCTGACAACATTGCGTCGAATGGCCGGATCCTCATCTTTCAGGAAAACAGTCACCCGTGAGGTCCAGTAATCGGCTAACTTCAGTAACGATGAGAGTGCAGCCGATTTGACATCCGTGTGCATATCTTCCAGTGCAACAAACAGCGTGCGAACCGCTTCATCGTCCTGGTATTCACCGAGGGTCTCGATAGCAAGAGAACGGGTTGCGGGGTCCGGACTCTTCATCAGCTCACAAAGCGGGCGGACCGCACCACTCGATCTCAAAACCGCAATCGATTCGGCAGCGCGCCGTTTCACCTCAAAGACGGGATCGTCGAGCGCAACGACCAGAGCGCTGAATGCGCGTTGATCGCCCAGCATGCCGAGAGACAGCGCTGCACGCCACCGGAGCTCCGCGTCGGGATCGGTCAATGCACTCATCAGAGGCTGAACTCCCCTGAGATCTCCGAATTTGCCCAATGCTTCGGCAGCCCTGAGCCGTACCGCGGGATCGCCGTGAGGATCGGCCAGCGCCTTGATGAAGAAATGCAGTTCCGGTATGCTGTCGTCTGTGGTCTGAGAACCCTTCCTGGCTTCGGATTCGGTTTCTTCTGCGTTTACATCAGAGGCAGCTGCGTTCACATCGGAAGCAGTTTTTTCCGGCCCGGCGATGTCCGGTGTCCTGCCGGGCATATCCTCCGGTACCAGCAACGGTTTCACGATCTTTGGGTTTGAGAACGGAGATTTGATAAGACCAAGACGCCGTATCTCCTTCCAATCCTCTTTTGCGACAAGGTATCCCAGTTGCTCTCTGGCATTCGCAGGTTTCCAGCCGATTGCATTGAGTGCTCGTACCGTCGACTGCCGCACTTCCGCATCCGAATCCTCAAGCAGCGCAGTAAGCGGTTGAATTGCTGCAGCGACTTTGCGCTTGCCAAGCACATCACAAGCCTCTCTGCGTATTCCGGCGTCCGGATCGCCCAGTGCCTGGATAAAGAGATCCGTCGTCTCCCTTCGGGGGTATGAACTGAGCGCCCGTATCGCCTCTATCCGGATGGTAGGGTCGGGCTCCAGGCAGAACGAGAGCAGCGCAGGAAGTAGCCGGGCGTCCCCGATACTGCCCATAGCCTGTATCGCACTGATGCGAACCCCGGAATTCTCATCACCCGATGCGGCGATGATGATTGCAAAGGAACGCCCGGATCGAATTTTCCCCAGGGCAACTATCGAGCACTTGCGAAGGTCGGCGTCTCCGGTCTTGAATGCCTGGATAAGGGGATCTACAGCAATCTGGTCCCCGATCTCTCCGAGGGCAATTGCAGCGGAGTTTGAGATGCGTCCGTCCAGATCCTCGAGCGCCGCGATGAGCGGCTCGACTGCCCGCCTGTCGTGGCCATCGCCGAGTAACGAAGCTGCCCTCCACCTGATATCCGGATCCGGGCTTTCCAGTAACCGGATGAGAGGTTCGGTCGCAAGGTTACCGACAATTTTGAGGGCTTTTGTTATATTTTCCCTCTCGACAACCTGTCGTTCCTGCAGTTCTCGGGTGAGGGGGACTATCCCATATTGTCTGAGTTTTATAAGGCCGATCCAATCGTCTTTTGCGCTCAGGAACAGGATTCGATGGTACAGAGTCTTCGGCTTCCAGTTTAAACGGTCGAGTGCCCCTGCAGCGAGTTTACGGGTACTCAGAAAATTGCTTTCGAGCCCGTGAACAAGAGCCTGTATCGATCGGGGGTCTGCTATCTCAGCCAGAGCGGCAACAGCCTCGTAGCTGACGGCTTCTACCGGATCGTCAATGGCCCGGTGGAGATACTGAACTGCATACCGGCTTCTGGCGTTGCCAAGGATTTGCGCGGCATGCATCCTGACATCAAAATACTCGTCGTTCAACGCCCAGATCAGGACATCGATCACCGGTCTGCTATGCCGTGAGAGTTCTTTCCAGTCCCGTCGGGCAAACGCTAAAATTCCTTTCTCCCTTCTATCATACGGTCTCCACCCGCATGCTTCCAGGGATTCGGCTGCCTGGGCTCTGATGCCCGAGTGCCGGTCAAGCAACTTCTCCCGCAACGCTACATCTGCACGCTGATCCCTGATCTTTCCCAGCGCCCAGATCGCCGCGACCTTAATGTCGTGGTCGGCATCCGACATACAATGGACTACATCTGTCGTCGCACGCGGATCGCAGATCTTCCCCAGTGCCCAGATCGCCTGAAGCCGCGTTGTCTCGTCGGGGTCTTTAAGGAGGGGGATGAGAGCTTCCGTTGCACGAGAATCCCCAATTGAGCCCAGTGCCTCCGCAACCTTCCACCTGACATCCGAATCGGGATCGGACAACGCACAGATGAGGGGATCGACTGCCGCGACATCACGCAGTTCTCCAAGGCCCCCCACCGCCATCCACCGAAGATCTTTTTCATCGCTCCTGAGAGCACTAATGAGGCCTCTGACATCTCCCTTCGAGATGAGACGACTGATATCGGCGATATCCAACCGAAGCGGTTTCATGATGCATCTCCCGGGAGAGACTACTATTCATCTATCGCTGTGACGTTATCCCGACAATACGGTTCCCTCATCCGGTGTGCCGGGCGATGACCTCTTTTAACCGTGCCGGCTCGACAGGTTTGACCACGACCTCGGCGATGCTGTCCGCGTAGGGAGCAAGTTCTTCATCGTTCAACCTCCACGCCGAGAGGATCACGACCGGAACCTTTAACGCACCGGGAATTTTTCTCCGTTCGTCCAGAAACTGCAACCCATTCATCGGGGACATCATGAGGTCGAGGAGGATCAGTGATGGAGGATTCTCCCGCAACATTTCAAGGCCTTTCACGGGATCGTTCACTAAAACAGGGGAGTAGCCAAACGACTTTATCAGCAAATTGAAGATCCGAAGGATTTTTTCGTCGTCATCGATGACCAGTATCTGTCCAGTCATATCAGTGTCCTCTGATACGTTCCCGAGTGCCTGCAATCCTGGAAGAGAATCAAATTTCGGCATTAATTTATCTTGAAGAGAAATATTTATATGTTTCTTATTGACTCAAAAACGAGTTTATTATTTCAAGGCGCAAGATGCTTCCTTTCCACGATATAGCAATCACGACATACTGGAACAGAGCGCCCGGGGTTCAGAGATCGGGTGTACGCTCCACAGAGCCATGACAGGGCCGTCCCGACAAAAATTCCGGAACTGTCTCTGTGCCCGCAAACGGGGTGCGGCGAGCTGTTCTCAACAACGATCCAGAACACGATCCGGAAGAACCAAGGTATGTACACGAGCTTGTGCCGTGCATCACTCCGATGGTGATAGACTCTCCTCCGCAGATCGGTATGAGCCTTCCCCGATGAGGATCTCAAAGCGGGCGCCTTTTTCCCGGAATGCCTATCTCCCGGAGGGAAAGATTGCTGATGGAGAGAAATACGATTATCCGGCTGTCCAGATTCCTTACAAACGTTGCATCCGGGAGAAAGTTGATGATGTTGTTCAGGTTTCGTTCGGATGCGGCAAGTGCCTCTTTTATGCGCTCCTGGTCGGCCGAGAGAGTGGAGATGACGGCTGCTACAAATATGAAGAAAATTAACCCGAGTTGAGCGAGTAAAGGCTGATAGCAACGGCAATGGAGCTACTCCCCAGGACCAGAATACCCGGAACTAAGCTGGAGTCGTTCGGGTGGATGTATCGATGTTCATTCATGGGGCCTGATTTTTACGCTGCTGAAAACTACCTGTGGTGCGTCATTCTATTGCCTCGCTTTGCAAAGGCTGTTATACGGCCATCAAGCAGGATCATGCCTCGCAGAATGAGGTGATTTCGCCCGCTTCGTCACCCTCTCGTTACTCATTTGTCGCGATAGAGGGATAACGAGGAGAGGGACGGGCAATAACATTATTAAACTTTATTTTTCATAGTCTCTCATGGATTGCCAGATAATAGATTCTGCTGCTTGTTATGCAGGACAGAGGCCATTCCCGAATTCGTCTGGACAAAAACCGTTATCGGGATCTGTTCGCCTCCCGATCGTACCTGATGGTGGGGAGATGATGAAGATTGCCCCTCATCAGGCAGGGGATGAGCATCAGAGTTCACCCTTCCGCTTCATCTCCATGCAAGGGAGGTCGGAATGGAGGTATAAAAGCGTTTGCTGACAGATCTGAACCTGAATAACAGATGCTGCGGGTGGGATCCGAACCCACGATTTCCAGATGTCCCAGGCTTGGACGCACCGTTCTCTTGAAAACCCTATGAGTCTGGCGCCCTAACCGACTAGGCCACCGCAGCACACAAAGTGCAGTATAACAATGGTGTATTGACAAATAAACCTTATGCCTCACCGCAAAAATGAGACGGAGGGTTACTTCATGTTTTTGCGCAGGTACACTTCGACCGCTGCAGTTATCGCCGCCACTTCCTTCCCCTGCCGGAGCGAGGCGGCCAGCGTCTGCATACGCGCCTCCTCCTCGCGGAGGTAGCGGCGCAGGTCCTTTATGATATGCTCCTCCTGCAGGAAGTGCGTATGCGTATCGCCGGCGATGAAGTGGGCGTCATGCATGATCGCGTAGTGGAGCGGGAGCGTCGTCTTCACGCCCAGGACCACGTACTCGGAGATGGCCCGGCGCATCCGCTGGATCGCTTCCTCGCGGTTGCCTCCCCAGGCGCAGAGTTTGGCGATCATCGAGTCGTAGTGCGGAGGGATCGTGTAGCCCATGTGGATGCCGGAGTCGAGCCGTATTCCCGGTCCTCCCGGGGAGCGGTAGCGGACGATCTTGCCCGGATCGGCGGCGAAATCGTTCAACGGGTCCTCCGCGTTGATCCGGCACTCGATCGCGTGCCCCCGGATGCTGATATCCTCCTGATCCATCGAGAGGTCCTCGCCGGCGGCGACGGCGATCTGCTGCTTCACAATATCGATCCCCGTGATGGCCTCGGTGATCGTGTGCTCCACCTGCAGCCGGGTGTTCACCTCCATGAAGTAGTAGTTGCCGTTCGCGTAGAGGAACTCCACCGTGCCGGTGTTTTTATAGTTCGCCGCTTTTGCGGCGGTGATGGCCGACGCCGTCATCCGCTCCCGGAGATCGGGCGTCATGATCGGGCAGGGGGCCTCCTCGAGCAACTTCTGGTGCCGGCGCTGGATGGAGCATTCCCGGTCGTAGAGGTGAACCGTGTGCCCCTTCGCATCGGCAAGGACCTGGATCTCGATATGACGCGGCTTCGTGAGGTATTTCTCGACGAAGATCGTCGGGTCCCCGAACGCAGACCCTGCAATCCGTCTTCCTTTCTCGAGCGCCTCCTCGAGTTCTTGCTCGTTCCAGGCGATGTGCATCCCGATACCGCCACCACCGGCGCTCGCCTTCACGATCACCGGGTAGCCGATCTCGGCGGCGACTTCCTTGGCCGCATCGACGCTCGTGACGCCTTCCGGCGTGCCGGGGAGGACCGGAACCCCGGCCTCACGCATCATCCTCTTTGCCCCGATCTTCGAGCCCAGCACCTCGATCGTCTTCCACGACGGCCCGATGAACGTCAGCCCTTCATCCTCAACCAGTTTTGCAAACCCGGCGTTCTCCGCGAGGAACCCGTACCCCGGATGGATCGCCTCGGCCCCGGTCTTCTTTGCCACATCGCAGATCCGCTCCTTGTTGAGGTAACTCTTGGACGGGTGCGCTTCGCCCACGTTGAACGCCTCGTCGGCGTACTTGACGTGAAGCGCATTCTTATCGGGATCGGAGTAGATTGCGACCGTGTCGATACCCAGCTCCCGGCAGGCACGCATAACCCGGATGGCGATCTCGCCGCGGTTAGCGATCAGGATCTTGTCAAAGTACTTCATCGCGCTTCCCATATGCGGCTCTCAATCGATGACCATCAACACGTCGCCGTTCTGCACGACATCTCCGGCGTCCACGAAGATCTCCCCCACCGTGCCGTCGCGCGGACTCCGGATGGGGTTCTCCATCTTCATCGCCTCAAGGACAATCAGCGTATCCCCCTTCTGGACGGTGCTCCCGCGTTCGGTCATCACCTTCAGGACCATGCCCTGCATGTTGCTCTTGACACCGCCGGCGACCTCTCCGCGGGGGATTCTTTCTTTTGCCGACGGAGCGGGGACCGGGCCCGCGACCGAGCCCCCATCCACAGTGACGATCCGGACCGAGAAGATCTCGCCGTCCACCTCCACCTCCATGGAGCGGGGGATCTCCGCAACCCCCACCGATCCGGCTGCCGTCGCCTTCTCGGGGATCACCTCAGCCTGGCGTTCGCCCCGGAGGAACGACGGCGCGATGCTCGGGTAGAGGATGTAGGTGAGAACGTCCTCCTCGCGGGTGACGAGACCCAGCTCCACCGCCTGCTGACGCATCTCATCGTAGATGGGCGAGAGAAGGTCAGCCGGGCGACCCGTTACCGGCTCCTCATCGCCGATGATCAACTTCCGGATCTCGGGACCGATCGGGGCCGGAGAGCGGCCGTACAGGCCGCGGACGTAGTCTTTGACCTCCGTCGTCACGTTCCGGTAGCGTTCCCCGCCCATCAGGACGTTGAAGACCGCCTGAGTGCCCACGATCTGGCTCGTCGGGGTCACGAGCGGCGGGTAGCCGAGGTCCTTCCTCACCCGGGGAACCTCATGGAAGACCTCATCCAGGCGGTCGAGGGCATCCTGCTCCTTCAACTGCGAGACGAGGTTTGTGATCATACCCCCCGGGAGCTGGTAGATCAGCACGTCCGAGTCGACCCGGTCCGCGATGGCGGAGAAGAGCGGCTCGTACTTCTCCCGCATCTCCCGACAGATGTTTCGCACGTTCCGGAGCGGGAGCAGGTCGATGCCGGTGTCGCGCGGCGTCCCGGCAACGCTTGCAACAATGCTCTCCGTCGGAGGCTGGGAGGTGCCGAGGGCGAACGGCGACATCGCCGTGTCGAGAATATCCACACCCGCGTCGATCGCCGCCTGGTAACTCAGGGGCGCGACGCCGCTCGTGCAGTGGGAATGGAGACAGACCTTAACGTCCGCCACCTTCTTGATCCCGGTGATCAGGTCGCGGGCATCATGGGGCATGATCAGGCCGGCCATGTCCTTGATGCAGATCGAGTCGCACCCGAGCGCGTAGAGTTCCTGCGCCATATCGATGAACGTCGCGACGGAGTGGACCGGGCTCGTCGTGTAGGATATCGCGCCCTGCAGGTGCGCCCCGACGTTCTTGACCTCCTTCATCGCCTTCGACATGTTCCGGATATCGTTCAAGGCGTCAAAGACCCGGAAGATACCGACCCCGTTTTGTGCGGAGGCCGCGACGAACTTCTCTACAACGTCATCGGGGTAGTGCCGGTAACCGACGAGGTTCTGGCCCCGCAGGAGCATCTGGATGGGGGTGCGCTTGAGCTCGGCCTTCAGTTCCCGGAGACGGTCCCAGGGATCGTCGTTGAGAAACCTGATGCAGCTGTCAAAGGTTGCCCCGCCCCAGGCTTCGACCGAAAAGAACCCCACTTTGTCGATGGCACGGGCAAGAGGGAGCATGTCTTCAGTCCTGAGCCGTGTGGCGATGAGCGACTGATGCGCGTCCCTAAGCGTGGTATCGGTGATATTGAGTGTATCAAATTTGGCAGCACACATCGAATTTTGCACCTCGAAGGGCTGAGAAAGTATCAATAAAGCCTCTAAAAAATTCGCCCTAATAATATAAAAACGTCACGAAGGGCCAGGCTCGAAAAAATACTGAATGTTACGGCCGAAAATGCCGCGACGACGTCTCGCCAGCCCGTTCTGAACCGGGGGCATACCCGCCCTCCGAGTGTGTATCCCCGTACCACGAGCAGCCTGGCGACATCGTCGGATCTCTGGATCTGGGTGACGACGAGCGTGACGGCGAGCGGCACGATCGAGCGGACACCGGGCCGAATACCCTTCAACGCCATCGCAATCCGCATCTGGTCGATCTCCTCCCCGATCACCGCGAGGCCCGAGAGCCCCATCTCGGCAATCAGCCCGATCTCGAACCCGATCCGGTCCCCGAGCGCCCAGACGGCCACGGCAAGCGCCTCCCCTTCCTCTGTCTCGGCATACGCCCACGCAGCAAGGAGGAGGACTGCGGTCATCCGGACCAGGTAGGAGAGCCCGGGACCGCCGCCCCACGCAGAGACAAGTGCGGTTGCGGCGATCATCACGAAAAGGGAGAGGAGAACCCCCGGCCGCGGGAGGGCCTTCGTGCGCGGGGTGAAGATCAGCCACCAGGCGAGAGCAGCGACGGCTCCTGTCGTGCTTGCAAACGCGGCGAGCGAGAGGACCGCAACAGAGAGCAGCCTCAGCCGCGGGTCCTGCATAGCGCCTCCCGGGCATCGGTCAGTCGTATATTCTCGGGACGGGCACCCCGGTCCAGGGCGTACCGGAGGTAGGGCGGGGCGTGCCGCCAGCGAGGGATCGCATCGGGGACGTGGCCGAGGGGGGTCAGGGTCCCGGCCTCAATCTCCCAGAGGGCATCCACCCGGGGGAGGACCGCGCGCTCGTGCGAGAAGATGATGGTGATACCCGCATCGCGCTCCTCGATCATCCGGCAGACCTTCCGTTTCGCGGTGCAGTCCAGGGAACTGAACGGTTCGTCGAGCATCAGCAGGTCGGGGTTCCGCATGAACGTGCAGGCCAGGGTCAGCCGTTTGAGTTCGCCGCGGGAGAGGTGGAACGGATCGTCGTTTGCACGCGCCGAGAGGTTCGCCCGGGCGAGGACGTCGTCCGGGGCAAGCCCCCACGACCGGACCTCTTCGGCAACGGTCGGGCTCGTGACGTGGTGTTCGGGGAACTGCAACAGGAGCAGGGCCGAGGAGACGCCGTCCCGCCGGATGGCGCCGCCCCCGGGACGGAGCAGCCCGGCAAGCAGGAGGGCGAGCGTCGACTTCCCGCTCCCCACCGGCCCGCTGACCAGATGCACCCCCGCGTTAAAGGTGCCGCTGCCCCGGAGGGTGAACGGACCCCGGGAGAAGCGAAGGTCCTCTACCTCCACCCTCACTGACGGACCCTCCAGAGTGTCGGGTAAAAGCACGTCTCCTCAAGGCGGGCAAAGACCTCCTCGGGCGTGCCGTGGTGCCGGACCGCACCGCCCTCCATGAAGAGGAGATAGTCCGCCCCGGCTGCGGTATCCATCGACTGCGTGCACCAGAGCACGTGGGCCGCCGTGCTTGCCTCCACGACCGCGCGGAGACGCTCTGCCGTCCCGGCGTCCAGGTGCGAATCTGCCTCGTCCAGGACGAGGACATCGGGGTCGTCGACACAGGCGGCTGCCAGCGCGACCAGGGCCTTCTCACCACCGGAGAGCGCCGTGACCGTCCTCTCGAGGAGGTGCGGGATCCCGACCCTTTCGGCGGCCGCCCGAACACGCTCATCGGTCTCCCGGCAGGGACGGTGGCGGAACCGGGGGGTCGACGCGATCTCGTCGTAGACCCGGGAGAAGAGGAGCGTCCGGTCGGGGAACTCCCCCACCCACCCGACCTTCACGGCCGACGGCGGCCTCCCGAGGAGCCGGACCGTCCCTTCGTCGGGCTCCTCGATACCGGAGCAGACCGAGAGGAGTGTCGTCTTGCCGCTCCCGTTTGGTCCGATCACGGCGATATGCCGGGCATCCAGCGCAAGATCGGGGATGTCGAGGATCCGGTGCGAAAGACCGGTGATCCGGATCACGCCACCCGCTTCCCGATGGTGTATGCCGCTACGCCCTTCACGACGTCGCCGACGATGAACGGGACGACCCCGAGCAGGACCGCCTGAAGAAGCGAGAGCGAGGCCGAGTATGAGAGCCATACGGCACCGGCTAAGAGGTAGATTGCGCAGGCCGCGATAAGACCCCCTATACGCCATTTCGGCGATTCATGCTCGTAGGCAAGCCCGACGATGAGAGCAGCGGGGATAAAGCCGACCAGGAACCCTCCCGTGGGGCCGAGAAGGACCCCGAGGCCCGCCGTGCCGTTATGAAAGACCGGGAGGTTCACCGCCCCGAGGAGGACGTAGAGCCCGACGGGGATCACCGCGTAGCGCTTCATGACAATCCCGGAGAGAAGGACGAAGAGCGTCTGGAGCGTGAGCGGGACCGGGGGCAGCGGGATGGAGATCCAGCTCCCGGCGGCGATCAGCGTGATGAACGTGGCGCTGAAGGCGAGGATCCGGGCGCGGTGCATCATGTACAATAAGGTTCGCGAGATGGCGATAAAAAACTTGTCAACCTAAAAAAAGTGAGTGGTTGACATAACCTTAGAGCTGGAAGCAGTCGCCGGCGATGACCCGCTCCACCTTCCCGTTGTCCTTCCGGATGATCAGGGCGCCGTGCTCGTCGATATCGATGGCCTCTCCCACAAAGGTCTTATTGATGGTCTTGATGGCCACCCGGCGGTCGAGCGTCAGGGAGAGGCTCTTCCACTCGCGGATGATGGAATCATACTCCCCCTCCTCCAGCTGCTGGTAGCGCAGTTCGAACTCCCACAGGACCCGGGCGAGGAGCGCCACACGGTCGACCGGGTGGCCGACCTCCGCCTGGAGCGAGGTCAGGATATCCTTCAGGGGAGGCGAGAGATCGGTGAGCGATATGTTCGCGTCGATCCCGATTCCGAGGAGGGCGTAGTGCACGGTATCAGCCTCGGCGGTGAGCTCCAGGAGCAGACCGGCGATCTTCTTGTCCCCGATGAAGATGTCGTTGGGCCACTTGATCAGCGCACTGATGCCGTACTCCTTGCGGATGGCACGGGCAATCGCGACCGACCCGGCCATGGTGATCATGAAGAGGTGGTCGAGCGGGATCTTCGGTTTCAGAAGAATGGTAATCCAGATGCCGCCGGCAGGCGAGACCCAGGCGCGCCCGAGCCGTCCGACCCCTCCGGTCTGCTCTTCGGCGATGATCACCAGGCCGTGGAGGCGTTCGGGGTCGGTCTCATCGGCAAGTTTCTTCCCGATCCAGCTCGTGGAAGCGGTGCTATCGAAGTGGCGGATCTGCCTCCCGATGACCCGGGTGCGGAGATGTTTCTGGATCTCGTAGGGGAGGAGCCGGTCGGCCTTCGTCTCGAGGCGGTAGCCCTCGGTCCGCGACGAGGATATACCGTATCCTAACCTCCGGAGTTCACGTACCTGTTTCCAGACAGCCGATCGAGTGATGCCCAGTTGCTCTGCGATCCGCTCGCCCGATACCGGGCGAGGCGACTCTTCGAGAATCTTCAAGACGTTGATTGCCGTATCCTTCATGTCCATTACCTTTTCGCTGCAGGCGACTCGGTCGGGAGCGGACACGGATCCTCGCCGCAGACCTGCCGCCGGATCTCCGTGTTCTGCTCCATGAAACCCGCCAGATCAAAGATACCGGTCACATCGACGATGCCGATTGCGCCGATGGCCCGGCCCTCGCTGTCACGCACCGGCGCCACCGCGACCGGGATGCCTTTGTACGGCCCTCCCGGGGGTCTGACCTTTTTCATGACATTCTCCGCCAGGACCTCCTCGAGGACGGGGCCCGTATAGGCCTCATCGATAACCTGTCCGTCCTCGATTCTGACCCCGGGATGGTCCCGGGACCGCGCCGTGACGGGCAGACGGCCGATCAGATCATGGACCGCGATCATTATGGGAGTGAGGTCGCGGGATCGCGAAGATGCAGAGATAATATAGTGCTCCATGGTCGTACCCCTACTTTTCATCATGGTTTATCTAGAATAAGGTTTCCCTCTCGCCGCACGCGAACGCCTTCAGGAATTCGCGCGATGGATACTCATGGATGCTGGAGAGAAGGACGACACCGTCGCCGATCGTCTTCCCGACCAGGAGCGCCTCGCCGGTAGCCGAGACGGCAAGCGTCTCGCCGCCGTGGGCCGAAAACGAGCCGTCGCACTCGACGGCGGCAAGGTCGTACCCGGAAAAGAGGGAGGTATAGTCACTCTCGGTGGTGAACCGGACGGCACGCGGCCCGTACGAGAACGTGTAGGTTGCCGGGAACGGGAGCCAGTCGTAGGCGTCCTCCCGCGGCCCTCCCGCACCGAAGACCAGCAACCGCCCGCCGTTCTCGACGAAACGCCGGATGCGGGATTCTGCGGCCCGGAGAGCCGGGAGGAGGTTTGAGTAATCCGGGTTTCCAAACCCCGTTGGGACGATGAGCGAGACGAACCGCCCACGCCAGAAGGGGGAGGCAAGCATATGGGGATTGACCGCCTCGCAGCAGGCGCCGCAGTCCTCGATGAGCCGCGCGAACATGAGCGGCCGGTCCCAGAGCAGCCCGGTCCTGCAGGTCACCCCTTGATCACCCCGAGCGGCTCCAGCCGGGCGACGATCCCCGAGAGACCGGCTTCATGCACGACCCGGACCACTTCCCGGCTTGGTTTATAGACCTCGGGCGCCTCCTCCGCGAGGGCCAGATCGCTGTGAGCACGTACCACGATGCCCTCTTCAGCGAGGTGTTCCCGGAGTTCCCTTCCTCGAAACTCTTTCTTTGCCTTCGACCGGCTGAGCACTCTCCCCGCGCCGTGGCAGGTGCTCCCCCAGGTCTTCTGCATCGCCGTCGCCGTGCCGTGGAGGAGGAAGGAGGACGTCCCCATGCTCCCGGGGATGATCACCGGCTGCCCGATCGCGGCGTACTCGCGGGGGATGCCCGGGCTCCCGGGACCGAAAGCCCGTGTCGCGCCTTTGCGGTGGACACAGACCTCCGTCGAGACACCGTTGACGTCGTGGTGCTCGAACTTGGCGACGTTGTGCGCGACATCGTAGACAAGCCGCATCTCGTCGTAGTCGATCTCAAAGAACCCGGAAAAGACCTTCCGGGCCTCGTGCATAATGACCTGCCGGTTCGCCCAGGCGTAGTTTGCAGCGCAGACCATACCGCCGTAGTAGGCACGGCCTTCCGCGGAGTCCAGCGGAGCGCAGGCAAGTTGCCGGTCGGGAACCTCGATCCGGTACTTCCCGAGCGCACCCTCGAGCACCCGTATATGGTCAGTGGCGACCTGATGGCCGAGACCCCGCGAGCCGCAGTGGACCATGAAACAGACCTGTCCCTCGGTGATTCCGAAGACCTTTGCCGCCTCCGGGTCGACGATCTCCTTCGCCACCTGGACCTCCAGGAAGTGGTTTCCCGCGCCGAGCGTCCCGACCTGCGGCCCGCCCCGCTGCCGCGCTTTGGCGCTGACGGCTTCGGGGTCCGCACCCGGCATCGCACCCTCTTCCTCGCACCGGACGAGGTCGGCGGCGGTGCCGAGCCCGCGCTCAACCGCCCACCGTGCGCCGTCGACCATGACCGCGGCGAGTTCCTTGTTCGAGACCCGCATAGCACTCTTTCCGCCCACACCGGTCGGCACGGCACTAAAGAGCCTCTCGATCAGTTCCCGTTTCTTGCCGGCGAGATCCGCTTCCTTCAGGGGCGTCGTGATCAGCCGGACGCCGCAGTTGATGTCGAACCCGACCCCGCCGGGGGATACGACCCCATCGGTCATATCGAACGCGGCAACGCCGCCGATGGGAAACCCGTAGCCCCAATGGATATCGGGCATGGCAAGCGAGTATTTCACGATCCCCGGCAGGGTGGCGACGTTTGCGAGCTGGCGGACCGCCCCTTCCTCGAGCGTCTCCGCCAGTGCCCGGGAGAGGAAGAAACGTCCCGGTACCCGCATATTGGGGACATATCCAACAGGAACCTCCCATTCGAAGTCTCCGACCATATTAATTCCTTGTAGCATAGGGACCCCTCAGATATCGAAGATGATATCTACCACATAAGACTCTTCGTCTTTAACGATTTCGAGCCCGAAGTAGGATACTCCCTTGATGAGCGACCCCGCGGAGTGCCGCACGGGGTCGAAAGGCTCGCCCTTGAGGGCGGCGGAGAGCCGGGTGCCCTGGATATCGACGTCGAAGGTGCAGAAAACGATGTTCTCGACGTCGGTGACGAAGAGCAGTTCCGAGAGGAGATCGATAAGGAGGGTTTCGGGGTTCTCCGCCTCAAGAGTGACCTGCCGTTCGATGCCGCGGTCCTCACAGGGGCCGTACATCACGTGGAACATGGCCCGGCCTGCTTCGGCAAAGAGTTCGGCGATCGTCGCGCCCCGCACCCGCACGAGGACGTCGGCGGTATGGTCCAGTTCCTCAAAACTCATAGTCAGGAAGATCCTCGTAGAAGATAGGAATCATCCCCCGGTGAATGCTGCTGATGTGACGGGCCTGGTACTTCGAGATGTAGATGGTATAGTCGCCGACCGGGACCTGCAGGTCGGTCGACTTCGGCGGTTTCACCGATGTCGGCAGGAGGATCGCGCCGCTGCAGGAAGTGCTCACCCTAAAGTCACGTTTCCTCCGGAGAACGTACGTTCGGACGTCTTCTGTGACGGATATGCTTCGTGATGGCCCTGACTCCCCAATGTCGCTCTGCATGGTAGTCATTCATGTTTGTTCTGAGTGTAAAAAAAGAGGTATGGTGTCCGGGTGCTAGGTGGCCACGAGGATACTCGTTACTACGTCCACGTACTGCTCTTTCAACTCGTAGATGGTGTTCGTTCCCTCTGCGTTCCGCCTCACGCGCAGGATGCCTATCCGGGATGCGATCGTGCCCACCATGGATGCGACGGAGTGGTAACTGATGGAAAACTGCTCCTGCAGCTTCCCGTAGATCTGAGGTATCGTGAGAGATTTGACCTTGACGAAGAGGTTGAGGAGCTCATGCCGGATTCCGTCCCGGTCTCGTGAGAGATAACCTTTGAGTCGCGTCTCTATCTCTTTTTTGAGCTCATAGGGCGATCTCATATGTGCTTGTGATTCGGTATTTTATATATATCTTTTCTTTTCCATCATTAAATCGGAGATTCTGCCAGGAGGACGACAATTGTCTGACGAAACCGGAGCAGAGAGTGTATAAACGAATGTATTCGAAAAATCCGGTCACAGGATTTCGTTCTTCTTTTCCCCCGGGATCGTCCTGAGATCTCTCGCGTCCGGAGGGCGTCCCTGTGGGCCCCGTTCCGGCAGATGCATCGGGGCGGCACTCAAAGGCACTCTCCCCGGGGGGACAGCCCTCGCCGGGAGTGCCGACATTATCCGGGCAGATCCTGATTCCATCCGTATATCCATGAGCAACCCTTTAACCTTTCACAATCGTACACTGATACAGCATGGAATTTGCCAGATATGATATCAACAAATTCTCTCCGCGGCAGATGATAGCGCTGCCTCTCGTTCTTCTCTTCCTTGCCGTGGTCGTGCTTGGCTTCACCACGCTCACCACCGGCATGCCCTTAACACCGGGCATCGACTTTGCGGGAGGAACGGCGGTCACGATATTTACCTCTGACAGCAGAGAGACGATAGAGGCCACCTTCGCCGAATATCCACTCTTATCAGTGGGCGAGGGGATCGGCGACGGGAAATACATCCAGTTCGGCCCCATGGACGACGACCAGTACCGGAACTTCGTCGCGCTCGTCAACGAGAACTACCCCGATGCAAAGGTGGACCAGATCGGTGAAACGTTCGGAAAGACCCTCCAGGGTCAGGCCTTTCTCGCCCTGATATTCTCGTTCATCGGGGTGGCCCTCGTGATCTTCCTCGCGTACAGGAACCCGGTCTCGTCGGGTGCGGTCGTCCTTGCGGCCATCTCGGACATCGCCATCACCGCCGCAGCGATGCAGGTCCTCGGCATCCCGCTCTCCCTCGGGACGACGGCAGCCCTGCTGATGCTGATCGGCTACTCTGCGGACAGCAACGTCCTCCTGACCACGCGCCTCTTGAAGCGCAAGGGCAAACTCGACGAGAAACTCTCCGGGGCCTTCAGGACCGGGATCATCATGACGACCACGACGCTTGCGGCCATCGCCGCCATGTGGGCCGTCGCTACGGCAGGACAGATCCAGATCATCAGCGCGATCGCGAGCGTCCTCATCATCGGGCTCCTCGTCGACATGATGAACACCTGGATGCTGAACGCCGGAATTCTCAAGGGGTACATCCTCCGGGGAGGTAAGAAATGAACCGCGAATCCATCATCAATCTCGTCAAAGACTGGCAGGTGGCCCTGCTGCTCGTGCTCGTCATCGGCTCCCTCGTCGGCATCTACCTGGCCCCCCCGAACCCCGAGAAGGGGCTTGAAGGGAACCTCCAGTTCGGCCTCGACCTCGAAGGCGGTTCGTGGCTGCAGATGGAGTTCCAGTCCGTCGTCGTGGCATACTCGACCGACGGATCGGTCGAAGACCTCATAGAGAACCTGCGAACGAGCCTCGAGGTGGAGGTTATCCAGATTGACGGCGACCACCTCGAGATTCGCAAAAATGTCTCCCGTGCCGACCTTGAACCGATCTTTTCGGCATCAGGCGCCTCGATCGTCACCTACCAGGAGGGCGTATCTGCGTTCACCGCAGACGAGGTGAAACGGATCCTGAGCGACAAGGTGAACGCCCTCGGCATGCAGGACGCCAGGATCAACCTGCTCACCCCGACGGGGAGCGAGTATCCGCAGTACGTGCGGATAGAGCTCGCCGGCGTGGATATGACGACGGCACAGGAGATCGTCGGCCAGCAGGGTGTGTTCGAGATCCGGATCCAGACCACCGGAAACGAGACCGAGCACGTCCTCTACGGGGACCAGATCACCAGCGTCGGCGTGCCGCAGAGGAACCCCGAGAACCAGCAGTGGGGCGTCGGGTTCTCGTTCACCGATGCGGGTGCCCAGGCCTTCCGTGAGGCCGCCCTCCGGCATGGGGCGGTCGACAACCCGGGAAGCCATCACCTCGTGATGCTCCTCGACAACAAGACCGTCTACAACGCTCCCCTCGCCGGGAACCTTGCGGCGGAACTCCGGTCGGGCCCGGTCAGGTCGCTTTCCGCGAGCACCGGGATCGGTGACACCGGGCTTGACGATGCGATGGCGCTCGAGATCCACCTGCGGGCCGGCGCCTTGCCGGTGAACGTGGAGATCGTCGGGTCCGGTTCCGTCCCGGCGGCGCTCGGTGAGCAGTTCAAGACGACCGTCTTCCTTGCCGGAATCTTCGCGCTCCTCGCTGTGGGGGCTGTCGTCTACTACCGCTACCGTGAGCCTTCGATCGTTCTCCCCATGCTCTTCGTCAACGTCTCTGAGATTGTCATCCTGCTCGGCATCTCCCGGTTCATCGTGCAACTCGATCTCGCCACCATCGCCGGCCTGATAGCGGTGGTGGGCACCGGCATCGACCAGCTGATTATCATCACGGACGAGATTCTTCACGAAGGGCGTGTCCCGTCGCCGAACCTTTACATGAAGCGGTACGGACGGGCGCTCGGGATCATCGTCGTCTCTGCGGCGACGGTCTTCATCGCCATGCTCCCGCTCGCGCTGATGGACCTATCCACCCTGAGAGGTTTTGCCATTGTCACCATACTCGGTGTCCTGATCGGCGTCCTGGTCACACGGCCTGCGTACGGAAAGATTATCATGGCGATCCTCTCGAAATAACACCCCAACCAATAACATTTATTGCCCCGTTCACACACAATGTGTGAATGGGGTACAGCGTTATGGGAAAACCGATTCTAATGGACTTTTTCGCCGAGTGGTGCGGTCCGTGCCACCAGCAGTCACCGATCATCGATGAGCTCAAGAAGAAGATGGGTGACCAGGTCGATATCAGGAAGATCGACGTTGGTGTTGATTCCGAACAGACGCGGCAGTATGCCGCGAAATACGACATCCAGTTCGTACCAACGCTCGTCATCGAGAAAGACGGAGCTCTTATCCAGAAATTGGTCGGCGTCCAGGACCTTGCGAGGCTTGAGAGCATCCTGAAACCACTGGTGTAAGTGGGTGAAGATCGGCATCGTCGGTGGGACCGGCGATATCGGGGAGGGCATGACGCTCCGGCTCTCTCCGAAGCACGATGTGATCGTGGGGTCGCGCGAGGAGGCAAAGGCCATCGCAACCTGCGATACCTGCCGGGAGGCCCTGCATGAACGCGATCAGGAGTGCAGCCTCATCGGCGGTTCCAACCAGCGCGCGGTCGACGAGGCGGATATCGTCATCCTTGCGATACCCTTCAAGCACGTGATTCCTATCCTGAAAGCCCTGACCGGGTTTGAGGGCAAGATCGTCGTCAGCCCCGTCAACCCGATCGAGCGCACGACTCACTTCTCCTACGCCCCTCCACCGGAGGGGTCGGCAGCGATGATGATCAAGGGGTTGCTTCCTCCGGATGCAACAGTCTGCGCCGCGTTCAACAACATCGCCGCAGAAAAGTGGCGGGCGCTCGATGAGGAACTGGACTACTCCGTCGCCGTCTGCTGCGATGACGACTCCGCGAAGCATACGGTCATGGAGATCGTCAACTCCGTCTCACGCCTCCGCGCCTACGACGCGGGGCCGCTTCGTGCCGCATCCGTCGTCGAGAGCGTCACGCCCCTCCTCCTGAACATCGCCCGCTTCAACAGGTTAAAAGACGTCGGCATCAGGTTTGTGTAACCATTTTTTGCCGCCGGGGGGGAGAGCCGGTAGCCGACCCCGGCACGTTGTTCATTCTGGTGAAGCGCAAGAGCTGATAGCACACGGACACCGGATTTCACGTTCTCCCGAACCGGGCTCCCGTCGACGCTCCGCCGCCCACCCCCGGGGATGCACATATCCCGGTCCACGCCAAACCATCCTGTACGATAGCCTCGGGTGCAGAAGATGCTTGATCAGGAGTTTGAACGGATAGGAAAGCGGCTTTTTCAGGAAAGGCTCGTCGGAGCGAACTTCGGGAACATGAGCGTCCGCGGCGAGGGCGGGTTGTACATCACCCGGACCGGTGCGTACCTCGACTGCCGGGAGGTGCCGGTCTATGTGCCTGATGCGGGCGACGCCCCGCGTGAGGCCTCAAGCGAGTACCGGGTCCACCGGGCGGTCTACCGGGAGACGTCTCATTGTGCGATCGTCCATGCTCACCCGGTCCACGCCGTCGCTGCATCGCTCGATGCCGATCTCATCCGGCCGGCCGACAGCGAGGGGGGGATGCTCTGCCCGACAATATCGGTCGTCACCGGGAGCCCCGGGACCGACGAGATTGCAGAGAACGTGGCGGCAGCACTCCGGGACGGCCATATCGTCATCGTCCGGGGGCACGGGACGTTTGCCGCGGGAGAAAC
>Ga0208041_1000175_pt1 | contig 78887 bp, 57 predicted proteins | sample AD_SCU002_MetaG_FD_184453 | JGI IMG/M metagenome (GOLD analysis project Ga0208041, IMG submission 184453) | Active sludge microbial communities of municipal wastewater-treating anaerobic digesters from China - AD_SCU002_MetaG (SPAdes) (version 2) | ecosystem: Engineered > Bioreactor > Anaerobic...
GTTGCAGCCGGACGGCAAAGTGTGGAATGGTTTCGACTCGGAATCAAAGAAACGGGGTTGGGTACTGGACCCGCGCGTCCTGGGCGTGGAGGACGCGAACCAGCCGCCCTCGGGCGGCACCTTGCAATGCTATCCGCTGCCGCTGTCCCGAAGCGCGGGTGTACTGAATCTCCGCGTCGAGAGCCCGCTACGGCGGGAGCGCGTGCGCATTGCGCTGCGTGACATCACGGGTCGTCTTCTGTACGAGCACGAGGCGGGCGCAATGGAGGCGGGCATGACCACATTGCATCTTATGCTGCCCATCGGCCTGCTCACGCAACTGCCCGCCAGCGCGGTGCTACTGCTGGAAATACACGCGGGAAGGGAATCGCTGGCAAAAGACGTGATTATTGTCCAGTAGAGTCAGACACCAATCCAGCGCTGCATTGTTCATGACAGGACGCCATTGTGAAAGATGAAAAGCATTATCCCGAGATGAACGTAGCTTGCCTCGTGGACAAAATAGGAGAAATGGTACGCGGGCGGTAGGAGCCGGTGTTGGCTGCGATGCGCACGCGACCGGCGGGTGAAAATGTTTTAAAAGTGTAACACGTTGTGCTTTGGATAGGAAGGTTGGAATGCGCACGAAATGGAACTTCAGGGTTTGCGGACTGCTGGTCTTGGTGTTGCTTTGCCTCGTGGCGCGTCCAGGCGAGGCGCAATGGCGGGAGGTGGTGCTACCAACCAATGCTGGTTACTCTCCGAGGCACATGGCCTGGGCCGACTCGCTTCGCGGCTTCGTCTTCGCTTTAGAGAATGGCAACTATTGGCGCACCGTGGACGGGGGCGAGACCTGGCTGCCTGACACCCTGCTTGTTGTGATGGATTCTTTGTTACAGCGCGAGAAGTCCTGCAACGGAGTGGAATTTTTTAGCAAAGATTTTGGTGCTGCCGTATTCTCGATCCGCTGGAGCGACGATAGTCTGATATACTGCACTACCAACGGTGGCGTGACCTGGGTGCGCAATACGATCAAGAGGAACATGCAGCGGATCTTTATCATCGACACCGGCCCCATGACGCGTGTGGGGGAGGGTGGAATGCTGTATCATCTTTACAACAGAATCCATGACGACGGTGTCGTTGTGAAAGAGCTGTTGCGCAGCACAGATTGCGGCGCCACCTGGCACGTGTTCGCGACGGATTCACTGAGTATGGATCTGTTGGGAGGCGGAAACGGCTTCGAATGGTACTATGTCACGCTGGATTCGCTGACGCATTACTATGCCGCGAATCAATACTCGATGGACGAATTTGTCAGGAGCTTCGTGCGATATACCACCGACGGCGGCAGGACGTGGCATGATCCCGAAGCATGGCATCCTCTCGCGGAGGTCTGGAAATATTGGATCAACGACTTTCGTGTGAACGGCTCCTCCATGATGATCTCGCAAGGGAGAGTAAACAATTTCACCGGTACGACCCTGGACTTCGCATTGCTGTGCAAGGATGTGCGGGCGCATCGATCTCCCGACGCCTGGGTGAAGTATGTGCATCCCTACTCCGGTCACGAACTGTCGGTAGGAAAATGGGTGAAGAACGCGATGTACGACAATGGACGCTTCATCATTCAGGCCTATGATTCTCTGCTGATCTTTCGTGACAATCCTCCCGAACGAGCGTGGAAAACGTATGTACCCAGGTATCAGAGATCTTTCAGTACCTGGTTGCAGCCGGACGGCAAAGTGTGGAATGGTTTCGACTCGGAATCAAAGAAACGGGGTTGGGTATTGGACCCGCGCGTCCTGGGCGTGGAGGACGCGAGCCAGCCGCCCTCGGTCGGCACCTTGCAATGCTATCCGCTGCCGCTGTCCCGAAGCGCGGGTGTACTGAATCTCCGCGTCGAGAGCCCGCTACGGCGGGAGCGCGTGCGCATTGCGCTGCGTGACATCACGGGTCGTCTTTTGTACGAGCACGAGGCGGGCGCAATGGAGGCGGGCATGTCCACATTGCATCTTATGCTGCCCATCGGCCTGCTCACGCGACTGCCCGCCAGCGCGGTGCTATTGCTGGAAATACACGCGGGAAGGGAATCGCTGGCAAGGACGGTGCTCATAACACAGTAACGCCGCTAGCCGCGCTGAGTTCGGATTTCCGGGGATGTATGGCTACTTTACGGTTTCCATCATCATTCAGGAGCATTTGTGGCAGCACAGAACGGAAACATGGTCAGCGTGCATTACACCGGGACGCTGAGCGACGGCACGATTTTCGACTCCTCGCGTGGACGCGAGCCCTTGTCGTTTGTCCTCGGTGCCGGACAGGTGATCGCGGGTTTCAACGATGCAGTGGACGGTATGGAAATCGGCGATACGCGCACGGTGACTATTCCCGCAGCCAACGCCTATGGTGAGTACCGCCACGAGTGGGCCTTCAATGTGAACCCTTCCGACTTTCCGCCCGAAATCGTGCCCGAAGTGGGCATGGATCTTGACATGCATCAGGATGACGGAGGCAATGTGCCCGTACGGGTCACGGAAGTGACCGAGGAGTTTGTGACGCTCGATGCGAATCATCCCCTCGCGGGCATGGATCTCACCTTCGAGATCGAGCTGGTGGCAATTCAAGACGCGTAGTATCCACGAGCACGTGTGGCGGGCATCCTGCGATCGCGCAGCGATGCCCGCGTGTTTTTTGAGGACAATAGAAGCGAAGCCCGATAGTGGGCGCATCGCTGCGCTCTCCGTCGCGATGTCTGCCCGAGCCGGGCCGCGCAATCGCAGGTGGGATATGGCGTGAAGCACACACGACGCGCAGTTGCTGCGGTGTAGAAAATGCAGTGTCCGCATTTCGGAGAATTGCACGCCTGCGTCCGCCGCACAGCAGGCGGGCACCCAGGAGAGCGGGTGTGTGGAAATCGCTTGATACAGTCCGGATTCGAGGGTGGCAAAATTTATGTTCGCTTTGGCCCGAAATTTTTCAGCAAACGGCGATGCTTGCGCTAATCCCCTTAATCGAAACCATCAGTGAACCGCGTTGTAACAGGAGTTCCCCCGATGCGAATGGCGAACGTCCTTATTATTCTGCTCATTGTCGCCAGCGCATTGCATGCGCAGCAGGGTAATATGACAGCCAGGAAGCACTTCGCCGCAGTGCTCGACGATGTCCGCTCCCGGCATGGCGACAGTGTCGTTTTCTTCGGCGCAATCACAATGAGTGATGCGGGTGGTATTGGCACGCGACTCGACTATAGGAAGGGCACGTCGGACGTGTGGGTATACACGTTCTTGTCGCTGCAGGATCGTCAACTCGTCAGCGGCAACGCCATGGATAGCGAGGAAATGGGGCGCTTCATCGGTGAAGTGCACTCGCAGGCCTGGCCCCCCGCCGCGGAATCCTGGTATCAAAACAGGGCGATACGGCATTGGTGGGTGGATTCCGATACCGCCGCCTCATCCTGGTTGCAGACGGGTATATCGGCGTATGTGGCTACCAGGCCCGGTGCCGAAGTATTTCGTGTCGCATTGAATTCAACGAGTGACCAGGGAGTGATCTGGAGTGTGGCTGCGTCCGATGGTATCGATACCATCGACTGCTCCATCAATGCCTATACCACCGAGATACTCGACTGTATCACCACATCGGTGAACGATGAGGTGGCCGGTCCCTCCGATGCGCACCTCGGCGCCCTGTACCCGAATCCCGTCATGGCAGGCCGACATGCGATCGCGGAACTCACCCTGCCTACACCCTCCACGGTGTCTATATCCATACACGACATACAGGGCCGGTTGCTGGGCTATGTGTTGCGCGAACGACTGCCATCGGGTGCGTCTTCCATCGTCCTCCCCGGCGAACTTATCCGCACACCGGGACTATACTTTCTGCACATGCGTGCCGGTGCCACGACACTGCTTCGCAAACTTGTCGTCATACGATGAATGCTGCCACCGCGCCGTGACGCGGTCCTCCGTGAAGATGTGCATCAAGGCCCATGGGGTTCTGCGAGCGGTCAAGCCCGCGGGCTGCGTCGCTCACGAGGAACCCGTCTGTTTCGTGCATGCTCTCGGGCGGTGGGGCGTTGCTCTCCCTCCCGCCGCTCGCCCTCGCCGCCGGATCGCGTGAGCGGGCGCACGGCGTGGGGACGATACGCGCAGGTCAGGAAAATCGGTATTGATCGAAAGGGACGCATGTACCCATATTGAACTTCCGTTGCCTGACCAAAGGGATGGCGACGGTTCGAGGGAAAACACGGCCGCTGCGACGCACAGGGAGCGCGCGTTGGTCTGCCGCACAGGACGAGAGTACAACGACACAGCATCCCCTTCAACACAGCCATGGTGCAACCATGCCTGTTACCACATACCATCACTTATCGCAGAGGGAGAATCATGCGAAACACCAACCCCTTCGTGCTGCGCGGTATCGTTGCCGCCTGCATCACCGCCTTCGTTGCCATACTGCTGCTGCTGGTCACGGCCTGCTCCGACAGCGCGTCCAACGATCCGGCGTCGCCGCCCAGCGCCTCCGTCACCGCCACGCCCGGCGCCGTGGTCTATGGTCCCATCAATCACGACAATCCTTACGAACAGGTGGGACTGCGGCACAATGCTCTGGTGCACGCCGGACTTGCCGGACTGCGCGCGGCCGACACGGTGTCGGCGCGGGCCTTGTGCGATCGTGCGCTGGAGCGCGCGCGCGAGTGGTGCCTGTTCGACGGCATCGACGCGGACTTCACCGATCAGGCCTTGCGCCATGGCCGCGACCTGCGGCGCCCCGACGACGCGCGCCTTTGGCTCGCCCGCTTCGACCATCCCGCCTACAGTGCACGCGAAACGCATTATCTGCGCGCCATAGGCGAATTGCTTCTGCACTCCGCGAGCATCGATGAAACCGAGCGCGGGCTGCTGGCGCTGGAACGCGAAATCCTGGCCGAGCCCTGGCCCGCCGAAGCAGGCAAGGAAAGCGCCGCACGCATCGCCATTTCCGTGGCGAAACACAGCTTCGCCTACTGGAAGTACGTGCTGCTGTTGGCGCTGGAACAGAAGTACCCGTCCTTCCGCAAGGGAAGTATCGGCGAGCAGGAAATCCGCATCGAAGTACAAACCCCGGGCCAGGCCATCGCAGCCGCCGACATCGCGGGCGCCATGGCGGGCGGCGAGCATGCCGCGGTCTTTGGTCCCCTCGCCGCCATCAAGGGCGCTATCGTCGTGGGTGGCACGTGCTCGCTGGTGGTCGCCACGATGGTCCATCACGACAAGATCATCGGATTTTTCAAGCGACTCTTCGGTTGCGACCGCTAAGGTCGCCTCGCAACACAGCCGCGCCGTAGTACCGGCATCGACGCAGATCGATTGACGAACGCGGCGCACATGCCAGGGCACACCCGGAGTCCGTACCACCACCTCGCCATTGCGGCGCATGGTGACGGACTTCGGGTGCGTCGTGGCCGCCGCCGAGGCGCGCGGCGATGGGGTGCGCGGCGGTCATTCGCGTTTGTCCGCGGAATTTCCGTAATTCGCGTAGACATCGGAGTGAAGACTCTGATGAACGTTTCCACTCTCTTCGCCAAGGGGGGATTATGAAAAACATCAACAACTACGACCGCATCGCGGATCTCTACGACCTGTACGTCACCGCGGATTACGACATCGCATTCTGGAAAAAGGAAGGCGCCAATGCCGCCGAAGTGCTCGAAGTGACCGCGGGCACGGGGCGCGTGTCGCTGCCGCTGGTACGCCAGGGCTCGCAGGTCACGGCGGTGGATTCGTCGTACAAACAGCTTCAGCGACTCGCGGAAAAGGCCGCGAGCGAAGGTCTGCACGTGCATACCGTGAAGGCCGACATGCGCGATTTCGATTTGGGAAAAACTTTCCCGCTCGTCATTATTCCCTTTCAATCACTGCAGGAACTCATCGAACCCTGCGACGTCACCGCCGCGCTGCGGCGCGTGCGCGCGCATCTCGCGCCGGAAGGTCGTGCCATCATCACCCTGCACAACCCGGGGACGCAAACGAATCTCGACTGTCGCACCATGCGCCTGGTGGACGACTACACCCTGCCCAACAGCAACCGCATGCTCTTCTGGATGGCGCGCAGCTACGACGCCGCCACGCATATCGGCACGAGCTATCAGCTGTACGAAGAGTACGATGTCGACGGCGTGCTGCATCGCAAGCGCTTGTTCACTCCCCGCTATCACGTGTTCGAGCGCGAAGACATCGAGCAGCGCATCGCTCAGGCGGGGCTGCGCATCACCGCGGCCTGGGGCGGGTATGACTGGAGTCCGCTGGACGAAAACAGCCGCTTCATGATTTTCGAACTGCGCCTCTGACGCTGTCGATCGCGTGTGGGCATCCGTCGCGGCGGATGACCTACGCGATCAATTCGGCGCAGAGTGCATCGCACAGCAACATTCCCGCGCGTGTCAATCGGATGCTCTCGTCCGCGATGCGAATATAGCCGGCGTCCACGCAGCGATCGAGAAAGGAGCGGCGCTGCTCGCGCAGGTCGTGGCCGAAGAGTCGGCTGTACTCCCGCAGGTCGATGCCTTCGCTGCGCAGTCGTAAATACACATACTCGTTGCGCTGTACAGCGGGGGTGAGCAATTCGCCGCCCGCTTCGGGCAAGGCGCCCCGGCGCAGCGCATCCAGCCAGGAGCGAATGCTCGACACATTCCACCATCGCCTTCCCTCCCAGGTGCCATGTGCCGACGGGCCGAAACCAAGATAATCCTCGTGGCGCCAGTATGTGAGGTTGTGGCGGCAGGTGAAGCCGGGGAGGCAGTAGTTCGAAACCTCGTATTGCGCGAAGCCCCAGGCGTGCAAGGTCTCCATGGTCATTTCGAACAAGGCGGCGTCGCTTTCGGCCGGCGGCATGGTCACCAGACCGTGACGCACCATGCGCGCCAGCGGCGTGCCGGCTTCCACCGTGAGTGAATAGCAGCTCAGATGCGTGCTGTCCAACGCGCGCGCCTGCTCGAGGTTGTACAACCAGCGCTCCGGCGATTGTCCGGGCAGGGAAAACATGAGATCCAGATTCACATTCTCGAAGCCCGCCCGATGCGCCAGCCGCAACGCCCGCCGCGCCTCGTCGGCACTGTGTATGCGGCTGAGAAAGCGGAGGTCGTCGTCGTGAAAGGACTGCACGCCGAAACTCAGGCGATTCACGCCCGCGTCACGATATCCGCGCAAGCTCGCGGCTGTCACCGTGCCGGGGTTGCACTCCATGGTGATCTCCGCATCGTCGGCAAGCGTGACAGCGCGGCGCAGCGTGTCCAGTATCGCGCCGATCATCCTGTCGTCGAGCAGCGAAGGCGTTCCGCCCCCGAAAAACACGCTTCCGAAGCGCACTGCGGATGACACGTCGCGCGTGCGCAGCACGATCTCCTCGCATAGCCGGTCCACGAAGGCGTCGTAATGCTCCATGGATTCCACCGAGTAGAAATCGCAGTACACGCATTTTCGCTCGCAGAACGGTATGTGGAGGTACAATCCCGGCATGGGCCTTTCCGCGTGGCTACAATGGATGGGTGAAGTACGGGCGGCGTATCAGCGCACAAGACTGAAGACGCGATCCCAACGCACGGATGCGAACAGCGCGAAGGGCTGCGAGAGCGGGATGCGGGAATCCCACGACCAGTAAATCAGCATGGCTTTGCCGATGATGTTGCGCGAGGGCACGAAGCCCCAGTAACGGCTGTCCTCGCTGTTGTCGCGATTGTCGCCGAGCACGAAGTAATAGTCGCGCTCCACGGTGTAGGTGTTGTCGGTGTTGCCGTCCACCTGAATTGCGCCTTCGGCGGTGAAGCGCACGGTATGCCCCTCGCGCTCGATGAACAGCCGCCATTGGTCGATGTTCTCCAGCGTGAGATCGATGCGCATGCCGCGGAACGGCACCACCATCGGACCCCACCAGTCGCGGTTGTATGTCGATCCCTTGGGGTAAATGTCGGCGTCGAAATCGCCGCGCTGCCGCATGAGCGGCGTAATGGCCGCACTGTCGGGATCGGGCAGGCGCTCGCCATTCACAAAAATGCGCTTGCCGGCGATTTCCACCGTGTCGCCCGGCAGGCCGATGCAGCGCTTGACGTAGTTCAGCACGTTGGGTTGCTCCACCGTGGCGCGGTCGCCGGGAAATTCGAACACCACCACATCCCCGCGCTCGGGCGAGGAGTAGCCCGGAAACACCGCCATGTGCGGCAGCCGGATACCGGTGAGCGGCACTGCCCGCGGACTGCGGATGCCATACACGAATTTGTTCACGAAAATGAAATCGCCCGCGAGCAGCGTGTTGCTCATCGATGGCGTGGGTATGCCGAAGGCCTCGATGAAGAAGGTTTTCAAGACGATGGCGATGAGCAGCGCGAACAGCAGCACGCGCCAGTATTCACCCAGCACTCCGCGGCGCCTGGTGGGAGCGGGCGCGGCCTCGACCTCGGGGGCGGGGTCCGGCGGAGACTGCCGCCCGTCGACAGCGGCCGTGCTTTCGTCGGTGTCGCGGGCGGAGGGAAGGTCCGGCGTGTGTTCGCGTGGCTCCAGCGTGCTCATTTCACCCGATGATGGTGAACATGCGGTCGAAGCGGATTTTCTTGAAAATGTTGTTGATGCTCGGATCCATGGACCAGTACACCATCATGGGCGTGCCGATCACATACTCGTAGGGAATGAAGCCCCAGAAGCGGCTGTCCAGCGAATTGTCGCGATTGTCGCCCATACCGAACACATAGTCGCGCTCCACTTTGTAGCTGCTGGCCTTCTTGCCGTCGATGAGAATGTCGTAACCGCGCAGCTCGACATCGTGCCCCTCGCGACGGATGAACACCGCCCACTCCTTGATGTTGTCCACGGAGAGGGGAAGCACATCGCCTTCCTTGGGAATGCGTATCGGACCGTAGTTGTCGCGGTTCCAGGGCTTGCCTTCGGGGAAAATGCCGCCATCCTCCTCGATGCCCGCCGGATGGATGTTGTTGTCCACGTACATCACACCTTCGGGATCGTCGTACTTTTTCCCATTCACATACACCTGCTTGTCAATCACCTGCAAGGTGTCGCCCGCCACGGCCACGCAGCGTTTGAGGTAGAATTGGAAATCCCGCGCCTTGGTTTCGTTGCGGTAGCCAGGGAAAATGAACACGATCACATCGCCCTGTTCGGGATCGCGGAAGCCCGGCGTGCGGAAATAGGGGATTTCGATTTCGGTGCCGAACAGAATGCCCAGCAGGGGAATGGTGGGCGGCGTGGTGCCACCGTAGATGAATTTGTTGACGAAGAGGAAATCCCCCGTCATCACCGTGTTCTCCATCGACGGCGTCGGCACCTGGAAGGAGGCGACCACGAAACTGTTGAGGATGATCACCGCCACCAGGGCGAAGCCGAGTGATTTGAGCGTCTCCACCGCGGATTTTTTCATTCCACCGGGTTGTGCTTTCATGTGGTCAACCTCTTCGAGTGAGATATTCGTGAGAATGCGCGCGAGCGCGAAGGGCATGTACGCCACGCCGCTTGCGGTGTTGCGTGGCGACGGGAATTGGCACTAATCATCCATGGACAGCACGGCGAGGAAGGCCTCCTGCGGCACTTCCACGGCGCCCACCTGTTTCATGCGGCGCTTGCCTTCCTTCTGCTTCTCCAGCAGCTTGCGCTTGCGCGAAATGTCGCCGCCGTAGCACTTGGCCGTCACGTTTTTGCGCAGGGGCTTCACCACGTCGCGCGCGATGACCTTTGCTCCGATGGCGGCCTGTATCACCACCTCGAACATTTGCCGAGGTATCAGATCCTTGAGCTTGCGGCAATACCGCCGACCCCAGTCGTAGGCCTTGGAGCGGTGTACGATGCTCGAGAGCGCGTCCACGGTTTCGCCGTTGAGCAGAATGTCGAGCTTGACGAGATCGGACTCGCGGTAGTCCTTGTATTCGTAATCGAAGGACGCGTAGCCGCGCGAAACGGACTTGAGCTTGTCGTAAAAATCGAAAATGATTTCCGCCAGGGGAATTTCAAAATGCACATCGGCGCGCGTCGGATCGATGTACTTGGTGTCGACGTAAATGCCGCGGCGGTCCATGCACAGCTTCATGATGTTGCCGAGGTATTCGGTCGGCGTAATGATCTGCGCGCTGATGTAGGGCTCTTCCACCGAATCGATTTTTCCCAGCTCGGGCATCATCGAGGGATTGTCGATCACCACGCGCTCGCCGTCCTTGAGCACCACCACGTACTCCACGTTGGGCACGGTGGTGATGATGGTCATGTTGAACTCGCGTTCGAGGCGCTCCTGCACGATTTCCATGTGCAGCAAGCCGAGGAAGCCCGCGCGGAAACCGAAGCCCAGCGCGACGGAGGTTTCGGGCTCGTAGAGTATGGACGAATCGTTGAGCCGCAGTTTGGCCAGCGCGTCGCGCAATTCCTCGAATTCCTCGCTCACCGTCGGGTACAGGCCCGAGAACACCATGGGCTTCACTTCCTTGTAGCCCGGCAGGGGAGCGGAGGCGGGATTTTTCACATTCGTGATCGTGTCGCCCACATTGGTGTCGGCCACGGTCTTGATGCCCGCGATCATGTAGCCCACATTGCCGGCCGAGAGTTCCTTGGTGCGGAAGCGCTTGAGGCGCAGAATGCCCACCTCTTCGACTTCGAATTCCTTGCCATTGTAGAAAAAGCGAATGCGCTCGCCTTCGCGAATGGTACCTTGCACCACGCGCATGTACACCACCGCGCCGCGGTACGAATCGAACACCGAATCGAAAATCAGGGCCTGCAGCGGCGCTTCGGGATCGCCCACCGGCGGCGGAACGCGCTCGACAATGGCCTCGAGTATCTCGTCGATGCCCACGCCCGACTTGGCGCTGGCGGGAATGACTTCCTCCGGCCGGCAGCCGATCAACTCCACAATGCTGCCAGTGACCTTCTCCACCTCGGCGCTCGCGAGATCCACCTTGTTGATCACCGGGATGATTTCCAACCCGGCCTCGATGGCCAGGTAGAGGTTGGAAATGGTCTGCGCCTCGATGCCCTGCGTGGCGTCCACCACCAGTATGGCGCCTTCGCAGGCGTTGAGCGAGCGCGAGACCTCGTAGGAAAAATCCACGTGTCCGGGAGTGTCGATGAGATTCAGCGTGTATTCGTGGCCGTCGGCACGCTGATACTTCATCTGCACCGCGTGCAGCTTGATGGTGATGCCGCGCTCCTGCTCGAGATCCATGTCGTCCAGCACCTGATTGTTGACCAGGTCGCGCTGGGTAATTGTACCCGTGCGTTCGAGCAACCGGTCGGCCAGTGTGGACTTGCCGTGGTCGATGTGTGCGATAATGCAGAAATTGCGCGTTCTGTCCATGTTCACCTGATGCGGAAACCTATAGCAAATCAATATAGCCACATGCGGGTGAATTGACAATGTGTGGGGGAATTCGCTCACGCGAAGTCGCGAAGACGCGAAGGGCATTCCTCACGCGAAGTCGCGAAGACGCGAAGGGCATTCCTCACGCGAAGTCGCGAAGTCGTGAAGGGCATTCCTCACGCGAAGGCGCGAAGGCGCGAAGGAAATGGTAAGGCGGGGATGGCGCTGTTGCACGCCAACGGGAATCCTGCTCCGCACCGGTTCCGGGTGCTCGGCATGATGTTCTCGCGAAGGGAATTGCTCACGCGAAGGCGCGAAGGCGCGAAGGAAATGGTAAGGCGGGGATGGCGCTGTTGCACGTCAACCGGGATCCTGCTCCGCAGTGGTTCCGGGCGCTTGGCAAGATGTTCTCGCGAAGGGAATCGCCAAGGTCATTTTTTCCTTTTCACCTTTTCACCGGCTTAGCCCTTTAACCTCCTTACTCTCCATTCCTCTCTACTCTCTCTCTTATTCTCCATTCCTCTCTACTCTCTTCTTTTAAGGGCAGGAATTTCATCTAGTCCCGCGGCGTTATGCAAAGGCACAACGAAGGAGCCAATGCATTGATGCCGCATTTGTACACTCAGGTTCACGAAATCCATATCGCCGCCGCACCCGAGCGGGTGTTTGATTTCCATTGCGATCCGGCGAACTTGCTGCGCATCACGCCCGAAGGTGTGCGTGTGGACATCCTGCATCATGATGCGCCGGGGAAAGGTGCGCGCGTGCGTCTGCGCGTGCGGCCCCTGCCGCTGCTGCGCAGCGAGTGGGAAATGCAGTTCGATGAATTCGATCCGCCTCGTCTGCTGTCGGATGTGCAACTGCGTGGACCGTTCCGCCATTGGCGGCAGCGCCGCGAGTTCATTGCCGAAGGCCAGGGGTGTCGGCTGCGGGACACAGTGGAGTTCGCGTTGCCCTTCGGAGTACTTGGCCGTCTCGCCCATGCGCTGTTCGTATGCGCCATGATTACCCGCATGTTCGCGAAGCGTCAGGCGGCTACGAAGCGCTTGATAGAAGAAGCCGCGTCCGCGACCGGAGACAGCGGCGCATTGATGATTCCCGCGTAAAGCGCTATGTTTTACGATGCCGATGCCGCAGGCGATGGCCGACATTGTACAATGGAATTGAGCATGACAGACAGCCGCATCTTTTTTCGTGCTACCGTGCTTCCGATGAGCGCATTGCTTCTCGTCACGGCGCTGAGCGCGCATATGCTCGCTCTGGTGCGTGCCGAAGGCGTCACTGGTCTGTTGCTGCCCGCATTGCTCTCCGGAGCCTTGCTGGGCGGCTATCGCGGTGCCGCCGTGCAGTTGCTGTACCTCGCGCTCGGGGCGGCAGGCGTGCCGGTGTTTCCGCTGCTGCACAGTGGTGTGCATCCGTTGCAGGATGTGATGGGCGGCTTTCTCGTCGCCATGCCTTTCGTGGCGGGCATAACGGGTGTGCTTCTGCACGAGCGTCGCATGATCGCCACCGCGGTGCCTTTCGTGCGTGCGCTGCTCTCCATGCTGCCCGCCTTTGCAACGATGGCACTCATGGGCTTGGCGCATGCCGCCGTGCGGCAGCCGGGCGATTGGTACCTTGGCGTGGAGCACGCCGCTTCCGCCTTGTCGCTGCTGGATGTGGCGGCCCTGCTCGCCGCAGCCGCGGTGACGGCCGCAAGGGAACGTCGTTCCGTGCACGTGGCAGGTGTCGCATGAGCATGCTGCGCGTCAGCGAAATCTTCCACAGCATACAGGGCGAGGGCTCGCGCGCCGGCCTGCCTTGCGTGTTCGTGCGCCTGCATGGCTGCGGACTGCGCTGCGTGTGGTGCGATACGCCGTACGCCCTGGACCATCGCAGCGGCGGCGAGGAAATGGATGTGGAACACATACTCCATCGCGTGGCCGCCTGGAACTGCGATTTCGTGGAAGTGACCGGCGGCGAACCGCTGGAGCAGGAGGGCAGCTTCAATCTGCTGACTCGTCTCTGCGACGCTGAGTACACCGTGGCCGTGGAAACCGGCGGTCACGTGGATATCAGCCGCGTCGACAGCCGCGTGATCGTGATCATGGATCTCAAGGCCCCCGGCTCGGGCATGGCCAAGCGCAATCGCTTCGGGAATCTCGATTATCTCAAGTCCGGCGACGAGGTGAAATTCGTGCTGGCGTCGCGCGAGGATTACGAATGGGCACGCGCGATCGTGCGCGAGCATGCACTGACCGAGCGCTGCGGCGTGCTGTTTTCGCCGGTGTTTTCCACCCTCGCTCCGCGCGACCTCGCACAGTGGGTACTCGAGGATGGACTGCGGCTGCGCATGCAATTGCAAATGCACAAATTCATCTGGGATCCCGATGCGCGTGGCGTGTAATGCGGGTTCCCGTCATTGTATCAACGCTGTGTTGTAGGAAAATGAGGACAGCTCATGCCTGAATTGGTCACCTTCGAAAATCTGTATCCCGGTCGCGATTACGTCATCACCCATGTGAATCCGGAATTCACCTCGGTGTGTCCCGTTACGGGTTTGCCGGATTTCGCCACCATCACCGTGGAGTATATCGCGGATGTGTTGTGTGTCGAACTCAAATCGCTCAAGTACTACTATCTCGGCTTCCGCAATGAGGGGATTTATTTCGAGTCCTCGGTCAATCGCATACTCGACGATCTGGTGGCCGTCTGCGCGCCGCGGTACATGAAAGTCACCGGGGCCTTCAACACTCGTGGCGGCATTCACTCGGTGGTCGTCACCGAATACGTGAAACCGGGTTGGACACGCAAACAGTGACGCGCGCATGAGTGCCGGCACGGACAATATTGGCGCAACGACTGCCGCGACGCCGCGGCCCATCGCCGTGGTGCTTGCCAGCGGCGGGATGGACAGTTGCGTCACCGTGGCCATGGCCGCGCGGGACTTCGAGCTCGCCCTGCTGCACGTGAATTACGGGCAGCGCACCGAGGCGCGCGAGTTGCGGGCCTTCCATGAAATCGCCGACGCTTACGGCGTGCCCGACGAGAGGCGGCTGGTCATTTCCATCGAGCATTTGCTGCGCATCGGAGGATCGAGTCTGACCGATCGCGCCATCCCGGTGGAGGATGCCGACGAGCGGCGCGAGGGCATACCGCGCACCTATGTGCCATTCCGCAATGCGAATATGCTGGGCATCGCCGTGAGCTGGGCCGAGGTGCTGGGAGCCAAAGCGCTGTTCATCGGCGCGGTGGAGGAGGATTCCTCGGGCTACCCCGACTGTCGCCAATCGTTTTACGAGGCCTATCAGCGCGTGATAGAAACCGGCACGAAGTACGAAGTGCCGTTGCGCATTCACGTCCCGCTTATCCATCTGCGCAAGGCCGACATTGTTCGTGCGGGAGTGGAACTCGGCGCGCCGCTGCATCTGAGCTGGAGCTGCTACCGCAACGAGGAGCGCGCCTGCGGCCGCTGCGAATCCTGCGCCCTGCGTCTGCGCGGCTTCCGCGAGGCGGGCCTGCACGATCCGATACCCTACGAACCCTGACAGCACCCACCTTCGCGCCTTCGCGTGATCGAACTCCCTTCGCGTCTTCGCGCCTTCGCGTGAGCGAATTCCCCTCGCGTCTTCGCGCCTTCGCGTGAGCGAATTTCCCTTCGCGTCTTCGCGTCTTCGCGTGATCGAATTTCCCTAAAAATGCAACGGGAGGCCAAGCGGCCTCCCGTTGCTTCATGCCGTTGATAGCGGCTTACTTGACGAGCATCATCTTGCGCGTGGCGGTGAAGTCACCGGCGCTGATGCGATAGAAGTACACACCGCTCTGGGCCGGGATGGCCTCGCCGAGCGTGGCGTTCCACTTCGCGCTGTACGTACCCGCCTGGTAATGGCCATTGACGAGCGTGTACACCAGCTTGCCCGTGGCGTCGTGAATCGTGACGGTCACGTTCTGCGCGGTGGGAATGCTGAAGCGAATCGTGGTGGTCGGGTTGAACGGATTCGGATAGTTCTGATCGAGAGCGAAGCCCTTCGGCGCGCCGATTTGCTCGACTTCGAGGGTCTTGGCAACCGCGATGGAGGCGGTGAGCAGATCCTTCGAATACAGATAGTTGTGCACACCGAAGCTGTTGTCGTTGGCCACGAAGAAGTAGTTGAAGTGCAAATCCTTCTCGGTCGTGGTCAGCGTGGTGTCGTTCAGGAACAAGGGACGGCCGTCGCTGCGCAGGCGGAGATAACCCTTGAACTCATCGAGGAGGGCCTTGATCTCGTTCTGCGTCTCGACCATGGTCTCAAGGTCCACGCCACTACCGTGGCACTCGATGCAACCGGTCTGATTGATCACGTCGTCGGTATGATCGTCGGGCGTGTCGTTGTTGAACAGCACCTTGAAGGTGTGTCCGCCGAGCTTGTCCTGATACGCGGCTTCCGGAGTGGCCATGTGGCACTGCACGCAGCGGGTTTCAATGGCGCTGTGTGCGGAACTGCGATAGGTGTAGCCGGCGAATTCCATACCGCCTTCACCCTTGATCATCGGACCCTGATGCGAATTGTGCAGGCCACTGTGGCCGCTGGGACGCACGCTGTGGCAATCGGTGCAGGTTTCGTTCACGGCTTTGCGGAGCTGCGCGGGATTGTTGTTCGCATGCGGATCGTGGCAGGCCACGCAGGTCACCGCTGCCGGATTGGCATACGGAGCACTGGTGGAAGTCGCACCCTTGACGTGCACCTCGATATGTCCGTTTGCCGTGTGGCAACGGGCACAATCGCTGTCGCGGCTGGTCTTGCTGCCGCGGTTGGTGTACTCGGTGTTGTAACCGCTCACGAGGGAGATGGCATGACCGGCGTTGGCATATTCCTGGAACTCGGGATGATGATCCGGAGCGTCATGGCACTGCTTGCACTGCGCCGAGGAAAGAAGCACGGGAGCTTTGTTGTCGGCCTTCACGCCATTGTGGGCGCTGCCGGGGCCGTGGCAGCTTTCGCACTGCACATTGGCCATCTTGGCGAGTTCGGGATAATTCGTCTTGATCGCATCCCAGTTGCCCACCGCGATGGTGGCGGGGAACTGCCAGCCAAGCACGCGCGCGCGATGCGCCCAACCGTCGCCTTCGGCGTCGGTGTTGGGCGAACCCGTGGTGTGGCAGGGAAGGCAATAGGCCTTGAAGCTCGCGACATTGTCGATCGGCATGATGGCATTCGAGTGCATCGTGCCGGCCCACGAGGTGGCCTTGTCGGCGTGGCACACGCGGCACTCGGGCGGCGTGGCGCCGGAACCAACGATGCCACCGATACCGACGTACTTCGCCACGTTGATGGCGATGCTGGCGGTATCGTCCTTGCCGGCGTCATCCACCGCGATCAATTCGACGCGGTAGGTGCCTTCGGCATCGGGAATGAAATAGTACATCACGTCGTCGATTTTCTCGAACGTCGCGTTGGAACCCGCCGGCTTCTCCGTGAAGGTGAAGTTCGACGTGGCCCACTTGGTGGCGCCGGCATTGAGGGAAATGACGCCACCGGCCTGCAGATACACCTTGTCGCCCTTGGCGACGTTGGGCAGACCGTTCGACGGCTTGTCCATACCGGGGATCTGGGCTTTGAGCATTTCGCCGGACACGCCGACGACGGTGACCCGCAGCTTCGGCGGGGTGACAGTCTGCGCCTGGGCAACCTGCGCGCAGAGAAGCAGCGAGCAGAGTGCCACGGCGAGAATGGCGGAAACATTACGCATGGAACCTCCAGAGAGATTGGGGTTGTAGGTGCAGATGCTATGAAATTGCGGATGAAACAGTCCGACGCCTTACGCGTGGGACACCACGTGATGTTGCGAGCCCTTTCTCAGCACGCGATGGGAGGGGGTACACCGGGCTCCCGTTGGGGCGAAAGCACGGCCGGGGTGCGATACGTGATCACACCGGTGATCGGGGGTTGTATGTCCGGGAAAAGCGAGGTTCCAATAAATACCGTGGCGACCGCTTGCGCACAGAACTGACAGTGACAGGCTCGGCGTCCCTTCCGCTGTGGCTCCTGTTCATTGCCGCAGTCCGTACGTTCACGATCGGATTCATGGTCATGGTCGACTTCCGCATCCACACCGCAGCAATCCTTCCCACACTGGTCCGAACATTGCGTCGCCGTGCAGGAACATGCCTGAAGTGTCGCCCCGGGAGTGCCGAAGAGCAGCAAAAAACCCAGCAGGACGAGAAAAATTCCGTATGAATTTCGCGTAACCATGCCTCTCTAACATAGCACTTGATGATCGCTTTGTCAAGTAATCACACATGATTCCAAAGTATTGAAAACAATGGGGTTAGCATGGGGCTTCATATCAGACTATAGTGTCGTTTATGAAAATGTTCCTCTGGCGACTACTGACAGTGGCATTGATTCCTTTCGAGGGCTGAACTATTAGACGAAATCCACCGTTATGACATATTGGTCTATCCACACGATTTCTCCTCACACTGGAAGAAAGCAATGAACGACAAGGACCGTAACGAACTCGAAGCGATCGAAACGCAGGAATGGATCGCCTCGCTGGACTACGTGCTCAGCGAAGGCGGGACCGACCGCGCCCGGCGGCTGTTGCAGGACTTGCAGCAGTACGCCTTCAGTCGTGGTGTTCGCCTGCCCTTCACAGCAAATACACCGTACATCAACTCCATCCCCGCCGTTGCGCAGCCCGCATTCCCCGGCAGCCGCACCTTGGAGCGCCGCATCAAAAGCCTCATTCGCTGGAACGCCATGGCCATGGTCGTGCGCGCCAACCGCAAGGAGGAAGGCATCGGCGGACACATTTCCACCTACGCCTCGGCGGCCTCGCTCTATGAAGTGGCCTTCAACCACTTCTTCAAAGGACGCGGCGAGGACGGCTTCAGCGGCGATCAGATATTTTTCCAGGGCCACGCAGCCCCGGGCATTTACGCGCGCGCCTTTCTCGAAGGCCGCCTCAGCGAGGCGCAGCTTCAAAACTTCCGTCGCGAACTCGCGCCGGGAGGCGGGCTGTCCTCGTATCCGCATCCCTGGCTCATGCCGGGATTCTGGGAATTTCCCACCGTGTCCATGGGCCTCGGTCCCATCATGGCCATTTATCAGGCGCGCTTCAATCGCTATCTCGAGGATCGCGGACTGAAGGCCGACAAAGGCACCAAGGTCTGGGCCTTCCTCGGCGATGGCGAAACCGATGAACCCGAAGCTCTCGGCGCCATATCACTGGCCGCGCGCGCCAAGCTGGACAATCTCATTTTCGTGATCAACTGCAATCTCCAGCGCCTCGACGGTCCGGTGCGCGGCAATGGCAACATCATTCAGGAACTCGAACGCGTGTTCCGCGGCGCCGGCTGGAATGTGATCAAGGTGATCTGGGGTTCGGATTGGGATCCCTTGCTCGAAAAAGACAGCGATGGTGTGCTCGTGCGCCGCATGGGCGAGGTCACCGACGGCGAGCGGCAGAAGTATTCCATCGAAAGCGGCGAATACATTCGCAGGGAATTCTTCGGCACCGACGAGCGCATGCTGAAACTGGTCGAGCAATACAGCGACGACCGTCTGCGCCGCCTGCGCCTGGGTGGCCATGACCCCGAGAAAGTGTACGCCGCCTATAAAATGGCGGTGGAAAACACCGACGCACCCACGGTCATTCTCGCCCGCACCATCAAAGGCTACGGCCTCGGCGAAGCTGGCGAGGGCAAGAACATCACTCATCAGCAGAAAAAACTCAATGAGGACGAGCTGAAGGAATTCCGCACGCGCTTTAACATCCCCATCTCCGACGATGCTGTGTCCGAGGCGCCCTTTTACAAACCCGACGAAAACAGCCAGGAGATGATTTACCTGCGCGAGCGCCGCGCGGCCCTGGGTGGCTTCGTGCCCGAGCGCCGCACGCAAGTGCCGCGCCTCCCGGTGCCCGATGAAGCGCTGTTCCAGGAATTCTACGAAGGTACCGAAGGACGCGAAGTGTCCACCACCATGGCCTTCGTGCGCATGCTCGCGAAAATGGTGAAGGACCCGGGCATTGGCAAGTACATCGTGCCCATCGTGCCCGACGAGGCCCGCACCTTCGGCATGGAATCCATGTTCCGGCAAATCGGCATCTACTCGCACGTGGGGCAGCTGTACGACCCGGTGGATTCCGCCAGTCTGCTGTACTACAAGGAGGCGAAGAACGGACAGATTCTCGAGGAAGGCATCACCGAGGCGGGTTCGATGTCCTCGTTCATCGCGGCAGGCACGGCCTACGCCACGCACGGCATCAACATGATTCCGTTTTTCATTTTCTACTCCATGTTCGGCTTCCAGCGCATCGGCGACCTGATCTGGGCGGCGGCCGATATGCAGGCCCGCGGCTTCCTTGTGGGTGGAACGGCGGGACGCACCACGCTCGCCGGCGAAGGCTTGCAGCATCAGGACGGCAACAGCCATCTGCTCGCGTATCCCGTGCCCAATCTGATCACCTACGATCCGGCCTTCGCGTATGAAATCGCCGTGATCCTGCAGGATGGTCTGCGGCGCATGTACTACGACCAGGAAAACATTTTCTACTACATGACCATACTCAACGAGAATTACGAGCAACCGGCCATGCCTGCGGGCGATGGTGTGCGCGAAGGTATTCTGCGCGGACTCTACCGTTACTCCGAGTCCACGCTGGCCAAGCCCAAGGCGCATGCCGACATCATGGCCAATGGCTCCATTCTCAACGAGGCCATCAAGGCCGCCGCCGTGCTCGAAGAGCAATACGGCGTGGCCACCAACATCTGGAGCGCGACGAGTTACAAGGAATTGTACCGCAACGGTCTGGAAGTGGAGCGCTGGAACCGCATGCATCCGGGCGAAACCCCGCGTGTGGCCTGGGTGACGCAGCAGCTCTCGCAGGCGAAGGGCGCCATCATTGCCGCCACCGATTACGTCAAAGCCCTGCCCGATACGATTTGCCGCTGGACGCCCGGCGGCCTGATCTCGCTGGGCACCGACGGCTTCGGACGCAGTGAGGGACGTGCCGACCTGCGTAACTTCTTCGAGGTGGACCATCGCTTCATCACGCTTGCCACGCTGTCGTCGCTGCTCAACAAGGGCATGATCGACGCCAAGGTGGTGAAAAAGGCGATGAAGGATCTCGCCATCGACCCGGAAAAAGCGAACCCGATGATTTCATAGCAAAGGACTACCATGGCAACCGAAGTACGTTTACCTGAATTGGGTGAAAATATCACTGCCGGCGATGTCGTCCGTGTGCTGGTGAAAGCGGGCGATGTCATTGAAAAGGACCAGGCGCTTCTTGAACTCGAAACCGACAAGGCCTCGTTCGACGTGCCCTCGCCAGTGGCGGGCACGGTGCGACGTGTCGATGTGCAGGAAGGTGGCAAAGCCGCGGTGGGCGCGGTAATCATGCTCGTGGACGAAAGCGGTGCCGGTGAGGCGCCTCCCGAGCCGCCGAAAAAAGAACCGATTACGCAACCCCTACCCCCGCCTCCGCCTGTCGAGGAAGCGCGTCCCACCCCGCCGCCGGTCGAAACGCCAGCACCGGCACCTCGTGCCGCTGCGGCCCCGGTGCCGACGACGTCCACGCCGGGTGTGCCCGTGCCTGCGGCTCCGTCTGTGCGCATGTTCGCCCGCGAAATCGGCGTGGACATCACCACGGTCAAAGGCAGCGGCAAGGGCGGCCGCATTTCGGTCGAGGATGTGAAGGCGCATGCCAAAGCGCTGCTGAGCGGGGCCGTGCCCGTTGCCGCCGGTCCGGCCGCGCGTCCCGCGTTGCCCGATTTTTCGGCGTACGGTCCCGTGCGCCGCGAAGCCATGAGCAAGGTGCGTCGCAAGACTGCCGAGCAGATGGAGCTGTCGTGGAGCATTCCCGTGGTGACGCAGCACGATAAGGCCGATGTGACGAAGTTGGAGGAGCTGCGCAAGCGCTTCGCGAAAAAAGCGGAAGCCGCCGGCAGCAAACTCACCGTCACCGCCATCGCGCTGAAAGTGGTGGCCGAGGCGCTGCGGCGCTTCCCGCAATTCAACGCGTCCATCGATATGGCGAATGGCGAACTCGTCTACAAAGACTACGTGCATCTCGGCGTGGCGGTGGACACCGAGCGCGGGCTGCTGGTGCCCGTGCTGCGCGACGCGGACAAGAAGAGCATTCTCGAACTCTCTGTCGAATTGCAGGGTCTGGCCGAGAAGGCGCGCAACCGCAACATTCGTCCCGACGAGATGAGCGGAGCGAGCTTCACCATCACCAATCTCGGTGGCATCGGAGGCACGGCCTTCACCCCGATCATCAACTGGCCTGAAGTGGCCATTCTCGGCATGTCGCGTTCGAGCATGGAGCCGGTGTACGTGAATGGCGCCTTCGAGCCGCGGCTGATGCTGCCGCTGTCGCTTACCTACGATCACCGGGTGATCGATGGCGCGGATGCTGCGCGTTTTCTGCGCTGGGTGGCCGAGGCGATGGAAGAGCCACTGCTGTTGGCGCTGTAAGCAACGATTTGACGTGAACCTGGAGTACATCAATGGCGGAAATTCAGAATACTGATCTGGTGGTGATCGGCGGCGGGCCCGGCGGCTACGCGGCGGCGTTTTACGCCGCGGACTCGGGCATGAACGTGACGCTGGTCGACACCGAAACCAATCCCGGAGGGGTGTGCCTGTACCGCGGCTGCATTCCCTCCAAGGCCCTGTTGCATGTGGCCAAATTGATCAACGAAGCGAAGCACGCCGCCTCCTGGGGCGTGCGCTTCGCCGAACCCGAGATAGACATCGATACTCTGCGGGAGTTCAAGGACAAGGTGGTGAACAAGCTCACCGGCGGACTGGGCCAACTCTCCGGCGCGCGGAGCATACGCTCCATTCAAGGCTGGGCCGAGTTCCGCGACAACCGCACGCTGCACATTCGCATGCACGATGGTGGCGAGGTGGAGCTGGGCTTTCGCCATGCCATTCTCGCCACGGGATCGCGTCCCGCGGTGATCCCGGGCTTGCCTGTGGACTCGCCGCGTGTGATGGACTCCACTGCCGCGCTCGATTTGCCCGATATTCCCGGGCGTCTGCTGGTGGTGGGTGGCGGATACATCGGGCTCGAACTCGGCACGGTGTACGCCGCGCTGGGTTCGAAGGTAACGGTGGTGGAAATGACCGACGGTCTCCTGCCCGGTGCCGACCGCGACCTCGTGACGCAGTTGAAAAAGAAGTTGGATGCCTCCTTCGAAGCGATACTGCTCAATACGGGCGTGGTATCGGCGAAGGATACCGGCGGGGAAGTGGAAGTGACGCTGCGCGGGCCCACGGGCGAAAGCGTCGCGCATTTCGATCGCATACTGGTGTCGGTGGGGCGCAAGCCCAATACTGCCGGCTTTGGGCTGGAGCGCACGCGCGTCGTGGTAAACGAGCGCGGCTTCGTTGTGGTGGATCCGCAGCGCCGAACGGGCGAGGAGCATATCTTCGCCATTGGCGACATCACAGGCGATCCCATGCTGGCGCACAAGGCATCGCATGAGGCCCGTGTTGCGGTGGATGCCATCGCGGGGAAAAAATCGGTGTTCGAGCCCTACGCCATACCGGCGGTGGTGTTCACCGATCCCGAAATCGCCTGGGCGGGTCTCACCGAAACCGAGGCGAAAGCACAGGGCCGCAAGGTGGAAGTCGGGCGCTTCCCCTGGGCGGCGTCGGGTCGCGCCACCACGCTCGACCGCTTCGACGGCGTCACCAAAGTCCTCGTGGATCCCGAAAGCGAACGCCTGCTCGGCATCGGCATCGCCGGTCCCGGCGCGGGCGAGCTGATTGCCGAAGGCGTGCTGGCGTTGGAAATGGGCGCGACCGTCCACGACCTCGCCCTCACCATCCACCCCCATCCCACGTTGTCCGAAACCCTCATGGAAGCCGCCGAAGCCTGGTCCGGCCACGCCACGCACCTCTACCGCCCCAAACGACCATCGTAGAAGGGGCGGACCTACGTGTCCGCCCCTCCGTATCCCCCCGACGAGTTGGGGCGGACCTACGTGTCCGCCCCTCCGTATCCCCCCGACGAGTTGGGGCGGACCCACGTGTCCGCCCCTTTCGCGTCTACCGAGTCCCAGCGCCGTCAGTTGACGTGCACATCCTTTGCCGACGTCGCCGTCTCGGCCTGTCGCAGAACGTCGTCGAAGGTCAGTCCCCCCGCATCCTCGCGCACCTGCCGCGGATTGCGCCACATGCGCACTACGGCGATGACCAGCGGCACCACGCCGAGCGCGATGAATACCGTGTCGGGTATCATGCGCAGCCACAGGAGCAGGTGCACCGTGGGCTGATAGTAAAAGTCGATGGTGCGGACGAACCAGTAGCCATGCTCGATGCCCTGGATGAGCTGCATGAAGCCCACCGGCAGGAGCGTGATGAGTATCATACCCATCAGGCCGCCATTCAAACCCCAGAAGGATAGTTTGAGCAGTTTCTCCGAGCGCTCGTTGGAAATGGTACGCATGCTGAAAAGCAGCAGGGCGATACCGAGCATGCCGTACACACCCATGAGCGCGCCGTGGGCGTGTGCCGAGGTGAGGAAGCTGCCATGCGAGAAGAAATTCACCGAGGGCAGGTTGATCAGGAAGCCCAGCAAGCCCGCGCCGAAGAGATTCCAGAACGCAACCGACACGAGGAACATGAACGCCCATTTGTACGGGAATTCCGCGCCGCCGAGCTTCGCGTAGCGATAGTGCTCGTAGGCCTCGATCACCAGCAGCGTCAGGGGAATGACTTCCATGGCCGAGAAGACCGAACCCAGCGCCAGCCACATTTCGGATACGCCAATCCAGTAATAGTGATGCCCCGTGCCGATGATGCCGCTGCCGAGAAGAATCACAAGCTGGAAGTACAGCGCTCGCAGCGTGGACTTGCGCGTCACCAATCCCATGTTCACCATCAGGAAGCCGATCACCACCACGGCGAATACTTCGAACATGCCTTCCACCCACAGGTGAATCACCCACCAGCGCCAGAAGTCGGCCATGGTGATATGCGAGCCGGGGCTCATGAAAAAGGCGAATCCGTAGAACAGGGGGATGGACACCGAAGCGTACAGCAGGAGATGCGTCAACCCGCCGCGATCGCTTTCCTTGCGCAAGGCAGGACGCAAGCCGCGGAACATGATCACCAGCCACAGGCCGAGGCCCACCGCCAGCACGATTTGCCAGAAGCGCCCGAGATCCACGTACTCCCAGCCCTGATGGCCGAAGAGGAACCAGTTGTCGCCGAACTCGCCGCGCACGCCAAGGTATTCGCCAGCAAGACTGCCCAGCACCAGAGCCACAAGAGCCACGAACAGCACGTTGATCAATACCGACTGCTTCTTCGGCTCGCTGCCGCTGATCATCGGGGTGATGAACATGCCCATGGCGATCCATGCCGTGGCGATCCAGAATATGGCGAGCTGCAAATGCCAGGTGCGCGCCACGTTGAACGGCAGAATGCTGGCCAGATCGAAGCCGTAAAATTTGTTGCCCTCGATGTAGGTGTGCGCCATGTAGCCGCCCAGCAAGGTCTGCAGAAGGAAGAGCAGCACCACCACCACGAAGTATTTGCCCAGTGCACGCTGCCCGGGCGTCAGCAGCAGGCGACTGACGTTGATCTTGGGAAAGGTCTTGAATGCGGGCTCCGATTCGAGCCGATAACGCTTCCAGAGAAAGAGCAGCAAGGCCGTCATACCGATCAGCAGTGTGGCGCTTATGCCGCTCCACACGTAGGAACTCGCGCCCTGCAGATTGCCCGCGTCGGGGTCGTACGGCCAATTATTGGAGTAACTCGTGCCTGTGCCCGGGCGCACGGTGTGCGACAGCCACGCTGTCCAGTAGAAGAAATCCGCCATGTGCTGCGCCTGATCGCCGGCGATGAACCAGCCGCTGCCGGCTGCGCGCGTGCGGATAATGGCATTGGCCTGCAAGCCCGCTTTGTCGTCGGCTTTCGAGAACATGTCGCGGTAATGCGCGCGCACGGCTTCGAGCGCCGCCGCCTGACCGTCGGTGAGCACGATGCGGTCGCTGTTGGCGTCGTAGCCATTGTGCTTGAGCTCGCGTATCACCTGCGCGGCGATGGCGTCGCGCTGCGCCGCGGGCAGTTTCTCGTACGCCTGGCCGTGATCGCGCTGCGCGTAGAACTCGCGCATCGACGTGGTGATGATGTGCAGCGATTGCGCGGTGAAGTCGGGTCCGAGGTACGAGCCATGCCCCAAGGTGCTGCCGTACTGCATCAGTCCGTGACTCTGGTACACCGCCTGTCCAGCCATGATGGCTTCGTAGCTGCTGAGCTTGTCGCCCTGTTGATTCACAATGGATGCGGGACGCGGCGCCGAATCCTTGTACACCCAGTAGCCGCCGATCAACAGAACAGTGAAGCCGAACAGCATCGTCAGGAGCAGAACGTGCTTCCAGATGCCGGATTGTGCGTCGTTGGTTTTCATGATGTGCTTCCTGTGAAAAATGTGCGTGTTGTCGCGTTGATGAAAATCAGGCCAGCGCCTGGACGGACTGTTCGAGAGCGAAGGCGCGCGGGTGCAGCACGTTGTTTTCCAGATGAATGTGCATGTGCAAATCCTGTTCGAACTCGGCGATCTCGCGGTACAGCAGTGTGTAGGTGGCGCAGGCATCGGCGGGCGGTGTGAGGTCATCGGTAATGGCGTGCATGCGTTCGAGAATGCGTCCGGCGCCTTCATGTTCGGCTTCCATCACCGAAATGGGTCCGGCCACCGAGCCGAAGCCCGCCGGCTGCGCATCCATTTCGCCACGCTCCATGGCGGCCAGGCGGCGGATGTAGGGAAACAGGATTTGCTCTTCCTTGATGAGATGGGCGGCGAGTTCGTCGCGCAGACGAAGGAAGAGCTGCTCCACCTCCACGGTTTCGGGATGGGTGTCGCCATGGCGGAAGGCCACTTTCGCCGCGTGTTCGGCGATTTTGGGCAGCATGGACCGCACGTACTGATGATGCGTGTTCACGATGAAATCGATGAGAAAATCGGTGCTCCACTGCCGCACGTCGCGTCCGCCTTCGAGGGGGATGGCGCGCAGCTCCTCCAGCACCTGCTCCGCGTTCAGCGAGCGCTGTGCGCAGGCGTCTTCCAACGTGCCACGTCCGCCGCAGCAGAAATCGATGCCCTTGCCCTCGAAGTAGCGGGCGGTTTGAATGTTGTGCGCCACAATGTCGCCGATTGAAGTGTCGAGTGTGTATTCCATGATAAATCTCCTGTGACGGTGTTCGTGCTGTTTCTGCATCAAACTAGCCAGCCCGAGCCGCCGAACATTTGACATGGATCAGATTTTCGCATTTTCCTTCTATGAGGACGCGCATTTGCCGGATCGCGGAGTGCTTCCTATTTTTCCGACATGCACGACGACACCTTGCTCGACATCATCAAGGGCATACCGCTCTTCTCCGAACTGAATCTCGACGACATGATGCGTCTCATGCCCTCGTGCAGCGTACGGCAGGAGAGAAAGGGAACGCTGTTGTTTCGCGAAGGCGAGCGTTACCGCGGCATGTATGTGGTGTTGGAAGGATCGGTGAAGGTGTTTCGCGTCACGCCCGAGGGACGCGAAACGGTGCTGCATCTGCTCTTCCCGCCGCAGACGCTGGCAGAAATTCCCATGTTCGCCGGCAGCGATTTCCCCGCGCACGCCGAGACTCTGGAGGACAGCACGCTGTGCTTTGTCGAGCGCGACGGCTTCCTCTCCCTCATCCAGCGCGATACCGATCTCGCCGTGAAAATGCTCGCCGGTCTTTCAAAGCGTTTACGCACACTCGCTTCGCAACTCGAGGAAATCACCGCCCACGATGTGCGCACGCGTTTGCTGCATTATCTGATAGGCGAGCACGAGCAACAGGCGCACGCGCATGCGCAGCTCCTGCCCCACGTACGCTTGCGCGTTTCGAAATCCGTGCTCGCCTCCACGCTCAGCACCACGCTCGAAACCCTCTCCCGCACCTTCCGCAAGCTCGAAGACGAAGGCGTACTCCGCGTCAAAGGCCGCCTCGTCCAATTCAACAGCACTCACACCCTCCGCAACGCCCTCGCCACGCCTCCACGACCATGAACCGCCCCCCCTGGATTTCGGAGAATTCCGGGAATTCGCGGCATTTCGGGAGTGAAAAAATCTCGGCTCGCGCGGAGGAATCAATCCTTGAGGAAAAGCTCGAGCAGGCGTTCGAGGTCGTCGTGGGAATAGAATTCGAAGCTGATGCTGCCCTTGCCATCCTTGCCGGTGCTGATGTTCACCTTGGTGCCGTAGATGGGGCGGAGCTTGCGGCTCAACTCTTCGAGCTGCGTCGTACTGGCGGATGAGGGTGCGGTTTTTGGGGTGGGTGCTGTGCGCTGTACGGTGTAAATGCTCTTCACCAATTCTTCCACCTTGCGCACGGAGAGGTTCTCGCGGACAATGCGCTGCCAAATGCGAAGCTGCGCCTGCTCGTCGGGCAGCGACAGCAGCGCGCGGGCATGGCCCATGCTCAGCTCGCCGCGCTGCACGCTTTCGAGAATGCGCTTCGGCAGCTTGAGCAGGCGGATGAAGTTCACCACCGTGCTGCGATCCTTGCCCACACGCCGGGCAATCTCCTCGGGCGTGTGCTGATAGTCCTCGACAAGTTGGCGGTAGGATTGCGCGATTTCCACGGGATTGAGTGTGGCGCGCTGAATGTTCTCGATCAGGGCGAGTTCTATCATCTCCTCGGCGCTGTCCACTTGCCGGATGTACGCCGGAATGTGCGTTATGCCGGCCAGCTTGCAGGCGCGCAGGCGCCGTTCGCCGGAGATGAGTTGATACCCGCCTTCCCAGCGACGCACGGTCACCGGTTGCACCAGTCCTTTTTCACGAATGGATTGCGCCAATTCCTGCAGGGCTTCGGGCTCGAAGTCGATGCGCGGCTGATATGGATTGGGATCGATGTTCGCCACTTCCACATGCGCGAGAATATCCGTGCTCTGGCCGTCATCGAGGGTCTCGTTGCTGGGAACGACGGTCACCTCCTGCTCCTGCTGCGGAGCGGGAGTGATGAGTGCGCCGAGACCTTTGCCAAGAACCATTTTCTGTTTCGTCACGGATTATCCAATCACTTACATGTCGTCGTGTTGCATCGAATCGTCGGCTACGGCCACGGGGCCGGCCAGCGCTTTTTGGCGGCGGAACTCGGCCTTGCCGAGCGTGATTTCCTGCGCGAGATCGATGTAGTTCTGCGTGCCCACCGAGAGAGCGTCGTAGAGAATCACCGGCTTGCCGAAACTCGGCGCCTCGCTGAGGCGCACGTTGCGGCTGATAATGGTGTCGAACACCTTGTCGCCGAAATAATTGCGCACTTCCTCGGCTACCTGCTTGGACAGACGCAGACGGGTGTCGTACATGGTGAGCAGCACGCCCTCGATGTCCAGCGCCGGATTCAGATGCTGACGCACAATGTTGATCGTGTTCAACAGCTTGCCCAGTCCCTCCAACGCGTAGTACTCGCATTGCACCGGAATCAGCACCGAATCGGCCGCGGTGAGCGAGTTGAGCGTGAGCAAGCTCAGCGAAGGCGGACAGTCGATGACGATGTATTCGTAGGAGCCCGACAGCGCGGCGAGTGTGCCTTTCAACACATGTTCGCGGCTGGGACGATCCACCAACTCGATCTCCGCGCCCACGAGATTGATGTGCGAGGGAATGAGGTCCAGCCAGGGGAGCAGTGTCGAACGAATGCCCTCCGCCGCTGCCGTGCCGTCGATCAACAACTCGTAAATCGTGGTCTTGGTCGTTGCGGTGTCGAATCCCACACCACTGGATGCGTTGGCCTGGGGATCGATGTCCACCAGCAGGGTTTTATGTTCGGCCACAGCCAGACTTGCGGCAAGGTTGACCGAGGTGGTCGTTTTACCGACGCCGCCTTTCTGATTGGCTACTGCGATGATTTTTGCCATACCGTGTGTTCGTTATTCTCGTGGAGACGCGCTGCCGCTCTCCCGTGCTGTTGTTCCGAGCGTTTCATCCATCCAACGCAGATACGGCGCCGAAGCGGCCATGATCGGTACGAGGATGATTTCGGGAACATCGTACGAATGTTCCTCACGCACCCGCTGTTCGAGGCGTGGGAACAGTTCCGTGGTCGTTTTGCACATCAACAGCGATTCTTCCGCTTCTTCGCGTTTGCCCTGCCAGCGATAGACGGAACGCACGGCGGGGAGGATGGAAACGCAGGCGGCGAGCCGCTCACCGACAAGCGTGTCGGCGAGCTGCCGTGCCTCGGCGAGGGAAGAGGCCGTGATGTACACGACAGCGTATGTTTCTGTCGAATCGGCCATATCATTACAAAGGTAGGCGCGGGCGAGCTGAGAAGCAATGCGCATGCGAGTCGGCACTGCCTCCGGATGGTGCAAAACTTTTTCCTTGACATTCTCCTAAGACTATCGTAGGTTGCTCCTAAAGTTTTAGTAAAGGAGGAGCCATGCCACGCAAAAAACTGGAATTGTCCGCCGCCGAATGGGAGATCATGAATGTGATCTGGGACGCGGGCACTCCCCTGACGGTGCGCGAGGTGATGGACCGCCGCTACCCGAAGGACGAGAAAGCCTACACCACCGTGCAGACGCTGATGAACATTCTCGTGGATAAGGGCATGCTCAAACGTGGCAAGCAGGGCATCGCCAATGTGTACAGCCCCGCCGTCAAACGCGACGCGGTACTCGATGCCTCCATGTCCACCGTGGCCCGCCGCATGTTCAGCGGCTCCTTCGGCGCCATGGCCACCTATCTGGTGCATGCCAACAAACTGAGCGAGGACGACATCGCCGCTCTCCGTGCCTTGCTCGACCGCGAGGAGGAACGCCATGGATGACATCATCGCCCAACTCAACGCGCTCTCGCCGCAATTCCTTTCCTTCTGGCTGACGGCGCAATTGCAAACCGCCCTCTTCCTGCTGCTGCTCTGGGCCGTCGATGCCTCGCTGCCCCGCGCCTCCGCACGCTTCCGCTACGCGCTGTGGATGACGGGTCTGGTCAAGGCCTTGATACCGCCGGTGATCGGTTTCCCGGCCAGCGAAGCCCTTCCTATGCCGGTATTCATTAGCGCGCAACAGCTGGTGCTTTCCAACCCCGGGGTGACGCAGCAGTTGCTTCCGTCTCCGGTGACCCTGCTCGCGCTCGCCGTGCTGCTGCCTTCGCTGCTGCTGGCACTGTGGGCGGGCATGCGGTCGCTGCGCCTCCGCAGGAGCCTGCGCCACAGCCACACGGTGACGCTCGCCGGCTATGGCGAGGGTTTGCGGCTGCGACTGGGCGAATCGCTGCGTACACCGCTCGCCTTCGGCATACTGCGCCCCACGATTTATCTCACCCGCGATGTGTGGCAGGGACCAGCCGAGGGGCTTCGCTCCGTTATTCTGCATGAACAGGAGCATATCAGGCGCCGCGATGGCATCGTGGTGCTGCTGCAAACCCTGCTGCAAATCGTGTTCGCCATTAATCCGATGGTGTGGGTCATGAACCTCCGACTGCATCGCTACCGCGAGCAACTCTGCGACGGCGCGGCACTCCGCGGCAGCGGCATTCCACCGCAAACCTACGGCCGCCTGCTCCTCGATCATATAGAAGCCCAGCGCAATCGCGTGCTGTTGATCGGAACCAGCTTTTTCGAAACGCGTCACGGCATCGTTGAGCGCATCAGCCATCTGTTCACCATTGGAAAGGAGGAGCGCATGCGCTGGAAGCATTACGCCATCCTGGCGCTGCTCGTGCTCGTGATCGCGCCGCTGTCGTGGAAATGCGGGGATGGGGGCGACGTAAGTGTCAAGTATCCAGTCGAGCATCGGATGGAGGCGGAAAGCGGGAAGGACAGCACGTCCGCTCTCGATCAGATGAAAGCTCTCCGCTCCGCCGAAATCGACGGGGGCATGCAGTCACTGAGCAAAGCCCTGGCCTATCCTCCGGAAGCGGCCTCGAAAAAGATTCAAGGCACTGTGGTGGTGGAGGTGGAAGTGGCCGCCGATGCCAGCGTGAGTAATATGCGTGTACTCAAATCCGTACATCCGATTCTGGACAAGGCGGCGGTGGACGCGCTGCGCAAAGTGAAGTGGATTCCCGCCACGGTCAAATCACGACCGGAAAAAAGTACCGTGAGAGTTCCAATTAAATTCGCACTGAAGTAGACGCTTCAATAAGGAGGACCCCATGAAAATCATCACGTCCATAGCATTGTTTCTGCTCGCCTGCGCGCCGCTCGCCGCGCAAGAGTTGACTCCCGAGCAGAAAGCGGAGTATCACGAGTTGGTCGATCATCCGCCCGAGATCGTCGGAGGCTTGACTTCGCTGGCGAAGCGAGTGGTCTATCCGCCGGAAGCCCTGCGCGACAGTATTCAGGGCAAGGTGTTCGTGCTCGCCTTCGTGAACGAGCAGGGCAAGGTGGAGAGCACCGAGGTGCTGGAAAGTCCGCACGAACTGTTGAGCAAAGCAGCTTCCGATGCCGTGCGCCAGGTGGAATTCACCACCGGTGTCATCAAGGGGAAGTGCGTGAAGGTCAAAGTGACAGTTCCGGTCTTGTTCCGCTTCAAGTGAGGTTCAGGAGGAGATAACAGCGCGCGGCCATTTCATGCGATCCGGCCGCGCGCTGTTGTTTTTACGTTGCCATGATCTTGGGCGGCATCAAAGATCGAACGGGAGAATGCACACTTGCGCGAAGCTGCTCGGAGGGTTGTCCGGTGAAAGAGTCCCTGCAGAGAGAATAGGTGACCGTATTGTCTGTATCGGGTTTGTGTTGTACATTTTCGAACACAATCACGGCACGAGGCGCACATATGAAGACGGTTGCTTTCATCCTGCTCGGGTTGCTTTGCGCTACCACGTTGACGGCGCAACAACTCACCCCGGAACAGAAGGAGAAATATCTCATCAACATCGACACCCCTCCCGAGATGATTGGCGGAATGGCCGAACTGGCGAAGTGGCTGGTCTATCCGCCCGAAGCCATCCGCGATACTATCCAGGGTTACGTGATTGTTCAGGCGTATGTCGACGAGACAGGCACGGTTGTCGACGTCGAGGTTGAGAGCAGTCCCCACAAGCTTTTAAGCGAATCGGCATGCAATGCCGTGCGAGAGTTGAAATTCAGTCCCGGAATTCACGAGGGCGAGAAAGTCAACGTGCGTGTGTCCCTCCCGGTGAGATTCCGCTTGGATTGATTATACAGTGGTATGAAATCAACGCGCGCGGCCGGATCATACGATCCGGCCGCGCGCTGTTCTGCTGGAAAGGGAGAGCGCTTATTTCAACAGCTGCATGCTGCGACGCTCGACCTGACCGTTGTGCTCCAGGGTGTAGAAGTACGTGCCACCAGCCAGGGCCGCGGCGTCGAACTGATAGGAGTAGGAGCCGGCCTGTACGAAGCCGTCCACCAGACGAGCCACTTCCATACCCAGCGAATTGTACACCGCAAGGCGCGTCATGCCGTCGCTCGGCACGGTGAAGCGCAGCGTGGTGCTGGGATTGAAGGGATTGGGATAGTTCTGATCCAGCATCAGCGCGCCGGGAAGCGCGGCGAGACGGATCGGATCCTTGCCCATGCTCAAGGGAACGGTCACGACAGCGGTGGTGGTGTAACTGTCGCCTTCGGCGTCGAACATGGTGTAGGTGGCGGTGTAAATGCGGCCCGTGCCAATGCCCGAACGCTCGGCGCGCACCTTGAACTGCGTGTCTTCCGTGCCGGCGTCCACACCCTGAATGTCGTTGATGGTGTTGCCATCATCATCGCCATTGTCCGGCTCGTTGCTCGTCACCGAGGTCAACTCCCAGGTGAAGCAGCCGCCCGAGTTGTTGGTCACGGAAGCGTTGATGGTGCGCAGCGTGTGATTCGGCGGCCAAAGCATGGACGGCGAAAGCACCACGCTCAGCGTGGGCACAACCTGCAAGTCCACGTTGTCGATGAACACTGCGGAATTGTACACCGCATCGCGCGCGTCGCCGATACGGAACTGAATGGTCACCTGCTGACCGGCATAGGCGGAGACATCGATCGAGGAGGTGTACAGACCGGTCATAGCGTTGTACACCACATCATTCGGCGTGGGGAAGGGAGCGGTGGGCACCACCGAGGTGCCACCCGGCGCATTGGAATAGGCCGCAGCCGAGCTGGTAGTGACCTGCGAGGCATTGGGCAGCAGCGCGATGTTGCCGAGATGATTGCTCGATCCATCGAACACGTCAGCGCGGAAGAAGTCGGTAAATTCGGTGGTGTACGTCGGATTCTCTTCCGAACCGAAGCGCCAGTCGAAGCTCAATGTGGCTCCCGCGTTGGTGGGCACGTTGAAGGTCAGCGAAAAGGTCACCACATCGAAGGCGGTTTGCAAATCCGGGCTGCTGTAAGGCGCGCCGGCGGCAAGGCTGGTTCCAGCCATGTTGTTCGAAACGAAGGTTCCCGCCGTTCCGGCCGTCTGACTGGCGAAACCGGTGCTCAGCACAAGATAGTTGCTGCCGTAGGTCGGGAAGCCCTGAAGCGAACTGGAATACACCATGGACTGATTGGCGTTGCCCACGAGCGAAGCTCCGCCGCTCGCGAGCAGACAGCCCGCGCGCTCGGTAAGCACCGATGTCGCCGCGCCCGAAGCCGTGGCCGCCGCCTTGGAAAAGCCCGTTGGAGCGGGGGATTCGATGCGGCCTTCCTCTTGCGCAAGCGCTGTGCTGGTGGCAAGAGCGAGCACGACGGCCATCGTCGTGACGAGGGTATGTATGTGGATCTTCTTCATCCGCGTTTCCTTGAGTGTGTGGAGGAAATGTAGGGATTGGGGACGCAGGGGTGATCCGACCTTTCGGTATTCCAGTGGATCCGTGCCGCTGCGTGAGGGTACACTGCGTGACACAGGAACAACTGTCGGATGCTCAGGTGCGGAGAACGTATGAATGCTGATTGGACGTAATCAAGATACGATGTATCCGAATCAATGTCAAGGACTCGGTCAGAATAATCGAAGATTTCCTGAAAAAAATGGAGCGCATTGCGTGCTCCGGTCGCGGGACGTGTAAATGGTATAGATATATCGGGAAGTATGTGATGTATGGTGGTGAACCGGTTCCCCTCACGCCATGGTGCTTCAAGTACGACGAGGCCCGGCATCGCTGCCGGGCCTCGTCGAGAATTGTCGCGTCTGTCGAGGATTCGTTGACCCGGCTGGGAAGAACCGCCACCGGTCTCGACGTCAGATCGCCGCGAGAGGATTACTGCGCGCGCCGCGCGTCCGTCGGCATCGATTCCCTGTCGCTCCAGACGCTGCCAACCGTCCCGCAGTGCTTGCGCACTTGCTCGGAGGTGTCGAACTCGGCGCTATGCGCAATCGCGATGCGACCGCGCCCCGAATCGAGGAGGAAGAGCGCCGTCGCTGCGAGCATGCGGCATTCCGCACTCGCGTCATCCTTCAGCACATCGAGCAGTGGCGTGACCGCGAATTCGAGATCCAACTCCGGCCAGGAGCGTCGCATGTCGATGAGCAATTCCATCGTTCCGCTGCGAACCTCCTCGGATTTATGCGCAAGATTGGACGAGATGTTTTTCTCGATGCTCTTGATCTGCTTTTTGCCGGGACGTTCGCTGGATGCGGCATCGGCGGAAGGAGCGGCGAGAACGGTGATGAGCAGGAGAGCGAGAATCCACGCGAGTCCATGTTGCACGAGCTGCAAACGCGAGCTGGTGGATGCGCGGAAGGAAGTGTATGTGCCGAGAGCCATGGGGTACTCCATAAAAATGGTAAAGGGACGTCTGTCCATCGAACGTGCCCTGCCGGATCACGAATGCACATCCCGGGCGGTATAACACACGCCCGGGCCTTCACATCCGGACAACGTCCGTGAGGCGACTTCCGTGGATCCCACGCTCACGCACATCCTCTGTGCCGAACGGGTCCAATAGTGACAGTAAGTGAATTGAGACTGATTCAACATAGTCACACAGAAGAAGGAATGCAAGTAAATACTTGATTTTTAAAGAATTATTCTCACGCCGACAAATGGATAGCGTGCGAGGAGGTAGATAGAGGAATGGTGTGTCCGATGAAATACTGCGAGCGCGCGAGCTGCCGCTGCTGGCGTATGATCACAATCCGAAGGTGCGCACCATCTCCCACACCAGTCCCGGCTGATGTCGCAGTGCGACTTTGAACACTCCCCAGATGCTGCGCTTGTCCGGCGGGAGTTGCAGCACGCGTGCGGCGATATCGTCGAGCGCCTCGTCGCTGAAGCCGTACACCGCCGTCTTCATGCGATGATACGTACGATGGCGGTTGCCCTGATGCTTGCGCCATTGCTTTTCATAGTTGCGCAATGTGGTGAGGTCATCCGCGCGCACAGTTGCGGCGATGGCTTCGCCGGCGAGCTTTCCCGCGACCATGCCACTGGTGATGCCCCCTCCGGTCATGGGATTGACCTGATGGGCGGCATCGCCCACCAGCACGATGTTCCGCTGCACGATGGTGTCGAGCGTGGGCGCACAGGGTACACCACCCGCAATCGTACTGAGGACGCTTGCGCGTGGATAGCGTCGCTTAAGAAAATCCTCGAGATAGCGTAACGCATGCTTGCGCTTCGACGCCATGCCGCTGATACCCACACCGACGTTGGCTTTGCCCTTGCCCTTGGGAAACACCCAGAGATAGCCGGTGGGAGCCACATCGTTGCCGAAATGAAATTCGCAGGCGTCATCAGCAATATCCGCTCCTGCAATGGTCACCTGTGCGCACGTTTCCATGTCCCGGAGATGCGTCGTGGTGTCGATGCCCGCCCATTTGCCCACGCGGGACTCCACACCGTCGGCACCGACAATAATGCGCCCACGCACGACCTGCTCGCGTCCGTTGTACTCGTAGCGTACGCCGGTCCAGGCGCCATCGCTTTCCAACAGTCCACTTACATAGCATTTGGTGCGCACTTCCGCGCCGGCTTCGCCGGCAAGCCGCGCGAGATCATAGTCGAACAAACGACGCTCCAACACATACCCGTAACCGCCCAGATCGGGCTCCACAACATGTCCGGAAGGAGACACCAGGCGGAATCGTCGAATAGTGGCGGCTATCCAACGCGAATCGATGTCCACTATGGTTTCCAGACTGCGGTTGCTGACAGCTTCGCCGCAACGTACCGGCATGCCGATGTCCCTGTCCTTCTCCAACACCAGCACGCTCGCGCCTCCCAACGCCGCCCAACGCGCTACCGTGCTGCCAGCGGGTCCCGCACCCACCACGATCACATCGTACGCCTCGCCGCTCACTCCACACGCTCCTTGCGCGCGGGCGTATGGAAAAGAAATACCTCGAAAGGACACGCCCACACGCATTTCGCGCAGTTCGTGCAACGTTCCTCGATGATGTCGATGCGCGCTTCACGCAGCTCGATGGCATCCTCGGGGCACACGCCCACACAGCACCCACAGAAATCACAGGTGTCGGGACGAATTTCGACAAGCAGCACGGCCAGTCCTTTCAGGCGTGGGGATTGGGAAAAGATGGATGCATGGCAACGACACCGTCAGCGCACTGTCGCAACGCGGTGTCCGCCACGACCAACTCGCGAGTTCGCGGAGCGCTCAGCGAATCACATTCACGCGCAGATGGCGGAATTCCGCACTGCCTGTTGTGGCGGATTCCACCGCGAGCGTGGCGATGTACGTGCCCGCGGGCAACCCTGCCGGATTCCAGCGCGCGGAGTAGCGGCCGGCGGGACGTTGTTCCTCGAACAACTGTCCGATACTGCGGCCGAGCATGTCGCTGATGGTCAAACGCACGGTGGCCGCTTCCGGCAGATCGTACGTGAAGGTGGTACCGCTGCCGGCGGAAAGCGACACGGGATTCGGATAATTCTGCTCCAACGCGAGCGCGGCGGGTTGGAGGCGGTAGTCCACACGCGCTTCCGGCGAGTACGTGACGCTGCCATCGTAATCCTGCTGGCGGAGACGGTACAGATACAGTCCGTCGCCCGGCATGGACTGGTCCACAAAGAGGTACTGCGACTCCGAACGCGTGTCGCCCGCGCCCTGCACGAAGCCGAGCGTTTCCCAGGTATCAGCGACTCCGCTGCCCTCGGCGCGACGCTCGACATGGAAGCCGAAATTGTTCGTCTCCGTCGCAGTGACCCAGCGAAGCGTGATCGCCGCACCCTGCTGAGCAGCGGTGAAGAGAGCGAGTTCCACCGGCACGGTGATGTCGATGAGATTGACAACCGGGTCGAAATTCTTCTGTGTGTTGTTCTCGAAATAATACGTCAACGCCGCCGTGGGATTATTTGCGTACACCACGAAGGACGTGATGAAAGGACTGCCGCTCTTCGGGTAAAAGTTGAAATGGCAGAGCGTGGGTGGCGCGCCGCGGAAGATGGTCTGCGTGCCGAAATTCGGATGATATTCGCCATACACCGCCACGTCGGGATTGATGCCGTCGGCATCCCAGTTGGCCATCGACGCGTCGTCCCAGTTGTATTGATCGAAGAACAGATTCGAGATCGTCGTTGTGGCGTTGATGTTGAAATGCGCGGGATTGTATGCCACCGCCACCGACACCGCTTCGACCTGCATCGTGGTGGTGAGAATGGTCATTTTGGGCTTGATGGTCACTTGCGTTGCATCCGCTGAATGCAGCTCAAGCTCGAGGCCGGCGGGAGTTTGTGCATGGGAAGCAACCGCCAGCAGCGCGGCGAGAGCGGAGATGAACAGCAAGTTCTTCATAACACCGTACCAATTGGTGATTCAATCAACCATATTACGGAAAACGTGCTTTCTTTCGCAAGCCCGAAAAAAACGGGAAGAGTGCGAACTCTTCCCGTTTTCCATTGTCATAGCGGATCCACCGCGGCGGGAGTGAAGCACGCCGACCGCGGCAACTCCGCTACTTGTTCAGCGCCATCTTGATGCTGCGCGAGTAACCGAGACCACTGAGCTGACCCTGCATGGTCACCGTCGCCACATAGCTTCCCGACGGAAGCGATCCGGCATCGAATTGCACGGTGTGCACACCGGCTTCGATTGTACCATCCACCAGCGTCGCCACCGTGCGTCCGCTCATGTCCGTCACGACCATCGTCACCGTGCTGCGCTCGGGAACGCTGTAGCGAATGCTGGTCGTGGGGTTGAAGGGATTCGGGTAGTTCTGATCCACGTCGAAGGTGGAAGCCGAGAAGCCACCGCGCTTCGCTGTTTCAAAGCCGCCGGATATCTTCAGCCAATTCAGTTTGATGGCGATGTAATCGAAATTGTTGATCACACCGTTGCCATCGGTGTCTTTGTGGCAGCCATCGGGAGTGTTCCAGGGAATGGAGGCCTGCGGCATCCACTGCAGATAGGCGAGCGGATTGGTCGCGGCTTCGGCCAGGTAGCGCGCGGGGCCGTTCAGCCAGGTGGAGCGCATGTTGGCATCGAAGATGTACTTGTTCAATGCCGCGCGATCGGCGTAATTCACCACGCCATTATCGTCTGTATCGCCGGGCCACACTTCGCAGAGTTGTGTACCGGGGAGGATGAAGAGCGTGGACGTCTTTACCGTCACGTTTTCGTAGAACAAACAGTTGTTGTACACCGAGAACACCACGTCCACGTTGTAGTACCCGGGCGTGAGGTTGAGGTTCAGCATCTGCGAGCCACTGAGCACACCCACCGGCTTCTGTGCAACGAAACTCTCGCTGTAGGCGGGAATACCGGACAGGTCACCGACACGGAAGAAGCGCACGGTGATCGGCACGGCGTACGCCTGATTCAGCGGATAGCTGACGTTGTAATTCAAACGCACCGTGCCGGGCAGATAGTAAAACGCCTGCGGATTGCCCCCCGCATCGGTGAGCGAGATGTCGGCAATGCCCGCCGGAACGAAACATCCCCAACGGTAGGTGAGACCGCTCGGCGGCAGGAAGCCCGAGTTGATCTGCGAGGTCGCGCTGGCAACCGCACCTGCGGTGGACGTGGCCCAGGTGTTCACTCCGCTGGTTGCCACGCGATTGTTGAAATCCGCGTTGGTCGATCCACGAAGACCGACATTGCCGGTCATCTGCGCCGAGGCCTGCGTCCACGGACCATACACGATCTCGATCATGCCGGTACCTTCCGACAACTTGATCTGCCAGTTGAAGAAGTCGTTCAAGCCCGTTCCGGTAGCCGAAAAACGCGTCCAGTTCGCATACTCGAAGGTGATCACGCGATTCGGCGCGCTACCGGACACCGCCCAGGTCACCGGGCCACGGCCATGCATATCAGCGGAGAACGCGGCAATGGCGCCGCCACCCGCACCGAAATTCGTCGTGGAACCGATGATGGGGGTGAGTGTGGTGGTCCCCAAGCCGAAGGTGATGTACCCATTCGTGCCGACATACAAGGTGGCATGGTTGACACCGTTGAATGGTATGGGGAAGGGGAGCGGGAAGCTCCAGAAAGCGTCGTCGTACGAACCCAGGGTGGGAAGGGGTGTTCCGCTCGCACCGAGTGGAGTGTACGTGCCCATGTACTGCTGGAAGGGCAAGGCCGAAACCTGCGCCAGCGCGCTGCCCGCTGTTCCGAGCAGCAGCACAACGGCAGCCAGGGCTGCGATGCGTGTTCTATATGTCATGATAACCTCGCGACAAAGTGGGATAACGGGATGTGACAAGTGATTGCTGTTGCCACGATGTTGCGTACAACATCGTCGCGTGAGTGTCACGGGTGCTCGGGTACAACAGCGCTTGATGTGAAATTAGTTCACGCCGCGTGCGGATGTCAATAAAAATAAGCTAGGTCAAGAAAAAATGCCCTGTTTCGAAACGGAACATCCGGAGAGAATGGAGCAGCGGCATTCGTGAGGAAACGACGCTCAATCGCGGAGGCAGAGCGGAGTGAGGGTGCGAGTGATTCCCGGAGATCAGAAGGGATAGCCCTGGCGAGCTGGGGCAAAAAGCAATCGGAGGAGACGAGCTCCGACGGGGCCCTTGTATGGGGAAAAAGGAACGGCCGGGCGTTGTACCCGGCCGTTCGACAATGCTGATGCAGCGTTGCCTATTTGCTCAGCGTCATTTTCACCGTGTGCGAGAAGGTGAGACCGCTTTCGATGCCGGTCATGGTGGCGGTGGCAATGTAGTGGCCGCTGTTGAGCGCGCTGCCATCGAAGGTGGCGCTGTGCATACCTGCTTCCACTACGCCATCGACCAGGCGCATCACTTCACGACCGAGCATGTCGGTAACCACCAGCCTCACTGTGCTGCGCTCGGGAGCGCTGTAGTTGAGCGTGGTGGAGGGATTGAACGGATTCGGATAGTTCTGATCGAGACCGAAGGACAGGGCTGTCGCACCCTTGCTGTCCTTGCTGGGCACGATGAAGCTGCTCTTCAACCAGTTCACCTTGATGGCGATGTAATCGAAATTATTGATCACACCGTTGCCATCCGTGTCCTTGAAGCAGCCATCGGGAGTCTGCCACGGGGCGCCCGGCTGCATTTCCCAGGTGAGGTAGGCAAGGGGATTGGTTTCGATATCGGTGCGGAAACGCTGCGGACCCTGCAGCCAGCTGCTGCGCATGTTGGCGTCGTAGATGTACTTGTTCAATGCCGCACGGTCGTTGTAGTTGACCAGGCCGTTGTTGTCCGTATCGCCCGGCCAGACTTCGCACACCGTGGTTCCGGGAGCAAGCAGTAGCACGGCTTGCTTCATGAACACATGGTCGATGAATTTGCAGGAATTCAGCACTTCGAAATCCAGCTCCATGATGTACCAGCCCGGGGTCACACTCATGGCGTTGAAGTTGTACACGGAGTTGATGGTGCTGCCACCTACCACGTTGATATTATTCAACGTCTCACTGCGTACGAGTTGACCGGTCGGCGTTTTCAGATTGAAGGTGATCTTGCCGAGGAAACTCTCCGTGGCATGGCCGATGGTATAGTTCACCGGAATGATGTTCGGAACCTGGTACAGACTCGGTGCCTGGAACGCGGTGATCGAGGAGGTGCCGCCGCAACCGAATTGCATATGCGGCACGGTACCGGCCTTGGTGTACGTATAATTCGGATTCACGCACATGATGCCGTACGAGTAATCATCATACGCATAGACCTGGCGGCCACTCGGGGCCGGCACGTTTGCGTAGCGCACTGCCCAGGTGTATCCGTAGTTGCCGTTCGTGTTCTGATGGCACACGTCGATCAGAATGTTGCTCGCGCCGTCCCATACGAAGGGTGACGTAAAGGTGTGTGTGAGCCAGCCAGGGACGGTGATGTTGGCGCGAATCTGATTCACCGGTCCATACATTTGCTGCAATCCCACATTGTCGAACATCGACAGCGAGGTCGCGGTGGTGTTTTTCATTTTCACCGTGAACTCATTGAGTTCATACGGAGAGCCGTTGAAACCCTCCACATAGAACGCGAGCGAGGTGAATTCCACCGGCCCCGACGGGATCAGTCCCACGAGTGCAAAATCCTGTGGCGTGATGAGATACTGATGACGGGTTTGTGTGAACCAGTGCGCGTAGGGCGCGTCGGTTAACATTGTCGAGGTTGTGATCATGGTGTTGCTCCAGTCCAGCGTGATGACGCTCTGACTGTTGACACTCGACGTGAGCAGGAGTACAGCCGCGACCATAACGGCTATCCTGGTTGAACTGCGCATAAAATCCTCCGAGGATGAGTTGGTCTATGGGAAAATGCGATCGACGTTTCCCGACGAAACAGCAAGCGGGGGTACATAGGATCGAAACATAAATACCGTTTTTTTCACAAAAAAGAAAGAGCGCTACTTATCTGAATAATTATTTCACCGCAGTCCCTGTGTCGGTCGCGAGACATACTTCCCCATACAGCGCACATCCCATCGATGTGCATCCTTCTATGGTCGACACGCGAATAAAAAAAGCGAGACCGGGGTGTTGCCCGGTCTCGCTGGGAAAAAGTGACTGAGAACGAGACTACCGCGCGAGCGTCATCTTGATGGTGCGGGAATAGGAGAGGCCCGACTCGAGGCCGCTCATGTGCACCGTCGCGTTGTAGCTGCCGCTGGGCAGATTCGCCGCGTCGAACGTCGCGCTGTGCATGCCCTGCTCCACCAGACCTTCCACCGGGGTGGCCACGGTGCGGCCCAGCATGTCGGTCACCACCAGGCGCACCTGGCTGCGCTCGGGCACAGCGTAGCGAATGGTGGTCGAGGGATTGAAGGGATTAGGATAGTTCTGATCCATCGCGAAGGAGGCGGCCGAGAAGCCCGCGGCCTTGGCCGGGACGATGGTGTTGTTCTTCAGCCAGTTCAGCTTGATGGCGATGTAGTCGAAGTTGTTGATCACTCCATTGCCGTCGGTGTCCTTGTAGCAGCCGTCGGGAGTGTTCCACGGGGCGCTGGGCTGACCCTTCCACTCGAGGTAATCGAAGCCGCCGGTCACGCTGTAGCGCGTCGGACCGTTGAGCCAGGTGCTGCGCGTGTTGGCGTCGAAGATGTACTTGTTCAGCGCCGCGCGATCGGCGTAGGTCACGATGCCGTTGTTGTCGGTGTCGCCAGGCCACACGATGCACATGGTTGCGCCCGGGGGCAGCAGCAGCAAGGTTTGTGGCGGAGCCACGAAATCGGCGTAGTTGCCGCAGCTGTTCTTGCTGTTGAACACCACTTCGGCCTTGTAGTAGCCGGCATTGAGCGTACCGGGGATGGGCACGCTCTGCACACCGATCAATGACTGGCCGGCCAGCTTGTTCGCCGAGAAGTTGTAGCTGTAGACGATCGCATTGGTGATGACATTGCGCAGGTTCAGCGTCATGTTCACCGTGGAGGCCTCGTTGGGATAGGTGACGACGTAGCGCACATTCACCGAACCGGGGAGGTTGGCGAAAGCGGTCGGCTGATTGTTGCCGTCGAGCAACTCATAGCTGATCACGCCATCGGGAAAGAAGCAGCCCTCGTCGTACACCACGCGGCCACAGAACTGCCGCGGCCAGAACATGGAAGTCGTTGCGAGCGGAAGCCAGCCACCGGCCCAGCCCTGATTGTTCACTTCGATGTAGCTGTCCGCGTAAATGTACGGCGCAACACCGGTACGATAACTCACGCCGGCACCGGAGACGAGCTTGACAATGAAGCCCCATTTGTCGCCGGGATTCATCAGCAAATTCAGATCCAGCGGAATCTCGATGTCCACGCCATAACCCGCGCCGTTGATGTTCGCCGTGCCGAGACTGATCCAGCCCACGGCATTGTAGCCGGTATTGACTCCGGGCACGAGAATGAGACCGCCGGGATTGTACAGGACTTCCACTGTCGTGGCGCCAGCGGAGGCCTGTGTCCAGAAGCGATAGAGTTTGGTTGATTTGATCGCGGTGATTTCGAAAGAAACACCGTAGTTGCCGTTGTTGGCGGTGATGCCAAGGTTCAGCACCTTGGATCCCTGTGCGGATGATGTCGATGGCAGACAGGTGACGCCCAAAGCGAGCACCATCAGCATCGTCAAAATAGCCGATCGCGAAGCGTTCATGAAAAACTCCTCTATATTGTGTGGATCACTCGGAAAATCGATGCGATTGCTCGGTTACATGTTTCAGCCGTTGAGGGTTCGTTCCGCTGCGTCGGTAGGCACGGTGTTTATTGTCGCAGTGACGCATTGCGAAAGCGACGGCATTCTGGAATAACACTGTTCCAGTTCGTTTGTTACGGTGTAATCGAGACTAGTTGCAAGGTACCGATTTTCTACCATAAAAAAACCGGATTCTGGCGAATCCGGTTTTTTTTCTTGGGCACGTGCTATCAGCGCGCGAGCGTCATCTTGATGGTGCGGGAATAGGAGAGACCCGACTCGGTGCCGCTCATGTGCACCGTCGCGGTGTAGCTGCCGCTGGGCAAATCCGCCGCGTCGAACGTTGCGCTATGCATGCCTTGGTCCACAAGACCCTCGACCGGCGTGGCAACGGTGCGGCCGAGCATGTCGGTCACCACCAGGCGCACCTGGCTGCGCTCGGGCACGGCGTAGCGAATGGTGGTCGAGGGATTGAAGGGATTCGGATAGTTCTGATCCATCGCGAAGGAGGCGGCCGAGAAGCCCGCGGCCTTGGCCGGCACGATGGTGTTGTTCTTCAGCCAGTTCAGCTTGATGGCGATGTAGTCGAAGTTGTTGATCACTCCATTGCCGTCGGTGTCCTTGTAGCAGCCGTCGGGCGTGTTCCACGGAGCACTGGGCTGACCCTTCCACTCGAGGTAATCAAAGCCGCCGGTGACGCTGTAGCGTGTCGGGCCGTTGAGCCAGGTGCTGCGCATGTTGGCGTCGAAGATATAGCGATTCAGCGCCGCGCGGTCGGCATAGGTCACGATGCCATTGTTGTCGGTGTCGCCCGGCCACACGATGCACATGGTCGCGCCCGGTGGCAGCAGCAGCAAGGTGCGTGGTTCACCCAGGTAGTTCGCGTATTCGAGGCAGCTGTTCTTGGTGTTGAACAGCACTTCCGCCTTGTAGTAGCCACTGGTGATTGTGCCGGGAATGGGAATGTTCTGAATGCCGACGAGCGTCTGCCCGGCGTTTTTCGTCGCGGAGAAATTGTACGTGTACACCACAGCATCGGTGATCACATTGCGGAGATTGAAGGTCATGTTGACATTCGTCTGCTCGTCGGGATAAGCCACGACATAGCGAACGTTCACCGATCCCGGGAGATTGGCGAAGGTGGTCGGCTGCAACGCGGCATCGAGCAATTCCCAGGAAATCACATTCTCGGGGAAGAAGCAACCAGGATCGTAGGACACACCACCGCAGAATTGACGCACATAGAAGCTCCATGCCGTGGGCACAGTGCCGCCCCAGGCCTCGGTGTTGATGGAAATGTAGGAATCCGCGAAAACGTAAGGCCCGCCGACCCCTGTCATGTAGCCGACACCAGTTCCTGAAACGGTGCGGATGGCGAAGCCGACTTTCTCGCCCGGATTCATGAGCAAACCGAAAGTGTAGGGGATTTCCACGTTGTTCGCCGCGCCCGTTCCGAGGCCATTGAACGTGTACTGTCCCACGCTGATCCATCCGTTGGGATTGTATCCGGCGCTGCCAGGCGCCAGGATCAGGCCCGTCGGGTTGTAGTACAACTCGACCGTGCACGATCCTGCCGAGTAGGACTGCACCCAGAGGCGGTGAATCTTGGTGGACTTGATCGCGGTGACCTCGAAGGAGATTCCCGCCGTTCCATTATTTCCTGTGAGGCCGGTGGATTTGTAGAGTGCGCCTTGTGCGCATACCGGGAGACTGTTGGCTGCGAGAAGAATGAGCAGAACGAGCATGCCGAACGCGATGCGAGTGCCGCTCGTGCGTGACGGGTTCATGGAGGACCTCCGTGAATGAGTATATGGAAATGGGCTCGGTGGCAACGGGTTCGAGGTATGGCAACCTCGGGGAATGTCAACAGATACACCAAAATATTGGAAATTCCGAAGTGATGCAATTGGTTGACAGTTGCGGCGGAGGGGATTGGGTAGGGGCAACACGCACAGCGGTCCCCGAAATCGGGGACCGCTGTAATGAGCCGCATGCGTTGGGGATTATTTGTTCAGCAGCATATTCACATTGCGGGAGTAGGTCAGCCCCGATTCGAGTCCTGTCATCCGGACCGTGGCCACGTATGAACCGCTGGTGAGATCCGAGGCGTCAAATTCGACGCTGTGCACGCCCGCATCCACGGCGTTGTCGACCAACGTCGCAACGGTGCGGCCCAGCATGTCGGTCACCACCAGATGCACCTGGCTACGCTCGGGCGCCGCATAGCGCAGCGTGGTGCTGGGATTGAAGGGATTCGGATAGTTCTGATCCAGGGAGAAACTCGCCGTGGTGAATACATCCGAACCCTTGGGCAACACGGCGGTGTTCCGTTTAAGCCAGTTCATCTTGATGGCGATGTAGTCGAAGTTGTTGATCACGCCGTTGCCGTCGGTGTCCTTGTAGCAGCCGTCGGGCGTGTTCCACGGGGCACTGGGCTGCGCTTTCCAGTCGATGTAATCGAGGCCGCCGACAATGCTGTAACGCGTGGGGCCTTGCAGCCAGGTGGAGCGCATGTTCGCCTCGTAGATGTAGCGGTTCAGCGCGGCACGGTCCGCATAGTTCACGACGCCATCGTTGTCGGTGTCTCCCGGCCAGACGATGCACATCTGTGCGCCGGGAGGCAAGAGCAGCAGCGTCGACGGCGGGGCGGGATAGTCTGCGTACTTCATGCAGGTGTTCTTGGTGTTGAATATCACTTCCACCTTGAAGTAGCCGGAGGGAAGGTTGCCGGGCAGCGGGATGTTCTCGATGCCGTTCAGCACCTGACCCGCCGGCTTGAGGGCCGAGAACGTGTAGTTGTACACCAGCGCGTTTGTGATGACGTTGCGCAGGTTGACCGTGATGCCAACATTCGTTTCCTCATTGGGAAAACTCACGTTGTACGCGAGATTGATCGCTCCGGGAATGTTCACGAAGCTGGTGGGCTGCATCGCGGCGTCAAGCAGTTGATAGCTGATGATGTTCTGGGGGAAATAGCAGCCTTCCTCGTAGGCGATCCTTCCCGCGAAACGGCGGGGGAAAATGAATGTACCGCCCTGACCGAACAGGGGGACGTTACCGGACCATGCCTGCGTGTTGATCGAGATGTACGAATCCGAAAACACATACGGCGTGCCCGAGGTGTAGTACACAGGCGTGCTGGTCAATGGACGCAGCGCGAAACCGTACTTGTCGCCGGGATTCATCAGCACGTTGAGATCAAGCTGCAGTTCCGCGTAATTCGTTCCGGCGCCGTTACCCACCGCGGTGGCGGTGCCAAGACTGATCCAGCCCGTGGGATTCCATCCACCTGACACACCTGGTGTAAGGATGAGGCCACCGGGATTGTAGAAGATTTGAATGGAGTGTGTCCCACTTGCGAGAGGTGCCCAGATGCGGCAAATCTTGGTGGATTGGAGAGCGGTGACCTCGAAGGAAATTCCCGAGGGGGCGGTGGTAGACGTGTTGCCGGACAGCCCTGTCGACAGCGACATGGCGCATTGCGCATCGACGCTGGAAGGTCTGATAAGAGTCAAGCCGAGCAACACCATGACGCCTAGCGACAGAAGACGTATGGAAGCAGTGTGCATAGTAACCTCCGTGGAAAAACGAGCGAAAAAGTAGAAAGAGATAAAGACGCAGACGATTCCAAGTCGTCTCCCGGAAGCCGGTGTGCCGAACCGGCCTCCGGGGACGTTGGATGGGGTTTACTTGTTCAAAGTCATCTTCAGCGATTTGCTGAAGGTCAAACCGCTGTTTCCCGTCATGTGCACGGTGGCCACGTAATTGCCGCTGGGGAGTTGTGTGCCATCGAACACGGCGCTGTGCACACCTTCTTCCACTTCACCGTCGACGAGGGTGCCGATCGTGCGGCCCAGCATGTCCGTCACCACCAGGCGCACATGACTGCGCTCGGGCACGGAGTATCGGATGGTGGTGGAGGGATTGAAGGGATTCGGGTAGTTCTGATCCATATCGAAACTGGCGGGGGAGAAACCGGTGTTGCCCTTGGCGGGGATAACCGTGTTGTTCTTCAGCCAGTTGAGTTTGATGGCGATGTAGTCAAAGTTGTTGATCACGCCGTTGCCGTCTGTGTCCTTGTAGCAGCCGTCAGGCGTATTCCACGGCGCACTGGGCTGGGCTTTCCACTCGAGATAGTCGAAGCCGCCTACGACGCTATAGCGATTCGGACCCTGCAACCAGGTACTGCGCATGTTCGCGTCGAAAATGTATCGGTTGAGCGCCGCACGATCCGCGTAGTTGACGATGCCATTGTTGTCGGTGTCCCCCGGCCAGACGACGCACATCTGTGCACCGGGTGGCAGCAGTAACAAGGTCTGGGGTGGAGCGACGAAATCGGCGTAGTTCATGCAGCTGTTCTTGGTGTTGAACACCACCTCCGCTTTGTAGTACCCAGGGGTGATGGTGTTGGGCAGTGGCACGTTCTGAATGCCGGTCAGAGTCTGCATCGCAAGCTTGTTCGCGCTGAAATTGTAGCTGTAAACGACCGCGTTTGTCTGGACATTGCGCAGATTCAACGTCATGCTCACTGTGGATTCCTCATCGGGATACGCCACAACATAGCGAACATTCACCGAGCCGGGGATGTTGGAGAACGTGGTCGGCTGGAGATTGGCATCCAGCAGTTCGTAGGAAATGACTCCATCGGGGAAGAAGCAGCCCGGATCGTAAGTGACTTTGCCGCAGAACTGACGCGGGTAGAAGCCGAAGGTGAAGGCACCCGCAGTACCGTACACACCCCAGCCCTGCGTGTCGATGGAAATGTATGTATCGGAAAACACGAAGGGCGCCACGCCGGTGCGATAGCGCATGGTGCCGTTCGAGCGCCAAAGAATGAAGCCCCAGGTCTCGCCGGGATTCATCAGGAGGTTCACGTTGAACGGAATCTCATCGTAGCTGGGCGAGCCCACAGCGTTGAAGGTGGCGTCGCCCAATTTCACCCACCCCGTGGTGCGCGCAACACCGGGGGCGGTCTTGCTTCCGTTGGGATTGGCCCACACTTCGATGGTGTTGCTTCCGGAGTACGTTTCCACCCAGAATCGATGGATTTTGGTGGATTTGGTCGCGGTGATGTCGAAGGACACGCCCACCTGACCGTTGTTCGCGGCAACCGTGGAAAGGGATAAAGCTCCCTGTGCGTTCACACGGGAAGGACCGGATATCAAGAGCAGAGCGCAGAAGAGCGCCAGCGAAGAAGTGATCAAGGTCTTCATGATGGCTCCTGTATGTATTCATATGTATGCGTGTGATGGCTTCAATATCAAAAATGTACGTACTTCGTCGCACTTTGTCAATGGAAAAAGTGAAATTAATTCACGCTGAATAAACGGCACAGTCCTTGCGGCGATAAATGGCGCCTTTCCACCGCGGTTCCAGGGAAGCTTCGTCGCCGCTCAGGGTAATCCGTGGACCCCGGCAAGACGAGAGCGGGGAAGGGCTATCGTGGAAGGAAGCAATCCCGAGTCCGGGCCTCCGGATTACCTTGTTTCTCGGTGTCGCATGTCATAAGTTGCTGTGATTCATAACCCTGCCGATCCGCATCTCCCGCCTGGGGCAAGGGTCGGAGTTTATCTGCCATTGGAGCATTGCCGCGCATGTGTGGAATTATCGGATACATCGGATTTCGTGAAGTCACCCCCATCGTCGTCGAAGGTCTGCGGCGTATGGAGTACCGCGGCTATGACTCGGCGGGGATGGCCATTTTGGAGGACTCCGCGGTCCGCATTCTCAAACGCGCGGGCAAGGTGGTAGATCTGGAGAATCTGATCGATGTGCATCCGATGCGTTCCACCGTGGGCATCGGACACACGCGCTGGGCCACGCACGGCGAGCCCAACGACACCAACGCGCATCCGCATCTGGATCAGACGGGCAGCATCGCACTGGTGCACAACGGCATCATCGAGAATCATGCCGCGATTCGCAGGCGTCTGGAGCGTGACGGTATCGTGTTCCGCAGCGATACCGACACCGAGGCGCTGGTGCAGCTCATTTCCACCTTCCACGATATCACGCAAAACCTCGAGCAGGCCGTGCGCCTGGCGCTGCAGGAAGTGGATGGCACCTTTGGCATTGTGGTGATCTCGAGCCGCGAACCCGACAAGCTCATTGCCGCGCGCCGCGGCAGTCCGCTGGTGCTGGGCGTGAACGAAGGCGAATACTTCATCGCCTCCGACGCCTCGGCCATCGTTGAGCACACGCGGCAGGTGGTGTTTCTCGACGACGACGACATCGCCACACTCACGCGCGACGGCTACGAGGTGAAAACGCTCGGCGACGAGATCAGCGAGCATCAGATCGAGGAGATCACCTACGACATCGAGCAGATCGAGAAGGGTGGTTTCGATCATTTCATGCTCAAGGAAATTCACGAGCAGCCACAGACCATACTCGACTCGATGCGCGGCCGCATCATGCTGGACAAGGGCACGGCCAAACTCGGCGGTTTGCGCGAGGTCATGCCCGTGCTCAACAACGCGCGGCGCATCATCATCACGGCCTGCGGCACCTCCTGGCACGCGGCATTGGTGGGCGAGTACATGCTCGAGCATTACGCGCGCATTCCGGTGGAAGTGGAGTACGCATCGGAATTCCGCTATCGCGATCCCATCATTCACGAGGACGATGTGGTGATCGCCATCAGTCAGAGCGGTGAAACAGCCGACACTCTGGCCGCCCTGCGCGAAGCCAAGAAGCGCGGCGCCACAGTGATAGGAATCTGCAACGTGGTAGGCAGCAGCATCGCGCGCGAAACGCATGCCGGCGTGTTCATCCACGCGGGACCGGAAATCGGCGTGGCGTCCACCAAGGCCTTCACCGCGCAACTCGTGGCCCTGTCGCTGCTCACGCTCATGCTCGGGCGCAATCGCGGCTTCATCAGTATCGAGGAAGGGCAGCAGTTCGCCCGCGAGCTGCAGGCCATTCCCGGCAAGGTGCAGGAAATCCTCAGCGACACCGACGGCATTCGTCTGCTGGCGGAGCGCTACTTCGCGGTGAACAACGCGCTGTATCTCGGACGCGGCTACAACTTCCCCACCGCGCTCGAAGGCGCGCTGAAGTTGAAGGAAATTTCCTACATCCACGCCGAGGGTTATCCGGCGGCGGAGATGAAGCACGGTCCCATCGCGCTGATCGACGAGAACATGCCCGTGGTGTTTCTCGCGCCGCAGGATCGCATTCATGAAAAAGTGATCAGCAATATTCAGGAAGTGAAGGCGCGCAAGGGACAGGTGATCGCCATTGTCAATCACGACGACGATGTGATTGGCAGCGTGGCCGACCATGTGATCCGCATTCCGCACACGGTGGATTTTCTCACGCCGATGCTCACCGTGATTCCCTTGCAGTTGCTGGCCTACTTCATCGCCGTGCTGCGTGGCTGCAACGTGGATCAGCCGCGCAATCTGGCGAAGAGCGTCACAGTGGAATAGACCGGGAAAGGGCGGATTATCGCAGCATGCACAGCATGAACAGCACCATGACGCCGGCGGAGCTTGCCGCGGACATCCTGCGGCTGAAGCGCGAGATGAACGCGGTGATACTCGCGCATTATTACCAGGATGAATTCATTCAGGACATCGCCGATATCCGTGGTGACAGTTTTGAACTCTCGCGTCGCGCCATGCACACCGACGCCGACACCATCGTGTTTGCTGGCGTGCATTTCATGGCCGAGACGGCGAAAATTCTCAATCCCTCGAAGCGCGTGTTGCTGCCGGACCTCAATGCGGGCTGTTCATTGGCCGAAAGCGCCCCGGCGCATCTGTTCCGTCGTTTCCGCGAGCAGCATCCGGAATATCTCGCCGTCACCTACATCAATTGCAGCGCCGAGGTGAAAGCCCTGTCCGACATCATTTGCACGTCGAGCAGCGCCGAGGCCATACTCGCGAAGATTCCCGCCGATGTCCCGATTCTTTTTTCACCGGATAAAAATCTCGGGCATTACGTGCGCAGCCGCAGCGGCCGCACCATGCTGCTGTGGCAAGGCGTATGCACGGTGCATGAACAATTCAGCGAGCGCCGCATCGCCGAGTTGCGCGCGCTGCATGCGGATGCCGAGGTGATAGCGCATCCCGAATGCGAGGCGGGAGTGTTGCGGCACGCCGATTTTATCGGTTCGACCAGTGCACTGCTGCGTCACGTGCAGGAAAGTGCCGCGCGGAGTTTCATTGTTGTCACGGAATCGGGTATACTGCATCAGATGCGGAAAGCCGCGCCGGAGAAGGAGTACATTCCCGCTCCGCCCAACAATGGTTGCGCCTGCAATGTGTGTGATTACATGAAGGTGAACACCCTGGAGAAGCTGCACAGCTGCATGCTCCGGGGAGCGCCCGAAGTGCACGTGGACGAGCGCGTGCGGCGTGCCGCGTTGCGGCCCATCGAGCGCATGATCGAACTCGTGGACGCCGACAAGTCGCGCGCCGCCGACATTCTCGGCGAGATCGCCTTGCCGTTCCGTGCCGCGGATCGTATGTGAATCTGTTCATCATCGCAATAGACCGACGTTCCATCATTTCACGAGAGGTTGCTATGAAGAAACTGCTTCGGATTGCCCTGCTCACGATGTTGCTTGCCGGAAGCGCATCCGCCCAGCTGGTGGACTTGTTCCACTATCAGGCGGATCAGAATTTCACGCTTCTTGGCTTGCCCGCCGGGGCCATGGCCATTACGCGCTTCCAGGTTGAAGAGGCCGCGAAGCTGCATGAAATCAATGTCTGGTTCTACAATCAGGAAGCCGCCGGCGACAGCGTGGTGGTGTACCTGTTCGGCAAGGAAGGCGGCGGCGCCTATCCTCTGCTGCTCTCGCCCCTGGCGACAATCAAGGCCTTTATCCCCGCGCAGTTCAACAATCTCGTGCGCTTCAATTTCGACCAGCAGCAGCCCACCTTTGTGCGGCCGACGAATTTCTTCGTGGGTGTGCAGATACTGGGCACCAACGTGAAAGTGCGCATGGACAACATCACGCAGACGCCCGCCTGCGCCACCAGCGAAGGCGATACGATGTACACGAGTTCGTACTGGCAGAATTTGCAGCCACCGTACATTCCCTTCAACGGCCGTCTCGCCAGTGGCATGGCCACCAACAACTGGTATGTGGGTGTGAAAGTGGAGTACACGTTCCAGAATCAGGATCTGTTCGCCGACGCCACGCTGATGGCGGGCCTGAACAATCTCATGCCCAGCGGCCGCCGCCTGTCGGTGGCGGATTTCGACAATGACGGTTTCCAGGACATTCTCTACGGCAAATACCTGCTGCGCAACAACGGCAATGGTCGTTTCACCGATATTTCCTCCAATTCTGGCTATGACGGTGGCAGCGAGGTCAACATGTTTGCCGACATCGACAACGACGGTGATCTCGACATCGTGTGTGCTCCCGCTACGTTGATCTACATCAACAACAACGGCTTGCTGACCAAGGACACCGAGCCGGGCTTCAATCCGGGACGCAACACCACGGCGATGGCCATCGCCGATTATGACAACGACAACTATATCGACATTTTCGTGGCCAACGGCGAGTACATGTATGTGAAGAACCCGCAGAACGCGAACGACTCGGCCATGGTGCAGGGCGCCGCGTGGGAGGGATTCTTCTACGGCAACACGCAGAATGGCAAGTTCCGCGACATCAAGGGACAGATTCTCGGTGGCTACCGCAGTGGCGCCTATGGACGCAATCCCTACAACACCCAGCAGACGGTGCAGGGCTATCGTCCCATCACCGGTGCGAACTGGGTGGATGCGGATTTGGACGGTGATCTCGATCTGTATTGCAGCGTGAACCGCCTGCAGCCGAATTTCCTCTTCGAAAATCAGGGCACCGGCTTCATGCGTGAAGTGGCCATGCAGCACGGGCTGCAGGGCGTGGTGAAAACCGACCCCAACTACGTGGGTCTGTTCGGCAACACGCGCGGCTGCGATTTCGCCGATGCCGACAATGACGGCGATCCCGATTTGTTCGTGGGCGAAGCAGGTGAAAAATGGCGTCTGGGTGCGGGCGATCTGACCGCGCTGTGGAAGAACAGCGGCAAGCCCAACAGCCAGTTCTCGCAGGTGCCCGGCACCACGACCAAGCTGGGCTTCCAGCTCGTGGACGGCGATGTGGCCTGGGGTGATTTTGACAATGACGGTTTGCAGGATGTGATGCTCACCCCCGGCGAGCATTGCTTCAACGGTGCGCTGTACAAGCAGAATCCCGATGGCAGCTTCACCAACCTGATTTATGAATCCACCATCGATGCGACGAACAGTCTCGGTGCCGTGTGGTTCGACTACGACAACGATGGCGATCTCGATCTCGCGCTCGCAACGGAAGTCGGTCTCAAGCTGTACCGCAACGACCTGGCAGTGAAGGGCAATTGGCTGACCGTCAACGCGCGTTCGAAGACTTCGAACGTGTTCGGTGTCGGCGCGCGCGTCGAAGCGATTGTAGGCGCCACGAAATACACGCGTTGGATCACCGTGGGCAAGGGCGCTGGTTCGCAGAATCCGTACGCGCAGCATATCGGTATCGGTCAGGCGACCGCCGTGGATTCCGTGGTGGTGTACTGGCCGAACGGCACGCGCACCTCGCTGCGCAATCCCGAGATCAACAAGGTTCACAATCTCGTGGAAGCCGATCCCGTGTCGGTGGGCAGCACGCCATTGGCCAACGGCATGGCGCTGCATCAGAACTATCCAAATCCCTTCTCGCGTTCGCAGGCCGCGTCAACGCGCATCGGCTTCGAATTGCAGTCCGCCAGCGATGTGGCGTTGCACGTGTACGACTCGCGCGGCGCGCTTGTGCGCACGCTGCTCAGCAGCCGCATGCAGGCCGGTACGCATGAAGTGGAATGGAATGGCAACAGCGACGAGGGGACGCTCCTCGCCACCGGTGTGTACAATTACGTGCTGACGGTGAATGGCGCGACGACGATGCGCCAGGCCATTCTGATGAAGTAAAACGTTTCCCTCCGGGGAAACAGTGAACATCGAGGTTGCCTCGTGTGCGCTTCCGTTGTATCTCCAGTGCCGACCCGTGCTGAACGGGCGGCGAGGAGGCGCGGGCAACGCGGACGGGGCAACCTCGACGATTTTCCACCATTCAGGAGCGCCATGCGACAGTTTGTTGCCGTTCTCGCCCTCTTGTGCCTGACACTTCCCACGTACACGCACGCACAGCATTACAGCGAAGGCGCGGTGCGTCTCGGTATCATCGGTGGTGTGAACATTGGTGGTGAGGAAGCCACACTGAAATATGCCAGCTACACACCGCATCCCTTCGGCATGACAACGATGGAGTATTTTCTGCTCGATCGTATGGCGCTCACGGGTTCGCTGTTCGCTGGTACACTGGCCGCCACGCTCAACGGTCGTACGCTGTTCCCCGCCTATGGCAAGCAGCCCATCACCGGTTACGACACGAAGTACTACGGCCTTTCCACAGGCATCGATTACGCGTTGCCCACGTTGTGGCATATCACTCCCCTGGTCAAGGGGCGTCTCGGTGCCCTGATGCATCACACGCGCGTGGATGGCAGCGAGGGCTTCAGCAAGCGCATGTCCAAGAGTGCATGGGTGTTCGGTGTGGGCGGTGGATTCGAGTATCCCGTTGCACGCGAGCTGTCGCTGTTCCTTTCCTACGATCTCGTGCTGTCGGATTCCGACGAACTTGACGGTTTGCGCTCCGGACAGCGCAACGATGCCCTGTCGGTGATCACCGTGGGTCTGACCTGGCTGCTGCGTCCGGGGGACAAGCCCGACGAGCCCGCGCCCGCCATCGAACAGGCGCGACCGCGTGGAGGCCGGCGCGACATCGCATCGCGCACGAGGTCACAGCAAGGCGGATCGACCGACACCGGAGCGCGCGAGGCGGGCTCGCAGGGCGAAGGCAGCGTAGAGGATGGGATGGAAAATGCCGACGAGGCCCCTCCCGCCGAAGCACCGTACGATCCCGTGCGCGGTGGACTCGTGATCGAGCAGACGCCCGATCCTCAGCGGAGGGCAATGGCCGCGACTCAGGAGACGCAGGGCTCCGTCGACACCCCACCGTCTGCGGGCGATACGCGGCGCGATGCCGCAGCGCCTGTCGCACCGGCGGTGTTGCGTCTCAGCACCTCGCTCACGCTCACGCCGTTGCGGCGTTTCTCGGAATTGGAGCGCAATCCGGAGCTGTTCACGTTGACCGTGCGGCAGACGGGCAAGGAGCGCATGGAGCTGAAAAATTATGTGGAAATCCTCCGCGACGGCCGTTCGCTGTATCAGGGCAACAGCGATCTGACGCTGACCTCGCGCGAGCAGCGCTACACGGCATCCGAGTTTCTGAATCTTCCGGAAATGCTGGAGCGCACACAGGGCGATGCACCGCTGTCGAAGGGGAATTACGTGGTGCGCATTTCCACCGTGGCCTGGGATTACGAACTCAGCAGTCTGAGCCAGGCGAAATTCCTCAACATGGATCTCCGTCCCATTTTCGGTCCGCAATCCGACGAGGCCAAGCGCCTGATCACCGGCAAGGCCGTGGACGTGACGGTGGAGAAGCAGGATGGTCTGCTGGTGAACTTCTTCGATGTTGCGCAGAACGTTGCTTCGGAGCGCGCACCGAAGCCCGGCAGCGACGCCGCACGCGATGCTGTGCTGCTTTCGCCGCGCGGCAGTACGCAAAGCGAAAGCGAGCGCTACCTCTCGGACGGTGTGCAGCGCTCCTTCCAGGAGGCATTGCGCCTGCAGAATCTCGCCGCCTCGCATGGCAAACCCGAGCGGCTGAAAGTGGTGGTGACCGAGGTGTATTTCCCGCTGGATGAGGATCGCCTTGTGGCCGAGTCGCAGACGCTGCTGGACAATGTGGCGCGGCATTTGAACCAGCATCCGGAATTGTTCGCCGAGATCCGCGGCTTTGCCGCCGATGTGGGCGATGAATCGAGCAATGCCGCACTCGCGCGCAAACGTGCGCAACGCGTGATCGAATACCTCGGACGGCAGAAAATCGCTTCCTACCGCATGCAACTCTCCGAACAGGAAGATGTTGTTGCGCCTGTGCGTCCCGGCGAGGACGCGCGCACGGGCCGCAAGGTGGAAATCGCGCTGGTACGGAAAGGCATGTGAGCTTTCGAGGCCGGACTCCCGAATTCGCCATTGCAGCACCCAAATCACAAGCGGAATCCGCGTAAGTCATAAAAAGTGACTCAATTTGAAGCATGACGAAATCGGGAGTATCGGCGCGGGCTACTCGCTTCTTGTCCCGGATTTGGGCTTGGCTATTCACTGAATATCACGCCCTGAGCGGAAGGCGGAGCGGGCGGCGGGGATTTGGCTATTCAATGAATATGCCAGCTGATGACGCTGGTGAGGGTCGAGCTCCCGGGCTTGGCTATTCAGTGAATATGCCAACTGATGCCGCTGGCGAGGACCGAGGTCCCGGGCTTGGCTATTCAGTGAATATGCCAGCCGATGCCGCTGGTGAGGGTCGGGGTCCCGGGCTTGGCTATTCAGTGAATATGCCAGCTGATGACGCTGGTGAGGGTCGAGCTCCCGGGCTTGGCTATTCAGTGAATATGCCAGCTGATGTCGCTGGCGAGAGTCGAGGTCCCGGGCTTGGCTATTCAGTGAATATGTCTGCTGATGTCGCTGGCGAGAGTCGAGGTCCCGGGCTTGGCTATTCAGTGAATATGTCTGCTGATGTCGCTGGCGAGGGTCGAGGTCCCGGGCTTGGCTATTCAGTGAATATGTCTGGTCGGACCTGCTTTCGCCATTGCGGCACCCGAGACACGGGAAGAAAACACAATTTCCTCCCCGCTGCGGAAGGCTCATTGAATTGCGAAACGACACAACACCCTCCCGTCTGATTGCGTCTCTGCTTCTCTGCGACGTTGCGTTCCATTCTCCTGAAGTCGGAAGGGAATGCAACGCAAAGACGCCAGGGTGCAAAGACGCAAATAGTGGCTATTCTCACGAGCCCTGTCGTTTCGTGAAATAGACACCTCCTGCCTGCTTTCGCCCCTGCAGCACCCAAATCACAAGCGGAATCCCCATAAGTCATTGAAAACAATGACACACATTTGCAATCCCAAATAGCATGGCGAAGTCAAGAAGAGTGTGCCCTCATCGGACAATTTCAGTAAAAACACGGCGCCCTCCCCGTTGCCGGGGAGGGCGCTGCGCTCATCCACGAGGTGATGCCGCTGCTGTCTTACTACTTGGCCAGCGTCATCGTGATGGTTTTCGAGAAGCTCAGCCCGCTCTCGAAACCACTCATACGCACACGGGCGACGTATTGGCCGCTGGGCAGCGCCGCCGCGTCGAATTTCACCGTGTGCACACCCGCCTCGACATTATCGTCCACCAGCGTGGCCACCGTGCGGCCAAGCACATCAAGGACGACGAGCTGTACCTGGCTGCGCTCGGGCAGCGCGTACTGCAAAGTCGTGGAGGGATTGAAGGGATTGGGATAGTTCTGCGTCATGTCAAAGGTCGCCACATCGAAGCGGTCACCCTTCGGCATAATCACACCATGCGTTTTCATCCAGTTCAGCTTGATGGCGATGTAGTCGAAGTTGTTCACCACACCGTTGCCATCGGTGTCCATGTAGCAACCGCTGGCGGTGCTCCAGGGCACGGAGGGCTGTCCCTCCCAGTTGAGGTACACGATGGGATTGCTCGCTCCCTCGATCTTGTATCGCGCGGGTCCCTGCAGCCAGGTGGCGCGCATATTCGCATCGTAGATGTAGGTATTCAACGATTTGCGATCGGTGTAATTCACTACCATGTCGTTGTTCACGTCTCCCGGCCACACCTCACAAAGCACGGTTCCGGGGGCGATAAACAGCGTCGAAGTCTGTACGATCTGGTCCTCGTAGAAGTAGCAGTTGTTCCACATGGAGAAAATCGCCTCGACGCGGTAATACCCCGGCTGCAAGTTCAGATTCAGCGCCTTCTGCCCGACAAGAGTGCCAAGCGGCTTGTGCACGACGAAGGACTCGCTGTACTCGGGGGCCGGATTGGGATCGCCAATGCGATGGAAATTCAAGGTGATGGTCACATCATAGGCCTGATCGGGCGGGTAGCTGACCATGTACTGCGCGTAGGTCATTCCCGGCGTGAGGAAGTAGCCCATCGGATTGCCTGCCGCATCCACCATCTGCACCGAAGCGGTGCCGGCGGGCGTGTAGCAGCCGAAACGATACGTCAGACCATTGGTGGGCAGGAAGGTCGGATTCGCGTTGGAATAGGCGAACTGACTGATGGTCTCGGCATAGCTGGTCGCCCAGGTGTTGGTGGACGTCAGGGCCACGCGGCGGTGGAAGTCCGTTGCCGAACGCGAAATGCCGCAATACACCGTGCGGGATGTGGTTTCGGTAAAATTGCCGTAGATGAATTCCACCATGCCCGAGGTCTCGTGCAAACGCACCTGGTAGTTGTAAGCCGTGCCCGCGCCGCCACTCCAGTACTGCATATTCTGGAATTGCACGGTCAGAACGCGATTCGGAGCGCTTCCCGAAACCTCATAGCGGATCGGGAACGCGGGATCCACGCGGCTGTCGAGGTTGAAGGGCGAGAGCACCAAGCCATTGGCCGGGATGTAGTTGTAGTAAAACCCGTAGTACATGGTGTTGGTGATATTCGTCGTCCCCGCACCCAAGGTCAGGTAGCCATTCGTGCCGGCATACGCGGTGGTGTAGGAGTTGCCCTGAAAGGTGAACGTGAAGCCGATCGGGAACGACCAGTACCCGTCATCGTAACCACCGATCAGGCCCGTCGTCAGTGTGGTACCCCCGGTAAGCGTATTGTAGGTACCGATGTATTGCTGGAATGGAATTGTCGAAACTTGAGCGGTGAGCGCGGAGGCACTTGCGAGCAGAAAACAAAAAAGTAGTGCCAGTTTCTTCATGAGTCACTCCTTCAACATTGGAAGTTTCGAAACCTTGAACGATGGTATTGCGGGCCAGAATTTCACTGTGGAAAATTTACACAGTGAAAATTTGAGATGCAAGAGTTTTCTGAAGAATAATCACACCCTCGGGAAATACCCCATTTCGTCAGCAGAATCAACCACCATTCTCGTCATTCACCACATCCTCGCTTCATCATTCCGCCAAATACACAACGCCCTCCCCGAAACCGGGGAGGGCGTTGCGCTCATCCACGAGGTGATGCCTCTGTCGTGCTACTTCGACAGGGTCATCTTGATGGTTTTGGAGAAGCCGAGTCCGCTCTCCAAACCAGTCATAGTGACGCTGGCAACGTACATCCCGGTCGGGAGATTGCCCGCGTCAAACGTGTAGCTGTGGACGCCAGACTCGATCACACCGTTCACCGGCGTGTCAAGGAGGCGACCAAGCATATCATGAATCTGCAGCACAACCTGGCTGCGCTCCGGCACGCTGTAGCGAATCACCGTGCTCGGATTGAAAGGATTCGGGAAGTTCTGGCTCATGTCGAAGGTGTTCGGCGAGAAGCTGTCACCAGCCTTCGGCATCACGGCGCCATGCACCTTCAGCCAGTTCATCTTGATGGCGATGTAGTCGAAGTTGTTGATCGTGCCATTGCCATCGGCATCCATGTAGCAGCCCTCGGGGGTGAACCACGGCGCACCGGCCTGCGGCACCCACGTGTAGTATGCCAGAGGATCGGCACCCGCCTCGGCGCGGTAACGGCCGGGACCACTCAGCCAGGTGCTGCGCAACATGGCGTTGAAGATGTACGTGTTCAGATCCTTGCGATCAACGTAGTTCACAATGCCATCGTTGTTCACATCACCCGGCCAGACAACGCAGGGAATTTGTCCAGGAGCGACGAGAAGCAAGCCGCGATCCGGATCCACCTTGCGGGTGACGTAGAAACCGCAGGAATTCTTCAGCTCGAACGTCGTCTCCACGCGGTAGAAGCCGTTCGGAAGACCCGCGGGCAGATTCACCGGGCTCACACCCGACAAGGGCACGCCGTACTGCTTGTTCACCTGCACCACTTCGGTGAAGGTGAGCTGATTGGTGGCCACGTTGTAGAATTTGAGCGTGATTTTAATCACGGCGTCGTCGATCGGCTGGTCTACATTGTAGCGCACGTAAATCGTCCCCGGAGCCGACATGTACGCGGGAGCGATACCGTTCGCATCCTCGAGCGAGTAACCGTACCATTCCGACTTCGTGTAGCACGCCTCGTCGGCGCCGCGATACGGCACGGTGCGGGCATCGCCGTCGATATCATCCACCACGGAGGCGAGAAGCTGGCCGGTGAGAGCGAGGTCGTTCTGCGAAGCGCCACCCAGATGCAAATCGCCCGCGGCTTCGTTGGCGAAAGTCACATTCTGGTAAATGGAGTTCTGATCCATGGCATTGGCGGCCTGGAAACCAGCCAACGTCGGATAGGCGACCGCATTCCAATACAGCGCGGTGGTGGGACTCGGACCCCAGTACACGTTGTAGTCCGATTCGTGAATCGGACCGGTGGCGGAAACGTTGGTGCAGTAGAAGGCCGAACCGCCGCCGTGATTCATCACGATGTTGTTGCGGAAACGGAGCCCTTCCTGACGCGGCAGCACAATGTACATGGTGCGGCTGCCCGTGCTGGAGCCGATGCACGAGAACGTGTTGTTGTACACCTTCTTGCCGCCGGAGGTGGACACGTAGAAGCAGTACGACGTACTGGCTCCGCCGTTGACTGTGATGAAGTTGTTGCGGATGAAGCCATCCGGCGTGATGCTCGAATTCCAGAACTGAATACCGCGCTTCGCGCCTGAGCCGCCGAGCAGCATGATCTTGTTCTTGTCGAAGGTGAAGCCGGTGTAAATGTTGTTCACGTACAGACCGTACTGTGTGGACGTGCCCGTGGTGGACAGGTTGATCGTGTTGCCGATCACCGTCGGATTGTACACGTTGGCGAGCCACACGCCCGACTGCCAGGAGTTGTTGATCGTGTTGCCTTCGATCCACATGTTGGTCGAAGAACTCGACGGGAAGTAAAAGCCGTTCGAGCCGTTAAGTACCGTGTTGTTGCGGAAGGTGTTGTTGCTGTGCGCCTGTCCGCTCACGAACACCACACTGGCTTCGGTGGATGTTGTACCCGTGGTGGTTCCTTCGAGTACGCAGCCTTCGATAAGGCAGTTCGTCGATGCGTTGGTCGTACCGAAACGCACGACCACCGCGCTGGTGGTACCGCCATTCTTGATGGTCATATTCCGGAGGCGCACATAGTCCGCTCCGTCGAGCTGCAGGGTGTAGTTCGTACCCGTAGTGGTGAACTGCAGAGTGACGCTGGCGGGCGACCCGCTTTCCGACTGGAAGGTCACGGTATTCGTGGCCGACACGCCGGTGATGGCGGGGATGTTCACCTGCTCGGTGTAGGTGCCCGCGCGCACGTTGAACACCACCGGGCCGTTCACACCGGCGGACAACGCCGCCACTGCCTGCGCAAAAGTGTTATAATTCGGCGAACTGCCGCCGATGGTGTAGCTGCCGCTCAACTGCGCCACCGCGCTGAAGGAAAGGGCAAAAAAGAGTCCCGTCGCGAACAGCGGCAGGACGAAACGATCGAAACGACGAACCATACGGAACCTCCTGACTGAAACCGTGGATGATGCACCGGGGCGTACCGCGCCACCGCACCTTGTGGCATCGACGACGCAACGTGTACCCGGGACGCGATGGAGGGGACGAAATCCGCTGTCACTGAGGGCTGAAGCGGAGCGGCATCCTGCCTCGCATCTTTGTGCTAAATATTCACGGTGGAAAATCTACACTGCGAATATGAGATTTGCAAGAGGTCGAATCGATGAATTTTTGCCAAAAATAAACGCGGGGCATGCTTCCGTGGAAGAAGCATGCCCCGGGGTGATTACAGGGAGATGTACGGTTATTTCGCGAGCGTCATCTTGATTGTCTTGGAAAATGTGAGACCATTCTCCACACCAACCATGCTGATGCTTGCCACATACGTTCCGTTGGACAACATCGACGCATCGAAATGCGCCAGATGCTCGCCCGAAGCCAGCGTGCCGTTCACCGGCGTCGCGACAACGCGGCCGAGCATGTCGCGTATGGTGAGCACCACTTCGCTGCGCTCGGGCAGATTGAAGCGAATGGTGGTTACGGGGTTGAAGGGATTCGGATAGTTCTGACTCATATCGAAGGTCAGCGTCGAGTAGCGGTCCCCCGCCTTCGGCGCCACCGCGCCATGCGACTTCAGCCAGTTCATCTTGATGGCGATGTAATCGAAGTTGTTGATGCTGCCGTTGCCGTCGGCGTCCATGTAGCAACCCATGGGAGTGTACCACGGCGCGCCCGCCTGCGCGGTCCACGTGTAGTATGCCAAGGGATCGGCAGCGGCCTCGGCACGATAGCGGCCGGGACCACTGAGCCAGGTGCTGCGCAGCATGGCATCAAAGATGTACTGGTTCAAATCCTTGCGGTCGGCGTAATTCGTCACGCCGTCGTTGTTCACGTCGCCGGGCCAGACCACGCAGGGCAACTGTCCGGGAGCGATGAGCAGCACACCGCGATCGGGCAACACCTTGCGATTCACGTACAGGCCGCAGCTGTTCTTGAGATCGAAATTCGCCTCGATGCGATAGAATCCCACCGGCAGCCACGAAGGCAGGGACACGGGATACACGCCGCTGGCCGCGGCGCCCAGGGCCTTGTGCACCTGGAACACCTCGGTGTGGACAAGCTGACTCGTCGCCACGTTGAAGAAGCGCAGCGTGATGGTGATGGTGGCTTCGTCCAGGGGCTGATCCACATTGTAGCGCACGAACAGCGTTCCGGGAGTTTCGATATAGGCCGGTGCCTGACCGTTCGCATCCTCGATGCTGTAGCTGTACCAGTCAGGCTTGGTGTAACAGGCCTCGTCGGCACCGCGATACGGCACGGTGCGGTCGTCGCCGTCGATATCGTCGATCACCGCTGCGAGAGGAATGGCCGTGAGATCGAGATCGTTTTGCGAGGAACCACCGAGATGCAGATCGCCCGTGGTTTCGTTTGCAAAGGTCACGTCCTTGTACACGGAGTTCGCATCCATCCCGTTGGCGGTGCGGAAATCGGCCATGGTCAGACAGTAGGCGCTGTTCCAATACAACGCTGTGGTGGGACTCGGTCCCCAGTACACGTTGTAATTCATCTCGTGAATCGGTCCGGTGGCCGACACATTCGTGCAGTAGAACGCAGAGCCGCCTCCGTGATTCACGATGATGTTGTTGATCAAACGCAGACCCTCCGCGCGCGGCAGCACGATGTACATGGCGCGGCTGCCCGTGGCCGAGCCGATGCACACAAAGGTGTTGTTGTACACCTTCTTGCCGCCCGATGTGGACACGTAGAAGCAATACGACGTGCTCGTACCGCCATTCACCGTCACGAAATTATTGCGGATGAAACCATCCGGAACAATGCTGGAATTCCAGAACTGTATGCCGCGCTTCGCGCCCGATCCGCCGAGCAGCATGATCTTGTTCTTGTCGAAGGTGAAGCCGGTGTAAATGTTGTTCACGTACAGACCGTACTGCGTGGACGTGCCCGTGGTGGACAGGTTGATCGTGTTGCCGATGACTGTCGGATTGTACACGTTGGCGAGCCACACACCTGACACCCACGAATTGTTAATCGTGTTGCCTTCGATGCGCATGTTCGTGGCCGTACTCGAAGGGAAATAGAATCCGTTCGATCCGTTGAGCACGGTGTTGTTCCGGAACACATTGTCATTATGCGCTTGTCCGCTGACATAGACCACGCTGATATCGACCGAGGTCGATCCCGTGGTGCTGCCTTCGAGAATGCAGCCCTCGAACAGACAGTTGGTCGATGCCGCTGTGGTGCCGAAGCGCACCACCACGCCCATCGACGTCGAGGTGTTCTTGATGCCGATATTCTTGAACTGCACGTAATCGGCGCCATCGAGTTGCACGATGTAGTTGTTGGTTGCGGGCGCGAGAGACATGGTCACCGCCGCGGGCGAGCCGCTCTCGGATTGAAAGGTCACCGTGTTCGTGGCCGACACGCCGGTGATGCTCGGAATGCTGATCTGTTCGGGGTAGGTGCCCGAACGCACGTTGAACACCACCGGTCCGTTCACGCCGGCGGATAGTGCCGCCACCGCCGCCGCGAAGGTGGCGTACGTGGGCGAACTGCCTCCGATGGTGTAGCTGCCACTGAGTTGGGAAAAAACCGGTGTCGCCGTGATCAAGGCGAGGACGATGACAGCGGAGGAAAAACGACGATACAGCATGGCATACTCCTTATGGATGAGGGTAGGAGAATCGGCGCCGCGAATCGTGCCCGAGACCGGGGCTGATCGCAAAAGGCGACGGCCCGGGACACTGTGTGCCACATGAAGGTGGCGGGTATTTGAATCGTGGTTCATTTATGATCCGACCGCACTCCCCCATCGGTGACTGCGGGCGACGAACTCGATGGAACATCGAGGGCTGATTCATCGCGCGACGGGCCGTGGTGGCGCCTCAACGAAAGGAGGCGAAAAGCGGACGAAACCTGTCAGACGAGCAAATACGAGCGGAATATCGTAAATCCCTTCGCTAAAGGCAAGTTCAAACGCGCGCGAGCCGCAAAATCCGGCCGGATTTCGCGGCTCGCGCGATCACAGAGTGGTCAAGACTTGCGCAACCGTGGTTGCGCTGGCGGAATTATTTCACCAACGCCATGGTGATGGTTTTCGCAAAACGCAATCCCGATTCGCTGCCCATGCTCGTGAAACGTAGCAAGTACTTCCCTGCGGGCAAGCCCTCGCCACTGAAATGTGCAAAGCGCGTCCCGGCTTCCACCTGCCCATCCACCAACGTGGCGACGGTGCGGCCCAGCATGTCCACCACCACGAGTTGCGTCATGCTGGCCTCGGGCAGATGGAAACGAATCGTTGTGCCATCACTGAAAGGATTCGGGTGATTCTGGTCGATGTCGAAACTCACCGCGCTGAAACCCTCGCCGCGCTTCGCCGGCGAACCGGGGCGCAACTTGAGCCAGTTGAGCTTGATGGCGATGTAATCGAAATTGTTCACAACGCCGTTGCCGTCGGCATCCATGTAGCAACCCTCCGGCGTGTCCCAGGGAATGGCGGGCTGCTCTTCCCAGTTGTAGAACACCAGCGGATTGGTCGCCGCGTCGGTGCGGAAACGCGCGGGTCCGGTAAGCCAGGAGCTGCGGAGATTCGCGTCGTGGATGTAGGTGTTCAAATCCCTGCGATCGGAGTAGTTCACCAAATCGTCGTTGTTCACATCACCCGGCCACACACGACAGAGCTGCGTACCGGGACGCACAATCATGAGCGACAGCGGCTCGAGCTCCGTGTCCTCGTAGTTGCCGCAACTGTTGAGCGTTGAGAACGTGACCGTCACCGTATAGTAGCCCGGAGGAACATTGGCGGGCAAGCTGATCGCCTGGCGGCTGAGCAAGGTGCTGCCTGCGGCTTTCACATCGTTGAGCGTCACGGTGAAGGCAGGAACAGTTTCGCCGATGCGCGTGAACACGGCGGTGATGCCCACATTGCTGGCACCATCGGGATAGCTCACCTGATACTGCAAGTGAATGCTGCCGGGGGCTTCCACATAGTTCTTGGGATTGCCGAAAGCATCGGTCAACGCGGCAGTCAGACTCCCTTCGGGAATCACGCACGGCGGAGCCACGTACAACTCCACGCGCCCGAGCTGCCCGGTGGCTGCCGAACCAAGCAAGCCCGGCACGATATTGACGATGTTGTCCTGATACATCAGGCGGTACAAATCCACCGGCACGCCGAGAATATTCGATGCGGCTGGTCCCGTGGAGGTGTAGGAATTGATGGCGTTGAAATTCGTGGCGGGCAGCACACAACGATGCCCGATCACACCAATGAAATCGCCACTGTTCACCAGTATCTGGCAGGGAATGACGTTGGTGCCGGGAATATTGTACCACTGTCCCAGCACCGTGTACGTCGACGTGCCGGGCAGACCGGGAGGCGGCGCCGCAAAGCGCACGATGAATATGTTCTGATCCGCGGTGCTGGCGTCGGTAGGGACGCGCACGCCAGTGATGAAAAACGAGGTCGGCGCGGTAAACCAGTAGCCGCGTGAATACCCCGTGTACGTGCTCCCGTGCGGTGGTATGGGCATCAAGGTGCCCTGCGCCACAACCTCCATGCCCGGAAGCATGACGAGAACGAGCAGCAACGCCGTCGTTACGCCGGCATGTCGAATCATTTGCTTCATGGGAAAATCCTCTCGTATGTGAAAACGAAAAAGAGCGCGCTCGTGGCGAGACTGGTCGCGTGCGTTACATGGTGTGACTTTTGGTAGCAGGCGTTGCCATTCCGCACAATCCAGGGAAAACACATCAGGCATGGGGAAGTTACAGGCGATGGCGGTAAAACGCAACGCGCGGAGCGAACCAGCGTCGCTCCGCGCGTCGAACGGGGTCTGAACGGTGCGGTTTCGCCGCTATTTCACCAGCGACATGCTCACGGTCTTCGAGAAGGTCAATCCAGAACTCAGTCCCACCGTGTGGAAGCGGAGCAGGTATCTGCCTGGAGAGAGGCCCGCGCCGGAGAAGGCGACATGCTGCGTTCCCGCTTCAATCGAGCCCTGCACCAGCGTGGCCACGGTACGGCCCAGCATGTCCACCACCTGCAGATTGCATTCGCTGCGTTCGGGCAGATTGTAGCGGATCATCGTTTCGCCGGTGAATGGATTCGGGTGGTTCTGATCGAGATCGAAACTGACGGTACTGAAGCTGTTCGCCTTCGGTGCCGTGCCTGGACGCACCTTGAGCCAGTTCAGCTTGATGGCGATGTAGTCGAAATTATTCACGGTACCATTACCATCGGCATCCATATAGCACCCCTCGGGCGTGTCCCAGGGAATGGCGGGTTGCTCTTCCCAATTGTAATACGCGAAGGGATTCGTGGTCGCGTCGATGCGATAGCGCGCCGGGCCGCTGAGCCAGGTGCTGCGCAGATTGGCGTCGTGAATATACACGTTGAGATCTTTACGGTCGCTGTAGTTCACCATGTTGTCGTTGTTGACATCACCCGGCCATACACGGCAGAGCACGGTGCCCGGACGGATGACCATCAGTGAAATCGGGGATAATTTCACCGCTTCCGGATTGCCGCAGCTGTTCAATGTGGTGATGGTTGCCGTGACGTTGTAGTAACCCGGCGGCATGGTGTTGGGCAAGGAGATCATCTGCCGGCTGAAGAGATTCGAGCCGTTGGGCTTGACGTCGTTCAGCGTGGTGGAATAATTCGGCGTCGTTTCGCCAATGCGTGTGAACTCCACGAGAATGGTCACATTGGCGGCACCGGCGGGATAACGCACTTCGTACTGTCCGTATACCGTGCCAGGCACCTCGGCGAAGTTCTTGATATTGCCCATCGCATCGGTGAGCCAGAAGAACAGATTGCCGTCGGGGATGTTGCATGGCGGTTCGTACCACAACTCGACGCGAGAAATCTGATATGGCGGTTCGGTCCAGGTCGGTTTTGAAGGACCGGCGGGCACACCGTCGTTGATCACGTATTGTGTTCCATGTCGCGTGAGCGTGACAGGGAGGCCAAAAACGTCCGAAGGCACATAGGCATTACCGTAGCTGTGACTCTGACTCGAGCCCGTGTTGCCCTTCGCGCCCAGCACACCGATGATATCACCGGTGTTCACGAGAATCTGGCACGGGATAATGTTGCTACCCGGAATATTATACCAGTAGCCGAGCGTGGTGAAATTCGAGCCTGTTGTGGACCACACGGTGACCGGGGCATTGTAGCGCATCACCTGTATGTTCTGATTGGCCGTACCCGCCTCCGCCGGCACGCGCATGCCGACAATGTAGAACGAGGTGGGCGCCTGGAACCAGTATCCGCGCGTCTGCGATGCGGTGTATACACTCGCGTGCGGACCAATGGGCATCATGTACGGCTGAGCGGCCAGTTCACCCGCGGCGAACAGCAGCACGGCACATGCGAAAGCGCGACGTAGCCAGGATTTCATGACAACCTCCTGCAAACAATGATGTATGATGTGTGAGAATTCGGCGAGATATGCGACGCGCTTCCAACTTCCACCGCCTGGTTATCCCCTCGCGTCGCGGCTTCATGCGAAGTCGAAGCCGTGCGTTCGCGCGCGCCTGTTGCGGCATCACCAAGGTCATGCCACAGGCCGGGATGGACCCGTACGCCTGTCATGGAAGCAGCGTTCCTACTTATATATATGCTACTTGCTGCAAAGGTAAGCATTCCCCTGCTCGAACTCAAGCACGTAGCCGGTATTTTTTTCCGATTCGTGTTTTTTTTCCACCGTCGCCAGTCAGCGCCCTGCCAGCCGTTCGGAGTTTGGGAATCATCTCAACGCTCTCTAACTTGAAGGATGATTAACGGAAGGAGTGCCGACGTGAGTCTGACATACAAAAACGCGGGAGTGGATATCGATTCGGGCGAGGAAGTCGTCCGCCGCATCAAAGCCAAGGTCGCGGCGACGCATGGTCCCCGTGTGCTTTCGGGAATAGGCGGTTTTGGCGGCCTGTTTGACGCCTCGTTTACCGAATACCGCGAACCCGTCCTCGTCTCGAGTGTCGACGGCGTGGGTACCAAGCTGAAAATCGCGGCCATGACGGGCAAACACGACACGGTGGGACAGGATTTGGTCAATCACTGTGTCAATGACATCCTTGCCACCGGCGCGCGGCCGCTGTTTTTCCTGGATTATTTCGCCACGGGCAAGCTTGACACGGATGTCGCCGAGCAGGTGATCACCGGCTTCACCGTGGCCTGCCGCGAGAACGGCTGCGCCCTGATCGGCGGCGAAACGGCGGAAATGCCCGGCATGTACGCTCCGACGGAGTACGACATCGCCGGCACCATCGTCGGTATTGTTGAAAAGGAAAAAATTCTCCGAAAAGAAAATGTGCAGCCCGGCGACGTGCTCATCGCGCTGCCGTCCAGCGGCCTGCACACCAACGGCTACTCCCTTGCACGCGCCGCCCTGCTGCCGCATTTCGAACTCGACGCGCATTTTGATGAATTGGGCGGCACACTGGGCGATGCCTTGCTGGCGGTGCACAAATCCTATCTCAACGCGGTGCATCCCCTGCTCGCCGGAAAGAGCGTGCATGGTTTGTCGCATATCACCGGCGGTGGCATCGTGGGCAATACGAGCCGCGTGATTCCGGAGGATTGCGAACTCGACATCCAGTGGGATGCCTGGAAGCGTCCCCGCCTCTTCTCGATGATACAGGAATTGGGATCGGTGCCCGAGGAAGACATGCGCCGCACCTTCAATCTCGGTGTCGGCATGATTCTCATCGTGGATTCCGCGGCGGCTCCATCCATTCTTCAGGCGCTGGCGCCGGAACACCCCTTCGAAATCGGCGTGGTGAAACGCAAGGGGTAATTCGGCGGTAGCCGTCGCTTCAGCTTTCCGCAGGCCTCTCTTCGGCGTGAACGGCGCGGCGCTACGCCTCGATACGTTCCCATGCCCGTTTGACGCATTCCCGCTGCTCGTCGCTGCATTCCTCCATCCATCGCAGGAAGGCGGCGCGCAATTCCTCGGATGAAACCTGTTCCCAGCGCAGATGCGGATTGCGCAGCACTTCGCAGAACAGCCGCGATGCCTCCGCATGTGTGCTCTGGCGCAAACCGTCCAGAAACGCCAGGATGGATCGTTGATCGCCATACATGGCGGCGACTCGCATCACGTACAACACGGCCTGGAAGGTGCTGGCTTCGCTCAGATGCGGCAACGCCGCGTGAACCAGGCGGAAGGCGAGGGCGCTCTCGTTTTCACCTCGTGCCATCAAGCGGGCGGCGGTTCCGAGCGGGAGCATGCGCCGCCAGTTTTTCTTCCCGCCGGCAAGGACGAGCAGGCTGCCCAGCTCCTGCCCCATGTGTTCTTCGAAATAATCCACCAACGCGTACATCACCAGATTGCGCGCGTCCACCCAGTCCATGCTCGAATCCAGCAGTTCGATCACCATGTCCGCGCGCTGCGGCTGCTGCGCAACGTACACGCCTGCGATCATCGAGGCGATGCGTCGCAGATGCACCACCCCGTGACGGAACCCCTGCATGGGCGGCCCCCCGGCACTGTCGGGCAGTTGCACCACGTGCAGCGGCGCCACGTCCCAGAGCCAGCAGGCGAATTCGATGCCGTTGGGATGCAAGCCGGCGAAGCCCTCACGCATGGCGTCGGCTATGAGCTGCGCGGTCTCCAGCGCGGTGAGCACACGCCCCTCCGCATGCAATGGCTGCTCGAACTGCTCGATGATGTCCGCCAGGACGGCCTCGAAATCGTTCGCGATCACCAACTGGCAGTTGCCGACATTGCGGACGAAACCCTCGCGCAGAGCGTCCTCGCCTCCCATGTCGACCGGGGAATCCATGCTATGCCTGTTCATTCCTGCTGCCGCATCAAACCGTGATGGAATGTTGAGTTGGGGTCGTTGGTGGTTTAGTCACCGCCGCGCACCGCGGCGGGTCGCCAGAGATGCAGAAAACGGTACACCAATTCCGGGTCGTGGGCCTTGTCGCGTTCCAGCAAACCGCTGTCCTGCGTATGGAGACGCTTCCCCGTGCCGTCCAGTACGAGCAGCACCGGAAAACCGAAGCGCTGCGGATATTCCAGCGTGGCAAGCGTGCTCTCGTTCCTGTTTTCTTTGCTGAAATTCACCCGTATCACCACGAAATCGGCACGCAACAGCGAATCGATCGTAGCGCTCCGCGTCATGGTGTCGTGCAGCTTCAAGCACCACGAGCACCAATTGCCGCCCACCTGCACAAGCACATGCTTCCCCTCCCTGCCGGCGCGCGCAACAGCATCCCGCAGCTCCGCGGCGGCATCGGCGGACGGATTGTACAGCTTTTTCTCCTTCACGTCGGTCGTGCCCTGCTGTGCCATGCCCGGAACCGCGGCCAGGAACAACACGACAACACAAACCGCGATGCGGCTGGAAATTCGAGTCATGGGGTATCCATCGTCCATAGCTGTTGGCGCATACCGAAAGTTACGGTTTTCGCGGTAACAAACAACGATACGGGCGGTACGGGCGAAGCATGCTTCGTCCATACCGCCCGTAGCGCTAATTCGTCTACGCGTGGATTTGCGCCATGCGATCGTTGATGCGGGCGTCATTCTCCAGCACGGCGGGAATGCGCGCGCTACTTGCCTGCACCTGGTCGGAATAGAGCACGAAATGCGCCTTGCCGTCCGGCGTCGAGAAGCTCAGGCGGATGCGCCCCTCGCTGCCCTGCTGGCGGATGAAGGACATCATTTCCGACGACAGCTCCTCATGCGTGCGGAACGAGGGCTCGAGGCCTTCGATTTCCAGCAGGCGCCGGAGAATCTGCACATTGCTCATGCCGTTGCGCGGCTCGGCCAGCGGCACCAAGGTCTGCCGCATACCCGCCCAGTTGGTGAAATGCCCGCGACCTTCGAGGAAGGTGGACATGGGCAGGAACACGTCCGCCGCCTGCGCGGTCTCGGTCATGTACTGATCCGCCACCACGAGGAAGTCGAGGTTGTTGATGAAGCCGTTGTACTCCTCGGCTGCCGCCGGATTTTCGCCCAGGACAAATGCCGCGCGGATGCGATCCTCGCGGATCTTGCGGCGGATGTTTCCGCCACCCGCGAGCACATCGCCGATGTCGGTGTGCCAGAAGCGATTGACAGCGGCCAGCAGACGTTCGTTGCGAATGCTCGCTCCACCCGGCAGCAGTTCGCGGTCGAAGCCTGCCACAGCCATGCCGGTGTTGTTGCATTCACCACTGAACAGGGCGATGCCCGAACCTTCGACGCCCAGCTTGCCCAAAGCCAGCATGATGGTGGCAAGGGCTTTGAGATCGTCGCTGGAACGGTCGATGCGGCTTTCGAGATTGTACCAGGCCACCACACGCTTGCCGGGTTGCGCCAGCACGTCCACGATGGACTGAATGCGCTGCACCGACACGCCGGTGATTTCGGCCACTTCCGCCAGGTCGAGTTGCTCGACCTGCGCGCGTACCTGCTCGAAATTCGCCGTGCGCTTCGCGATGAAGGTTTCGTCCACCACGCCGCGGCGCAGCAGCTCGGCGAGTATGCCGCTGAGCAAACGCGTTGCCGTGCCGCGACGCGGATCGGCCCACACGGTGGCATGCGGCACGAGATCGATTTCGGCGGAATTGATCACGATGGCCTGCGCGCCGTGACGCATACGACGCTTCACGCGCCAGCCCATCACTGGATTCTCGATGGTGGGATTGCCACCGAGGAAGAGATAGGTGTCGGCGTGTTCCAATTCCTCCACACCCACGCTGGAGAACGTGCCGCCCAGCATCTCGTCGAGGGCATGATAGTCGGCTTCGTTCACGAGGCGGTGGAAGGACACGAGGTTGTTCGTGCGCAATGCGGCGCGGGCGTAGCGTCCGGCGAGGTACAGCTCTTCGTCGGTGAGCTTCGGCGACGCCGCCACCATGAGTGCATCGGCGCCGTGCTCGGCGAACACGCGGGCACGTCCACGCTGTATGGCCTCGAAGGCCTCGTCCCAGCTGACCGGGGCGAGGAAGCCATCCTTGCGCACCATGGGCTGCAACACGCGGGAGCCGTCGAGATAGTGCTGATAGCCGAAGCGGCCGCGCACGCACAGTTCGCCGTAATTCGGCGCCTGCTCGGGCGAGGCGCCCACCACGTAGAACAGATCGTCGGCTTTCACTTTCAGCGTGATGTTGCAACCCACGGAGCAGTAGTTGCACACGCTGTACACCGAGTCCATGGTCCAGGGACCCGAACGACGGAAGGGCATTTTCTCCACCAGCGTGCCGGTGGGACACACATCGATGCAATTGCCGCAGCTCACGCAGTTGGATTCGTGCAGCGCCTTTTCCATGGCCGGTTTGACGATGGTGCGGAAGCCGCGGTTGACGAAGCCCAAGGCGGCCACGTTCAGAATTTCGGCGCAGGTATTGACGCAGCGCCCGCAGTTGATGCACTTGTTGGAGTCGATTTTGATGAAGGGATGGCGTGTATCCACCTGATAGCGGTTGAATTCACCCACGAAGCGCTTCTGATCCACGCCGTATTCGGTGCAGTAATCCTGCAAGCGGCAGTCCAGACCTGCGTCGCAGCCGCATTCGGCACAGCGCAGCGCTTCCTCGAAGGCCGCCGCATCGTCGTAGGCGAATTCCACCTCGCCGAAGGTGCGGATGCGCTCGGCCACGGGCACTTCCGGAGCGTGATGTCGCGGACTTTCCTTGATCTGCGGCACATCCTCGCGCGAGAGTTTGTGGAAACTGTCGCGTTTGCTCTCGAAGCGATCGGTGAGCGGCTCGACAATGCCGGTTTGAATGAATTTGTCGATGGCACGCGCGGCCATGCGTCCGGCGGCAATGGCGTCGATGGCATCGGCAGGGCCGGTCACCACGTCGCCACCGGAGAACACACCCGGACGATCGGTTTCGAAGGTCCCGGGCCGCGCTTCGATGGTGTTCCACTTGGAAACCTTGAGACCGGCATCGCCTTCCACGCCATCGAGGTCGGGCTCCTGGCCGATGGCCGAGATCACCCAACTGCATTCGATGGCGTACTCCGAGCCCGGAACGACCACAGGACGACGGCGGCCGCTGGCATCGGGTTCGCCCAATTCCATGCGCAGGCATTCGATGGATGTCATGCGTCCGTCGGCCACGTTCACGCGTGTGGGAGCGGCGAGGAATTCCATTTTCACGCCTTCCTCTTCCGCGGCCACGATTTCCATTTCATTGGCCGGCATTTCCTTGCGCGTGCGGCGATAGAGCAGCACCACTTCCTCGGCGCCGAGGCGCAGCGATGTACGCGCGGCATCGATGGCGGTATTGCCACCACCCACCACCACCACGCGGCCCTTGATCTCGGGATTGGTTTTCATTTCCACCATGCGGAGAAAATCCACGCCTCGCAGCACGCCCTCGGCGTCCTCGTTTTCCACCTGCATGGGCTTGCCCACCTGCGCACCCAGCGCGATGTACACGCTGCGATAGCCCTGTGTGAAGAGATCGTCGATGGAAAAATCCCGCCCCAGCGCCATTTGCGTGTGCACTTCCACGCCGAGATCGGTGATCCAGGAAATTTCCTTGTCCAGCACGTCCTTGGGCAAACGGTACTCGGGAATGCCGTAGCGCAGCATACCGCCCAGATGCGGCAAGGCCTCGTACACCACGGGGCGGTAGCCCTCGACGGCGAGGTAGTAGGCCGCGGTCATGCCGCTGGGTCCCGAACCGATAATGGCAACGCGGACGCCATTATCCTCTTTTACTTCGGGCTTCCACATGTCGCCGATCATGTCCTGATCCGCGGCGTAGCGCTTGAGGAAGTCGATGCCCACGGGCGAATCCACCATGGAGCGACGGCAGTTCACCTCGCATTTGCGCGTGCACACACGGCCGCACACCGAGGGCAGCGGGTTTTTCTCTTTGATAAGGGCCACCGCTTCTTTGAACTTGCCGAGACTGATCAGCGACATGTACCCCTGAATGTCCACGTCGGCCGGACAATTCAGACGGCACGGTCCGAAGCAATCGGCGTAGTGGTTGGAGACGATGAGTTCGAGACAGGTTTTGCGGGCGCTGCGCACTTTTTGCGAGCGCGTGTTGATGACCATGCCCTGCTGCACGCGCGTGGAGCAGGCCGGGAACAGGCGGTTCTGTCCTTCCAGCTCCACCACGCAGAGGAAGCAAGCGCCGAAGGCGGGCATTTTCTCGTCGTAGCACAGCGTGGGGATATGGTCGAGGTTGTTCTCGTGACAGACCTGGAGAATGGTCTTGTCGGGGGATGCGGTGATTTCCTGGCCGTTGATCGTGAGTGTTACCATGATGCACCTCAGTCTTTCAATACCGCATCGAAGCGACAGACAGTGAAACACTTGCCGCATTTGATACACAGATCCTGATCGATCGAATGCAGCTGTTTATTTTCGCCGGCAATGGCGGCGGTGGGACAGGCACGAGCGCAGAGTGTGCAGCCGGTGCATTGTTCATTGATCGTGTACGTGAGCAGCGGCGCGCACACATGCGCCGGACATTTCTTGTGGAGAATGTGCGCCTCGTACTCGTCGCGGAAGTATTTCAGCGTGGTGAGCACGGGATTGGGAGCTGTTTGTCCGAGACCGCACAGCGAGGCCGCGCCCACTTGCAGGGCGAGTTCCTGCAAGTTGTCGAGGTCCTGCATCGTCCCCTGTCCGTCGGTGATGCGCTCGAGAATTTCGAGCATGCGCTTGGTGCCGATGCGGCAGAAGGTGCACTTGCCGCAGCTTTCGGCCTGCGTGAAGGTGAGGAAGTAGCGGGCCACGTCGACCATGCAAGTGGTTTCGTCCATCACGATCAGACCACCCGAGCCCATGATGGCGCCGGTTTTGTTCACCTCCTGATAGTCCACGCCGATATCGCACATGTGTGCGGGGATGCAGCCGCCGGAGGGACCGCCCATTTGCACGGCTTTGAACTCCTTGTCGTCGATAATGCCGCCGCAGACTTTGAAAATGATGTCGCGGATGGTGATGCCCATGGGCACTTCCACCAGACCGGTGCGGCGCACCTTGCCTGCCATGGCGAAGACCTTGGTACCTTTGCTGTTGGCCGTACCATAGGCGGCAAAGGCCTCGCCGCCGTTGAGAATGATCCACGGCACATTGGCAAAGGTTTCCACATTGTTGATGCTGGTGGGCTTGCCCCAGAGGCCGGATTCGGCCGGGAAGGGCGGGCGGAAGCGAGGCATGCCGCGGCGTCCTTCGATGGATGCGATGAGCGCCGTTTCCTCGCCGCACACGAAGGCGCCGGCGCCTTCCTTGATGCGGATGATGAAGTTGAAGCCGCTGCCCAGGATATTGTCACCGAGCAGATTGCGCTTCTGCGCCTGAGAAATGGCCTGCCGCAGGCGCGCGATGGCCTTGGGATACTCGGCGCGGCAGTAGATGTAAGCCTCGTCGGCGCCGATGGCGTAGGCCGCGATCATCATGCCTTCGAGCACGGAGTGGGGATCGCTTTCCAGCACCGAGCGGTCCATGAACGCACCGGGATCGCCTTCGTCGGCGTTGCAAATGATGTATTTCTTGTCGCCTTTCGACGCACGGGTGAATTCCCACTTCTTTCCCGTGGGAAAACCACCGCCGCCGCGTCCGCGCAGGCCGGAGGCCAGGACGTCGCGTATCACATCCTCGGGCGTCATTCCTTCGAGCACCTTGCGCAGCGCCTTGTAGCCGTCGCGTGCGATGTACTCCTCGATGGAGCCCGGATCGATGATGCCGCTGTTGCGCAGGACAATGCGGACCTGATTATCGAAAAACTCCTGTTCCTTGGGATCTGCGGTGGCGAGCCATTCCTCGACGGTGGTATTGCCGAGAATGTCTTCTTCGACGATACGTCCCACGCGTTCGGGGGTGACTTCGGCATAGAGATGCTTGCCGCCGTTGTCGTGGATTTCCACGAGCGGTTCGCGGTAGCACATGCCGATACAGCCGGTTTCCTTGAGTTCGAATGCGCCGGGATGCTCTTTCAGCTCGTCCTGCAGCGCTTTGTACACTTTTTCACCTCCGGCGGAAATGCCGCAGGTGCCCAGTCCTACCAATACTGTTTTCATTCTCTGCACCTTTCTGCCGGGTTAGACGGTTTCTTTGGCGCGGCGGCGGGCGTCGCGCAGGATTTTCCGCAATTTCGCGGCGGTGAGGCGACCGAACACCTCACCGTTGATGGTGATGACGGGGGCGAGCGAGCAGCAGCCGAGACAGGCCACGGAGAGCAGGCTGAAGGCGCCGTCGTCGGTGGTTTCCTCGTAATTGATGCCCAATTCGTCCTGTATCGTGCCGTACAGCGTTTTCACGCCGTTGACATGGCAGGCCGTGCCGTTGCACACGCGGATGATATTCCTGCCCAGCGGTTTGGTACGGAACTGCGCGTAGAATGTCACCACGCCGTAGATTTCGGCGGCGGGAATGCCCGTGATGTGGCTGATGGAGTGGATGGCCTTTTCCGGCACGTAGCCGTAGGTGTCCTGTGCCGATTGCAGCAGCGGGATCAGCGCCCCGGCATGCCCGTCGTATTTCCACAGGTCCACATTGAACCGTTTGAATTCCTCGGAATGCTGTTCTGCCATTCTCGTCGTCCTTATAGCTGGGTGAGGTCGATGATCCAGTCCCGTTTGAGTCGCAGCACGCCGTCGAGCGGCTGCAAGTGCGCATCGATGGCACGATCGATGCTGTCGAACATTTCGCCGCGCAGTACGCCCACGATTCCATGCGTGGTGATGGCGAGGGCTTCCCAGGGCAAGGCCTCGTGTTCAACGAGGTCTTTGGGCATGCCGCCGAGCAGCGCTCCATCCGTTTCCATGTGAACCACGGCACGCACGCCTTCGGGCGCGAGTTCCCGAGGTGCCACCACCTCCTGTTTGACGGCGCACCAGTGCAGGTCGCCGAGGCCGGGCAGGGCGCGGAGCTGCGCTTCGAGTTGCGGATGCGTATCGGCGGCGAGTACCGCCAGATGGTAATGTCCCTCGACGGCGTGCCAGGACAGCACGCCATCCATCGCCCTCACGGCCTCCACGGCCGGCTCGAGATGCGACGGATCACTGAACAGGAGAAACGCGAACGCGCCTGTGCTCATGAGACCTTCCTTGTATGGTGGGATTGTATGTGTGCGAAGGATCGCGGTATGAACGCCGGGGGGTTGGGAGTGATGGCTCGGTACAGCACCATGGAGTCTTTCTCGCGGGGAGACGGGGAAATAAGGGACACGACGGTCGGTTGCCAACGTTATGCAAAATGGGAAAAAATTCAACAGATACAAATACCGTCAATACTTTATACGGCTGGCTGAGTACGTGATACATTTGAAGAGATGAATGAGAGCGGAGAGAGCGGAGAGGATGGGTCGAGGGTGCACCCGGCTTGAGGCGTGCTCTTCGCTGGCTGAGTACGTGGTACATTTGAAGAGGGCGCGGAGGGCGCCGAGGGCGCGGAGGAATGTTTGAGGGTGCTTCCCGCTCGATCCGTGCGCCCCGCCGCATTCGAGTCAAGGCAAAGGCGCAGAGACGCTTGGCCGCGAACCCTCCGAGCCCTCGGTGTGGCGAAGCCCTCTGGGTTCTCTGTGTTAGCGAAGCGCTCGGTGTTGGCGAAGCCCTCCGTGTACTCTGTGTTAGCGAAGCGCTCGGGGCCCTCGGTGTGGCGAAGCCCTCTGGGTTCTCTGTGTTAGCGAAGCGCTCGGTG